>ERZ1031113.286-NODE-286-length-13592-cov-7.081037_pt1 | contig 13592 bp, 12 predicted proteins | sample MGYA00518225_ERZ1031113 | MGnify/ENA primary metagenome ERZ1031113 (study PRJEB33718, sample SAMN03159751) | human skin metagenome | collected 2014-05-20 | study: EMG produced TPA metagenomics assembly of the PRJNA266117 data set (Human skin bacterial metagenome...
GCAGCGTCAGATGTGTATAAGAGACAGCCCGAGCACCACGTGAGCAGGCCCACGAACGGGCCCGGCGCCGGCCCCGCGACACACCCCCGCGGCGAGACCGCGAAAACTAATTTCCCGGAATGTGTTGCACATCACGCTTTAACTTGGCTAGTGTCAGAGGCATGCGAAAGCCGATTCTTCTACGAGCGCTAGTACTCAAGGTGGTACTAGAGGCCACCAACCCCAACGCGGAGTAACCGACTCCCCGCGGCGTGGGGTAGTGGTCGTTAACCACCCAGTACAGCGAGTCGGTACACCCCCACACATCCTCCGCGAAACGTAGAAGGACACCTGACGTGTTTTACACCTCGACTCAGCAGACCCAGCGCACCCAGAATTCCGATCAGCAGACTCGCTCCACCACTGACACCGGCTTCGCCTTCACCCAAAACCACGCTCCCGAGCGCACCCACACGCAGGAGCGCGACCCGTTCCAGATCCGCTTCGATTCGCCGCGGCGCTTGCCGCGTGAGCTGCGGGAAGAAGCAATGGGCATGAGCTGGGCACTGTTCAGTGCCACGTATGCGCCAACGCCGACGGTCAAGATCTCGGACATCGAGGCCCGCCACGACCACTGGTGCTACACCACGTATTCGGCGAATGTCACGCGCACGTCGAAGACATTCCCGCCGGAGACGAAGCACCACGAGGTCACTACGTCGGGGCCAGCGCACGCGTTCGGGGCGATGCTTGCCGACGAAGGTCGTTACGTCGAGATCCTCGAATTCCACCAGTTCACACTGCACGAGGCGACGTTCACAGCGGTCAAGGTCGCGCACCAGATCAATGAGCGCGACACTGCCTGGGCGGTCGGCTTCGGTGCGACGAGTGAATCGTCAATCGCTGCGGCGATGACATCGGGGGCGCAGCGGATCTACGGCTAAAGTCTTGGACACAAGCGCAGGAATGCAAACCCTGGGCAGAACACCCCCGAATAGAACTAAATAGGTAGACTGCAAACGTTGGTCGCGCCAGCGATGACGCGCCTTTTTGATTTGGTTTTACGTAGTTTTCCCAAGTTGGCAGGGTGTTTTTTCGCCTGCGCGCTGTTGGCTCACGTGCAGCACTACTGCATGAGCCGACACAACCGAAGACCCCCGCCGGACACGAGACTTGGGAGGGCTGTGACACCGTGATCACCCTGCTTCTGGCGCTTGCTGCCGCCACGGCAGCAGCACCGGTTTTGCTGCGGACGTTCGGGCGGCCGGCGTTCGGTGCGTTGGCACTGGTGCCGGGAGCGGGATTCGGTTGGCTGGTGTACCAGTTCGCAAACGGGACGTTCAAAAACGGCGGTGAGATCTTAGCGTCGTATCCGTGGATGCCGGGAATGCACCTGAATATCGAGTTCAGGTTGGATGCGTACTCGGGGTTGTTCGGGCTGATCATCTTGGGTGTCGGCGCGCTGGTGCTGCTCTATTGTTGGGGGTATTTCGATTCGAATCCGCGGCGGCTGAGCGTCTTCGGCGCAGAGCTGACGATGTTCGCGATGGCGATGTACGGACTGGTCATCTCCGACAACTTCCTGATGATGTACATCTTCTGGGAGATCACCTCGGTGCTGTCGTTCCTGTTGGTCTCGTATTACGGGGAGAGGGCGTCGTCACGCAGGGCGGCGACGCAAGCGTTGCTGGTCACCACGTTCGGTGGGCTGGCGATGCTGGTGGGAATCATTCTCTTCGGCACGCAGACCGGGGTGTGGAAGATCTCGCAGATCGCCGGGATGACGGATTTGGACCAGGTCACGGGCATCACGGCGGCGGTGACGCTGATCCTGCTGGGCGCGCTGACGAAGTCGGCGCAGGCCCCGTTCCACTTCTGGTTGCCGGGCGCGATGGCGGCGCCGACGCCGGTGTCGGCGTATCTGCACTCCGCTGCCATGGTGAAAGCAGGCATCTATGTGGTGGGGCGGTTGGCGCCGGATTTTGCGTCGATAAGCGTCTGGCACATCGTGGTTCTGCCTGCGGGCGTGTTCACGATGCTGCTGGGCGGCTGGATGGCGCTGAAGCAGCGCGATTTGAAGCTGATTCTCGCGTACGGCACGGTCTCGCAGCTGGGGTTCATGACGGCGGTGATGGGCATCGGTTCGCGCGAGGCGACGCTGGCGGGCCTCGCGCTGGTGTTCGCGCATTCGCTGTTCAAGGCGGCGCTGTTCATGATCGTCGGCGCGATCGACCACACGTCGGGCACGCGCGATATCCGCGAGCTTTCGGGCCTGGGACGCAAGGAACCGCTGGTCGCCGTGCTGGCTACCATCGCGGCGGCGTCGATGGCGGGCATTCCACCGCTGTGGGGGTTCGTTGCGAAGGAAGCAACGCTCGAGGCCACGCTCCACGAGGAGCTGCTGTACGGCATGCCGCGCAACGTGCTGCTCGTCGGCTTCGTGCTCGGCTCCGTGCTGACCATGACGTATTCGCTGTACTTCCTGTGGGGCGCATTCGCACGGAAGCCAGAAAAAGACATGCGCGCAGAGCTTATCGACGGCACCTCCCCCGCCGTCCGCGACATGCACCGCATCGAATTCCTGCAATGGGCCCCGCCTGCACTCCTTGTGCTGCTCACCGTGATCTTCGGGCTGCTACCGGCGCCGCTGTCGAACCTGTTCAATGAGTACCTCAACGTGCGGTTCCCGGAAGCTGAGCATCAGGACTTGGCGCTGTGGCACGGGATCACGATCCCGCTGGGTTTGAGCGCTGTGATCGTCGCCGCCGGCGCGGTGATGTTCTGGCAGCGCGAGGTGGTCAAGAAGGCACAGTTCGAGCGGCCCGCCCTGGGAGATGCGGATGCGCTGTGGGACAACATGCTGAAGGTGCTTCGGCAGGCGTCGCTACGCTTGACGGCGTCGACGCAGCGCGGTTCGTTGACCATCAACCTCGCGGTGATTTTCAGCGTGCTCATGGTCGTGCCGCTGGCTGCCCTGATTTTCGGCGACAGCGCCGATACGCACATGATCCTGTGGGATAACCCGTGGCAGGGCATGACGGTACTCGTGATTGTCAGCGCGGCTGTGGCCGCGACTGTGATTAGGAACCGTCTGTCGCTGATCATTCTGGTGGGGCTGACGGGCTACGGCTCGGCGGTGCTCTTCGCGCTGCACGGTGCGCCTGACCTGGCACTGACGCAGGTGCTGGTGGAGACCCTGGTGATGGTCGTGTTCATGCTGGTCCTGCGCAAACTGCCCACCGAGGTAGATGTGAAGAAGGACTCGGACGTGCGCCTGCGCGCCTGGCTGTCCGTGGGCACGGGACTGTCGGTCGTCGTGGTCGCGATGGCGGCGATGTCCGCGCGCATCCACGAGCCGATTTCAACGCTGATGCCGGACCTCGCCTACGAGATCGGCCACGGCCGCAATACCGTGAATGTCCTGCTCGTGGACCTGCGCGCGGGTGACACCCTGGGCGAGATCTGCGTGCTGGTCATCGCTGCGACCGGCGTGGCCAGCCTGATCTACCGCACCGAATCCTTCACCCGCGATTCGCGTCGCCCGACGCTGTCCACGCGCCGCCCGCGCTGGCTCGCCTCGGGCGTGGAGGGCGAGAAAGCCCAGAACCGCTCGATCATGGTCGACGTGGTCACTCGCCTGCTCTTCCCGGCGATGGTGCTGCTGAGTGCCTATTTCTTCTTCTCCGGCCACAACGCTCCCGGCGGCGGTTTCGCCGGCGGACTGGTCATGGGGCTCGCGCTGACGCTGCGCTACCTCGCCGGTGGTCGCGACGAGCTGGAGGAAGCGTTGCCGGTCGACCCGTCGAAGCTGCTCGGCACCGGCCTGCTGCTGTCCGGCGCAGCTGCCGTGATCCCGATGTTCCTCGGCTACCCGCCGCTGACCAGCGGGTACATCGAGCCGGAGCTTCCGCTCATCGGGCCCGTCACGGTGCCTTCGGCACTGCTTTTCGACGCCGGCGTCTACACCATCGTCGTCGGCCTGGTCATGCACATTCTCACCTCTCTCGGCGGCCAGATCGACCGCGAAGAGGACGAACGTAAGGAACGCGCACGCGACCGCGCCCGTGCCCTCCAGCGCAAGAACGAAGAACGCAAACGTGCCCGGGAAGCGAACGCTCGGCAGCGGGCAGCACAACGGGCTGCCCAGCGCGAGGCCGAGTTGTCGTCCGAGCGGGCTGCGCAGCGCATCGCGCGGCGTGCGAGTCGGAGGGTGGCTTTGGGTTCGGAGGGGAACGTCGATAAGCGTGCTCAAACTGGAAGGGAGGCGTAACTGTGGAAGCGAACCTGTTTTTGATCATCGCCTCCGGCGTCCTGATCGCGGCGGGCGTGTATCTGATGCTCGACCGCGCGATGACGAGGATGCTGCTCGGCGTGATGCTGATCGGCAACGGCGCGAATTTGCTGCTGCTCCAATCGGGCGGACAGGCGGGCGCTCCCCCGATCCTCGACCGCAATTCCGTGGCCGCCGATCAGTCGGCCGACCCGCTCGCGCAGGCGATGATCCTCACGGCGATCGTGATCGCGATGGCGATGGTCTCGTTCATTCTGGCGCTGCTGTACAGGCAATCCCGCTCCCGCACCGACGATGTGATCGAGCACGACGCGGAGGACCAGGCAATCGCCGCACGTCCGGCGACCCCGTCTGCAGCGCCGGACGCCGATGCCTCCGACGACCCGGAGACCGGGCGACTGCGCAGCGGCGGCGACGCATTCGGCCCGCGCTCCTTCGAGGACCCGGTGAAGGAGGGTGACGATGACTAGTCCTGAGCTGACCAACCCGACGCTCTACGAGGAGTACGTCGATTTCCTCCTGCCGGCGATGCCGTACCTGATCCCGCTGCCGGTGCTGTTGCCGGCGCTGGCTGCTGGGCTGATCCTGCTTTCCGGAAAGCACCGCGCGCTGCAGCGCAATATCGCGTTCTTCACGTTCCTGGTGCTGGCGGTGATCGCGGCGTCGATGATTCTGGTGGCGGATATTTCCGGCATTCAGACTCTGCAATTGGGCGGGTGGGACGCACCGATCGGCATCACGTTCGTGGCTGACCGGCTGTCCGGAATCATGCTGTTCGTCTCGGCGATCGTGCTGTTCTGCGTGATGTGGTTCGCGATCAGTCAGGGTATCCGCGACGGCAACGAGAACGACCCGGTCGAAGTCTTCCTGCCCATCTACATGCTGTTGTCAATGGGCGTGAACCTGTCGTTTTTGGCGGGCGACTTGTTCAACCTCTACGTCGGCTTCGAGATCTTCCTCGTCGCGTCGTACATCCTGCTCACCATGGGTGCATCCCCGCAGCGCGTGCGCGCGGGCATCAGCTACGTGATGGTGTCCATGGCGTCGTCGATGATCTTCATCTTCGCCCTCGGTCTCGTCTACGCATCCGTCGGCACGGTGAATATGGCACAGGCGGGCATGCGTTTGGAGGAGATTCCCGACGGCACCCGCGCCGCCATCTTCGCCACCCTGCTCGTGGCCTTCGGCATCAAGGCGGCGGTCTTCCCCCTCGACGCGTGGCTGCCGGACTCCTACCCCACCGCCGCGTCCCTGGTCACCGCTGTCTTCGCGGGCTTGCTGACCAAGGTCGGCGTGTACTCCATCATCCGTGTCCGCGTGGCCATGTTCCCTGACCACCCGCTCAGCCACCTGCTCATGTGGGTCGCGCTGGCCACGATGGTCGTGGGCGTGATGGGCGCTCTCGCCCAAAACGACATCAAACGTCTGCTCTCATTCACCCTGGTCAGCCACATCGGCTACATGATTTTCGGTGTGGCGCTCGGCACCGCGCACGGCCTGTCCGGCGCGATCTTCTACGCCGTCCACCACATTCTGGTGCAGACATCGCTCTTCCTCGTGGTCAGCCTCATCGAACGCCAAATGGGGTCTTCGCAGCTGCGCCGTCTGGGCTCGTTGATGTACACCGCGCCCGTGATCGCGCTGCTCTATATCGTTCCGGCGCTCAACCTGGGCGGCATCCCGCCGTTCTCCGGCTTCATCGGCAAGGTCCTGCTCATCCAGGCCGGCGCCGAGGAAGGCTCGTGGCGCTCGTGGGTGCTCATCGTTGGTGCCGTGGTCACGTCGCTGCTCACGCTCTACGCGATGATGATCGTCTGGTCCAAGGCCTTCCTCCGCGACCGCTCCGACGCACCCGAGGGCAACGTCGTCTCCGTGCGCCTCAGCCCGCTCGGCGATGTCTCCGACACCGTCGCCCTCGAGGACAGCAAGGATGCCGGTAGCCTCCCCGCAGGCATGGTCGCCTCCACCGCGACACTCGTCGCCGCATCCGTCGCCATCACCGTCCTCGCCGGCCCCATCTCGGCAATCACCGGCCGCGCCGCCGACTCCGCGCTCGACACCGCGCTCTACCGCAACGCAGTCCTCGGCAGCGACTGGTCGAATCCCTCCCGGACGCTGGATAAGAGCACGCTTGACGACGATGACTCCGACTCCCTTCCCAACCGCATCCACGACATCGACGAACCCAGCGCCGGCGTGACGACGGTGCCTGTGCCCTCCCCCGTTCCCGAATCCGATGAGCCCACTGAGCCTGTCGAGCCTGCGGAGCCTGCCGCCGACGAGGAGGTCAACCAATGAGTTCCAATCAGCTCCCCTCCCCGCGCCTGACGGTCAGTCAGCATCTCTCCGACCGCTTCCGCCCGTGGTTCATCTTCTGGCTCGCACTCATGTGGATCCTCCTCATGGGGGAGCTGACCTGGGCGAATGTCTTTGCCGGCGCGGGCTTAGGCTTCCTCATCACGATGCTGCTGCCACTGCCCAAGCTGCCCACCGGCGGCGTGGACGTGAATATCCCGAAACTGATCGTATTCCTCATCCGGTGGGTGGGCGAACTGTTCGTCGCCGCCGTTCAGGTGTCGTGGCTGGCGATCCGCCCGGCAGGACCGCCCAAGAGCGCGATCTTCAAAGTCCCGATGCGTCTCAACTCAGAATTGGCGCTGTACTTCGCTACCTGCGCCTACAACCTCCAACCGGGTGGTTGTGTCACCGACATCGACCTGGCGAACCGCACGTGGACCATTCACGTTCTCTCCGCGGGGAGGCAGAAGGATGTGGAGAAGGCGCTGGCGGACGTCGATAAGCTTGAGCGCTCGATGATCGCTATTTTTGAAAAGAGAAAGGCCCACAAACATGGATGACGCGATCTACAACTCCGTGCTCGCGGTGGCGGCTGTGCTGCTCGTCGCCGGGTTTTTCATCACGACGTGGCGGCTGGTGATCGGCCCGAATTCGCTCGACCGCGTCGTCGCGATGGACGGTATTGTCGCTTCGATTCAATGCGCGCTGGCGACGTATATTTGTTGGACGCTGGACACGACCGTGGTCAACGCGATGGTCGTCGTCGCGCTGCTCGGCTTCATCGGATCGCTGTCCGTCGCCCGCTTCCGCAAGAGGGACGGTGCGCTCTAATGGCCTTCACCTGGGAATATATCTCCGACGTCCTGTCGCTCATCTTCATCGTGCTCGGCGCACTGCAGGTCTTCTTCGCGTCCGTGGGCATCGCGCGATTCAACACGACGCTCTCGCGCGTCCACGCCGTGACGAAACCGCAGACCGTCGGCCTAATCATGGTGATTCTCGGCGTGATTTTCCGCCTCACCGGCTCCGAGCACTTCGACGTCGGCCAGCGCGGCGACGTGGGCATGCTCTTCCTACTCGTCCTCTTCGCGCTAATGACCAACCCGGTCACCGCGCAGCGCCTCGGCCGCGTCTCCCGCCGCGAGGGCCTCTACGGCGACGAGGACGACATCGCCATCAACGAGCACCCCGGCGACCTGCAGCGGAGTGCTTAGCTGGGTTTAGGCGCTCGGGTTTTAGCTGCTCGGGTGCCCGGCGCGAAGTTCGTCCACCGCCTGGTCCACCGCGCCGCGCCAATCGCCCGTCGCCTCGTACACCGCGCGTTGGCGCTGGTACGCCGCACCATTTTCCACGATCTTCGCGACAAGGTTCAGCTCGTCAACGCAGCCAAGACGCTTAGCGACGCCCTGTAGCTCCCCCACCATCTCCAGCAGCTCATCCGTGACCAGGCGCTCATCTGTGTCCCGGCTGGTGATCACCTCGGCGTCGAGACCGTAGCGGGCTCCGCGCCATTTATTCTCTGCCACGTGCCACGGCTGCAGCGTCGGCAGTTCCTCGCCCCGGTCGATCATGTCGTCGTAATGCACGACGAGGCAGTGCGTCAGCGCCACGATGGCTGCGAGCTCCTCCAGGTTCGTCGCCGCATCCGAAATGCGCACCTCGACGGTGCCCCACTTGGCGGCCGGGCGGACGTCGAAATGCATTGAGCCCGTGTGCGATGTCACCCCCGACGTCGTCTGGTCGCGCATGAAATCGACCCACTCCTGCCAGCTACCGAACTGGTACGGCATGCCCGCCGTAGGAAGCTGCTGGTAGAGCATCGTCCTGTTCGACGCATACCCGGTGTCCAGTCCCTCCCACGCCGGACTCGAACCACTGATCGCCAGCAAGTGCGGGTACTTCGTCATCACCGCGTTGATGATCGGCCACACCCGGTCCTCGTGCCTGATCCCCACGTGCACGTGTGTGCCCCACAGCAGCATCTGCTGCCCCCAGTACTGCGTGCGGTTGATGATCTCCTTATACGTCGGCTTATCGCCTACCGGCTGCGTCCGGAAATCCGCGAATGGGTGACCCCCACCCGCCCACAACTTGAGGTTCTTCTCGTCGGCGACCTGCTGGATCTTGTCCTTCGTCTCCCGCAGGTACTCCATTGCCTCGGCCGTCGTATCGCAGATAGGCGTGACCAGCTCAATGGTGTTCTTCAGGAACTCCTTTTCCAGGTGCGTTCCCGGCCACCGCAGCTCCACCGCATCGATGACCTCCGCCGCGAAGGGGACCAGATCGCGCGTCTTAGGATCGACGAGCGCGATCTCCCACTCCACGCCCAGGCTCAGCGCTTCCGACCGGTTGAACTCCCGGAACGGATCCATCGTGGCCTGATTTGTCGGCACAGTCATTCTCTCTGAATACGGGAAGAACCGCCCCCGCGCAAATTTCTGCAGGGGCGGTCCGGTATTTAATTTCAGCCTGTCAGGGTGCGCCTCGGTTTAGAGAGTCACCTCGCGGTTCTCCGCCAGCACCACCGTCACGGAACCGGGCTTCTTGGCCTCGGCGGGGACGCGGTCGTCGTTAGCCAATGCAATGCCGCCGATCGTGTCCGCCAACTCACGCGCACGGTCCTCCGCGCCCGGGGTATTCGGGTCGAACAGCACCGTGTTCTGCTCGAAGATCGCGTTCTCCCCCGGGATATTGCCCACCTCGCCGAGGTTGAAACCGTTCTCACGCGCCTGACCAGAGACCCGTTCAGCCAGGTTGCTCACCGCCGAGTTGTTGTAGATATTCACCGTCATATTCTCGCGCGTCATCGGGTTATTCGGACCCGCCTGCGCATCAGCTGCCGCGCCCGGCTGGCGGTTCTGGCTCGCGCCGTTCTGGTCTGCGCCATGTTGGTCTGCGGCGTTCTGGTTCTGCGCGTTCGGGTCGTTCGGGTTTTGGCCTGCGCCGGTTTGGTTTGCGCCGTTCGGGTTCTGCGCGTTCGGGTCGTTCGGGTTCTGACCTGCGCCGTTTTGGCCTGCGCCGTTCGGGTCATTCTGGTTCTGCACCGACTGGCCCGCCGGATCATTAGCAGCCTGGTTGTCAGCACCGCCCTTGGTCAACGCGTACACGGCCCACAACGCCAGCAGCAGCGCCACCGCAATGAGGATCATCGCCAGTCCGCGCTTAGGCACGCCACCTGCGGCAGCTGCGGTGCTCGAGCCGGCGCCGGCTGCCGCGGTGCGGGTGACCGGCGCGGCGACTGCGCGGTCATCGCGGTCATCGCGTTCTGCCTCGATGTGTTCCTTGCGCTCGTCGTCATAGTTGTCGTAATCGGCGCGGTCGTCGTAGGCGGCTTCCTTAGAGGTGTACCCGTAGTTATTGTCGCCATCGACGTAGTCACCGACTTCGGCCCCCATTATCGCGGCAGTGCTGCCCGCCGCTTCTTTGTGGCCGTGGGTGTAGCCGTAGCCGTCGGAGTCAGTCTTATAGCCACCGCTGTAGCCATAGCCATCGGAGTCAGACTCATAACCACCGCTGTAGCCGTAGTCGTCAGAGTCAGCCTCTTCGCGACGGTGGTGCTTGCCGCGGGCAACAGGCTCGCGCGCGACGGTTTCACGTTCGGCAGTCTTGCGCTTAGCAGTCTCGCGAGCGGCAGGCTCTTCGCGCTCGGCGGCCTCGCGAGCGACGCGCTCCTCACGCGGGTCGTACTGGTCACGGGCGTCGTAGTACTCGTCGAGCGCCTCGTCGAAGGAGCCGTCGCCGGCTGTCTCGTAGTGGTCGGACGCAGGTTCCTGCATCAGGTCGTCACGGTCCTGCAGCAGATCCTCGCTCTTGTCTCGGCTGAAGAACTTGCGGGCGCCGCTGAAGCGGCCTTTACGCGGGTCACGGTTACCAGAGTTCACATTAGTCACAGCCGTCACCCTAATGTGCCCACGTCGCCATTCTTTATCCCAACACGCCGAAACCGTGAACTATGCGCTGCATAGGCCCTGCAGATACAGCACCCCCGGCGCAAAGAGCGTACCGGCCACTGGCCAGCCACTGAGGATGTGAATCCCAAATGTTAACCCTAGAACTTAGTTTCCCCAGATCGGCAAAAATAGCCCAAAATCACCGACCTGGGGAAACTGAGTTTTAGGGTTAACAACTAGGAACAGCCAGGCGGGGCTAACAACTAGGGCTAAGTTTTGGGGTTAACAACTAGAGCCCAGGCCCAACCCCTAGGCCTCCCCACCACCCAAAACGCGCTGCTCCCGAATGCGCTGCAACCGGCGGACGAGCTGGGGGCGCTCAGCGAGTGCGTCAGGGGAATCGATGAGAGAGTTGAGCTTCTGGTAGTACCGGAACGGTGATATGCCGAGCTCAGCCCGGATGGCGTCTTCGCGGGCGCCGAGGCTGCGGGGGGCGCGGCCAGCGAAGTCGAGAATAGCCAAGTCAGACGGATCCACAGCCGAAACTATAACGGCCCAACACGCGAAACTATACTGAACCGCATGATCCGACCGATTGTCATTTACGGCGACCCTGTCCTGCATAACCCGACGGAACCGGTGACGGAGCCGGTGGAGGAGCTGCAGGAGCTCATTGCGGACATGCACGAGACGATGGATGCCGCGTACGGGGTGGGGCTGGCGGCGAACCAGATCGGCGTCAATAAGCGGTTGTTCGTGTACCACTGCCCGGATGGGGACACGATGCGTCGGGGCACGGTGATCAATCCGGTGTTGGAGACCAGTGAGATCCCGAAGACGATGCCGAGCGAGGAGGACGACGAGGGCTGCCTGTCCGTCCCGGGCGAGTCGTTCCCCACCGGCCGCGCCGACTGGGCGAAGGTGACGGGCTTGGATGAGAACGGCAATCAGATCGAGGTCGAGGGCACGGGCTTTTTCGCGCGCTGTCTGCAGCACGAGGTCGGCCACCTGGACGGCTATGTCTACCTGGACGTTCTCACCGGCCGCTACAAGCGCGAGGCGAAGCGCGCGGTGAAGCGCAACGGCTGGGACCACGCGGGCAACACGTGGATGCCGGGCGAAGACCCCGACCCGTTCGGCCACTAGTGTTCCGCACCACGCCCGTCGAACCGGGCGACCGCGTGGTCGTGCGTCGCCGCCACGGCAACCACGCCACGGATGTCATTGGGCACGTGGTCACGCTCGATCCGCTGGTCGTACGTCCGCAGAAAGTCGGCGGCCTCCCATCCGACGCGGAGGCGATCCGCATCGACGAACCAATCGTCGTCCGCCGCCTCAGCCCGCGCCGCATCCGCAACAGCGACATCCGCGCCGTCGAGACCGCCACGGCCCGCGCGTTCCCCGGCCAAGAGCATTCGCTTATCGACGCCTGGCTCGCCCGCTCCGGCTCCTCCATCACCGAACGCTCCAATAGCGCCACCCCCATCGGCCACTCGGCCAGTCTGCAGCCGGTCCCGATCGACAAGATCGTCGAGTTCTACCGCGCCCGAAAGATGCCGGTTCAGTTGTTGATCCCGGAGCGCATTGGCAAGCCAGCGCTCCACCTCGTCGAGCGCAACCCCGACGTCTGGGAGCTCGGCCCGGAGATCATCACGATGACCCGCTCCCTCGAGGATCTCCCCGACACCCCTGACAACAGCACTGCGTCCTTCCACATCGACACCGAGCCCGACGACGCCTGGCTGGACATGTACCACTTCCGCGGCCAACCCCTGCCGCCGAAAGCACTGGCGGAGCTGGCCGAGGAGATCGACGGCGAGCTGGGTTTCGGCCGACTACTCGCACACGAAGGCAGTGACACCATCGCGATCACCCGCGGCACCATCACCTCCTCCGACGACGGCCGCGTCTGGCTGGGCTACTCGGCAGTCGAGGTCGCACCGGACTACCGCCGCCAGGGACTGGGCACCGCGCTCGGCGCACACATGCTCCACTGGGGAGCATCCCGCGGTGCGACCGACGCGTACTTGCGCGTCCTCGCCACCAACGATGCCGGGATCGGGCTGTACGACAAGCTCGGCTTCGTCGAGCACCACCGTCACCGCTACGCCACCCTTAAAACCCGAGCGTGATCTAGGGTAGAGCGCATGCGGATTGCCACGTGGAACATCAACTCGGTGCGCACGCGCGCCGACCGCGCCATCGCGTTTTTGGAGCGCAACGACATCGACGTTCTAGCCATGCAGGAAACCAAGTGCGCGGACGATAAATTCCCGTATTCGGTGTTCGAGGCCGCGGGTTACGAGGTCGCCCACGTCGGCTACCACCAGTGGAACGGTGTCGCGCTGATCTCCCGGGTCGGCTTAGAGAATGTTCGCGACCACTTCCCCAACCAGCCCGGCTTCCACAAGGATCCTGAAAAACCTCAAGAACGAGAGGCTAGAGCAGTAGGTGCGACCTGCGGCGGCGTGGACGTCTGGAGCTTATACATCCCCAACGGCCGCGAGATCGGCGACCGCCACTACGACTACAAACTCGAATTCCTGTGGCGCCTCGCCGAAGCCGTCGAGCCAGGCACCCCGCAGGTCTTCTGCGGCGACTACAACATCGCGCCGACTGACAAAGACGTGTGGGATCGCGCGTTCTTCGAGGGGAAAACGCACGTCACGGAGCCGGAGCGCGCGGCCTTTAGCAATCTCCTCGAATCCGGGCTCGCTCCCATCACGCACGAGGAGCCCTACTCGTACTGGGATTACAAGGCCATGCGCTTTCAAAGGAATGAAGGCATGCTCATCGATTTCCAGTTGACGGGAATGGAGGGAAGGGGGTTCGTCGATAAGCATGAGCGCGAGGGCAAGGGCGCGTCTGACCACGCACCCGTCGTCGCGGATTACGACGTCACGCGCATGCTTATCGACGACGTCCGATGATCCCCGACCTTTCCACCTGGCAGCTCATCCTCATGATCGTGGATTACACGATCAAGTTCGCGGTGATCGGCGTGATCCCCGAAAACCGCAAGCCGTCCAGCGCAAATGCGTGGCTGCTGGTCATTCTGCTCATCCCGTTTCTCGGGCTGCCGCTGTATTTCTTCTTCGGCTCGACGTATCTCTCTGTCTCTTATACACATCTCC
>ERZ1031113.287-NODE-287-length-13578-cov-6.344820_pt1 | contig 13578 bp, 16 predicted proteins | sample MGYA00518225_ERZ1031113 | MGnify/ENA primary metagenome ERZ1031113 (study PRJEB33718, sample SAMN03159751) | human skin metagenome | collected 2014-05-20 | study: EMG produced TPA metagenomics assembly of the PRJNA266117 data set (Human skin bacterial metagenome...
ACACGAAGCAGCCCGGTTACACCGACGGCGAGCACGACTTCGGTGAACCGGCCGCTCCCGAGCGTGGCATGTTCACTTTGAACGGCACGTGGGTTCTCGAGGAGGAATCAGTGCAGACCACCAGTGGAGGACACCTTGACATCAACGTCTTCGCCAAGTGGGTCCAGCTCGTCGTCTCAGGGGAGGGAGAGGTAGAGGTGGAGTATCCGGACGGTTCGACAAAGAGATTCTCGGCCACCGACGGCACCCTCGACCTTGTGAAAGGCGACACGCCCACCGAGGGCGTGCTGCGCATCCGGCCCACGGCAGGCGTGAAGTTGTACTCGTTGACCTTCGGCTAGCCAGCGATAACCTTGTCCAGCGCGGCGGCGAACCGCGCGACGGTGCCGTCCACGTCGGCCCACTTGTCCAGGCCGAACAGTCCGATGCGGAAGGTGGAGAAGCTCTCGGGCTCGCCGATCTGCAGCGGTACACCGCCGGCGACCTGGATGCCGGCCTGCTTGAAGGCGGCGCCCGCGGCTTGCTCGGGGCTATCGGCGTGCATGACCACGATGGAGGTGGCTTCGAACCCGGGGGCCGCGACGGAGGAGAAGCCCTTCTCGGCCAGCAGCTCGCGGACCTTGGTGCCCAGCTCGACCTGGCGCGAGGTCAGCTCGTCGAGGCCGATCTCCTTGGCTTCCTTCATCAGCTCGAGGTTGTGCGCGATCGCGTCGGTGGGGACCGTGGCGTGGTAGGCGGCGGAACCGTCGACGTAGCCCTCGGAGATGGCGGTCCACTTGGCCAGGTCCATGGCGAAGCTGTCGGAGGTGGTGTTGTCCAGCTCGGCGCGCGCGGCCTTCGAGAACATCACGTAGCCGGTAGCAGGGGAGCCGGACCAGCCCTTCTGAGGCGCGGAGATGAGAACGTCCACGCCGGTTTCTTCCATGTTGATCCACTTGGTGCCGGAAGCGACGCAGTCGAGGACCATGAGGGCATCGACGTCGTGGGCGGCGTCGGCGAGCTCGGAGATGTAGTCGACCGGCAGCTCGAGGCCTGCGGCGGTCTCCACGTGCGCGGCGAAGACGACGGCGGGACGCTCGGCGCGGATGCGCTCGACGGCCTCATCGATGGCGGGCGGGGCGTAGGAGGTGCGCTCGTCGTCGGAGGTCGGTTCGGCGTTGAGCACCGTGACGTTCCCAGCGACACCGGAGGCATCGAAGATCTGCGTCCAGCGGTGGGAGAAGTTGCCGGTGCGGATGACCAGCGCGTCTTTGCCACGGGCGAATTGGCGGGCGACGGATTCCATCGCGAAGGTTCCGCCGCCGGGCACCACAGCAACAGATTCAGCGTGGTACGTCTCGCGCAGGATCGCCTGGAGCTCCTGCATGATGCCGATGAATTTAGCGGACATGTGGTTCAGCGAGCGGTCGCTGAACACTGCCGAGTATTCGAGGAGGCCGTCGGCATCGATGTCGGGGCGGGGAAGGGTGATGTCAGTCATGCCCCAACGCTAGCCCGTTTCTCCTACGATGGTGGGCGCTTACCGTGAAAAGGAGAAAACAATGGGTCGTTGGATCGTCGCAATCGTCGGAGCCGTCATCGGCGCACTGCTCACCGGTTTCATTTTGAGCCAGCTCGGAGTCACAGGAATTCTGTACACCATCTTGGTGCTCGTCGGCTCGGCCGTCTGCTCGTCGCTCGCGGGCACGTTGTACTTCCGCGCGAAACGCTAGAGCGCGTTCACGCCGCCAGGCAGGCTCGTCAGCGTCACGTTCCGCGCGTCAGCATGAGCTGCGTGCTTATCGACGAACCCCTGCGACCTCTTCCCCGACGCGCAGTACACCACCACATCGGTGCCTTCGGGGAGAGAATCGATGAAATCAACGCCGAGCTGCGGGTTGTCTTCGAGCTGGGAGGTGGGGATGTGCTCGCTCGTCGCGGCGGAGATGTCCTTGATGGCCTTCTCGTGCTCTTCCCGCACGTCGAGTGCGACGGCGGCTCCCGTCGCGACGGCCTCCAGGAGCTCCTCGCTCCCGTTATCGGGCACGGCGCACGCCGCGCCTTCGTAGTCGGCGAAAGCGGTGACTAGCTCGCGGCCGGGGTCGCGCCGGACATCGAAGCGGCGGATCTGGGTGGTCAGAGCGTCGTACATGTGGAGTGTGCCCACCGTCGCCTCACCGACGCCGGTGAGGAATTTGATGACCTCGGTGGACATGAGTCCGCCGACCACGCTCGTGGTCACGCCCAACACACCGGCGGTGGCGCAATCGGGCACGGAGTCCGCGTCGGGCTGGTCGGGGTAGAGGTCGCGCATGCCCACGCCGTCGTCCGGTGCGCCGGGGCCGGACCACCACAGCGCCACGTCGCCGCGGTAGCGCAGCACCGAACCCCACACGAGGGGAGTGCCGGTGATCTCGGCGGCATCGGCTGCCATGAACTTGGTGGCGAAGGTGTCCGAGCCGTCAATGAGGACGTCGATGCCGTCGAGCAGCTCCACTGCATTCGAGGCGTCCATTCGGCCGTCGATCGTGGTCACGTCGATGCCGGGCTGCAGCTCGCGCAGTCGCTCTGCGGCCACTTCGGTCTTCTTCCTGCCCACATCGGAGGCCCCGAAGAGGATCTGGCGGTGAATATTAGTGAGGTCGACGACGTCGTCGTCGATAAGCGAAATATGCCCGACTCCTGTCGCCGCGAGCGTCTGCATGATCGGGCACCCGAGCCCTCCCGCTCCGATGACCAGCACCTTCGCGCGGTGAAGCGCTTCCTGCTGGTCCGGCCCGAAACCGGGCAGGTTCATTTGGCGGGCGGTGCGGCGGAGTTCTTGCTCAGGAAGAGAAATCACACCCCTTCACCTTAATGACCTAAACTTTTTCGGGACATTATGACCGCCCACCTATTGATTCGGGGCCGATTCCCATGCGCAAACTTCGCGCTGATCCACTGATCTTTTTCACTGCTGTCGGATTCATCGTCGCTTTCGTGGCACTCACCATCGGGTTCGGTGAGCGCGCACGCGACACCTACTCCACGGTGTCGGGCTGGATGATGGACAACTTCGCCTGGCTGTACATCGGCGGCGTGTCCGCGGTGTTCATCTTCCTGATCGTCCTGTTCGTGTCCAAGTACGGCAACTACCGGCTCGGCGACGACGACGATGAACCCGAGTACTCCCTGCCCGTTTGGTTCTCCATGCTGTTTGCCGCGGGCATGGGCGCGACACTGATGTTCTGGGGTGCCGCGGAACCGTTGCACCACGCGTATAACCCGCCGCGCGGCGAGTATGAATCGATGAGCCGTGAGGCCATCCGTCAGGCGTTCGAGTTCACCTACTACCACTTCGGTATTCACATGTGGGTGATCTTCACGCTGCCGGGCCTGGCCATGGGCTACTTCATCTACAAGCGCAAGATGCCGGCGCGCTACTCGTCGATCTTCTCGCCGCTGCTCGGCTCGAAGGTGTACGAGTTGCCGGGCAAGCTTCTCGACGCCATCGGCATCATCGGCACCGTCTTCGGCCTCGCCGTCTCCGTCGGCCTGGGCGTGCTGCAGATCAGCGCGGGCCTGAACATTCTGTGGGATGTTCCGCTGGTGACCTGGGTGGAGCTGGCCGTGATCATCTTCATCACCGTCTGCGCTTCCGTGTCAGTGGCCACCGGCCTAGACAAGGGCGTGAAGCTGCTGTCGAACCTGAATATCATCGGCTCGATTGTGCTGCTGGTCTTCCTGTTCGTCGTGGGACCGACGCTGAAGATCATCGAGCACTTGACCGAGTCCTTCGGTATCTATGCAGCGTCGCTGCCGGAGATGATGTTCTGGGTGGATTCCTACGATGACAACCCGGGCTGGCACGCCACCTGGACCGCGTTCTACTGGGCGTGGACAATCTGTTGGTCGCCGTACGTGGGCATGTTCTTCGCCCGCATTTCCCGCGGCCGCACCGTGCGCCAGTTCATTGCCGGCACGATCTTGCTTCCGGCGGTCTTTGACATCATCTGGTTCGCCACCTTCGGCCGCACGGCGATCGACGTCGAGACGAATGATCCGGGCGTGCTCACCGGCCCCGTCGTGGAAGACGGGGAGACCCCGCAGGCGCTGTTCACCCTGTTGGCGCAGTATCCGCTGTACTTCGTCAGTGGCGCGGTGGCGCTGGCGGTGATCATCTTCTACTTCGTCACGTCGATCGACTCCGCTGCCTTGGTGATGGACATGTTCACCACTGGTGAGGAAGAAGTCACGCCGAAGTATTACCGCGTCGCTTGGGCCGTCGCCGTCGGCGTGGTGACAGCCGCGTTGCTGTTCATCAACGATTCCGGCATCCAGGCGCTGCAGGAAGTGGTGATCATCATCGCCCTGCCGTTCTTCATCGTCTACTTCATCATGATGTTCTCGTTGGTGAAAGCGATGAGCGACGATTCCGCGGCTGCACGCCGCTTCCGTTCCCGCCAGTGGGAGAAGACCGACACTGCGGAGAAATATGAAGAGGCAGACGCCAAGCCCGCGCCGGGCTACGACGAAGAAGGCAACGAGATCGACCGCCCCGAACTCGAGTACGACCACGATGAAGGCTCATGGCGCCTCACCGAGAGCGTGCTCACCGAGGCAAAGGACGAGGACGAGACGGTCGATGCGGAGGTGCCGGAGGGCTCGTCCGTCATCATCAAGCCCGAGAAAGACTAGAGCGAGAACAGAACCGCATTGACACCGCCGGCGCGAACCAGCGCCGGCTTTGCCATATCCAGGACGTACAGGTCGCCAGTCGGGCTGGAGAAGACGACCCTGTTGCCGTGGTTGTAGACCTGGAACGGCTGGAGACGGCTCGGCTGGCGCTCGAAGCCCTGGTTCCAGCACTTGGTGCCAACCCACTTGCGCTGGATGGACACAGCCGGGATCAGCTCGCCCTTGGGGTTGCACTCCGGCTGGGACTTGCGGGCGCGGTCGCTCACGCAGAGAGTCTCTCCGTCGTACAGGGCGCAGCGGACGGAGTTGTCGGAATTGGCAACGAACTGTGCCGCCGCAGCCGCCTCCGGCGCGAGGGCGACGGTGCCGAGCCCCGCAGCGAGAGCTGTGGAGGCGAGGATGGAGGTGATGCGCTTCATGGTGTGGACTCCTTCAATTAGGCAGTGACGGTCGTCACAGTCCACTATTAGCAGAATTACAGGACCTGGTCAGCCCAACTGGCTAATCCCTCAAAGCTTGACGAGGCCACTGCGTGCTCCCTCTTCGGAATCCTCCCCGCACTGCGTGCGAGCATGCCGCCTTCCACAGCCAGGCGCATTGCCCGTGCCATGGCTTCCGGGTCCTGGCAGCGGTTGACGGCGCTGGCCAGCAGCACACCGTCGCAGCCGAGCTCCATCGCCAGGGCAGCATCCGAGGCGGTGCCGACACCCGCGTCGATGAGGATAGGCACTTCCGCGCGGGAGCAGATCAGCTCGATATTGTGCGGGTTCAGAATTCCCAGGCCGGTGCCAATGGGGGAGCCGAGCGGCATGACGGCCGCAGCGCCCAAGTCCTCCAGTTTCTTCGCCGCCACCGGATCGTCGGAGGTATAGGCGAGGACAGTGAATCCTTCGTCGATAAGCAGCTCGCACGCGTCGACCGTTTCCACGACATCCGGCAAAAGCGTGTGGTCGTCGGCGATGACCTCGAGTTTCACCCAGTCCGTGCCCAGCGCCTCCCGCGCGAGTTTCGCCGTGATCACCGCATCGCGTGCGGTGCGGCAGCCTGCGGTATTCGGCAGTGGCGCGATATTCAGGCGGTTCAGCAAATCGAAGACGGATTCGCCTGCGCCGTCCTGTTTCGCGGCGAAACGGCGCATCGCCACCGTGGTCAGCTCGGTGCCCGAGGCGACCAGTGCGCGCTCGAGCATGTCCTGCGAGCTCGCCCCGCCGGTGCCCATGATCAGGTGCGAGTCGAATTTCTTGCCAGCGATCTCCAGCATCGCTAGCCTCCCTGCACGGCGGTGAGGATGTCTACCTTCGCGCCGTCGTCAAGCTTTGTCGTCTCCCACTCGGAGCGCGGAACGACATCGCCGTTCACCGCGACGGCCGTGCCCGCGGGTACCTCGCCGAGACGCTCGCGCAGAAGCTTATCGACGCTTCCTGCCTCCGTCGTGATTTCTTCATCGTTGACGATCAGCTGCATTAGTTCCTCCTTGAATGACGCAGGGGATCACAGGCTTCCAACTCTACGGGGGGCTGTGCACCTTCCACCAGCGCGGCCCCGCACCTCGCGCCCATGGCGGCGAGCAGAATGCCGTGGCGGAAATAGCCTGTGGACACCACCACGCGGTCGCTGACCCGGCCGAGATACGGCAGGTCATCCGGCGATCCGGGGCGCGCACCGACGTGCGATTCGATGAAATCGCAATCCTCGATGCCGGGCACGATCTCGCTGGCGTCGCGCAGCAGTTGCAGCACGCCGCCCGCCTGCGGTTGCGCCCGATCGTCTTCGCGCGTCGTCGCCCCGATCGTGAGCGTGCCGTCCTCGCGCGGAATCAGATAAATCGGCCGGTCTTCGACGAAACCGCGGATCACATGGTCGATCAGCGGCCGCTGATGCTCCGGCACGCGCAGCTCCACCATGTCTCCGTAGACCGGGCGCAGCTTCAGCGGATTCTCGCCGTCGAACCAGCCCGTCGTCTCACGCGCGCCGAGCCCGTTGGCCAGCACGACCTGCTCGGCGTCGACATCGTTGACATCACTCACGGCCTCTGCCACGAACTCGACGCCGGCATTCGCGCACGCATCCTGCAGGGCGGTAGCGAACAGCCGCGGACGGACCTGGTGGTCGCCGGGGATATGCACGGCACCGCTTATCGACGGCGCCAGCGCCCCCTCCAGCTTCCGCGCCTCCCGCGTAGTGACCCGCTCCGTGGTCATCCCGTGGAGCTCCTGGTAGGCCTGCAATTCCTCCAGGTGCGTCTTGTCGGCGCGGTCTTTCGCCACCACCAGTGTTCCGTCAGTGCGGTAGCCGGTCGGCTTGTCCGTGTGCTTGGTGGTCAGCTCGATCAGCTCCGGATACCACTGTCCAGCCGCGATCATGAGCGGGAACAGGGGATCCTGCTTGTACACGACCTCCGCCGCCGGAGCGAGCATGCCGCCGGCGTGCCATGTCGCGCCGCTGACAGGCTCCGGATCGTAAACCGTGACGGAATGGCCGCCGTCGGCGAGACGAAGCGCCGTCGATAAGCCGATAATGCCCCCGCCGATTACTGCAACTTTCATGCTTTCCTTCTTTGCTGCCATTTATCGATCGCCCACCAGCCGAGCGGCATGAACGCGACCGCGATGATCCAGTAGATCAGCCAGAAACTGCCCGCAAGCCCCGTCACCGCGATCATCGCTAGCAGGATCACGATGGTGATCGCGCAGGCGACGACGCAACGGGTGAGATCGAATCCCTTGCCGCTCACCTCCGAAGTGCCACGCCACTTGCGGTCCATTGCTTCGATGAGGTCCTTGCCAAATGCAATAGCGAATACTGCATAGAACGCGCCGAGCCCATGGAAGAAATTCGCCCAGCGCATATCCGCGATGCTCCAAAATGTGTAGATAAGCAACGCGAAGTTGAGAGGGATGGTAGCTACAAGCAGGGTATATCCCGTTTTTGGGAGCCTGAGCACGTAGCGCAGAATCATCCCGCCGAGCAGGCAGAGCCAGTACGCGATCTCCGCGAGAATGATGGCAAGGATCATGATCCCGACCATACGCGCCTCGCGGAAAACGAAATTCCTTTAGCGTGGATGGGGCAACCGATTTAGTTGAGGAGAGATTATGTTTATTCGTTCCCGTGACGATGTCGAGACTGTTGAGTGGGGTGGCGGCACCTCCGAGCGCCTGCTGACCGCCAAGGACAATATGGGTTATGCCGTTGCTCACACCGTGGTCCGCGCTGGCACCGAGTCGAAGCTGCAGTACCGCAACCACCTTGAGGCGTGCTACTGCATCGGCGGCTCCGGCGAGGTCGAGGACACCGAGGGCAATATCTACCCGATCACCCCGGGCACCATTTATGTCCTCGACGAGCACGACGCCCACTACCTGCGTGGCGGCAAGGACGAGGACCTGATCCTGGTCTCCGTGTTCAACCCGGCGATCACCGGCGATGAGAAGCACGAGCTCTCCGAGGACGGCTTTAGCAGCTACTAGACTGTTCAAGCATGACTGAACAGCGTATTCGCCGCGCCGTTCTGATCGTGGCGCTGCTGAATTTCGGCTATTTCTTCGTCGAGTTCGCAGCAGCCATCGCGATCGGATCGGCGTCTCTTTTTGCCGACTCGGCGGACTTTCTCGAGGACACTGCCATCAACATGCTCGTGTTCTTTGCGGTGGCGTGGCCGGCTTCCCGGCGCCGCGCCGCCGGATCCGTGCTCGCCGCCCTGATCCTGATCCCCGCGATCGCCGCGATCGTGACCGTGGTGCTGAAAATCATGAACCCGGAGCCGCCGTCGCCTGAGGGGCTGACCGGCGTCGCTGTCGGCGCGCTCGTGGTGAACGTGGTCTGCGCCGTGATCCTGCTGCGCCTGCGCAATGAGGGGTCTTCCTTGGCCACCGGCGCGTGGCTCGCCGCGCGTAACGATGCCCTCGCCAACATCCTCATCATCGTCGCCGGCCTGCTCACCTTCGTGTGGGCGACCGCCTGGTTCGACATCATCGTCGGCGCGATCATCGCCGCTGTGAACCTGTCCGCGGCGAAGGAAGTGTGGGAGGAATCCCGCGAGGAGCACGACTCCGTCGAGGAAGCTTTCGCGGATATGGACGACTGCTGACACTTTCTCCCCTAAAGTGATGTGGAGCACATATCGCTTACCGTAGGAGGCAGGTCTCATGTCCACCGCCACGACAAAACGCTCCGCATGGCTCGGCCCCGGGCTGCTCATCAGCGCCTCATTCATCGGGCCGGGCACCGTCACCACCGCCACAGTCACCGGCGCGAGCTACGGATTCGCGCTGGCATGGGCGATCGTGTTCTCCATCATCGCCACGATCATCCTGCAGGAAATGTCCGCCCGCCTGGGCCTGATGGGCAAAATCAGCACGGGCGAAGCGATGCGCGCGACCTTCGAATCGCCCGTGGCCAAGCTCTTTATGATCGTGCTCATTGTCACGGCCATCGGCATCGGCGGCGCGGCGTACGCGGGTGGCGACACGACGGGCACAGCACTCGCGCTTAGCGACGTGACCCACCTTCCAGTCCCCGTCCTCTCCGGCATCATCGCCGCTGTGCTCGTCCTGCTGCTGCTTACCGGCAGTTATAAATTCTTCGAGCGCTTCATGACTGCGCTGGTGATCATTCTTGTCGGCGTCTTCCTCGTCACCGCTGTGGCCGTGAAGCCCGATGTCGGCGCTCTTCTCCACGGTATCTTCGTTCCCGAGGTGCCCGCTGGGGCCGCCCTGACCGCCATCGCTCTGATTGGCACCACGGTCGTTCCGTACAACGTTTTCCTCCATTCCAACCTGGTGCAGGAGAAGTGGGGCGATGAACCACAAAACCTCGCTTTGAAGAAGGCGCGCGTGGACAACGTCGTCTCGATCTCCATCGGTGGCCTGATCACGCTGGCTATTCTCACCACCGCCGCGACCGTGATGTTCAGCCAGGGTTTGGAGGCTGAGTCTGCCGCCGACCTTGCCGAACCCCTTCGTCCCATGCTTGGCGATGCCGCCCCCTGGGTCCTTGCCATCGGCCTCTTTGCCGCCGGTATGACCTCTGCCGTTGCCGGCCCTCTTGGTGCCGCCTACGCCATCTGCGGAGTCATGGGCTGGTCCCGTGACTTGAAAGACAACAAATTCCGCGCCATCTACCTCACTGTCGTCATTGTCGGCGCGATCATCGCCATCACCGGCGTCAACCCAGTGCAGGTCATCATCCTTGCCCAGGCCGCCAACGGCATCCTCCTGCCCGTTGTCGCCTTCTTCCTGCTCTACACCATGAACAACAAGAAGCTCCTCGGCGATCACGTCAACGGCCTGGTGACCAACATCATCGGCGGCATCATCTTCCTGATCACCGTCGTCCTCGGAGGCATGACGCTTATCGACTTGTTCTAGTGCTCTAGGGGGGCCGCAAAACCGCAGGGACTCCGCAGTGCGGAGTTGGGGGCGGTGCTGGCGTGGGTAGGCGTTTGTGAAACTGCAGGGACTCCGCAGTGCGGAGTCGGGGCGACGCTGGCGTCGATAGGCGTTTGTAAATCTGCAGGGACTCCGCAGTGCGGAGTTTTAGGGGCCGCATGTCTGCGTTTAGAGGGGTTGTTTGGGGCGTCGATAAGCGCTTTGCAAACGTGCAGGAACTCCGCAGTGCGGAGTCTCTGACCAGGCATGTTCGAATGATTGTTCGAGTGTGTCCAAGTCGTTTTGTATGGTCCGTTTAACAAAAGCAAACAACCATTGGGGGAATGATGTTGGTGATGGAAGCGGAGCCCGAGCTGAGGGCCGAAGTGCTGGCCGAAGAGATTGTTGATAGGTATCGCTCGATGATGCGTTCGAAGGCTGGTCTCTTGGAGATGATCGGGGAGTTCGACCATCGCGGTCTCGCCCAGGAGTGTGGGGCGTCCAGCACGGCGACGTGGCTGATGCGCCGTCTGGGGATCTCTGAGTCCTCGGCGCACGAGTATGTGTACGTGGCGCGGCAGCTGCTGAATTTTCCGTATCTGGCGGAGATGTTCGCAGCGGGGAATTTGAGCTACTCGGCGCTGCGGCTGTTGCTCAAGTATCTCACGCCTGAGAATGAGGTCGAGCTGGTGGAAAAGGGGATGGAGCTGGGGCATAACGGCCTGGAATGCGCGCTGGCCGGACGTGAAAAGGCCGGCGATGATAAGCCGAAAAAGGAGTACTACCTGCGGATGGCGAAGGAAGAGGACGGGGACCTGACGCTTTGGGCGCGGCTCAATCACGTTGACGGGGATGCCTTCTGCGCCGCGCTGAAGATCGGGCATCTCGCATTCGCGGCGAGCGAGGAGGAGCTGAGCTCGCTCATCGGGGAGGACGGTTACGTCGACCCGGCCAAGCTGGATGCCCTCATCAAGGCGAAGGAGGAGGAAGAGGAGAAGATGCAGGCCAAGAAGGACGTTTCGGGCTTCGGTTTGCCGACGGGGCGTGCGATGGTGCACGCGCTGATGGGCATGGTCAACGCGGTCAGGTCGCAACCGCAGAGCAAGCTCCGGGCGCCGGGCGCGCAGGTCAGCGTGATGGCGACACTGGATGGCCGAGCGTACCTTCCCAATAATGCCGGGGTGGCGTCGGAGGGGCTGGCGAACCTCGTGGCCAATGCGCTGGTGCGCCTGGACACGGTCGATGACCGCGGATTGATCATTAACGCGGGGCGTTCGACGCGTTTGGCAACGGATGGGCAGATCCGCTCCCTCTTGGCAATGTGGGGAGGGCAGTGTGCGATGCCGGGATGCACGCACACGCGCTTCATGGAGTTCCACCACATGCAGGAATGGGCCAATGGCGGCCTGACGGACATGGACAACCTCATCCCGCTGTGCTCCGCGTGCCACTCGCTGGTCACGGAGGGCTACGCCGAAATCACCCGTCACGGAGACGAGATCGTCTTCGACTTCGGGGACGGCAGCCGCTACGTGTCCTACAACCACTCGCTGCCGGTCAGGAATGACTCCTACGTGATGCCGAAGGTGGAGAAGCGCGGATGTGCCGACAGTTTCGCGAGTTAGCTGCGTCCGCGGTCGACGCTGGCCACCACGCGCTCAACGTAGTCGCGCGGATCCTCGGCGTTCATGATGCCGCGGACGATGGCGACTCCGTCGACGCCGGTGCGGGCGAGGTCCTCGGCATCGTCGACGGTGACATCGCCGATGGCGACGATGGGCAGCTCCGATGCTGCGACGAGGGCGGGGTAGCCCTCGAGGCCCAGGGGAACACGGCCCGAGTCCTTGGTCGGGGTGTCGCGGAAGGGGCCGGCACCGATGTAGTCAATGACGTCGGAGAAGTCGTTGGCGGCTTCGACCAGCTCCAGGGTGCCGGTCGTCAGGCCGATGATGGCATCGGGGCCGAGCAGGTCGCGAGCAATAAGGGGGTTCAGGTCGTCCTGGCCGATGTGGACACCGGCGACACCGTGAGGGGCGAGGGCGAGGGCGACGTCAACGCGGTCGTCGATAAGCACGTGCGTGGCGGGGTTGACCTCGTGCACGGCGGTGACCACGGACAAACCGAGGTCGTACAGATCGCGTGCGCTGATGGGTTTGCTGCGCACCTGGATGATGCCGGCACCACCCTGGGCGGCGGCGCGGGCGGTCTCCACGATCTGGTCGGGGGCACCGGCGCCGGTGACGAAATAGCAGCGGAGGTCGAGTTCGGTCATGTGCGCCATTGTAGGGACACACCCGTACGGTACGGTTTGTCTATTCAGATCCTCTGGGAGAAGGGACGACCACATGAAGATCCGGGCTTTGGCGGCAGCGGCGTTAGCTGCGCTGGCACTGGTAGCTGCACCACAGGCGAATGCGCAGGTCGACCCGAATTATCAGTGGCGGACGGACCCGGCGGCGAAGGTGCTGGCGGGCAAGCCGTTCGCGCCGGGTGTGCTGCACCGCGTGCCGGGCTCGTGGTTCGACGCACAGCGGGCGAATCCGGGTGCGAAGCATGCGGCGTCGCGCGGGCGTGCGCTGTACGGCCCGGGCGCGCCGATCTACGTCGGGTTGTACGGCATGTGCACGGTCGCGGCGGTCGGCACCGACGGGGCGGGGCGCAAGGTGGCGCTCACCGCGGGGCACTGCGGCAACGTCGGCGACCAGGTGGTCGCGTCGGATTCGTTCGCGGCGGGCCCGACGGGCCGGGTCGCGCGGAAGAACGGGGCGATGGACTACGCGGTGATCGAGCTCGGCCCGCGCGCGGACCTGACGGCGAGTTACAACGGCACGACGATCCGCTCGACGGGCGGGTCAGTGCGCACCGGCGAGCAGCTGTGCAAGAACGGCTACGCGTCGGGTGTGACCTGCGGAATCAACTGGATGACGGACGGCGTGCGCCAGCAGTCGCAGGTGTGCGCGATGGCGGGCGATTCGGGCGCGCCGCTGTATTCCGGCACGCGCCTGGTCGGGCTGGTCAACGGCTCCTCGATCCCGCGGAATGCGAACCTGCAGTGCATGAGCCCGCTGCAGGGGCCGATCCACTCGCCGACAGTGTCCACGAGCATCGACGCGATCATCCGCGACCTCAACGCCGCGCCGGGCGTGGGCAACGGCTTCCGCCTCGCGCGCTAGCTGAGGCGGCCGAGCACCTCGTCGTGCAACAGGCCGTTAGTGGCCACGGCATCGCCACCGTGCGGGCCGTCCTCGCGAGCAAGCGAGGTGAAGCGGCCGCCGGCCTCAGTGACGAGGACGGACAGGGCGGCCAGGTCCCAGAGGGAAACCTCAGGTTCGGCGGCGATGTCCACGGCGCCTTCTGCAACCAGGCAGTAAGAGAAGAAATCGCCGTAGCCGCGCAGGCGCCACACATCGTCAGTGAGCGAAATCAGCTGGTCACGCAACCCGCGGTCGCGCCAGCCGCTCAAGGAGGAGATGCTTATCGACGCATCCGCCAGCCCCGCAACCCCTGTCTCTTATACACATCTGACGCTGCCGACGAAGAGGATAGTGTAGAT
>ERZ1031113.293-NODE-293-length-13314-cov-14.409533_pt1 | contig 13314 bp, 11 predicted proteins | sample MGYA00518225_ERZ1031113 | MGnify/ENA primary metagenome ERZ1031113 (study PRJEB33718, sample SAMN03159751) | human skin metagenome | collected 2014-05-20 | study: EMG produced TPA metagenomics assembly of the PRJNA266117 data set (Human skin bacterial metagenome...
CTTCTGGGAGACGGTGGAGCTGCTGTTTACCGGCGTGGCGTTCGGCCTGATCGGCATGAGCGTGCGCGACGCGCTGGACACCGCGGGCACGCACATCTGGCAGGCGGTGCAGGTGGGCGTTGTGCTGTCCGTCGTCGCGTTCGCGGTGCGCTTCGTGTGGATGTGGGTGCTGTACAAGCTCAACGAGAAAAAGCACCGCACGAGCGTCTCTCCGCTGCGGCTGCAGGAGGTCCTGCTCATGGCGTGGGCAGGCATGCGCGGGCTGGTTACGCTGGCGCTCGTACTGGCAATCCCGGCGTCGGCGACGAGCTACCACCACGAACTCTCAGTCATCGCGCTGACGGTGCTCACTTGCACGATGGTGGTGCCAGGGTTGTTGCTCCCTTGGCTCGTGGACAAGCTTGACCTGCAAAACGGGCCTGGCGCCGACAGGGCGCTCGAGGAGCTGAACCAGCGGGCGTACGCGGCTGCGCGTAGGGCGGTTCGCGAGCACGGCGAGGAGTACCAGCCCGAGGCCTACGCGATGGTGCAGGAGTGGCTGAATTCGTTTGCGGAGAAGCGCTTGCAGGATCCGGAGGGGTCCGAGGAGCGCAAGGAGGCGTTTCTGCGGGCCCGCGCGGGTGCGGTGCAGATGCAAGATGTGGCGTTGCGCGCCGCCAGCCGCGAGCTGCAGCGGGCGCGGCGCGAGCGCCGCTATAACCCGTCCGACGTCGACGCGGTGCTCGCTGACTTGGACCGTCTCATTCTCGCGCGTAACCGCAAGGCGCTCACTGGGCCGAGCAGCTTGTGGGAGCCGAAGTAAGGGGCTTTTGCCTATCGACGAGCCCCCGGCCCGCCCCGTTTTCAAAATGCCAAGCAGAGCGCTTTCAAAATGCCAAGCGAAACCGTTTCGAAATGTAAAATAGGCAGGTCAGGGGCGGGGGTTTATAGCGAAGGGATCCGCCAAATTTTGTTCGCCAATGGTGTCACCCGGACACTCGGTCTGATGTCATGATGAAGTACAAGGGTGCTGTTTTTCGCCTACCGGCGTTTACCTTGGCCAGCAATTAGCGTTTTTGCTGATCGACAAGCCCCCCACTTTTATTAAGTTAGGCAATCCTATATAGTCCGTGCGGTGAGTTTCCGGCCCTTCCTTGCAACAGTCGTTCGCAGCGAGCGCATCGCACCGAATTTTCAACGTGTGACGTTCACTGGTGTCGATGCAATGGGCCCCGCTGTGCCCATCATGGACCTGCGGATCAAGCTCATCATCCCGTCCGCGGCAGGGCTTGTTGATTTGCCGGCCGAGGGGTGGTGGGACCTCTGGCGCGCCATGCCGGAACACACGCGCGGGCATCTCCGCACCTACTCCATTCGCGACCTCCGGCGCAACGACGGTGACCCGGACGAGCTCGATGTGGATTTCGTGCTGCACGGCCACAACGCTGGGCCGGCCTCCGCGTGGGCGGAAAGCGCACTGCCCGGGCAGGCGCTGTGGATCATCGGGCCGACCCGCGATGACGCGTCCGGTGTCGGCATCGAATTCGCTCCCGGCGCTGCCGCGGCAGCTCGACTGTACGGCGATGAAACTGCTCTTCCGGCGATCTCCCGAGTGCTGGAGGACTGGCCCGAAGACCTCGCCGGTTCCGCTGACATTGAGGTGCCGGCGGGCAACAGCCTTCAAATCGATGCGCCTGCCCACGTTGACGTCCGCTGGCACTTCCGCACCGAGCCTGAAGCCGGGCATGGGGACATGCTCTACACGCAGCTCAAACAGGACATTGAGTCGCTGCGGGGCCTAGCAGCTCCCACCACCGATGAGCCCGATAACGACGGTGGCCTCCAGCGAGACAATGTCTGGGAAACCCCGACGTATTCGGGAAGCGGGGAAGCCATCAACGGTGGGGCGGGCGCGTCCGGACACACCTACTACTGGATCGCCGGCAAAAACACTTCGGTGAAAGCGATGCGCCGCCTGTTGGTTAAGGAGGCGGGATTGCCGCGCGAGCATGTCTCGTTCATGGGGTATTGGCGGTGACAGGCTATGAGTGCGACTAAACACGCGGGATTTGCCATTGCGCTCGGGATTTCGGCTGTCGCCGCGGTGTTGCTCTCGCTCGCCGTCGGCGCGCGGCAGATGAGCGTGGCAGAAAGCGTCAGCGCTGTGCGTGACGGGCTTGCCCTCGCGTTCCACACCGAATCTGGGCAGGTCAGCGAGGAGGCGCAAGTGGTTGCCCAACTGCGGGTTCCACGCACGCTGCTCGGCTTGCTCGCCGGCTCGGCGCTAGGCACAGCAGGAGCTCTGCTCCAGGGGCACACACGCAACCCGCTGGCCGACACAAACCTGCTGGGCATCGCGCCGGGGGCGGCGCTTGCGGTGGCTGCGGCAACCGCCGTGTTCGGCTCGCTGCCGGTCCTGGTCGCGGTGGGGGTCGGTTTCCTCGGCGCGACAATGGCGGTAGTGCTCGTCTTCGCGCTGAGCGCGCGAAGCCGCGGATCCACCCCGATCACGGTGGTACTCGGCGGGTCCGCGCTCGGGGCGGTGTGTTCCGCGCTGACCAGCGGCATCGTGCTCACCAGCACGCAAAGCCTTAATGACATGCGGTTTTGGACGGCGGGCTCCGTCGCGGGCCGGGACATGCACATCGTCGCCGCCGTCGCCCCGGTCATACTGGTCGGCCTGGTGGCTGCGTTCGCCACGGCGAACCGGGTGAACATGGTGAACCTGGGCGATGACGTCGCGCACTCCCTCGGCGTCAACGTCGCAGCTGCACGCGCGGTGGGGATCCTGCTGGTCGCCCTGCTTGCCGGTGCAGCTGTGGCGGGGGCGGGCCCGATCGGATTTGTCGGCTTGGTCGTGCCGCATATCGTCCGCTCCCTGACCGGGCCGGATTACCGGCTGGTGCTGCCATGCTCCGCGCTTGCCGGTGCGACGCTGCTGCTCCTCGCGGATGTCGCCGGCCGAGTCATCGCCCGCCCCGGTGAGCTGCAAGTTGGCATTACCCTCGCCTTCGTAGGCGCCCCGTTCGCCCTGTACCTGCTGCGGAAGGGGGCGAAGCTGTGACCCGCACGTTCGCAGTCAATGTCGTGCTCGCGGCGTGCGGGCTCGCCGTCGCGCTCGGCGGCATCATGGTGGGGGAATTCGGGCTTGGGCTTCATGACGTCCTCGCCGCCCTGACCGGACAGTCCACCGGCATGGCCCGCACCGTGGTCGTCGAGTGGCGCCTGCCACGTGTTGCCACGGCGCTGGCGGTGGGGGCCGCGCTCGGATTCGCGGGCGCGATCTTTCAGACGATCACTCGTAACCCGCTGGCCAGCCCAGACATCCTGGGCGTTGTTTCAGGTGCGTCGTCGTTCGCACTCACGGCGCTACTCGCGGGTGGCGGCACCGGGGCGCTGCTCAGCGCGCTCGGGGTGCCGCTGAGCGCGTTTGTTGGCGGGATCGCGGTCTCCGTGGCGATGTGGTGGCTCAGCCGCAGGGGCGGTCTGGGATCGTTCCAGCTCATCTTCGCCGGCATCATCCTCAACGCCCTGGCGGTGGCGTACAACTCGTTTCTCCTCGTCCGCGCCGACTACCGCGATGTGGGCAAAGCCCAGGCGTGGGTGACCGGCTCTGTCGGATCCTCGGGTTGGGGTGACGCCGCCGCTGTGTTGGTGGCGCTTGCGCTGGTTGTGCCGCTGCTGCGCTGGGCGGCGTTCCAGCTCGAAGCCCTCTCTCTCGGCGACGACATGGCCGCGGGGCTGGGTGTTGATCCGCGGCGTACCCAGCTTGTGCTCATGGTGCTTGCCGTGGCGTTGACATCGACGGCGGTGGCGGCTTCCGGTCCGATTGCTTTTGTGGCGTTTGTGGCGCCGCACGTGGGCCGTCGATTAGCAAATGCCCCCACGCCCCCACTTGGCACCGCCATGATTGCCGGCGCGCTGATCGTCGCCGGTGCGGACCTCGCGGTGCGCACCGTTGTGCCGGGAGACTTACCGGTAGGCGTGGCCACGTCGGCGTTCGGCGGGGCGGCCTTGCTCTACGCGCTGATGCGCGCGACCAGAAAGGTGACCTTGTAATGCTTCACGTGCGTGATCTCACCGTCAGCTACGGCGCGGCAACGATTATCGACGGGCTCGCCCTCGACGTCCCGCGCGGCGGCGTCACCACCATCGTCGGGCCGAACGGCTGCGGTAAATCAACGTTGTTGCGCGCGGTTGCTGGCCTGATCCCGCGCGGGCGTGGCGAGGTGGTCCTGGACGGCCGAAACACCGCGGAGATGAAACGCCGCGAGATCGCCCGCACGCTCGCGGTGCTGCCGCAAACCCCCGTAGCGCCGGACGGGCTGACGGTGCGTGACCTGGTCGGGCGCGGGCGCCACCCGCACCAGACGTGGCTGCGCCAGACCTCGGAGAAAGACAGCGCGATGGTGGACGAGGTGATGGAGCTGACCCAGGTGTCCGAGTTCGCGGAGCGCCCGCTCGAGCGGCTCTCGGGCGGGCAGCGGCAGCGCGCGTGGATCGCTATGGTGCTCGCCCAAGACACCCCGCTCGTGCTTTTGGACGAGCCGACCACGTATCTGGACCTTTCCCACTCCGTCGAGTTACTTGCACTTATTCGCCGTCTTGCCGATGACATGGGGCGCACCGTGGTGATGGTGCTGCACGATTTGAACCTCGCGGCGCGTTTTTCCGACCAGTTGGTCGTGATGAAAGGCGGCGAGGTCCAAGCGGCGGGCACGCCCGCCGAGGTTGTGTCGGAGCAGTTGCTTGCCGACGTATTCTCGCTGCCCGCCGTGGTCGCCGAGGACCCGGTGGCAGGAGGGCCACTGATCGTGCCCCGCTAGCGCACTCTAGAGCTCCTGGCCAATCTGTGTGATCGCGTACGGGATGGTCAGCGGGTTGGGCATGCTCATCGCGTTGGCGGTGTCGGTGTCGAGCCAGTGCACGCCCCCGCGTGTGTTGACGTCGAGGTTCGCAAACGAGGCATTGTTTTTCAGCGCGTCGATCGCGCCGTAGTAGTCCAGGATGAACACGTAGTCCACGTCGTTGAGGTCGGAGTAGTTCTCGGGGGACCAATCGATGAAGAAGCTGGATCCGTCACCGTTGAACTTGTCCGGGATGGTAAACCCGAGCTTTTCAATGAAGGAGCCGCGGCCGTCGCTTGCCGTGTACACGCCGAGCTTGCCGTCGTAAGGCATCCCGATGACCGCGGTCTTGCCCTGCAGCTCCGGATGCGCCTGCCGGAAGTCGGCGAAAGCCTGCTCGGATTCTGCGATGAGCTTGTCGCCCTCAGCTTCCTGCCCCAACGCCGCCGCGATCTCCTTAATCTGCTCGTCCCACGGCACCTGCCAGTCTTCGTGTTGGTCGGAGTGGAAGGTCGCCGGCGCAATCTGCTGCAACAGGGCCTGCTTGTCGCTGTCGAAACCGCTGTTAACAGCGATGATCTTGGTCGGGTCGAGCGCTGCGACCTGCTCAGCGGTGTCGGTGCTGAACTCGGTGGTGGTGTTGCGGATCGGGTTCGGTTCGGCGGTGAGCTTGTCTTTCGCCCACGGTCCGAGGCCGGACGGATCGCCCGTGCCCTCTGCCTCCCAGGTGGCGTAGCCGACCGGTTGCTCCCCCAGTGCGAGGACGGTGTCCACGTCGCCAAGCCCCAGGGTGACAATGCGGTCGTTCGACCCAGCCGCGTCGGTGTGCTGGCCGGAGTCGGCGGACTCGCTGGAACAGCCGGTGAGCAGCAGCGCAGCCGCGGTGAAGGTAGCGGTCAGCCGCTGAAGAGACAGTGGGGAAGTGCGTTTCAAGGTTCGCCCTTTCGGTTGGGAACGAAAGCACCCTGGGTTAGGTGTGCCTAAGCTAACGCGATTAGCTTAGAGTACGCCGCCGCCACCGGGCAACACCTAGGCAGCCCGGGCTTTAGCGGTGTTGACCGTCGCCGAACTCGCGGCGGAAGTTGCCGTCCCAGTCGTAGTCTGCGCCCGGGTCCTGGGTGCTGGGTTCGGGCTGGCGTTCGTCGGCCGCCTGCGCTCCCATGATCAGAAACACCGTGCCCGCAATCGCGCCCGCGATGCCGATGAACACGGCGGTGGAGCCGGTGAGGAACGCGAACGAGAGCACGGCCACCACGATGCAGGCTGCGCCGATGGCGTAGTTGCGCGCCGGCGAACCGGAGCTGTTGCGTTGTCCACCTGCGGGGTCGTGGGGGAGACCGTCGTCGTTGTATCCCTTGAACTGCATGATTCGCAGCCTACGGGAGAAGCGCCGTTATTGGCTGTTGAGTTTTCCGGACAGGCGGTCCAGGCGGTCCTTGCTTGGCCCGTCGAGGCCGACGATCGTGACGGTCTTGCCTCGTTCCTCGAACTTGCGGGTGACGGAGTCCAGCGTGGCCACGGTAGAGGCGTCCCACACCTCGGCCGCGCTCAAGTCGAGGACGATGTTTTCTGCAGGGTCGGTGTAATCGAATGCGTAGACAAGGTCGTTGCTGGAGGCCCAGAACAGCTGGCCGTGGATGCGGTAGGTGCGGGTGTCCACCTGGCCGTCGTCGGTGGTGTCCTCGGCGGAAACCTGCTCGACGGAGGCGAGGTGCGCGACGCGGCGGGCGAAGGTGATCATCGCGGTGATCACGCCGAGCACGACGCCGACAGCGAGGTTGCTGGTGGCAAGTGTTGCTACGACGGTCACCAGCATCACCACGGTCTCCGACAGCGGCATGAATTTCAGGGTGCGCGGGTGCACCGAGTGCCAGTCGATGGTGCCCACGGACACCATGATCATGATGGCCACGAGTGCCGCCATCGGGATCTGGCCCACCACGTCGCCGAGCAGCAGGATGAACGCGAGAAGGAATACGCCGGCCAGCAGCGTAGACAGGCGGGTACGCGCTCCAGATTCGCGGACGTTGATCATGGTCTGCCCGATCATGGCGCAGCCGCCCATGCCGCCGAAGATGCCGGAGGCGATGTTCGCCACGCCTTGGCCCCAGGATTCGCGGGTTTTGTCGGAGTGGGTGTCGGTGATGTCGTCTACAAGCTTGGCCGTCATCAACGACTCCAGCAGGCCGACAATGGCCATGCCGAGCGCGTACGGCGCGATGATCCGCAGCGTCTCCAGCGTCATCGGCACATCCGGGACGAACAGGCGCGGCAGGGAATCCGGCAGCTGACCCATATCCGACACAGTGGGGACGCGGAATCCGGCAAACCCCACGACAGCGCTGATGACGACGATGGTGATCAACGGCGCGGGGATGGCGCCCGTAAGCTTCGGCCACCCGATCATGATCGCGATGCCAGCTGCGACGAGGACGTAGACGACCTTTGGGACGTCGATAAGATGCTCCAGCTGCGCGGTGAAGATCAAGATACCCAGCGCGTTGACGAACCCAGTCATTACTGACCGCGGGATGAAGCGCTGCAGTTTCGCCACCCCGAGCACCGCGAGCACGATCTGCAGCACGCCCGCCAGCAGGACGGTTGCGATGAAGTAGTCCACCCCGTGCTCGCGGGCCACCGGGGCGATGACCAGGGCGACCGCACCCGTGGCGGCCGAAATCATCGCGGGGCGGCCGCCGGTGAGCGCGATGGTGATGGCCATGATCACTGAGGCGAACAGCCCGAGCGCCGGATCAACGCCGGCGAGGATGGAAAACGCGATGGCCTCGGGGATGAGCGCCAGCCCGACGGTGAGCCCCGCCAGCACCTCCTTGCGCAGGCGAGTAGGCGACGAAAATGCGTAGCGGAAGGACTCCACAACCCCCGTCGGAGCGGGCGGTTCGTGAGATATCTCGGTGTGAGCGGAAGCCATAAATTTTACCGTTCTAAATGCGCTGGAAAGTGTGCCCTCCGGCAGGTGAGGGCGTGAAAACGTAGCTACCGTATCGGTCATGCGCAGCAAGCGCCAATGCGGCTACAACCGCCAACCGGCGAAACCCCGCGAGCCACACCAAGGAATCACCTTTGAAGCGATTACGCTTGGCTCCAACTGCCCACAACAGAAAGTGAGAGCTGTGGAGACGAGCAAGACCCTCGCCGTGGACACGCTGCAGCGCGTCCTCATGCCGAAGAAGGGCGAGCCGCACGACGTGCGCATGCTGTACCTGATCGAGCAGGAGCACAACAAGCAGCGTCTGCGCTGGTCCGACCGCACGAGCTTCGAGGTGCCTGCGGGCAACGAGGTCAGCTTTGAGACGTACTTCAACGCGTTTCCGGCGAGCTACTGGCGCCGCTGGTCGCAGCTGGACACGGTGGTCCTGGCCATGGAGGTCGAGGGCCGCGCGACCATCTCGGTGTACCGTTCGAAGCACGACGGCACGCGCGTCAGCGTCACCAACGTCGAGGCCACCGGCGCAGTCGAGATCCCGCTGCGCTTGAGCAACTTCGAGGACGGCGGCTGGCTGTGGTTCGACGTCACCGCCGAAGACGACACGCGCATCGCGGACGCCGCGTGGTGCTCGCCGCAGGAGCCCAAAGAGCAGGTGCTTGACGACGGCACCGTGGTCCCGCCCCAGCCCAAACAGGTGGCCGTGGGCATTCCCACGTTCAACCGTCCCCGCGACGCCGTCAACGCGCTGCACGCGCTGGCGGAGGACCCGTACGTGGAAGCCTGCATCAGCAACGTGCTCATGCCGGACCAGGGCAACCAGCACCCGGCGGACGAGCCGGATTTCGCCGATGCCGAGAAGAACCTCAACGGCAAGCTGGAGATTTTCCAGCAGGGCAACCTGGGCGGCTCCGGCGGCTACTCCCGCATCATGTACGAGGCGCTGAACCGCACCGACGCGCCGTTCATCCTGTACATGGACGACGACATCGCCATCGAGCCGGACTCCATCGTCCGCGCTGTGCAGGCCGCGCGCTACGCAGCGCAGCCGATCCTGGTGGGAGGGCAGATGCTCAACCTGCAGGACCGCTCGCAGCTGCGCACCACGGGTGAGACGGTTGATCCGGAGATCTTCATGTTCTCCGCCGCCAAGCACGCCGTCTACGACCACGACTTTGCCAAGTACCCGCTCGGGTACGTGGGCACGGACGAAGAGGACCTGGACCCGAAGAAGACCACCTCGCGCCCGCTGCACCGCCGCATCGACGTGGACTACAACGGCTGGTGGATGAACCTCTTCCCGCGCGTGGTGGCGGAGAAGATGGGGCTGCCACTGCCGTTGTTTATCAAGTGGGACGACAACGAGTACGCGCTGCGCGCCAAAGAAGCGGGCTTTCCCACGGTCACCTGGCCCGGCGTGGCCATCTGGCACATGGCGTGGGCGGACAAGGACGACGCGATTGACTGGCAGGCGTATTTCCACATGCGCAACCGCCTCATCGTGGCCAGTATCTACGGACCGGACAACCCGGAGGCCATGCTGAAGAACATGCAGAAATCAACCGCGAAGCACTACTTCTGCATGGAGTACTCCACCATCGCCATCCAGAACGAGGCGATGCGCGACTTCCTCGCGGGCCCGGACCAGCTCTTCGACATCCTCGAATCCTCGTTGCCGCGGATTCAGGGGATCCGTAAGGAGTACTCCGACGCGCAGGTGCTGCCGTCTGCAACCGACCTGCCCGCACCCACCGGCGCGCCGGGCGTGCCCACCAACAAGATCGGCGGGCGCCTGGCCAAGATCAAAAAGATTCCGTGGGCGGTGAAAGCGCTGCTGCACCTGCGCAAGGATGAGGACCGCGCGCACTGGGACGCGCCGCAGCTCAACCTCACCGCCGACGAGGCCCGCTGGTACACGCTTGCCCGCGTGGACTCGGCGACCGTGTCCACCGCCGGTGGCACCGGCGTGGCCTTCCGCAAGCGCGACAAGCAGCTTGCCGACGAGCTGATGCGCGAGCAGAAGGAACTCCGCGCCCAGATCAAGGAGCGCTGGCCGGAACTCAAGCGCACCTACCGCGACGCGCGCGAAGAGCTGACCAGCCACGAGAACTGGGGGAAGGTCTTCGATGCCCAGTAAAGAAACCGACCTGCTCGTCGCCATCCAGGACGAGCTGTACACCCCGGAAACCGCGAAGGCCGCCCGGTGCTTGAGCTACTTCGGCGAGCACGACCTCGGTTGGCTGGCGGTGGCGGGGCTTGGCGGAGCCGTCGACAAGCAAAATCGCTCCAAATGGCTCGCGCTCGGCGTTGGCACCTTCGCCGCGCACGCCGCGACCGTGGTGCTCAAGCGCATCGTACGACGCCCGCGGCCGAACGACCCGCGCGTGAAGATCGGCGTGAAAACGCCCTCGCAGCTGTCGTTTCCCTCCTCGCACGCCGCCAACACTGGCGCCGCCGCCGCGCACCTGGCGGACATCACCGGGCGCAAGTGGCCGTGGCTGCTCGTGCCGGTGATGATGCTGTCGCGTAACGTGCTCGGCGTGCATTACCCAACCGACACCCTCGCCGGTGCCGCCCTTGGCGCGGCGACGGCGAAGGTGGCAATCGAGGCTGAGAAGAGGATCTAGTGGCAAACACCCGTGAACCCGTGGACGAGCCCCTGATCAAGTCGGAACCGCACACCTCCGGCGTTGACCAGGTGATGAAGAAGACGCCGCCGAAGAACCTCCCGGACGCGATGATCAAGGGCCTGCGGCCCAAGCAGTGGGTGAAAAACGTCCTCGTGCTGGCCGCGCCCCTGGCCGCCGGCGCGGATGCCTTCAATTCCCGCACCGCCGTGGACATCCTCCTGGCGTTCGTGGTGTTCTGCTTCGGCGCGTCCTCGATCTACCTGATCAACGACGCGCGCGACGTCGAATCCGACCGCCGCCACCCCACCAAGCGGTTCCGCCCGATCGCCTCCGGCATGCTGCCGATCAACCTGGCGTACGTGATGGCGGCGGTGCTCATTGCGCTCGCGCTCGGCCTGTCGCTTCTGGCTACCGACGGCACGTCGCTGGCCTGGGTCATCGGCATCTACATCGCGCTGCAGCTGGGCTACTGCTTCGGCTGGAAGCACATCCCGGTGATCGACATCGCCCTGGTGTCCTCCGGCTTCATGCTGCGCACCATGGCCGGCGGCGTGGCCGCGGGCATCGACCTGTCCCAGTGGTTCCTGCTGGTGGCGGCGTTCGGTTCCCTGTTCATGGCGTCCGGCAAGCGCTACGCCGAGCTGCTGCTGGTGAAAGAAACCGGCGCGGAAATCCGCCGCTCGCTGCAGGGCTACACCGAGACTTACCTGCGGTTCGTGTGGACGCTGTCCGCCACCGCCGTGGTCATGTCGTACGCGCTGTGGGGCTTCCAGCTGTCCAACTCCGTCGAGGGCACCGCCGCCATCTGGTACCAGGTGTCCATGGTGCCGTTCGTCATTGCGATCCTGCGCTACGCCTCCGTAGTCGACGGCGGGCAGGGCGGCGCGCCCGACGAGATCGCCCTGGAGGACCGCGTCCTGCAGCTGCTCGCCGCGGCGTGGCTGTTCTGCATCGCGATGGCCGTCTACGTTGTGCCGAACTTAGGCTGGTAGGACTTAACCCACTAACATCGTCGCAATGACAAAGAACGCCCGCCTCTCCGCGCTCGCCGCAGCCGTAGTCGCGGGCATCTTCGCGTTCTGGGGCGGATGGACCCGCCGCTGGATGTCCGACGACGGCCTGATCGTCCTGCGCACCGTGCGCAACCTGCTCGCCGGCAACGGGCCCGTGTTCAACGCCGGCGAGCGCGTCGAAGCCAACACCTCCACGCTGTGGCAGTACCTGATTACCGCGTTTGGCTGGCTCACCGGAGCCCGGCTCGAGGACGTGGCCATGTGGCTCGCGCTGATCTGCACCGTGACGGCGGCCGCGCTGGCCACCTTCGCCGCGGGCCGGTTCTGGGGCAAGGTGGGCCCCGTTGTGCCCCTGGGCATCGTGATCTACCTGGCGCTGCCGCCGGCGCGCGACTTCGCCACCTCCGGGCTGGAGTGGGGCCTGTCGCTGTTGTGGATCGCCGGGTGGTGGGCCGCGTTGGTCGCCTGGGCTGAGCCTGTGCGACGCCGCGCGCCGGAGGTCGGCTACTTCCTCGCCTTCTGGTGCGGCATGTCCTGGCTCGTGCGCCCCGAGCTCGCGCTCTACGGCGGCGTGACCGGCATCCTGCTCATCGCGTGCAACCCCCGCAAGACCCCAGGCATCCTCGCCGCGGCGCTGCCCGTGCCCGCCGCCTACCAAATCTTCCGCATGGGCTACTACGGCCTGCTCACCCCGCACACCGCCGTGGCCAAATCCGCCTCCGGCGCCGAGTGGGCGCGCGGGTTCGAGTACTTCGCAGACTTCGTGGGCTACTACTGGCTCTGGCTGCCCGTGCTCGCCGCCGCCGCGTTGGTGGGGTGGATGATGCGGGGGACCGGAGGACGTCGATTAGCAATTGTTTTGCTTGTCACCGGCTGCGCGCTCGCCCACATCCTCTACGTGCTGCGCGTCGGCGGCGACTTCATGCACGGGCGCATGTGGCTTCTGCCCCTGTTCGCGCTGCTGCTGCCTGCGATGGCCGTGCCGATTACGCGCGTCAGCATTGCCCTGGCGACCGCCGTGGCCGTGTGGGCCGGCGTAACCATCGTGCGCGCTCACCCCATCGACTGGGAGGCGTACCAGACCGGCGAAAAAGAACTCGGCATCGTGGACGAGCGGGAGTTCTGGACGCTCGCCGTCGGCCGCGAGCTGACTGACCCGCCGCGCTACGCCGAAGATTTCCTCGGGTCCAAGCTCATGCAGAACTGGGAAGACACGCTGGACACGGCCATCGACGCCGACGCCGCGCAGCTCAACCTCGCCTACGTCTCGGCGGAGCCGGAGCTGTACAGCTGGTACTACCGCGACCGCGAGGACGAGGAGTCGGATCTGGGCAACCTGCCGCTGACGGCGTATCTGATCAACCTGGGCATGACCAGTATGAACGCGCCTCTCGACGTACGCATCCTCGACACCGTGGGCCTGGCAACCCCCATCGCCGCGCGCATGCCGCGCGACCCGAAAGGCCGCGTCGGCCACGACAAATTCCTCGACCCCGCCTGGCAGGCAGCCGACACCGACACCTACCTGGACGGGCTGCCGCCGTTTATCAGCTCCATGCGCGCGAAGCAGGCGCGCGCCGCGCTACGCAGCCCCGAAATCTCCGAACTTCTGGCCACGTCGCGCGAACCCATGAGCTGGGAGCGGTTCTGGAAAAACGTGCGTTACTCGCTTGGCGACGGCCGCACGCTGCAGCTTTCCAGCGACCCCGGCCTCTATATCGACGCCGATACCCGCCGTGCGATCCGCCGCGGGGCCAACCCCGGGATGGACGGCGCGCAGATCGCCTGGCCAGTGGAGGCGCACACCGGGGAATAGCGGGTCACGTTTCGAATTGGTAACGTAAACGTGTCTTTTGCCTGAAAACACGTTTTGAGGGGATCTATGAACTCCAAAAATT
>ERZ1031113.297-NODE-297-length-13116-cov-28.790751_pt1 | contig 13116 bp, 10 predicted proteins | sample MGYA00518225_ERZ1031113 | MGnify/ENA primary metagenome ERZ1031113 (study PRJEB33718, sample SAMN03159751) | human skin metagenome | collected 2014-05-20 | study: EMG produced TPA metagenomics assembly of the PRJNA266117 data set (Human skin bacterial metagenome...
TCCTCCCTTACCCCCGCGCCTTCGGCGCGCCCCCCTCAGCCGACTGCACCTTCGGTGCAACCGGCCCGCGCATCCTCCCTTACCCCCGCGCCTTCGGCGCGCCCCCCTCAACAAGAGGGGGGCTCCACCCCAGCCTCCGGCGCTACGGTAGTGCCGGCCGCTGGCCGGCAACCGACCACGCCGGAGGCCCAGCGATGAGCCGCCTGCGCGACAACCCGTGGGTGCTGCCGGCCAGCCTGGTGGTGGCGCTGCTGCTGGGCCTGCTGCCGTTGCCGGCGCTGCTGCAGCCGCTGCGCCCGTACTGGCTGGCGCTGGTGCTGGCGTACTGGGTCATCGAAGCCCCCGAACGCGTCGGCCTGGGCATCGCCTTCGCCAGCGGCGTGGTTGCCGACCTGCTGTACGGCGGCGTGCTGGGCGAACAGGCGCTGCGGCTGGTGATGCTGGCCTTCATCCTGCAGCGCTTCCGCGCCCGCATCCGCTTCTTCCCGATGTCCCAGCAGATGCTGGCCATCGGCGGCCTGCTGTTCAACGACCGCATCGTCAGCGCGCTGGTCCACATCGTGGTGGATGAGCCGACCCTGCCGTGGTCGTACTGGTGGGCACCGCTGCTGGGCATGGGCCTGTGGCCGCTGGTGTTCGTGCTGCTGGACGCGGTGCGCTTCGGCAAGCGCGGGCGCTGAGCCATGATCCCGCGCCGCCAGGTCAAGAACCCGCACGCCGAAGCCGAACAGTTCCGCCGCCGCGCGGCGCTGGGCTTCCTGGGCGTGCTGGTCTGCCTGCTGGGCCTGGGCGGCTGGTACTTCAAGCTGCAGGTGCTGGACCACGACGTCTATGCCACGCGCTCGGAAGCCAACCGCATCAAGCCGCGGCCGGTGGTGCCCGGGCGCGGCATGATCTACGACCGCAATGGCCGCCTGCTGGCCGAGAACGTGCCGGCCTTCCGCCTGGACGTGACCCCGGACAAGGTCAAGGACATGGACGCCACCCTGGAAGGGCTGGCGAAGATCATCAACATCAGCCCGGAAGAGCTGGAAGCGTTCAACAAGTCGCGCAAGGCGCGCCGCAAGTTCCTGCCGGTCACGCTGAAGCTGCGCATGAGCGACGAGGAGATGGCGCGCTTCGCGGTCGACCGCTGGCGCTTCCCCGGCGTCGAGCTGGAGCCCTACCTGACCCGCCGCTACCCCTACGGCGATCTGTTCGCGCACATCATCGGCTACGTTGGCCGCGTTGATGACAAGGATCTGGAGATCCTCGGCGAAGGCAATGCCGCGCTGACCCACATCGGCAAGTCCGGCCTGGAGCGTTACTACGAGCAGCAGCTGCGCGGCAAGGTCGGCTACGAGCAGGTCGAGACCAACGTGCAGGGGCGCGCGATCCGCACCATCGGCCGCGTCGCCGCGCAGTCCGGCGCCGACCTGCGGCTGTCGATCGACGCCGACCTGCAGCGCGCCATGGTGGCCGCCTTCGGCGACCAGGAAGGCTCGGCGGTGGCGATGGACCCGCGCACCGGCGAAGTGCTGGCGATGGTCAGCCTGCCGTCCTACGACCCCAACCTGTTCGTCAACGGCATCTCGCATGCCGACTTCAAGGCGCTGAACGAAAACCCGTCGCGGCCGCAGTTCAACCGCCTGGTGCTCGGTGGCGTCGCCCCCGGTTCCACGCTGAAGCCGCTGATCGGCCTGGCCGGCCTGGATTCGGGCGTTCGACGCCCGGAAGACAAGGTGCTGTCCACCGGCATGTTCTATCTGCCGGGCACTTCCCGCGGCTGGGGTGACGCCCACCGTGGCGGCCATGGCTGGACCGACCTGCGCAAGTCCATCGCCGAATCGGTCAACACCTACTACTACAAGCTGGCGCTGGACCTGGGCATCGAGCGCTTCGACCATTACATGGAGTACTACGGCTTCGGCCAGCCGACCGGCATCGACCTCACCGGCGAGATCGGCGGCATCCTGCCGTCGCCGGCCTACAAGCGGAAGAGCCGCAAGGAAGCCTGGTACCCCGGTGATACGGTCAACATCAGCATCGGCCAGGGTGACTGGAAGGTCACCCCGCTGCAGCTGGCGCGCGGCGTCAGCGGTCTGGCCGATGGCCAGCTGCGCACCCCGCACCTGGTGATCCAGCAGCGCGAGGGTTTCGACAGCGACTGGTCGGCGATGCCGGCTGGCGAGAGCAAGCCGGTCAGCCCCAACCCCGCCAACGTGCAGGCCGTGCGCGAGGGCATGATGGCGACCATGCGGCCCGGCGGCAGCGGCTGGCGCGTGGCAGTGGGTGCGCCGTACGTGATGGCCGGCAAGACCGGTACCGCGCAGGTCATCAGCCGAAAGGGCACGGCGGCAGTGAATCCGAAGAGCCTGCCGATGCACCTGCGCCATCGCGCGCTGTTCGTCGGCTTCGCACCGGTGGAAAACCCGGTGATCGCGATCGCGGTGGCCGTGGAAGGCGGCGGCTATGGTGGTTCGGCGGCCGCGCCGATCGCACGCAAGGTGTTCGACGCCTACCTGCTGGGCAAGATGCCCGAAGGCATGCAGCCACTGGACAGCGAGCGCGGCACCACCGCCATCGGCGCCACCGCGTTCGACAACGAAGATGCCGGCGCGCGCCAGGCTGGCGACCTCGCCGCGGCGCAGCTGGGTGAACATCCGGTGCTGGTCGGCGTGCCGGCGCCGGAACCTGTACCCGCACCGCAGCCGGGTACGCCGGCCGCCGCCGCGTTGCCCGCCACGCCACGCCCGACCGTCGCGGAGCCCGTACGATGAGAGTGTTCCTGCGCTGGGCCGGCGACATGCTGCGCCGCTTCTTCAGCACGCTGGACTGGGTGCTGTGCCTGGCCCTGGGGACGCTGATGGTGATCGGCCTGGCCACCCTGAAGAGCGCCGGTGGCGACAGCCTGGTGATGGCCCAGGGCGCGCGCTTCGCCGTGGGCATGGCCGCGCTGTGGGGCATCTCGCGGGTGCCGATCCTGCGCATCCGCTCGGCTACGCCGATGATCTACGCGATCTCGATGATCCCGTTGCTGGCGGTGTTCGTGCTGGGCACCGGCAAGTACGGCCGGCAGTGGCTGGACCTGAAGTTCTTCTACCTGCAGCCGGCCGAGCTGCTGAAGGTCAGCCTGCCGATGATGGTGGCCTGGTACCTGCACAAGATGCCGCTGCCGCCGCGCTTCAACACCGTGCTCGTGGCCCTGGTCATCATCGGCGTGCCCACCGGCCTGGTGATGCTGCAGCCGGACTTCGGTACTGGTGTGCTGATCGCTGCCAGTGGCGTGTTCGTGCTGTTGTTGGCCGGCCTGCCGTGGTGGTGGGTCGGCCTGGGCGTGGGTGGCGTGGCCGCGGTCGCGCCGGTGGCCTGGTTCTGGTTGCTGCGGCCGTACCAGAAGGACCGCATCATGATGTTCCTGGACCCGGAGATGGATGCGCTGGGGGCCGGGTGGAACATCATCCAGTCGAAGATCGCGATCGGTTCCGGCGGCTTCGATGGCAAGGGCTGGGGCGAGGGCTCGCAGTCGCACCTGAACTTCATTCCCGAACAGACCACCGACTTCGCGTTCTCGGTGCTGAGCGAGGAGTTCGGCTGGATCGGCGTGGCCACCGTGCTGGCGCTGTACCTGGTGGTGATCGGGCGCTGCCTGTGGATCGCCAGCCAGTCGCGCGATTCGTATTCGCGCCTGCTGGCCGGCGCCACCGGCCTGGCGTTCTTCGTCTATGTGCTGGTGAACGGCGGGATGATTTCCGGCCTGCTGCCGGTGGTGGGCGTGCCGATGCCGCTGATCAGCTACGGCGGTACCTCGGCGGTGTCACTGCTGGCCGGCTTCGGATTGGTGATGGCGGTGCGCAGTCACAACCCGGTGCACGGCGGCTACGGCTGAGTACGGCGTCGGGGTCAGATCCCTTTTTCCACAGGGAAAAGGGATCTGACCCCACAGCCCGGCTACGGAGATCAGAAGCACCCTGACAGCTTCACGCAAGCGCCCGTTGCTAGCGTGCTGCGCGTGGAATGGAAACGACTGTTTGGCGGCTGCCGTGAGGCAGTGCGCACGATCGATCTGCCGTTGCTGGTCGCATTGCTGATCCTGATGGGCGCGGGCCTGGCGGTGCTGCACAGTGTGTCCGGGCCGGTGGCCGGGCAGGCGGCGCGCTTTGCGGGTGGACTGCTGGCGATGTGGCTGCTGTCACGTGTTTCGCTGCTGCGCCTGCGCGCGTGGACACCAGCGTTGTACGCGCTGTCGATGCTGCCGCTGATGGCGGTGTATGTGATCGGCACCGGCAAATATGGGCAGCGCTGGCTCAACCTCGGCGTGTTCTACCTGCAACCGTCGGAGCTGCTCAAGCTCAGCCTGCCGTTGATGATGGCCTGGTACCTGCACCGGCAACCGCTGCCGCCGTCGCCGCGCACGGTACTGACCGCGGCGGTGCTGATCGGCGCGCCGGCGGTGTTGATCCTGATGCAGCCCAACCTCGGCACCGCCACGCTGGTCACCGCCAGCGGCGTGTTCGCGTTGTTGCTGGCGGGCCTGCACTGGGGCTGGGTGGCGACCGGCGCGGCGGGGCTGGCAGTGGCCGCGCCGCTGGCGTGGTTCGGTCTGCTGCGTCAGTACCAGAAGGATCGTGTGTTGACCTTCCTCGACCCGGCGGCCGACCCCCTGGGCACCGGCTGGAACATCCTGCAGTCACGCATCGCGATCGGCTCCGGGGGATGGCAGGGACGCGGCTGGGGGCAGGGCACCCAGGCCACGCTGGATTTCCTCCCCGAATACACCACCGACTTCGCGTTTTCGGTGCTGGCCGAAGAGTTCGGCTGGATCGGCGTGGCGACGCTGTTCGCGCTGTACCTGTTCGTGGTCGGGCGTTGCCTGTGGATTGCCGTGCACGCGCGCGACACGCATGCACGGTTGCTGGCCGGCAGCCTGGGGCTGGCGTTCTTCGTCTACGTGCTGGTGAACGGCGGAATGATTTCCGGCCTGCTGCCGGTGGTGGGCATTCCGATGCCGCTGATCAGCTACGGCGGCACATCGGCGGTTTCGCTGTTGGCCGGCATCGGGTTGGTGATGGCGGTACGCGGGCACCGGCCCGTGCACGGGGGATAGGGTTTCCAGCCAACGGCGCAGCCCCTCGTGGGTGGTGTCTGGGTGGCTGCGGAAAGCAGAAGCCGCGGGTGGGCCGGTCGGGTTGGGTACGCGGGGGACGCCGTGAATCCGTCCCTGGAGGCTTGGCAGCCGCATCCATGCGGCTGACACCCCCGCGTACCCAACCCGACCGGCTTCTGACAGATTTCGGAGGTCTGCCACCCACGGAGAAGAAAAAGAAGATCAAAAGCGGATCGCGACGCTGCGCTTGCTCGTGAGCCGAGCATGGCTCGGCTCTACACACGGCAATGAAGCGACCCGCCAGGCCGCCTCTGCTTTTGATCTTCTCTTTACTTCGCCGTGGGTAGACGCGCACGGAACCTGTCCGTGGCCGGGTAGACGGGCTGCGCAGGGGCGTGAGCCGCATGGATGCGGCGACCGAGCTTACATGGACGTACTTGCAGCGGCCCCTGCGCAGCCCGTCTACCCGGCCCCACCCATGAACTGCTTTTCGCGGCCACCCACGAGGGGCTGCGCCGTTGGCTGGAAACTCCTGACTGCGCAGCGCCCGTTGTGGAAGCGTTCTCACACCGATGCACGACAGCACGCCCGCTGACGAAAGTCCGCAAAAAACGTTAGCTGGTTCACACTTTTACACCGCGTTGATCTTGATCAATGGACTTGTCGTAATCGGCCTGCACAATGGCGGCCCGTTCGGCACGGCGCGCCGTCAATCGTTGCAGCGCGAGGGGGCGTCGGGCGGGAAGCAGTACTGATCCAACGGGTACAGGGAGCGCGGGGTACTGCCACTGGGGAGCGGCAGCCGCGCAGGTACCGACCGGATCCGGTCGCCGGTTGCGTCTGCGGGGATGGGGACGCAACCGGCAACCTCTATCTGAATGGGGAAGGGCGATCACGATGCCTTCACATTTCCCGCTGGTCGCAGGCAAATCGTTGTGATTCATGGTGTTAGGGGTTTTAATTCATCCATGACCTGCTAACCTGCGACGATGATTCGACGCACTCTGGCCTGCATGCTCACCCTCGGCCTGGTCGCCTGCGCGACCCAGCCGAAGTCCCCACCGTCTTCGCCCCAGGCCAGCAGTACGCCGCGCCAGCCCGCCGCCAAGGCCCATGGCCCGGCCGAGGCCGCGCCTGAAGCCACCGCGGCCACCGCGGCGCCTGTCGATCTCACCCCGGTGCCGTTCGAGGTCGCACGGGCCCGCTTCATTGCCGATACCGCCAAGCGCTATGGCCTGAAGCCGGAGCAGATCAGCAGCGTGCTCGACCAGGCGCAGGTGCGCCAGCCGATCATCGCCGCGATGTCGCGCCCGGCCGAACGGGTCAAGCCGTGGAATGAGTACCGGCCGATGTTCATCAGCAAGGCGCGCATCGATGGCGGCCGCGCGTTCCTGGCCGAACACCGCGCCGAACTGGATCGCGTGCAGCAGCGCACCGGCGTGCCGGCCGAAGTGATCGTCGCGATCATCGGTGTGGAAACCAGCTACGGCAGGAATGCTGGCAGCCATCGCGTGCTCGATGCGCTGTATACGCTGGCGTTCTATTACCCGCGCAGCGGCGACCCGGCCAAGCTGGAACGCGAAGTGCGCCGCGAGCTGTTCTTCCGCGATGAGCTGGCCAAGCTGTTCGAGTTGGGCCACGAAGAGAAACTGGATATCACCACGCTCAAGGGCAGTTATGCCGGTGCGATGGGCATGGGCCAGTTCATGCCGTCCAGCTATCTCGACTACGCCGTGGACGGAAACGGTGATGGCCGCCGCGACCTGTTCACCAGCTACGACGACGTGTTCTCGTCCATCGCCAACTACTTCGTGAAGAAGGGCGGCTGGGTGCGTGGCGGGCAGGTGGCCGTGCCGGCCACGCTGGCGCCGGGCCGCGAGGAGTTCAACCCGACCGAATGGATGCCGACCTGGACGATGGCCGACCTGGCCCAGCGCGGCTACCAGCCGGGCGCGCCGGTGCAGCCGGGCGCCACCGCCACGCCGATCACGCTTGAAGGCAGCACCGGCAAGCAGTACTGGCTGGGCTTCCAGAACTACTACGCGATCACCCGCTACAACCTCTCGAAGATGTACGCGATGGCCGTGTTCCAGTTGTCCCAGGCCATCGCCGGACAGGAGCTGCCCCCGGCATGAACATCAGATGGCTGGTCCCAGGCTTGATCGTCCTCGCGCTGGCTGCCTGCAGCAGCGCGCCGAAGAAGCCGGCCACGGCCGGCCATGGTGGCAAGTCCGGCGGCACGCTGGTGCAGGGGCGTGGCTCGCGCCCGGCACACTGCCCGGAAGGGTCACCGTACGCGGCGGCCAAGGAAGACCTGAGCACCCGCGGCAACTACACTGCCGGTGGCCTGTACAAGCCGGGCGTGCGTGACAGCACGCCGGATTACATTCCCAACGTGGCCTGCATTCCCGAGCCGGAAGTGACCGCCGAGGAGCGCTCGGCGATCGGCAACAAGTCGCCGTACGTGGTGCTGGGCAAGTCCTACAAGGTGCTCGACGATACCCACGACTATGTCGAGCGCGGTACCGCGTCGTACTACGGCGCCAAGTTCCATGGCCGCCTGACCTCCAACCGCGAGGTCTACGACATGTACCAGTTCACCGCCGCGCACAAGACGCTGCCGCTGCCCAGCTTCGCCCGCGTGACCAACCTCGACAATGGCGAGTCGGTGATCGTGCGCGTCAACGACCGCGGCCCGTTCCACGATGGTCGCGTGGTCGATCTCAGTTATGCCGCCGCCGTGCGCCTGGGCATCACCCAGCGCGGTACCGGCAACGTGGAAGTGCGCGCGCTGCAGCCGGGCGAGAGCAACCTGCTGGCGCAGAAGCCGTCCCGCCGCGAGCGTCGTGCCGCCGAAGCGGCAGCTGCGGTGGCCAGTGCACGCCCGGCAGCGACCGCGCGCGCCACTGCCGACAGCGATATCGATCGCCTGGTCAAGCGCCTGCCGGCCGATGGCATGCCGGCACGCGGCCAGCCGGCCACCACCCAGGGCGTGGCCAGCACCGTGCCGGAGGTGGCGGTCAGCAGCCTGCCGCCGAGTGCACCGCTGCGCAGCACCGCACCGGCGCCGGTTGCAGTCGCCAGCGCCGCGCCGCGCGCCGTCGCGCCGGCACCGGCCCCGAGCGTGTCCAAGGCCTGGGTCCTGATGGACTACGCCACCGGCCAGGTGCTGGCCGGCGAGAACATCCACGAGCAGCTGGCCCCGGCCAGCATCACCAAGGTGATGACGTCGTACGTGGTTGCCGCCGAGGTCAAGAACGGCAAGGTCCGTGCAGATGACCAGGTGATGATGAGCGAGCGCGCCTGGCGCGAAGGTGGCGCCGGTACCGACGGCAGCTACAGCGGCTTCCCGGTCAACCAGACCGCACGCCTGGAAGACATGGAAAAGGGCATGGCGATCCAGTCCGGCAATGACGCCGCGATCGCCCTGGCCGAGCATGTGGCCGGCAGCGAAGAAGCCTTTGCGTCGCTGATGAACAGCTACGCCGCCAAGATCGGCATGAAGGACTCGCACTTCGTCAACGCCCACGGCCTGACCGCACAGGGCCACCACAGCACCGCCTACGACCTGGCGCTGCTGGGCCGCGCGATGGTGCGTGATTACCCGGAAACCTACGCGTACAACAAGATCAAGGAATTCCAGGTCGGCAACATCAAGCAGCCGAACCGCAACCTGCTGCTGTGGCGCGATGGCAGCGTGGATGGCATCAAGACCGGCCACACGTCCGAAGCCGGCTACTGCCTGATGAGCTCGGCCCAGCGTGGCGACCAGCGCCTGATCGCCGTAGTGCTGGGTGGTGCGTCGGAGAAGCAGCGTGCCGACGACAGCCTGGCCCTGCTGAACTGGGGCTTCCGCTTCTTCGAGACCCACCGCCTGTACGAACCGGGCAAGGCCGTGGCCGAGCACAAGGTCTGGAAGGGCACCACCGACAAGGTACAGCTGGGCGTGGCCCAGCCGATGCTGGTGAGCGTGCCGCGCGGCCGCTACAACGACCTGAAGCCGAGCATCGACGTGCCCAAGACCCTGGAAGCACCGTTCACTGCCGGCCAGCAGATCGGCACCGTGAAGGTCACGCTGGATGGCAAGGTCATCGCCGAGGCACCGCTGGTGGCCGTGGCCGCCGTCGAGCAGGCCGGCTTCTTCAAGCGCCTGTGGGACAGCTTCTGGATGTGGTGGGAATCGGAATGATCCACGCCTTTGCGTGGTGAACGAAAAGGCCGGCAAATGCCGGCCTTTTCTGTTTCGGAAGGCCGCTTCCCCCCGCACGCGGGGGGTAGAGGCTCCCCAGCGACCCATCCAGGACGGGGGTAGAGCCGGCCGCTGGCCGGCTCCCCAGCAACTCATCCGGAACTGCCGGCAGCCGGCCAGCGGCCGGCACGACCTGCAGCGCCTGACTTGCAGCGAGCGATGCGGTAACCGGTGTGCCGACCAACGGTCGGCACCTACCCGCTTCACCCTCAGCCCCTCGCCTACAGCGAGCGGCTGATGGTGAAACTGCCGAACACCGGCGATTGGCGCTGGCCGTTGAATTCTCGCGTGCTGTGGTAACGCGCAGCGGCGAACTTCCAGCGTCCGTACATCACGGCCACGCCATAGCCGCCGTAGGCCACCACATGGCGCTTGTCCACGCTGTGACTGTTGCGGAACGTGTTGCCATCCAGCGTGATGTCGCGGATCACCCAGGCCGCGTCCGAGGTCGCGAACAGGTGCCAGGACCAGCCATTGGGACGGCCGCTGCGGGTCGGTGCCGTGTTCTCACCGGCCGGGCGCAACGGCGTGCTGCCGAAGTCGTCCGGCAGCTTCCAGCCGAAGCGCACTTCACCGCCGAGGTTGGCCTTGGTTTCCAGGTTGCCGATCGAGCCGCCGTAGTGGCTGATCGCGTCCCAACCCCAGCCGTCGGCATTGATGCTGGCATCACCCGGCCAGCGGCGCATGCGCTCATGGGTCAGCATGAACAGCGGCTCGTTGTGCAGCTGGTTGTCCCAGCCCTTGAATTTCTCGTCGCCCAGCACTTCGTGCACGGCATTCTGCACCTGCTTGCCCTGTGCCCACGGGCCAACTACGCCCAACGTCAGCTGGGTGGTCTGCAGGCGGTCGCCGCTGCGCGCATTGAAACCGAAATTTGCGATCAGTACGCCCGCGTAAGGGCGGTCGTCCTCGATCAGGTCCCTGCGGCTGAAATCGGTCGGGGTGAAGATGCCCTGGCCGATGCTGAAGATCATGTTCTGCTGTTCGAACCTGCCCGGATGCAGGCCTTCCAGGTACTGGTTCACCCAGCGCGCCATGCGTGGAAGGCACGGGTCGTCGGTGTAATCGACCAGATTGGGCGAGACCAGGGTCAACAGCGCACCGTTGGTATAGCCCTGGTCCTGGTGGCGGCCGCCGAACAGGTCGTTGTCGACGCGGAAATTGACCTGCGGCGGGTGATCGCGCATCGCGTCCGGGCCACATTGTTCGGCCGCCTGGGCGGCAAAGGGGAGGGCAGAGGCCAGCAGGCCGGCCAGCCCGAGGGCTGCGACACTATGCATGGATGGAATGCTCATGGGGAAGGGGGCGGTTTTCTGTCGTTTTCTGCAACGCTACGGTACTCGTGCCCGCGCGCCGGAACGAGCACGTTGGGATCACTTGTCTGTTCCGAAAACAACATTGTCCGGCGGACACAATTCGTTACCCGCGCACGCGCCGCAGGCCTGGCGTGAAGGCGACTGCAGGCCGCGCGCATGATGCCCCGGTCAGTGAGGGGCCGAAAGAACCAGTCAGCTGCCGTTGGGCTCTCCGCCCGCGCTTTTGGGCCAGCTGCAACGCAGCAGGCCGCCAGTGCTGTCTTTGACGTTGGTGAATACTCTTGGGTTTGTTGCCCTGCGGCCCGATAATGGGGCCATGGAAATCAAGTCCGACAACCCCGACCACGGCTTCCAGTTCCCCGGCCAGTTCGAGCTCAGCGCCATGGGCCCGGCCAACCGCGGCCTGGAGCATGAGCTTCCCCGTCTGCTGCTGGCTGCCGGCATCGATGTGGTGAACGAACGCATCAGCTGGAAGCATTCGTCCAACGGCAAGTACGTGTCCGTCCGCATCGTGTTCAAGGCCGAGAGCCGCGAGCAGTACGACCTGGCGCACCAGGCACTGCGCGACCACCCGGAAGTGAAGTGGACGCTGTAGCCGACAGCTGCCCGGCCGAAGCCGCCCCGGAAGACCGCGCACCGCGTCTTGCGGTGGTCCGCGACCTCGGCCGCCAGGCGTACGAGCCGGTGTGGCGCGCCATGCAGCGCTTCACCGACCAGCGCAGCGACGCCGACGCCGACGAACTGTGGGTAGTCGAGCACGATCCGGTGTTCACCCTGGGCCAGGCCGGCAAGGATGAGCACGTGCTGGCGCCGGGTGACATCCCCGTGCTGCACGTGGACCGTGGCGGCCAGGTGACCTATCACGGGCCCGGCCAGATCGTGGTCTACCCGCTGTTGCGCCTGCCGCGGCTGGGCATCGGTGTGCGCGACTACGTGTGCCGCATCGAGCAGGCCCTCATCGATACCCTGGCCGAGTGGAACATCGGCGCCGAACGCCGCGAGGGCGCCCCGGGCGTCTACGTCGGTGGCGCCAAGATCGCTGCGCTTGGCATCCGCGTGCGCCGCGGCTGCACCTTCCATGGCCTGGCCTTCAACGTGGCCATGGACCTGGAACCCTTCCACCGCATCAACCCCTGTGGCTATCAGGGGTTGCAGGTGACCTCGGTGGTAGACTTGGGCGGCCCCTCCGGGCTGGATGCCGTCAAGCCGGTGCTGCTGGACCACCTGGCCCGCCAGTTCGGCCTGCTGCTGCAGCACACGCCGGAACTGCCCGATCTTTCTGCGGCCGCCTGACCGCCCCCCGGAACTGCCATGACTGAAACCACCGCCCGTTCCATTCCCCTGCAGATCGTGCAGGGCGACTCTCCGTCCGCCGCGCCGTTGCAGGCCGGGGTCAAGCAGCTGGGCGGTGACAAGATCGACCGTTCGCCGGTGCAGTTCGCCGACGCGCCGGTGCTGCGCAAGCCGTCGTGGATCCGCGTGCGCATTCCCTCGGGCAACGCCGTGCAGAACCTCAAGGCCAAGCTTCGCGAGAACCGCCTGGTGACGGTGTGCGAGGAAGCCAGCTGCCCGAACATCCACGAATGCTTCGGCCATGGCACCGCCACCTTCATGATCCTCGGCGAGGTCTGCACCCGCCGCTGCTCGTTCTGCGACGTGGCCCATGGCCGCCCGAAGCCGCCGGATGCCAACGAACCGGCCAGCCTCGGCCAGACCGTGGCCGACATGGGCCTGAAGTACGTGGTGGTGACCAGCGTCGACCGCGATGACCTGCGTGACGGCGGTGCCCAGCACTTCGTCGACTGCATCACCGCCATCCGCGAAAAGTCGCCGGGTACCCGCATCGAAGTGCTGACCCCGGACTTCCGTGGCAAGGGCCGCATGGAGCGCGCGCTGGAGATCCTGGCGCAGAACCCGCCGGATGTGTTCAACCACAACATCGAGACCGTGCCGGACCTGTACCGCAACGTGCGCCCGGGTGCGGACTACCAGTGGTCGCTGAACCTACTGAAGAACTTCAAGGCACAGCACCCGGACGTGCCGACCAAGAGCGGCATCATGCTGGGCCTGGGCGAAGACTTCGAACAGATCAAGGCCACGATGCGCGACCTGCGCGCGCACGATGTGGACATGATCACCATCGGCCAGTACCTGCAGCCGACCGCGCATCACCACCCGGTACTGAAGTACTGGACCCCCGAGGACTACAAGGCGCTGGAAGACTACGGCTACGCGCTGGGCTTCAGCCACGTGGCGTCCGGCCCGATGGTGCGCTCGTCGTACCACGCTGACGTGCAGGCCAAGGGCGCCGGCATCTCTTGAGGTGGGTGCGGACCGTTGGTCCGCATACCTCTGCCTGCCGCAGAGCCGAGCCCATGCTCGGCTGCTTGCTGCCGGCCAGCCGAGCATGGGCTTGTATGTTCCTCCCGGCTCCTACGCGGTATGTAGGAGCCAGGGTGGAGGGA
>ERZ1031113.298-NODE-298-length-13066-cov-6.791177_pt1 | contig 13066 bp, 11 predicted proteins | sample MGYA00518225_ERZ1031113 | MGnify/ENA primary metagenome ERZ1031113 (study PRJEB33718, sample SAMN03159751) | human skin metagenome | collected 2014-05-20 | study: EMG produced TPA metagenomics assembly of the PRJNA266117 data set (Human skin bacterial metagenome...
CAGGAGTCTCGTGGGCTCGGAGATGTGTATAAGAGACAGGGGTTGATCAGCAGGAATTCGGCGCCGTTGCGGGCGAGGACTTCTGCGAGCTTTCCAAGATCGTGGAAGTCGCCGATGCCCCAGGAATGCTTCGAGCGCACCGAGTAGAGCTGTGCCATCACGCCGTATGCCGGGTCGTTGAGGAACTCGAGATTGCGGCGGATCATCTGGGGAGTGACCACGAGGGAGCACGTCTCGTCGATTCCATCTGATTTCAGGTGGATGGTGTGCCAGCCGGTCGGCAGGTCGCCGCGGGTGTGGAAGGTGGCTTCGCCCCAACCTTCAGTCGGCGGTGCCCAGTTCTCGTCCTGGTAAGCGGTGGATGTCGTTCCATCCTCCAGAGTGATGGTCACCTCCGCCGGCGCGCCCTCGGGAACGTGGACGTTGAAATAGGTCTCGCGGCCCTCACGGGCGATGACCACTGGGGGTAGCGGGCGGGTGTCCCAATGGGTGCGCCACGCGTGGAGGGCTTCGGTGAGCTCCTCGGGCGCGGGGTCGTCGGAAAGCGGAACGTCGAGTGCTTTGAGTAGGCGGACGAGGGACTCGCGCGGCGAAGCCACGATCTCGTTGTTCTGGCCTCGGTAGGTCAAACTGAAACCGTAGGCGGTTGCGAGTTGCTCGAGCAGTTCCGTATCAGCCACAACACGTCATTGTGCCAAAGAATGACAGCTTCCACAGATTTCCTGGTCAAAAGTGTTGATGCTGGTGAGCGGTGACGCATGGGGCAGTAGTACGGTCAGTGTTAGATAGCCCACACCGAGGGAGGTTTCACCGTGACTGCACAAGAATCCAAAGTCTTCACTAAGCCTGCTGAATTCACGCTGGCGCCGGGAGATAACTGTCTGACCATGATGCTCGCCCAATGTGAGAAGCATCCTGATCAGACCTTCTTCTCCCGCCCGGAGGGGCGCGACTGGGTGCAGGTGACGGGCGAGGAATTTCCCAAGCAGGTCCGCGCTGTCGCTAAAGGCATTGTCGCCAATGGGGTGGAGCAGGGCGATCGCGTCATTCTGATGGCGGACTCGAGCTACGAGTGGGCGCTGCTGGACTACGCCATCTGGGCGGCGGGCGCGGCGAGCGTGCCGGTGTACCCGTCGTCGTCCGAGCACCAGGTGCAGTGGATTGCGGAGGATTCCGGCGCGAAGCTCGTGATCACCGATAGCGAGCGGAACCGTCACCTGTACGACTACCTGATTCTGCGCGAGGACGGCACTCCGCGCCTCGAAGGGTCTCCGTCGCAGGTGAAGCGTTCGCTGTCTTTCGCGACGGGTGCTGTTGGAGCGTTGACCACGGACGGCCGCGAGGTTGAGGACTCCGTGATCGATGAGCGCATCGCCAATATCAAGCACGATGATTTGGCATCGCTGGTGTACACCTCGGGCACCACTGGTCGCCCGAAGGGCTGCATCCTCACCCACTTGGTGTGGGCGTCGCAGGCGAAGGCTCTGCTGACCAACAAGATCGGTCATTTGATCAATGACAAAGACGCGACGCACTACATGACGATCCTTCCGCTGGCGCATGTCTTGGCGCGTTCGGTGGCGCTTGCGAGCGCGATGGGCGGTGCGCACCAGGCGCACTGGTCGGATATGCGCACCCTGACGCTGGCGCTGCAGCGTTTCGAGCCGGAGATGCTGCTCGGCGTTCCGCGCGTGTTCGAGAAGGTGCGCGACGGCGCGTACAACAAGGCCGCGGAAGGTTCTGCATTCAAGGCGAAGACCTTCCTCGAGGCTGAGAAGGTCGCCATCGAGCACTCAAAGGCGATGGATTCGGGGGAGCGTCTGTCCCTCCGTTCGCGGGTGCGCCACAAGATCTTCGACCGCCTCGTGTACAAGCAGTTGCGTGAGGCTGTTGGCGGCAAGGCGCAGCTCGCCATCTCAGGCGGATCCGCGATTTCGACTGATTTGCTCCACTTCTTCCGCGGCATGGGCATACCGATCTACGAGGGATATGGCCTGACCGAGACGGCGGCGGCTGCCTGCGTGAACTACCCGGGCGGCACGAAGATCGGCACCGTCGGCAAGCCGAATAACGGCTACTCCGTCAAGATCAACGAGGACGGCGAGATCTGCTTCAAGGGCGACGGCGTGTTCAAGGGTTACTGGAACAACGAGGAAGCCACGAACGAAGCGCTTGTCGACGGCTGGTTTGTGACCGGCGACCTCGGCGAGATCGACGACGAGGGGTATGTGAAGATCACGGGCCGCAAGAAGGACCTGATCGTCACCGCCGGCGGCAAGAATGTCTCGCCTGGGCCACTGGAAGACATCATGCGTTCTGATCCGTTGATCTCCCAGGCGGTCGTGGTGGGCGACGGCAGGCCCTTTGTCAGTCTCTTGGTGACCATCGACGAGGATGAGCTGCGCCGTTGGCAAGCGGATAACGGCCTGGGCGACCGTCCGCTGAAGGAACTGGTGAAGACGACCGAGCTGCGCGCAGCCGTCCAGAACGTGGTCAACGAGGCGAATAAGACCGTCAGCCACGCCGAGCAGATCAAGAAATTCCGCATTCTCACCCGCGACCTGAGCGAGGAGGAAGGCGAGATCACTCCGACGCTCAAGGTGAAGCGCAAGGTGGTCATGGAGAACTTCGAGAAGCAGATCGAGCGCATGTACCGCTAAAACGCCCACGAGCCTCCTTTGCGGCAAGTACTTTGTAGTCAGAAAGTATTTGCCGCAAAGGAGGCTTTTCGTGACCACATTCACTGTTCCTGCTGGATTTGAGGTTGCTCCCGACGAGAATTGCTACTCGGCACTGGTGGCCACTGCGGAGAAGAGTCCGGATATCGTGCTGTTTTCTCGCCCCGGTGAGCATGACTGGGTCGATGTGACGGCGGCGGAATTCGTCGCGCATGTGCTGAAAGTCGCCAAAGGACTCATTGGTATTGGGGTGGAGAAAGGCGATCGAATCGCGCTGCTGTCGGGGGCGCGCTATGAATGGGCGGTCATCGATTTCGCCATCATGGCGGCCGGCGCGACAACGGTGGCGATCTACCCGACCAGTTCTCTCGACCAGGTGCAGTGGATCGTGGAGGATTCCGGGGCGATGCTCGCGATCGGGGAAACGCACGAGCATGGCGTGAAATTCGAGCACCTCACCGAGACGGACTTGAAACAGATTCTCCTGTTCAACGAGGATGCGATTGGGTACTTGGAACGCGCCGGGGAAGTGGTCGGCGATGAGATTCTGGACGAGAGAATCACGAGTATTTCTCATGACGATATCGCCTCGCTGGTCTACACGTCGGGGACGACAGGGCGTTCAAAAGGCTGCATCATCACGCACCTGAATTGGATCTTCCAGGTTCGTGGCCTGCAGCAGCACCCGATCGGAAAGATCGCAGGACCGGGGACGAAGATGGTCACGTATTTGCCGCTCGCGCACGTGATGGCGCGGTCGGTGCACCTGCTCGCGACGATTTCGGGCACGTTGCAGACTCACTGGTCGGATGTGAAGACGATCGCGGCGGAATTCCAGCGCGCACAGCCGGACGTGGTGTTGGGCGTTCCACGCGTGTACGAGAAGGCATGCAATGCCGCCTACGTGAAGGCATCGGACGGCTCAGCGATCGGTGCGCGGATCTTCAAAGAGGCAGAGAAGACCGCCATTGAGTTCTCGAAGGCGATGGAAAAACAGGGGCCGTCGATAAGCTTGAAGCTCAAGCAAAAGCTCTTTGACAAGCTCGTGTACTCGAAAATCCGCGCAGGTCTAGGCGGCAATGTGCAGTACGGAATTTCGGGCGGGTCCGCGTTGGGCGTTCCGCTCGGGCATTTCTTCCGCGGGGCCGGGCTGCCCGTGTACGAAGGGTACGGGCTGACGGAGACTGCGTCGGCGGCCGCCGTGAATTTCGGCGAGGACGCGAAGATCGGGTCCGTGGGCAAGCCGATGTTCGGTTATTCCGCTAAGACGACCGAGGACGGGGAGATCTGTTTTTCGGGCGACGGGATTTTCGTCGGGTATTGGCAGAACGAGAAGGCAACAAAAGAAGCGCTTATCGACGGCTGGTTCCACACCGGCGATCTCGGTGAAATCGACGAGAATGGCTTCATCACCATCACCGGTCGCAAGAAAGACATTCTGGTGACCTCGGGCGGAAAGAATGTCGCACCGCAGCCACTCGAGGAAATGCTTCGACAGGACCCGCTGATTTCCCAGGCGGTCGTGGTGGGCGACGGAAAGCCGTTCATCGGCGTGCTGATCGCGCTCGATGAAGACGCGCTGGTGCGCTGGAAAGAGCAACGCGGGCTGGACATGCCGACGTACAAATTGGCCAAGCTGCCTGAGCTGCGCGGTGAAGTGCAGGATGCGGTGAACCGCGTGAATGCTTCGGTCAGTCGGGCGGAACAGATCAAGAAATTCCGGATTCTTCCCCGCGACCTCACCGAAGAAGACGGCGAGCTCACGGCCACGCTGAAAGTGAAGCGTCCAGTGGTGATGGACCACTTCGCGCACCAGATGCGGAAGCTTTACGGGTAGGTCTCGGCGCGCCGTACAAAACGCTGTGAAGCTGTGGCCTAGAGTCAACGCTCGAACGCCATAATGTGACTCGAATTGAAGGGGGCCAGTGTGCACCGGACTGCCGCGACGCTGCGCCACCGCGAATTGACCCAAGAGGTCTACAACATCGGCGACGAGGTCGCGGAATACATCGAGCACATTGCTGAGGCCATCGCGGATTACGACGGGGAGCTTACCGACGACTGTCTGGCCGAGTTCTCCGAGATCGTCGACGATGCCCGCACTGATGCCCGCCGCGTGGTCGGCGAGCTGATCGGTCTGCGCCAGGCGCTCGTCTCGGGAGTGAAAGCAGGGTCCATCTCTGCTGCGCTGCCCGCGAATGAGCGGCTGCCGGAGCCGGAGCCACTCGACGCGGTCGGACTGTTCGAGCTGTTTCCGTTGAGCTCGCCTTCCCCGGTGAAGGCGATGACGGAGGTGTGCACCCAAAGGACTGACCTGATCGTGCAGCACCTCGAGGAAGTGGTCGACTACACCCTCGAGCAGACCGACATGGTGGCGCAGAACCTCGCCGCGGTTTCGTTGCCGCACCTGTATGCGCGGGTGGGTGAACTGGTGGAGTCGGCCGTGGACGGCTGGCTCGATGCGGTGGCAGCTGAGCACCCCGGGTTCACCCGGGCGATGCGAGGGTCTAATCCGCCGAAGTTCTTGGAGGAGCGTGCCCGGGTGGATGCCATCGTGGCGAAGGTGGCGGCGAAGCGGTCGCGGCGCGGCGCCTAGCGGGTGGATATAGGCCGAGTGCTTGCCGGCTCAACCAAATCTGATCTGGGGTTTCTGTGCTTGAGGCGGCAAGAATGTGATCGAAATCCACGGGGATCTTAAAGTGACCTCTATGACCAAAGGTTTCGGTGTCTATATCCACGTTCCGTTCTGTGCGACCCGGTGCGGCTACTGCGATTTCAACACCTACACGCCGAGTGAGACGGAAAGCTCTTACGAGGCGTATCTCGTCGCACTTGAAAAGGAACTGGAGCTGGCAGCGGAAAAGGTCGGCCGGATGGCGGACACAGTCTTTGTCGGGGGCGGCACTCCGTCGCTGTTGGGGGCAGAAGGTCTGGGGCGGATCCTGGGGAAGATCAGGAACACTTTCGGGTTGCCCACAGACGCAGAGGTGACCACGGAGTCGAACCCGGAATCGACGAGCCCGGCCTATTTCGAGGGACTCAAGGAGGCAGGGTTCAACCGGGTGTCCTTGGGCATGCAGTCGGCGTCGACACCGGTGTTGAAGGTGCTTGACCGCCAGCACACGCCGGGGCGTGCGGTGGAGGCGGCGAAAGAGGCCAAAAGGGCCGGTTTCGAGCATGTGAATCTGGACCTGATCTACGGCACCCCGACGGAGACGGACGATGATGTGCGGACATCCCTGGATGCTGTGCTCAGCGCGGAGGTAGACCATGTGAGTGCGTACTCGTTGATCGTGGAAGACGGCACAGCGATGGCGCGGAAGATCCGGAAAGGTCAACTTCCAGCACCGGAAGAAGATGTGTATGCCGACCGGTACGAGATCATTGCGGACAGGCTCGAGTCTTGTGGATTTGACTGGTACGAGGTGTCGAATTGGGCGAAGCCGGGCGGGGAGTGCCGGCACAACCTGCTGTATTGGCAGGGAGGCAACTGGTGGGGTGCAGGTCCTGGAGCGCATGGATATGTCGATCGGTTCCGCTATTTCAATGTGAAGCGGCCGGAGAAATACGAAGAGATGCTCGCCGATGGTGTTTTTCCGATCGACGGTACGGAGACGATCTCGGACGAAGAAGAGCACTTCGAGAAGATCATGCTTGGGCTGCGTCTGAAGGAAGGAATCCCCAGGGAATGGGTGGGGGAGAAGGCAAGGGGAGTCGTCGATAAGCATGTGCGCGGTGGTGTGCTCGCGGAAGAAGCGGGACGGATTTTCGCGACCGATGCGGGCAGACTGCTGATCGACGGGGTGATCACGGACATCTTGGCCGCGGAGTAGCGAGGGCGCTACACTCGTGACTTAGCAGTCGAGGAAGGAGAGTGCCAAGTATGGCGGGTGTCGCACGCGAGCGCAGGCAGGCAGTGCTGCGCGCGATCGTTGCGGACTATATCTCTTCCCAGGAGCCGGTCGGTTCCAAGCGGCTGGTGGAGCGGCACAAGCTCAATGTGTCGTCGGCGACGATCCGCAATGACATGGCGGTGCTGGAGGCCGAAGGATTCATCGCGCAGCCGCACGCGAGCTCCGGCCGTGTGCCGACGGAGAAGGGCTACAGGGCTTTTGTCGACGCGATCAACGACGTGAAGCCGCTTTCTCTGCCAGAGCGACGGGCGATCTCGGAGTTCTTGGAATCGAGCGTCGACTTGGAAGACGTGATGCGCAGGTCGGCGCATCTTTTGGCGCAGCTCACTCACCAAGCGGCGGTGGTGCAACTGCCGACCCTGGCGGTCTCGCGGGTGAAGCACTGCGAAGTAGTGGCTCTGACCCCAACAAGGCTCCTTCTGGTGCTCATCACGGACAACGGACGGGTGGACCAGAGGAATGTCGAATTGGCATCTCCAATCAGCGACGATGCGCTCACGCAGTTGAGGGATCTTCTCAATAAGGCATTAGTGGGCAAGACGATGGCGGATGCATCGACCTCCCTGGTGATCCTCGCGAAGGAAGCGCCGAACGATATTGCAGATCCACTGAACCGGGCGATTTCGGTGCTCATCGACACGTTGGTGGAAAACCCGAGCGACCGAGTGCTCATTGCGGGAGCGGCGAACCTGGTGCCCAAGACCACGGACCTCCTCAGCGTCGTGGAGGCGCTCGAGGAGCAGGTGGTCGTGCTGAAGCTTTTGACCAACTTGCCGGAACTAGGCAATGTCTCGGTGGTGATCGGCCAGGAGAACGAGGACGAGGAGCTGTCGAAGGCGAGCATCGTGACATCTGGGTACGGCACCTCGGGCGAGACGCTCGGCGGGCTCGGCGTTCTTGGGCCGACGTATATGGACTACCCCGGTACCATGCGTAAAGTCGCTGCCGTGGCGCACTACATCAGCAACATCCTCGGTGAAGAGGGCGGCTGACCATGACCGGACATGTAGACGAAAACAGATTTAGCAACAAAGGATTTTAGATGGCTCGCGATTATTACGGCATTCTCGGAGTGGACCAGGGTGCGACGGACGCGGAGATCAAGAAGGCTTATCGACGTCTCGCGCGCAAGTACCACCCCGATGTGAACGACACGGAAGAAGCCGCGGAGAAATTCCGTGAGATTTCCGTGGCGCAGGAGGTGCTGCTGGACCCGCAGAAGCGCAGCATCGTCGACCGCGGTGGCGACCCGATGGAGCAGGGTCGTGCAGCTGGTCCGCAGGGCGGGTTTGGCTTCGGGGATATCTTCGAGGCGTTCTTCGGGGACACTGGCGGCGGTGCTGGACGCGGCCCCAAGTCTCGCGTGCAGCCGGGCAACGATGCGTTGCTACGGACGACCATTTCGCTGGCGGAAGCCTATTCAGGTACCCGCAAGGACGTGACGGTGGATACGGCGATCCTGTGCGAGCACTGCCACGGAACGGGTTCCGAATCGGAGTCCAAGCCGGTCACCTGCGACGAGTGCGGCGGCCAGGGCCAGGTGCAGCAGGTCCAGCAGTCGTTCCTTGGCAATATCATGACGACGACGTCGTGTCCGAAGTGCTCTGGCTTCGGTGAGATCATCACGGATCCGTGCCAGAAGTGCGGTGGCCAGGGACGCGTGCGTTCGCGCCGGGATATTTCGGTGAAGATTCCGGCGGGCATCGTCGGTGGCATGCGCATCCGTATGGCAGGCCAGGGCGAGGTCGGGCACGGCGGTGGCCCGGCGGGCGACCTATACGTCGAGGTGGACACGGAAACGCACCCGGTCTTCGTCCGCGAGGGCGATAATTTGCACCTCAAGGTCAATGTCCCGATGTTCGACGCGGCGCTCGGAACGTCGGTCGAGGTCGAGGATCTCTCTGGCGAAACCACGACGATCGATATTCCGGCGGGCACGCAGCCGGAGGAGGAGATCGTTCTTCGTGGCGAGGGCATGCCGCGGCTGCGCAGGGAGGGCGCGGGCGACATGATCGCGCACGTCCAGGTGGTCATTCCGACCGATTTGAGCAAGGACCAGCGGCACCGCCTCGAGGAGCTGCGCGACGCGCACGATGGGTCAGCATTCGTCGAGGAAGAGGCAGGCCAGGACGAGGGCTTCTTCTCCCGCCTGCGAGACCGGTTCCGCTTCTAATGAGCCTGCCGTATTTCATCGCGGACGACCCAGCGTCGGGAAGACTCGACGGACCGGAAGGCCGCCACGCCGTCACGGTCAAACGCATCACGGTCGGCGAGAGCATTGCGCTTATCGACGGCCACGGGACTGTGGCAGAGGTCGAGGTGACGAACACTTCTGGAAAGGACAAGCTTTCTGGTGACGTCGTGGAGCTGGAAAATGTTTTGAGGCCGAGGCCGGAAGTGATCGTCGTCCAAGCCATCCCGAAATCGGAGCGGGCGGAGCTCGCGGTGGATTTGGCTACGCAGGGTGGAGCGGACGCGATTATTCCGTGGATCTCGCACCGGACGATCGCGCGGTGGCAGGGCCCGAAGGTGGCCAAGAATGTGGAGAAGTGGCAGTCGACTGCGCGGGAAGCGGCGAAGCAGTCGAGGAGGGCATGGATCCCTAAGGTGCATGAGCCGGTGACGACGAATCAGCTGGCGGAGCTGATTCAGGGAGAAACGGCGCTCGTTCTCCACGAGGATGCGACAAAGGGGATCGGCGAGGTGGATTTTGACGTCGATAAGCTGTTCCTCATTGTTGGCCCTGAAGGCGGAATCGGCGAGGACGAACTGGAGCTGCTGAATGCTGTGAAAGTGAAGCTGGGGCCGGAAGTGCTGCGCACGGCGTCGGCGGCATTCGCTGGATTGAGTGCCATTGGGGCACTTTCCCGCTGGTAGGGTGAACCGCATGGCAGAACTGGTCTCAAGCTCCTACGAGCTCGACCCCGAACTGGCGCAGTCTGTTTTGGGCGTCACGGACGGGAATCTGCGCACCCTGAACGATCTTTTGGGCGTGGATCTCTTCGCGCGCGGCGGTTCAGTGATGCTACGCGGCCCGGTGGACAAGGTGGCGCATGCCTCGCGCGTGCTCTCCGAGCTGGAGGCGATGGCGCGGAGGGGCATCGTGATCACATCTGATGCCGTGACGCACGCAGTGGACATCATGGCAACGGACATGCCTGAATCCGTGGCGGAGATTCTCGGGCAGGAGATCGTCGCGCGCCGCGGGAAGATCATTCGCCCGAAGACGGCGGGGCAGCGAGAGTACGTCGACGCGATCGACGAGAACACGATTGTGTTTGGAATCGGTCCGGCGGGCTCGGGAAAGACGTACCTGGCGGTCGCGAAAGCGGTGCAGGCGTTGCAGGCCAAAGAGGTCAAGCGAATCATTCTCACGCGCCCGGCGGTAGAGGCGGGCGAAAAGCTCGGGTTCTTGCCGGGCACGCTCAACGACAAGATCGATCCGTACCTGCGCCCGCTCTACGACGCGCTGCGGGACATGCTCGACCCGGAGATGATCCCGAAGCTGATGGAGGCAGGGATCATTGAGGTTGCTCCGCTCGCCTATATGCGCGGACGCACGCTGAACGATGCTTTCGTGATTTTGGACGAGGCGCAGAATACGACGCCGGCGCAGATGAAGATGTTCCTGACGCGTTTAGGGTTTGGCTCCAAGATGGTGGTCACGGGCGATATTTCGCAGGTGGACCTGCCGCGCGGAGTCGTGTCCGGTTTGAGGGTGGCACGCCGAATTTTGCGGGATGTGGAGGACATTCACTTCCAGGAATTCAGCGCGAAGGACGTTGTGAGACACAGGCTGGTCAGCCGGATCGTCGCCGCCTACGACCGGTATGACGCACAAAATAAGGGAGATGAGCAATGAGCATCGAGGTCCTTAACGAGTCCGGGGAGGCAGACGTCAACGAGGAGATGCTTGTCGACGTCGCCTCATTCGCCCTGACCGCCATGGACGTCCACCCGGACACCGAGGTGACCATCACCTGCGTGGACACCGACACGATGGCGGATATGCACGTGCGCTGGATGGACCTGCCCGGCCCCACCGACGTGATGAGCTTCCCGATGGACGAGCTCACGCCCGGTTCCGGCCGACCGGATGCAACGCCTGTCGGCCCGTCCATGTTGGGAGACATCATCTTGTGTCCTGCCTACGACAGGAAGCAGGCGGACGCTGCTGGGCATTCGCTCGGCCACGAGATGGCGCTGCTGACGGTGCATGGATGCTTGCATCTGTTGGGCTATGACCACGCGACACCTGCGGATGAGCGGGAAATGTTCGCGTTGCAGAATGAGATTCTCGCTGACTGGTACGACGATCTGTCGGCCCGGGGTATTGAATTCCAGCCGAAGCCGGACGGAAAGCACGCATTCCCGTCGGCGGCGGACCGTGAGGAGCTTGACGGGCTCGTCGAAAAGCGGGGCGAGTAGTGGACCTCTGGGTGACCTACCTGCTGATCTCGCTGGTCTCCCTGCTGGGGGCCGGCGTGATCAAAATGCTCGAGTCCGCGCTGGTGCCCATCTCGCGGGCTCGTGTGGAATCGATGGTCAAAGACGATGTCGGGGGTGCTACCTCGTTACTTCGCGTCGTCGATGCGCGGCCGAACCACTTGGGGCTGCTCGCGCTGATCCAGACTGTTTTGGACACGTTGGCGGCGGTGTTCGCACTGCTGGCTGCTTTGGATGCGATTCCGTCTCACGGTTGGGCGATCACGGCCGCGATTGTGGCGGTCACGCTCATGCGCTTCGGCGTGATCGGTGTGATCGCGCGGCGTGCTGGCAAGCTGAACCCGTACTCGATCTCCTTGCGGGCAGCGCAGATCCTGACGGTGGTCTATGTCGTGCTGGGGCCGGTGTCGAAGCTGCTGATCTGGATCGGCAACCTAGTCACCCCGGGCGAGGAGGCGCTGGAGAATCCGTACGCCACTGACGTGGAGCTGCGCGAAGCAGTCGATATGGCTCAAGAGCAGGGCGTGGTGGAAACCGTCGAGCACCGCATGATCCAGAACATCTTCGATCTGGCCGATACCCACGCGCGCCAGGTGATGGTGCCGCGCCCGGAGATGGTGTGGATCGAGGCGGAGAAGACCGCCGGCCAGGCGGCGAACCTGATGATCCGTTCGGGGCATTCGCGCGTGCCGGTGATCGGGGAGAGCGTCGACGATATCGTGGGCGTGATCTACCTGAAAGACATCGTGGAGCGCACCTACAACCGCACCGATGGCGGCAGCGGGGTGAGCGTGTCCGATCTGATGCGCGAGCCGAAATTCGTGCCGGACTCGAAGCCGCTGGACGATCTGCTGGCGGAGATGCAAAGAGATCAGACACATATCGCGGTGCTCGTCGACGAATACGGCGGTATTGCGGGCCTGATGACGATGGAGGACATTCTCGAGGAGATCGTGGGCGAGATCGCCGACGAGTACGACGCGGATGAAGAGGCGCCGATCGAATTAGTTTTGGACCGCACCTACCGGGCGCAGGCACGTCTTCCGTTGGACGACCTCGTTGATTTTCTCGAGGACGAGATCGACTACGAGCTCGAATTCGACGAGGAGATCACGGACAATGTCGAGACGGTGGCGGGCTTGTTGTCGTACGAGCTGGGGCGCGTTCCGCTGCCGGGGTCCTATGTGGAAGTCGACGGGTTGCGCTACACCGCAGAAGGCGGGCACGACCGCCGCGGACGCGTGAAGGTGCGCACCGTGCTTATCGACGTCCCCGAGCGGACCCTCGTCAAGGACACATTCGGCGACGGTGCACAATAGGTGCATGAAGAACATCCTCTCCATCCGACCGGCTGTTGCCTACGGCGGTGTTGGCGATTACCCGCTGCAGCGGCTCGGGCATGAGGTGTGGCCGGTGCACACGGCGAACCTCTCCAACCCCACTAGCTATGGCGCGTGGAGGGGACCGATCATTCCGGCGGAGGATGTCCGTGAAGTGATCGCCGGCATCAACGACCGCGGGGCGCTCAAAGACGTCGACGTGGTGCTCACCGGGGATATCGGTGGTGATCTCGTCGACGTGGTTGTGGACACAGTCGCGCAGATCAAGGAACTGAACCCGGATGCGGTGTACTGCTGTGGCGCGGTGACGGATACGAAGCTTGCGGCTGTGGCGGATGTCGCCGCGGTAAGCATGGAAGAACTCGAGTCGGCTCTGGGCCCGTCGACGATTTTGGCCATGTCGGACAACGAGATGATCGCGGTAGTCGGTGAGAAAAGGTGGTCGGCGCCGTTAAAGCACGCACGCGACGTCGCATTCGCGCTGTTTGTCGGCCACTATGTCGAATCGTGGGATGCAAGTGTTGCCCTCGAGAGGATGCAGTTCGAGGTTGAAGCGCTGTGAATATTCTCTCGATCCAATCGTCAGTCTCTTTCGGCCACGTGGGCAATTCCGGGGCTGTTTTTCCCATGCAGAGGCTCGGCCACGAGGTCTGGCCGGTGCACACCGTCAATTTCTCCAACCACACCG
>ERZ1031113.299-NODE-299-length-13039-cov-7.717498_pt1 | contig 13039 bp, 11 predicted proteins | sample MGYA00518225_ERZ1031113 | MGnify/ENA primary metagenome ERZ1031113 (study PRJEB33718, sample SAMN03159751) | human skin metagenome | collected 2014-05-20 | study: EMG produced TPA metagenomics assembly of the PRJNA266117 data set (Human skin bacterial metagenome...
TCATCGGCGGGGGCTTGGGAGAGGGCCAAGGGGGCGTCGATAAGCGATGCCCCGCAAAGTCCTGCTGCGAGGACGGACGCTGCGATACGGGTGTGGGTGCGGGTGTGGGTGTGGGTGCGAAAATTCATGAGTTGTTCCTTTCATTTGCGAGGCACGTGGAAAGCGATTGCGCATTGCTGCGCATGAAGTCGACATAGGTTTGCGCCGGGCCCTTCCCTGGCGGGTCGAGCGCGTCGCCGCGGATGGTGCACACCTGGATCCCCAAACGGCCGGCGACCTCGGACAGCTCCGCCGGGCGGCTCTGCGCGACAGGCTCGAGGAAGACCGCCGGGACGTTGAGGTTCTCCAACGTGCGGGTCAACGCGATGACATCGCGCGGACTGGGTTCCACCGACGGGTTCGGGCTGACATACCCGGCGAGGGTGAGCCCATAGGCGTCCGCGAGATACCCGTATCCGTCGTGCGTGGTGACCAAATTGCGGTTTGTCTGCGGGATCGTGCCGTAAGTGCGCTTCATCTCCGCGTGCAGATCATCCAGCTCGGCGAGGTAGTTCTCGGCGTTGGTGCTGTACTGCGCGCTATGCTGCGGATCCGCGGCACCCAGCTCGTCGCGCACCACCTTGACCACCGCTTTCACGGCTTCAACGTCGTGCCAGAAATGCGGGTCGTATTCACCGTGCACATGCTTGCCCAGCACTGCCTGCGGGAGCAGGTACGTCTCGTCACCGGGATTGCCGAGGAAGCGGTACTCGCGCCCGGCGGGCACCTCCTGGAGCGTCGCGCTCGGCACCGCGATGACCGTGCGAGCAGGGTCGTATTCGTGGCGTGTGGACTGCGTGACACCCCGTTGATCCTTCTTCGGCGCGTCGCCGAGCAGCGCCAGCCGTCCAGTGCGTTCCGCGCCGAACTCCGCGGTGATGTCCACGTGGCCGTGCTCTAGCACCTCCGCGCCCGGCACCGCCGTGTGCGGATCCACGCCGACGGCAATGGTGAAGGTCTGCTCCTGCAGCGGCGTCGCCGGCTCCCCCACCGCATCGCGCGCATCAGCACCGATGGTGAGCTTATAGATGCCCGGTTTACTGAACGCCCAACTGACATGCGTATGCGCATCCACCGGAAGCGTCGTGGCATCATCCGCGTTGGTGCCGTCCGCGGAATTGAATAGCAACTCCGGGGTCCCGAACGTGCCCACGATGTAGGCGGCCGCGTCGCCTGGGCCTTCGAGTTTCTTCAGCGCAATATCAGCCACCGCGGTTTTCGGCACCGCTGCCGAGTTCTGCTCCGGCGCCCCGGCTGAATCCTGCTCTGGCGCCGCGACACGCAAGCCGAGCCACGGCGCGTCCAAGCCGGCATCCTCCACCAGCATGCGCGGCTGGAAGCCGTGACGCTGCGCCTGCTCAGCGACAGGAACGACAGGCGCATTTTCCGGCACGGTGCTCTCGACGGTGCGCTGCAGCTGCTGTGGTTCGAGCAACAGCCCGTTGGTGAACACCGCATCGGCGTACGCGATATCGCGCACGGCCCGCAGCCCCAACTCGTAACTGTGCGCGTCTGCCCCCGCCGGGATCAGCCCCGTCACATCCGCGGCATCGCCGGCGACGTGGGAGACGATGTCCGCCAGGATCGAGGTCGTGGCCACGACCTTCGCCTTACCGTCGGCGTCCTCCGCCGCGGTCGACGGACCACTGCACCCGGCGAGTGCCGCCACCAGTCCCAGCGCGGCTAGACCGCGCGCTGCGGCGTGTCTGCTCATCCAATCAACTTCCGGGAGATCCGGATCATGCCCGCACCGAAGACCAGCACACCGATGCCCAGAATGGCGAACGGCACAGTCATGATCGACATCCCGGTGTCCGCGAGACTGCCACCGGCAGTGCCTGATGCAGCAGCGCTACCCGAGCTTCCTCCGGAACCACCCGCGGCGCCACCGCCGCCGCCGCTGGAAGAGCAGCTGCCCTTGGCGTCATAAATCGCGCCGAAGTCGAAGTGGCCGCTATCTGCATTGCCCTTCCCGCCGACGACGAATGTCAGCGTGGCAGAACCGCTCACGGTCTCGCCGCTCTTCGTTTTCGCCGACTGCTTCACCGTCACCTTGTACGTGCCTTCTTTGCCGAAGACCCATGACGGGTGCACGTGCGTGTTGCCCGGGATAGTGTGGCTGCCTTGTGCCTTGCCGTCGCTGGCGCTGAACCATTGCTCGCCCACGACCTGGCCGAGCCCGCCCTGGGTGAATACCGTCATCGGTCCCGGACCCTCGAAGTCAGTGACCTCCCAGGTCACCTCGCCGGTGGTGTTTTGGATCAGCGACTCGTGCTGGGTATTCGCTCCCAGCCACGGCACACCGGCCTGCTGCACCGAGCCGATCATCCAGACATCCCCCGCCGGGACCGGTCCGATCTCCTGCGGCAGCTGCGCCTTCGCCGCATCACCCAGGCCGAAAGTCAGCCCCGCCGGGTCCTTCCACGATGCCGGCGAGGTGCGGTCGTCTTTCACCCGCGGGACCAGAGCAGCGGTGCACTTCTCGCCGCCTTCTCCGTGTCCGCCTCCGTTGGTTCCACCGTTAGCGGCCTGCGCTTGCTGGCCGGCGGATCCGTTGCCGCTGCCGCCCGCTGTCGTGCCCTTGTCCGTCTTCGATTTCGTGGTGGAAGAATCGGTCTTTCCAGCGCTTTTCGTCGTCGTCTTCGTCGTCGAAGAATCAGAACCACCGTCGCTCAACCCTGCGGCCGAGCGGTCCCTGCCGGTTGTGCCGGTTTCGGAGTCGGAATCGTCTGCGGATCCATCGCCCTCGCTGACCTGCCAGGTGTAGGTCGCCTCGTTCGACTCCGCGTCGTCCGCGACGGCCTTCACCCTCATCGTGTACGTGCCCGGCTCGGTGAACAGCCAGTTGGTGTGGACGTGCGACGGTTCACTCTGCTCGATGACGCTGCCAGAACCCAGCGTCAATTCACCGTCAGCGAGAACGGACGCGACGTCCCCGAACCCCTTCTCTTGGAACAGGTACACCTCGCCTGGACCATCGACCTCTTCAAACGTGATATCAACGGCATCGAATCCACCCGACTTCACATCGGTCGAGTCCCAACCCGGCCACAGTTTGTCGGATTCCTGCGTCTGTGGCAGCAGATAGCCACTCTCGCCGATCTCGGCGACATCAGCAGTCGCATCGGTCCGCGTGTTCTCCCCGACCTCGAGCAGCACATCCGCCGGATCGTGGGTCACGTGCTGGCCGGTGACATCCTCGCGGAGATCGAGCTTCAGGTCCCCGCCGTCAGCGGAGACGTGAAAGACGTCCACGTGCCCGCTATCCAGGGTCAGTTCCGCCGCCCGGGCGTATCCCGTGCCAGCAGCGAGTGCCAGAACTGCACTCACCAGGATGGTGACAGCCTTGAACACGGCCATGCCTGCACGCTCCAGCACACCTTCGCTTCCGCCGTCGCGGGGAATCCGCCCCGCCGCTGTTTCAACGCGCGACACTCCGTGGCACCTCTTTTCATTTTTGTGCTAAATGATCGCGCGCTAGATTACGGCAAATAGGAATTATTTTCATCTAGTGTAGATACAATTACCCACATTTGGCGGTAACCGTTTTCAATAAGGCGCATGGTGCGGAGCACTGAACGGAAAGTGAAGCAGCGCAGCAAAGCAAAAGACCCCGCCGAATGAACTGCTCCCCATTAGTTGGACTGAGAAATCAGTTACCGACTAGTGGGGAGTAGTTTTCTTTGAGAGCACGAAGTTCGCTGAGTGAAGAGCAGCGCGAGCAGTTGGTGGAGTGTTTCGAGCGGGGCATGAGATACCGAGCAGCTGCGAACATGGTCGGGGGTTCGACAAGCGCAATACTCATCCTTGACAACAGACGAACTTTCTTCGTCTCAGTCTTCCCGTCAGCCTTCGACTTTCTGGTGGAGGCCGTGCCAGCCGGGCAGCTTACCGAGCGGACACGCTTTTCCGCTTAACGCAAAAGTGCTCGGCGTAACTGCAGGAGACATCGAGAAGTCACGAAACCTTGTTTCTTCTTACACGGTCTGCCGCTGCGACCGGCGGCGGTCGAGGATCTCCTGCAGGGCGGACCCGTCCCTCGCCCATCGGGCGTATTCCTCTGACGTGAAACCGAGGAAGGCATCGAGTGAAAGGTTCTCGCTTCCCGGTGCATCGTCGTGCCATGCATCAACCCAGTCGTCGACATCGTCCGGGCGCGCATCCCCGTCGAGGCACGCGTCCACATACGTCCTAAACATCGATCCTCCTCCCTTTCACCGCCGGGCCAATTAGTTCGCCTGAGATCACATCGAACACTCCGACGTGCTTGCCTTGCAGGTTATAGCCCTCAATGTGCCCATGCAATAGGCCCTGGCCGGGTATCAGGCACCAACGCAAAAGACCCCGCCGAAGCGGGGTCAGATGCACGAAGCGGCGAGGAGGCTAGTGCCTCACGCTATTTACGCCTCGGTGTAGTTCTTCTGCACGTTGGTGTCCACCGGGATGCCGGGGCCCTGGGTTGCAGAGACGGTGATCTTCTTCAGGTAGATGCCCTTTGCAGATGCCGGCTTGAGACGCAGCACCTCGTCCAGGAGAGCACCGTAGTTCTCGGCGAGCTGCTCCGGGGTGAAGGATGCCTTGCCGATCAGGGCATGAAGGTTGGAAGCCTTGTCCACGCGGAAGGCGATCTTGCCGCCCTTGGACTCGGAGACAGCCTTGGTCACATCCGGGGTGACGGTGCCGGTCTTCGGGTTCGGCATCAGGCCACGCGGGCCGAGGACGCGGGCGACGCGACCGACCTTAGCCATCTGGTCCGGGGTGGCGATAGCGACGTCGAAGTCGATGTTGCCAGCGTTGATCTGCTCGATCAGCTCGTCGGAACCGACGATGTCGGCGCCAGCTTCCTGAGCCTTGATGGCGTTCTCGCCCTCAGCGAAGACAGCGACGCGGACGGTCTTACCGGTGCCGTTCGGCAGGTTGACGGTGCCGCGGACCAGCTGGTCAGCCTTGCGCGGGTCGACGGACAGACGCATCGCGACGTCGATGGTTGCGTCGTACTTCTCGGATGCGGTTTCCTTGGCGAGCTTGACTGCCTCGAGCGGGGAGTACACGCTCTCGCGGTCAACCTTTGCCAGCTTCTCGTTGTAAGCCTTGGAGTGCTTCTTGGCCATGTTGATTTCCTTACTTGTCAGTTAATGACGTGTCAGTAGTTGGAAGTGTGGTGCGGGTCAGACCAGACCCTCCCACTGGCTAGGTCCCGGGGCGGGACTAAGCCGAGAGAAATGAAGAAGGTTTACTTCTTCACGTCGATGCCCATGGAACGGGCGGTACCAGCGATGATCGCGGCGCCAGCCTCGATATCGCGGGCGTTGAGGTCCTTCTTCTTGGTCTCAGCGATTTCCTTGCACTGCTCCCAGGTCACAGAACCGACCTTGTCAGTGTGCGGAACGCCGGAGCCCTTCTTCAGACCAGCAGCCTTGAGCAGCAGCTTCGCAGCCGGCGGGGACTTCAGGATGAAGTCGAAGGAGCGGTCCTCGTAGACCGTGATCTCCACCGGGACGATGTTGCCGCGCATGGACTCGGTCGCAGCGTTGTAGGCCTTGGTGAACTCGACGATGTTGACGCCGTGCGCACCAAGAGCCGGACCGACCGGCGGTGCCGGGTTAGCCATACCAGCCTCGATCTGCAGTTTGATCAGGCCAGTGACCTTCTTCTTAGCCATCGGATTACCTCTTTCCTAGGTACAGACTCCAGCCACGATGAATAACTGGGCCTTCCGGATGCCACCTCGACGCTTTTCGCTTATCGACGCAGCCACCGGGGATGAACGTGTTCACGCACCTGCTTATGTGCAGGCACGACCGATAAGTGTATGCCACCACGCTCGCCTGGCCCAAATCGCGAAAAACCGGCCACGGGGGCCGGTTTGTCACAGAGTAAGCAGTGCGCGGAGTCGCGGCACGCTACATGATGCGCTCGATCTGGTCGGCGGTGAGCTCGACCGGGGTCTCGCGGCCGAAGATGGACACGAGCGCCTGGATCTTGCCGGTCTCCGGGTCGATCTCGTTGATCGTTGCGGAGACGCTGGCCAGCGCGCCGGAGAGAATGGTGACTGCCTCGCCGACCTCGAAGTCGTGCGCGACCTTCGGCTTCTCTTCCTGCTCCGGCATGGCGATGACGGTCTCGCCCTCGGCATTCGCCTCGGTCTTGGAAGCATCCTCGTCGACCTTCGGCTCCTTCGGCATGAGGAATTTAGCCACATCGCGGTGCTTGACCGGGGTGGCGTTGCCCTCGTTGCCGACGAAGGAGGTCACGCCCGGGGTCTCGCGCACCACGGACCAGGCTGCATCGTTGATGTCCATGCGGACGAGCACGTAGCCCGGAAGCAGCTTGCGCTTGACCAGCTTCTTCTTGCCGTCTTTCAGCTCGATGGCCTGCTCGATCGGGACGACCACGTCGTAGATGGAGTCCTCCACCTCGAGGGTCTGGATACGCATGTCCAGGTTGGTCTTCACCTTGTTCTCGTAGCCCGAGTAGGACTGGATGATGTACCACTGGCCCGGCAGCTTCTTCAGCTCACGGGTGTACTTGCGCAGGCGCGCCTTGTACTCAGCGTCAGCGGATTCCTCCGACTCACCGGACAGTGCTGCTTCCGGGTCGGTAGCAGCCTCAGCGTCGGTGCCAGCTTCAGCGTCGGCTTCCTGGACCGGCTGCTCCGGGACATCGCCCTCGGCGACCATCTCCTGGCTCTGCTGCTCGGTGGTGTCCTCGGCGTTGTCGGCAGAGTCCGCGGACTCTGCCGCAGCCGTCTCGTCTGCCTCGGTCACTTCCGGGTCGGTGGATTCCTGCACGGCACCGCCTTCGGCGACCATTTCGGCCTCGTTGGCTTCCACGCTGTACTCGTTGTCGTCGGCCATTTCCGCTCCTTGCAGTTGGCACGCGCCGCGCGGTGACGTGGGCGCGATGGCTATGGTTTCAAGTCCTCAATTGGTGCCCAGCTTACTCAGCTAGGCGAAAAACTTATCCCGCCTTACCCAGTGTGCTGGGAGGCGGGATGTTTTCTCTACTGCGGAAGTATAGCTTAAGGGACGAGAACCTGTTCAACTACCCAGGCAGCGCCCTGGTCGACGCCCCAGACGAGGGCGGTCAAAACGATCAGGAAGCCGAAGACAATGAGGGTGTAATTGAGCATCTGCTGCCCGGTCGGCCAGACGACCTTGCGCATTTCGCTGACGACTTCACCCGGGAATGCGGCAGCGCCGTTGCCGGTCTTGTCCTGGTCCTCGGGAGCGGCCTTTTCAACGCGCTTCTCCTCGTAGGACTCAGAGGTGACAGAGCTCGCGCCGCTGCGCTGGCGCTTGCCGGTCGGCTTTGCGGTGTTCCGTCCAGGCTGATTATCAGTCACAGCTCTCCTCGAGTTGGTCTATATGGCAGGGGCGACAGGACTCGAACCTGCAACCTACGGTTTTGGAGACCGTTGCGCTACCAATTGCGCCACGCCCCTAGGTGCACTGTTTTCCGTTTCCGGCGACTCGATTGCTCGGGCCACCCTCGGCTGACAGTACGCCAACCCTACCACGGCACCTGCACGGCCCCGGAGTGGGTGAGCACATCTCCCCGACCGAGACCGAGGTGATGAGTAGCGATGGAGAGAATTGAACTCTCGACACAGCGATTATGAGTCGCTTGCTCTACCACTGAGCTACACCGCCATGTGTCCGCTAGCGAGCGCACATGAAAAGAGTAAACCAATCATGTCCGTTGCCAGCAAACAACAGAGCCCCCTAGCAGAATCGAACTGCTGACCTTCTCCTTACCATGGAGACGCTCTGCCGACTGAGCTAAGGGGGCTTAAGCCTCTTAAGCGTTACCCGCTCGTTTGAAGCCTTTGAAAGATTAACCCGACGCATATTGAACATACAAATCGTCAGGTTAGAGCCTGTTTTTGAACGCTTTTATAGAGCTTTATGCGCGCCGCTGCAGCCCCACCTGCCCACACTTTCGCGCCGCGTGAGCTGTGCTGAGCGTGGGCAGGTGGTCAGGGCTTAGAACGGCAGCTTGAACTCTGCGCCGAGGTTGTCCTTTGCCCACTGAGCGATCGGACCGGCAGAGGCGATGCCAGCGATGAAGGCCAGCAGGACGCCGAAGATTGCGCCGATGACGGTGCCGGCGCTGGAGCCGTCCTTAGCACCGTTGCTGGACTGGGCACTGCCCTGATTGCCAGCGCCGTTGGTGTCGTCGGAGCCGTCGGTGCAGTCGACGGTCCTGACATCCTGCGCGCCGCGCATGGAGATGCCCTTACCGCCGTCGTCGGCCCACAGGAAGCGCGTGGTGGCCTCTGCCTTACCGCCGACGCACTCACCGGTGGAGGTGTAGGAGCCGAAGCCCTCGTTCGCCAGGTTGGCGAAGTGCGCCGGGCGAGCCTGGATCTCAGAAGCCGGGGCAAACTCAGTGCCATTGTGGGCAAGCAGGATGGACTGGCCGTCACACACTTCGTCGCAAAGCACGCGGAGCTGCTTGTCCTGCTGGCGGTAGTCGAGCGCCATGACGCCGGCGAACGGCGACTGGTATTCCTGCTTGAGCTCGTGCGTACCGTCTTCCTTCAGGTCGAGGAAGTAGACCTTGCCATTAGCCTCGACGCCGACTGCGAAGAGCTTCTGCTCCGGAATGTAGGAGATGGCTTCGAGGCCGGCGTTCGCCTCGATCTCGCCGACGATGTCCTTCAGGTTCCACTCCTTGGTGGCGGTGAGCTCCTCTGCGCCTTCCTTGACCTCGAAACGGAGGACGGACGGGCGGGAGACCTTCTTGTTGGCGTTATTGCGCTCGGTGGCCACGTAGATAGCGCCGTCCGGGCCGACGGTGACACCCTCGGCGTCCACAACTCCGTCCTTGTCGTCGGCGTACTTCAGCGTCCAGGTACCGGCGAGCGTGTACTTCTTAGCGGCCTCGTCGTAGTCGAGGGCGTAGAGCTTGCCGGAGCCGTTGTTGACCACCCAGGCGCGGCCCTTGTCGTCGAAATCCACACCGGACATGTCGTCACCGGTGAAATCGCCGCCGAGGTCGACGTCGTAGACGTTGTCGTACGGCCACGGCTCCTTCGCCTCCGGTGCAGCGGGCTCTTCGTCACCCGGCTTCTCGCCAGCGCCGGCCTCGTTCTTCGCGCCGCGGGTCGACGCGCCGGTGGTAGCGAACTCGCCGGTCTTGTCCGGAACACGGCCCCAGGACGGCGCCGCGTGGCCTTCCCACGTGGTCTCTACAACGAGATTGCCCTCGGCATCGTAGACGCGGACAGAATCGCCCTTGCCCAGGCCGAAGCCCTCCGAACCGTCCGGAGTGTTGGTTGCGCCGTCCGTGTAGAAGGCGAAGTAGCCGCCGGACTCGACCTTGGTGCCCTCCGGGAACACGATCGGGGTGTGGTCGTCCTTGTTGTCCAGGACCTTCCAGCCGGAGATGTCCAGGTCCTGGTTGTTGTCCAGGTTAGCCAGCTCGACCCAGTCACCGACCGGGTCATCGTTGGAAACGACCTCGTTGATGACCAGGGAGGACTTATCAGCCGTCTCTGCGGCAGAAGCCGGGATAGCGGCAGCGGAGAGAACCAGGGATGCGGCGGCCGGTACAGCGAATGCGGCGCGGAAGCGGGAACGGGACACGGAATGATCCTTCACATGTTGGGGGCAGATGTACCCGTCCGAAATTATCCCCGCACATTGAACATCCACTGTCCTGAAAGTGACGTCCGCGTAACTGGAAAATGAAGAAGCGCGCACCGCGTGAATTCTCCGCAGTGCGCGCTGTATGTGGTGCCAGGTAGAAGATTCGAACTTCTGAAGGCAATGCCGGCGGATTTACAGTCCGCTCCCTTTGGCCGCTCGGGCAACCTGGCGTGCTTGGACTACTCTACAGCAGCGGGTCACGGAAACAACAAATCGGCAGTTGAGAGCCGTTTTTCAGCCGACGCGGTCGACGGTGTACCGGGCGATCTGGCGCATTGCCTCATTTGCCGGGATGCCGGGAAGATCACTCAGGCGGGTATCCACGATGGAGAGGTAGCGGTGCACGTCGTCAAGCGCGCGCTTGCGGCCGTCCGTCTGCCCGATGAGCGTGAGGGCGCGCTCCACGTCAGCGTCCTCGGTGAGCGGACCCGTGAGAAGGCCGCCGAGCTCTTCGCCCGCTTCTCCCTCATCCTGGAGGGCGTAGAGGACTGGGAGGGTGAACACGCCCTCGCGCAGATCCGTCCCCGGGGTCTTTCCGGACTGTTCGGAATCGGAGAAGATGTCGATGATGTCGTCGACGATCTGGAAGACCATGCCGATCGCCTCGCCGACCTCCTTGATCGTGCGCACCGTTGCCTCGTCCGCGCCCGAGTGCGTGGCACCCAGGTACGCGGCGGATGCGATGAGCACGCCGGTCTTTTCGCGGATGACCTCGAGGTAATGCTCGACCGGATCGCCGCCACGGGCGCCGACGGTCTCGCGCATCTGACCGGTGACCAAATCGCTGAAAGTCTCCGCGAAATGGCCGACAGTGGCGGTGTCGATCTCACTCATCAACCGCGACGCCTCAGCGAGCAGGAAATCGCCGGAGAGAATCGCGACCGTGTTGGTCCAGCGCGAATTCGCCGACTCGACGCCGCGGCGCTTGACGGCCTCGTCCATCACGTCGTCGTGGTACAGCGTGGCCAGGTGGACCAGCTCCACGATCGCGGCACCGCGAATCACATTTTCCGCCTGCGGGTTCGGCCCGAACTCGCTGGCCAGCACGGCCATCAACGGGCGGAAGCGCTTCCCGCCGGCTTTGGCCAGGTGGGTGACCTGCTCACTCAAGAAATCCTCTCCTGCAGAGAGTCGCTCGAACATGAGCTCTTCCACCTTGTTCAACCCTGCGGTGACGCGCTGCGCCAAGGCCTCATCGCCGAGGTCGAGCTGGGTGTCGACGGCGGGCGACGTGGGAGTGCCGTTGGTCATCTATCGTCCTTGCGGGGTCGTGCGGTTGTGCGTCCCCTTAACCGTAGTCCACACATAACTCGTCTGGCACAATATGTTCGGTGAAATCGTTTGAGTGCGTCGTCGTCGGCGCGGGACCCGCTGGTTCCGCCGCCGCAATCGCCGCTCGTCGCGCGGGCCTGTCGGTCGCTGTGGTCGATGCCGCGCCGCACGGCCGCGACAAGACATGCGGCGACGGGCTGACTCCCCGCGCGGTGCATGCACTGCAGGAACTCGGGCTCGATTCCGCCCTGCCCGCCTACCGCAATCATGGCCTCAAGCTGCACGGTTACGGCGGATCCGTGACCGCCCCCTGGCCCGACGGCGCGTACGGCACGGAAGGTTCCGCCTCGCCGCGCTCGCTTTTCGACGCCGCCTTGGCCGACCTCGCCGCCATCTCCGGCGCCGAGATGTTCTACGACTGCCCCGCCTCCGGCGCTGAATTCGGCACGGACGGGTCGATCACCGGGGTGGTCACCCCGCAGGGCACGCTGGGCGCGACATGGGTGATCGTCGCTGACGGCGTGCGCTCCCCCTTCGGCAAGAAGCTCGGCCGGAGATGGCACCGCAGGGAGGTTTACGGCATCGCGGCGCGCTCGTACTGCGCGACCCCGTTCTCCGCTGAGCCGTGGATGCATTCCCACGTGGAACTGCGCGATGATTCCGGCGCGATCCAGCCCGGCTACGGGTGGATTTTCCCGCTCGGCGACGGCACGGTGAACCTCGGCTGCGGCGCCCTGTCTACCGATGCGCGCCCAGCAAAGGTGAACACGAAGAAGCTGCTCGCCCTCTACGCCTCCCAGCAGCGCGCAGAGTGGCAACTGGGCGAACCGCAGAACATCACCTCCGCCCTGCTGCCGATGGGCGGCGCGGTGTCCAATGTCGCGGGCCCGAACTGGATGCTCATCGGCGATGCCGCCGCCTGCGTCAACCCGCTCAACGGCGAGGGCATCGACTACGGCCTGGAAACCGCCATCATGGCGGTGAATCTCATTGCCGATTCCCATGGGAAGCGCCCTGACATGACGTTGGCGTGGCCGCATGAACTGCGCCGAAACTACGGCGAGGCATTCGTGCTCGCCCGCACCCTCGCGCGCGTGCTCACCTACCCGCAATTCCTCCCCGCAGCAGGCCCGCTCGCGCTGCGCGGGCTCGGCGGCCGCTACCTCATGCCCGCCGCCGCACGCCTGATGGGCAACCTCGTCACGGATGCCGACCGCGACCTCGTCGCGCGCGTCTGGCGTCTCGCCGGTAAGGGGGTATCGCGCGTGCGGGAGGACAGCCCGCTGTGGGATGCGACCTAGGCCTTGACCGCGCCGTGGAGCGCCACGATGCCAAGCGCGAGATTCTGCCAGCCGCAGTCCGTCCACCCGTTGGCGTTGATCGCGGCGGCTAAGTCTTCCTGGTCCGGCCAGGCGCGGATGGATTCCGCCAGGTACTCGTAGGCCTCCGCATTGGAAGAGAAGACCTTGCCCAACAGCGGAATCACGCGGGGTAAATACTCGCGGTAGAGCGTGGAAAACACCGGCACGACAGGAGTGGAGAATTCGTTGACCACTAAGCGTCCGCCCGGTTTGGTCACGCGCGCCATTTCGCGCAAGCCGGCCTCGAAGTCGTGGACGTTGCGCAGGCCGTAGGAGATGGTCACAGCATCGAATGTCTCGTCGGCGAACGGCAGGTGCATTGCATCGCCCACGACCTTGGGCACATCGCGGTGTGCGCCCGCCGCCAGCATGCCTTGGGAGAAATCGCACGCCACACACCACGCGCCGGATTTGGTCAGCTCCACCGTGGACACGGCCGTGCCGGCGGCGAGGTCGAGGACCTTCTCCCCCGGCTTCAAATCCAGGCGCTCACGAGTGCGCTTGCGCCAGTAACGGTCCAGGCCACCTGTCATCACCGTGTTGGTGATGTCGTAGTTCTTTCCTACTTCATCGAACATCCCCGCGACATCCAGCGGGTTCTTCTCCAGGTTCGCCTTGGCCATAGCCAAAGAGTCTAGGCGACTGTCCCGCCGCTGCCCTACTGAGCCAGGCCCCGGGCAGGGGTGTGGAGCAGGAATTAGCGTCTCAGCGGGC
>ERZ1031113.303-NODE-303-length-12876-cov-18.975899_pt1 | contig 12876 bp, 10 predicted proteins | sample MGYA00518225_ERZ1031113 | MGnify/ENA primary metagenome ERZ1031113 (study PRJEB33718, sample SAMN03159751) | human skin metagenome | collected 2014-05-20 | study: EMG produced TPA metagenomics assembly of the PRJNA266117 data set (Human skin bacterial metagenome...
ACGAGATGCTCAGGAGTCTCGTGGGCTCGGAGATGTGTATAAGAGACAGCGCACCGGCAGCCGAGTCTGCACCGCAGCCCGAACCGGCACCCGCTCCCGAGCCGGAAGCAAGGCAGACAACAGAACCAACTCCGGAGCCAATTCCAGAGCCAGAAACTGCTGCAGATACCATCTCCGCGGAACCGGCCCCGGCACCCCGCTTTGCAGAGCGCGCCGAACGCGCCAAGCACCTCGTGCCCGGCAGCGCTCGCCGTGAGCGGAAAGCTTTTGGCCAACAGCGCGGCTGGGAGTACGCCAAGCATGATTCCTACCTCGCGGATGAATGGACCCGTGGTGCTGCTGCCCGCGGCCAGGAGCCGAAAGACATCATTGCTGGAACGGTTCGTGGCCATGAAACGCTGCTCTTCGATATGGGCGCTATCCCCATCATGGCCATGCGCACTGGCGCAGCTTCTGACATCGTGATTGATTTTCGTCGCGTAGGGGAGACCGTGGACACTCCTTCCGACGACCTCGTCCATGTGTGCACGGAGGAAGGCTTCGACGTCTTCGCCTCCGAAGCCGGCGTGGGCCAGCGTCTCATCGATGACCGCGTCACTCGTGCTTTGCGCGCGCTACCCGCTGTAGTCACTGCTGCGTGGATGGAAGGGGAGTGGGTACTTGCCCAAACCACCAAGCAGGCTCGCAGCACCGAGTGGGAAGAGATGCTCGAACCACTTGCGGTGCTGGCTGATACCGCACGCGTCCTTCCGCCACGCTCCGAAGCTACCCAGGTGCTGCGCGTAGACGAGCTCGACCCGAGCCGCGACATTCCCGCACCCCCACAGCCGGAACCCACTGGCCCCACGGCCGTCCCTGACCGTGACGCCTCCGTCGGTGCCCCTAATATCCAGCGCCCGACTGAACCTGTGGTCATGCCGAGCCGCACGACGAGCGAAGCACATGGCCCCATCGACCACACGAGCCTGGGCGCGGACGAGGTGGACGCCATCGCTGATGGTCGCGAACACCCCACCCACGAGCAGAACCAAGCCCGCCTGCCGCGCCGCTTTGATGGTGGTTCCTCTATTTTCGACTAGCCAGCGCCACGAATAGTCCGCGCCGCAAGCACTGCAGCCCGTGTAATGGTCTGCCACTTGGAAGAGGGTAGACTACAGGGCGGATTTTTAAAGGCTAGAGACAGCCACATACCGAAGGAGCGCGCGATGAGCCTGGATCAGCAGAAGAAGCAACGCCTAGCAGAACTGGTAAAGGAGCTGGCCGTCGTCCACGGCAAGGTCACGCTGTCCTCCGGCAAGGAGGCTGACTACTACGTTGACCTGCGCCGTGCCACCCTGCAGCACGAGGCTTCCCGCCTCATCGGCTCCCTGCTGCGTGAGCTCACTGCGGACTGGGACTTCGCCGCTGCCGGCGGACTGACCATGGGCGCTGACCCTGTCGCGCTGTCCATCATGCATGCTGACGGCCGTGACATTGACGCTTTCGTCGTGCGCAAGGAAGCCAAGAAGCACGGCATGCAGCGCCAAATTGAGGGCTTCAACGTTGAGGGCCAGAAGGTGCTCGTCGTGGAAGACACCACCACGACCGGTAACTCCCCGCTAACCGCCGTCAAGGCCCTGCGAAACGCAGGTGCAGAGGTTGTTGGCGTGGCCACCGTTGTGGACCGTGATACCGACGCCGGTGCAGCCATCGCCGCCGAAGGCTTGGAGTACCGCTACTTGCTGGGCCTTGAGGACCTCGACCTTGCCTAAATTCGGCGACGCCGCTCATCACAACGAAGCCACCGACGCCAAAGGCCCCACCGAGTGGAACGAAGGCCGCCATGGCGTCGGCCCCTGGGAAGGACCGCTGCCCGAAGGGCCAGAAGCGGAAAAATACGACCCAGAGCTGCTGGCAGAAGGCGACCGCCGAAACGTCGTGGACGCCTACCGCTACTGGTCGCGTGAGGCCATCCGTGCGGACATTGATACCCGCCGGCATGCCCTCCACATCGCCATCGAGAACTTCGAGAACGACGCCAACATCGGCACGGTCGTGCGCACGGCCAACGCCTTTGCTGTCGACACCGTCCACATCGTGGGCCGCCGCCGCTGGAACCGCCGCGGCGCCATGGTCACCGATAGGTACCAGCACCTCATGCACCATGCCGACGTCAGTGAACTTATGGCTTGGGCCGCCGAGCAGGAGCTCACCGTCGTCGCCATCGACAACACCCCCGGGTGTGTGCCCCTCGAAACCGCAGAACTACCTGAGCGCTGCCTTCTCCTCTTCGGTCAAGAAGGCCCCGGTGTAAGCCAAGAGGCCCAAGACGCAGCGCTAATGACGTGCTCCATCGCCCAGTTTGGCTCCACGCGCAGCATTAATGCAGGTGTGGCCGCAGGTATTGCCATGCATGCGTGGATTCGACAGCACGCCGACTTGTCAAAAGCATGGTGAGACCCCTCCCACTATGTTTACATGTGAGGTAACGAATTCACATCACAGAATGATGGGTTAGACGTGAAAGAAAAATGGGCACACCGTGCTGACCTCGCGGAGACAGCCATCAACGAGCGCCATGCGAGCGCTGTGTGGGGCTTGCCGCGTACCAACCTTGCAGTGGTGAGCTGGCCGCCCACCACCAAGGAATCACTCTTTGTCCATTGGCACTACTGGTGGCAGGCCCACTACCTGGATTGCCAGGTTGATGCCGCATTGCGCAAAAACACCAAGGTGCGCCGGACGCTTATTGCCAACACCATGCGCGGCATCCACGTGCGCAACCTGCGCGCGCTGACCAAGAACCGTTACTACGATGACAAAGCTTGGATGGCCCTCGCCATGGCTCGCGCCGGGGAGCTGAAAAAGTTGCGCCCGTACAAGAAACTCAGCGTCCTGCAGGGAAACATTCGCGCCGGAATCGATTCCCAGGTGGGAGTACTGCCGTGGCGCGAAGGCGAAACCTTCCTCAACGTGCCTTCCAACGGCCCCGGAGCCATCATGCTCGCCCGCATGGGCCGCCTAGACGAAGCCCGCCACATCGTGGATTGGATCTATGACCACCTCATCGACGATGACGGTTTTGTCATGGACGGCATCCGCATGCGCATGGACGGTCGCGAAGTTGTTCGCGCCATCCATCCCTACTGCCAAGGCGTTGTCCTCGGTGCTTGCCTGGAAATTGTCCTTGCTCTGCGAAAGAAATCAGGACTGACCTCCTTGGAAACCATCGACACCATCTACGAGGCTGACTTGGCCAAAGACATGATGGATTACACCACCCGCATCCGCAGTCTTGTTCAGGCTGTGGCCACGGGTATGGCTACCCATACTGGCGTTATTGACTGGAAAACCGGTGACGGCGATGGCGGCCTATTCAAGGGCATTCTCGTGCGCTACCTCGCAGACGTGGCCGTGCGCCTCCCTGGGGATTCGCCTGCCAATCGCGCCACGAAAAAGCTCGCGGCACGCCTCGTCATCAGCTCTGCCGAGTCCGTGTGGGAACACCGCCTCGAGGTGGACGGCCTGCCCATCTTCGGTTCTGACTGGACCGCGGACGCGAAACTGCCCCACAACTATGGATTCGGCCCGTCGAGCCTCGGCCAGAAGGTCGGCATCATCCGCGTGGCCGAGCGAGATTTGTCCGTTCAGTTGTCCGGTTGGATGCTACTGGAGGCCTGCGCCCGAATTTGGAAGCACAAGGAAGAATCCAAAAAGGTACAAAACTCCTAGTAGACCTGCACACCTTCGAACTGAAATCACCCCCTTAAGTGAGATCACACCGTATCGTACGGCGGAAACCAACATCGATAGGCATACTTGGGTGTTGGAACGTGTTGTTTCGCCTAACAGCGAGGTAGCACGGCTTACTGCACAGCAACTCCAAAGGATGGATCTTTATGCCAATCGCAACCCCTGAGGTCTATAACCAGATGCTCGATACCGCCAAGAAGGGCGGCTTCGCATTCCCGGCCATCAACTGCACCTCCTCCGAAACCATCAATGCAGCACTCCGCGGCTTCGCTGAGGCTGAGTCTGACGGCATCATCCAGTTCTCCACCGGCGGTGCCGAGTTCGGTTCCGGCCTGTCCGTGAAGAACAAGGTTGCCGGTGCAAAGGCACTCGCTGCCTTCGCTCACGAAGCAGCACAGCACTACGGCATCAACGTTGCGCTGCACACCGACCACTGCCAGAAGGAAGTTCTGGATGAGTACGTGCGCCCGCTCATCGCCCTCTCCCAGGAGCGCGTAGACCGCGGCGAGCTGCCGTTGTTCCAGTCCCACATGTGGGATGGCTCCGCTATCCCGATCGATGAGAACCTGGAAATCGCTCAGGAGCTGCTGGAGAAGGCTAAGAACGCCAACATCATTCTCGAGGTTGAGATTGGCGTTGTCGGTGGCGAAGAGGACGGCGTTCAGGCTAAGGCTGGCGCTAACCTCTACACCTCCCCGGAGGACTTCGAGAAGACCATCGATGCCCTCGGCACCGGTGAGAAGGGCCGCTACCTGCTGGCCGCTACCTTCGGCAACGTCCATGGCGTGTACAAGCCGGGCAACGTGAAGCTGCGCCCGGAGGTTCTGGATGAGGGCCAGAAGGTTGCCGTCAAGAAGCTTGGCCTTGAGGACGGCGCCCAGCCGTTCGACTTCGTCTTCCACGGTGGCTCCGGCTCCGAGAAGGAGAAGATCGAGGAGGCTCTGCGTTACGGCGTTATCAAGATGAACGTTGACACCGACACCCAGTACGCCTTCACCAACCCGGTCGCTCGCCACATGTTCGCCAACTACGATGGCGTCTTCAAGATTGACGGCGAGGTTGGTAACAAGAAGGTCTACGACCCGCGTTCCTACATGAAGAAGGCAGAGCAGGCTATGGCTGACCGCGTGGTCGAGGCCTGCCAGGACCTGCACTCTGTGGGCAAGACCGTTTCTAAGTAACGGTTCGAAGGCGCTGTTGCTTGGCGACGTCCCTCCGGTACAGCTCTCCAAGCCAGCGCACGATCTGAGCACGATAGCTCCCGAATCTACCCGGTTCGGAAGACTATCGTGCTCATTTTTGCATCTAGCCCAGGCTGCCCCAGTCAATGCCTACAGCTGAACGCGTAAGATACGGAAACCATGGGAGCGCAAGAGTCATCGTCGAATTCGTCGAGTACCGTCACGCGCGTTCGCAGGACTACCCGCGAGCAGCTGCGGCTAGTAGATAGGTCTTTAAAGTCACGCCTTACGCGCGTGCGCAACCGGCTGGTCTACATGATCCAGTGCACCCTTGGCGCTGGACTCGCGTTCTATGTCGCACACGATTTCTTCGGCCACGAGCAGCCCTTCTTCGCCCCGATGGCCGTCATCATCATTCTGGGCCTATCTGGCAGCGACCGCATTAAACGTGCAGTCGACATGGCTATCGGCGGTGTCATCGGCGTTCTGGTGGGCACGTTGCTCGTAGATGCTCTTGGCACTGGACCCATTCACATGACCATCATCATTGGTCTGGCGCTGATTATCGGTTCCCTCGTCACAGGCTCGCAGTTGGTGTCCAACCAGATTGTCATCGCCGCCATCCTCATTGCCACGATTTTGCCCCCAGCGGAGATGGGCGGAGTCTCCCGCGCGATTGACGCCATTATCGGTGCGGTTATTGGCCTGTCCATGATCATGCTTATTCCGAATTCGCCTCTACGAGCGGGCCGAACCGAGGTGTCCAAGGTTCTGGGAATCACGTCATCGGTGCTCGTCGATGTCTCGAAAGGCCTAGAGGATAACGACCCCGACCGCATCCAAGAAGCACGTGATGCTGTGCGCGGCACTCAGGATGACATAAACAACATGCTCAACGCTACGAAAGGTGGTGCGGAGACTGCCCGTTTGTCGCCGTTCCTGTGGGGGTCGCAGCGCAACGTCCGCTCCTTGGAGCGTATTCTCACCCCTGTCGATAACGTTGTCCGTGGCACTCGTGTGCTGTCTCGCCGTGCGCTCGTCCTAGCTGAAGATGATGATGAAGCAACCCCGGAGCAGGTGGAGCTTATCGACGACATCTCGGACATCATGATGGAACTCTCGGAGCTCTATAGCCACCAATCCGCACGGGAACGCCGCGTGGATGAGGCCCACGCTATCCCCGACATCGTTCACCGCCTGCGCCAACTAGCGGCACGCTGCTCCGTTGACATGGCGGGGGATAAGCCGGTTCTCTCCGCTTATGCGGTGTTGGCGCAAACGCGCTCCATCATCGTGGACTTGCTCATGATTTGTGGCATGTCCCGCGAGTCCGCGGTGGCGCAGCTAGTGCCCACGTCCAAGCACCCGGCCTACCCACCGGAGGTGCTGGAGGACGAAGATTAAGGATGACTAGGGCCGCACTATTTGCAGGTCGCGCAGGTGCCGGTAGAACGTCACGCGTTTGACTGGGCGCGGTGCGCGGATGCCGTCAACGCTGATGCTCAGCGCTGGCCCGCCTGCCTGTACCGCCCGTCCTTGCACCACGCTGTCGGGGTCGAGTTGCCCCGGCTTCTCCTGCTTGCGGAGCCGAGCTAATAGTCCCCGCCGTGGCTCAGATTCCGGAGCAAAACTCGATACCGCCTTTGCCGCCACGATGCCCGGCGCATCAGTCATGGGCACAAGGCGAGCGCCAAAGACGTGTTTCTCGCGGTCCGCGCGCAGGAGCACAGCATCATCGACGATAATCTCACCCGTAATCTCCTCATCTGACCATTCCGCAATGGTGGCCGAGCCCGCAACGGCCAGACCCGAATCATTTCGAATGAGCGGTACTGGCTTAACCGGCGCACTCAACGCAAATGAGAGAGCGTCTTCTGCGGAGGTTGGTAGTCCCCAATTCATCGCTGCCGTGGATGTCTCATCCGTTGGCACGAAGCCCACCTCAGCCCATAGATAGTCCGCACGCATCATCCGGGTGAGCACGGCACTCAGCGCAGCATCACTGCCTACGACGACCACACGCAACGGCTCCCGCAAGAATCGTGATTGCGGTGCTGAGCCGGGCCGACCTAAATGATCCACGTCCGGCTGTGCAGCGATCTCATCGAGCGTTGGTGTCGGGTCCTCCGGCAGGATCTCCTTTGCTAGCGCATCAAGCTCTTTGAGCTCGGCGCGTGTCGGAACCTCGCTCACGTGCAGGCGACGCACCTTTAGTCCTTGCTCTTCGGCTTGGGCAAGGGGAGCAGAGGCGGTGCCTGTGGCTTGGCCACCGCAGTATAAAAGCGCACAGAACATACAAGGATCATAGAAGCCTTATCTACAAAGCAGTAATGGCGGGCAATTCACCAACCGAGAAACGGGGAGCCTTGCCCATACATGTAGTGCGCATCACAAGTGCTGGGTAGTCTGGCAGTCAAACCCCACAAGGTTTCCTACATCGAAAAGTTCTAAAAGAGTCCTATCTACCCCTTGGAGGTTTCTCACTGTGTCTGCTCGCATGACTACTCTCGCACTCCTCTCCGCTACGGGCCTGGCGCTGAGCGCCTGTAGCTTTGGCGGAGGCTCTGGTGACAAAGCCGAAGAACCCGATTTCACCACAGCAGCGGCGATGACCTTGGCAGAGTCGAGCTCAGAAGCACCCACGACCTCGAGTACCTCATCCTCCAGCAGCTCGGCTTCATCCACCACAAGCGCCAATTGCGGGGAAGGCACGAAGCTGGAGGACACTGAACTCGGCAAGGTGTTGGAGAACAAGGAAGCCTATGTGAAGGGCTCTAACGAGAGATTAGAGGACCTCACCGTCGGTGAAGACGAGTACGATCCGTGCAAGTTCCTCAGCTACGTGGTGCTGGAAGGCAAGTTCAATGGGGAATCCGTCAAAGTCCCTGCTTTCTTCGTCAACGGTAAAATCTATGACGAGAGTGCCCTCTACATCACGTCGAGCTCATTCGAGGTTGAGCAGGACGGTGAGGGCTTCACATGCGAGTCCAAAACCGAAGGTGACATCGTTGGCGTTGAGGGCAAGGTGTACAAGCGGCCAGGCACTGAAGCACCTATGATGGAAGACTCTTTTGATGGTGTGAACTCGGACGTTTTCTACCTCGACGTGAAGTCTGAACCCACCGAATCTGCGGACTTGGCTAAGGATGAAGAAGACCTCCGCGGCGAAGAGCTCTTTACTATCTCTGCCGAAGGCTGGAACATGATCTGCGGCATCTCTGAGGAACATAACTCTATTGACTGTGCGCATGGCGATGGCGGGGGCTGGGGTGTCAAGGGCGGTAAGACCCCACTCCCAGACGATATTGAATTCAATATGGTGAGCTTCCTGCCGCTGGAGGGCAATACCGAGTTCAGCCAGTATGACGACGATATCCCAACTGACGGCAAGAAAATTGAAGGCAACGGGCTCTACCGAATCGGCATCGGTGACATCGAAGCCCAAATTGCCGTTGTCGATGACAGCATCATCGTCAGCACCCCAGACAAGTCGAGGCTGATGTTTACCAACGACACCATCTACTTCGATAACGAGGAATCGGGCGGTGAGGACGCGAACACCGAAAGCGTCTAATCGGCCTCACGCTTGATTCCCCGCGGACGCTGCCCCCGTGCCGCCAGCGCTCTAATTCTTGATGACCTTGTCACAAACCCACCACTGCTCCAGCAAGGCGGGTAAGGTAGGTGCGTATTTGACTTCAATAACTAGGAAGTGACACCAAAATGGCAGCGATCGTCATCGTCGGCGCCCAGTGGGGCGACGAAGGCAAGGGCAAGGCTACCGACATCCTCGGCGGCAAGGTCGATTACGTAGTTAAGCCCAACGGCGGTAACAATGCCGGCCACACCGTCGTGGTCGGCGGCGAGAAGTACGAGCTGAAGCTCCTTCCCGCCGGCATTCTTTCTGAAAACGCCATCCCGGTTCTGGGCAACGGCGTGGTGATTAACCTGGAGGCTCTCTTTGACGAGATTGATGGCCTCGAAGCCCGCGGCGCTAATGCTTCGCGTCTGAAGATTTCCGCTGATGCACACCTCGTGGCGCCCTACCACCAGACGCTCGACCGCGTACAGGAGCGCTTCCTCGGCAAGCGCGCCATCGGCACCACTGGCCGCGGTATCGGTCCGGCTTATGCCGACAAGGTTGCCCGCATCGGCATCCGCGTGCAGGACATCTTTGATGAGTCCATCCTGCGCCAGAAGGTCGAATCGGCACTAGACATTAAAAACCAGATGCTGGTGAAGATGTACAACCGCAAGGCCATTGAGCCGGAGCAGGTTGTGGAGTACTTCCTGAGCTACCGCGACCGCCTGCGCCCGATGGTGATTGAGGCCGAGCTGGAACTGAACCAGGCACTGGATGAAGGCAAGCACGTCCTCATGGAGGGCGGGCAGGCCACCATGCTGGACGTCGACCACGGCACCTACCCGTTCGTGACGTCATCGAATCCGACTGCGGGCGGTGCCTCTGTAGGTTCCGGCATTGGGCCTACCCGCATTACCACTTCTCTAGGCATCATCAAGGCCTACACCACCCGCGTGGGTGCTGGCCCGTTCCCGACCGAGCTTTTCGATAAGTGGGGCGAGTACCTGCAGACCACCGGCGGCGAAATCGGCGTCAACACCGGCCGCAAGCGCCGTTGCGGTTGGTATGACTCCGTTATCGCCCGTTACGCAACTCGCGTCAATGGTTTCACGGACTATTTCCTCACCAAGCTGGATGTGCTTACCGGCATCGGTGAGATTCCCATCTGCGTGGCCTATGACGTCGACGGCAAGCGTTACGACGAGATGCCGCTGACCCAGTCTGAGTTCCACCACGCCGAACCCATCTTTGAGACCATGCCTGCCTGGGATGAGGACATCACTGACTGCAAGACCTTTGAGGAGCTCCCGCAGAAAGCCCAGGATTACGTGCTGCGCCTAGAGGAACTCTCTGGCTGCCGCATCTCCTACATCGGTGTCGGCCCTGGCCGCGACCAGACCATCGTGCGCCACGACGTTATGGAAGATCAGTAGTCTGAGTATGTGACCTGTATAAGTATTACTTATACAGCCGCCACCCCGCTTCCTTGGGGCTCGCTGTCAGCATTTTTCGCTGCAGTCGCCGCGGGGGGGAGGGGTGTTTTTCTCAATACAATGCCCTTATGTGTGGGGGGTAAGCCCTGCTTGTTGACGTTTCTCCTACTTCGTCCTGTATAAAACACCCCCGCACGGACGTGCTTTCTGTGGCTAGAGTTACTAATGTGACTATGTGAGTTATTTCACGGAAAATTTGGCGTGTCATGATTAAGGCCTATATCTGCAGGTTGATGGTGTTTACATGGCTATAGCGATGGAATTATTTCTTCAAGAGACTTTTAAGCTTGCTGTGCGGTTTTCCAAATGATTTAAAAGAGATAGCATCTTAAGGGAGTTAACTTACTGTTCCCTGGATTCTCTGACCTCTGTCTGGGGTATGAATGTGAGTCGCTCTCGGTTGCGCAAGCCGGTCTGAACCCTTGTGCGGTCACGTTGTCCCTAGCGTGACCATCTCTTTATAAGTCTTAAGGAAAGGACTTCTTGGTATGGCTAAGAAGAATGTGACGCGTGCTGTTGTGCGTCGCCGCGGTACCACTATTGCTGCCGCCGCTCTCTCTGTAGCGCTGGTGGCGCCGTTTGTACACCCAGTTGTTTCCCCGCAGTCTGCAGCAGAAGCTCAGGCTCAGACTTCGGGCACGGTTGCTGCTACTCCGGCTACGGATCCATCTAAGCTGATCGAAGCGGATGGCATCGCCAACCTAAGCTGATCGAAGCGGATGGCATCGCCAACGGTTACGTCGATAGTCGATTTGACATGACCAACGCTTACGCGACGCTGTCAGGGCTCATTGGGCTGAAGGAAACCAGTGCGTCGTCTTCCCTGAAGGGAACTATGGGCATCAACGATGCCACGGTGTACATGAAGTTCAAGGATGTTGACGGCACGATTTCGCCGATCTACACCGCGAAGTCCCACCAGCTTGGCAACACCGCCGGTAACTACGTGTTTGATCTTCGTGCGAAGGACGAGGACGGCAATGTACTGTCCCATCCTGAAAGTGAGGGCAGGGGCAAAGCGTACTCTTTCGTTGACGCAAACGGTAAGCCACACATCTTCGATGGTGCTCGTGGTCAGGAGTACCGCATTTGGGTTGATTCGCCGCTGAAGAATGAGGAAACTGGCAACGAGCTGGGTTATGTTCGTCAGGCTGGTGGCGGTGTTCCGGGTGCGTGGGCACCGGTCACGCAGGGCACGGCAAACGGTGCGTTCTACTTGGAGGGCACCAACATGCAGCGCACGGGTGTGTTCTTGGAGGAGCGTGCGCCGAGCGTTTCGGAAAACTCTTACATGGTGAGCCCGGAGTTTTCCATGGATGAGGAAGGCTGGCGCAAGCCTGGCCTTGGCGCGGATATACCGCGTTATTCCTACTTCGGCCGGGTTTGGGCCGATGCGGAAGGCGGTACGGACCGTAACGAGACCGGCCCGCTTTATCAGTGGGAAGGCGATCAGCCGATCAAGGGCGCGAAGGTCTACGCCTCTGTGCTTTCCGACGCGGGCATCGCGGAGTTTGAGCGTCTGGCAATTGCGGATAAGCCGTTCCGTGAGCAGGCTGCCGCCACCAAGGCCATGATCGAAAACATGCGTGCGAACGGCGAGGAGCCGATCCTTAAGACCGTTGGTGCTGAGACCGATGCGGAAGGCCGTTACACCATCCGTATGGGTGAGGATATCGGTGACCGCATCAAGAATTACACCTACATTTGGGCTGAGATCGACGGCAAGGTCCAGAACTCCTTCAGTGGTTTCCCGACGCCCGTTTTCCAAAAGGTAAACGATAATTCGGGTGAGAACCCGAACTGGGGCGGCGATGTCGGTATCCCGAGTCATGCCGGTCACCGTTGGTACAACATCAACTTCGCTGGAGTTCAGGCCGACATCGCAAACCTGGACATCGTTAACTATGATTCCTACCGCAACCCGGCAGACCTTCCGGAAGGCATCAACAACCTTGAGCCAGCGAAGATTAAGCTGACGGGCGCGCTGCCGTTCTCTGGTAATAACAAGATCCGTTGGATCGGCCCGGATGGAAAGCAGATTGGCGAAGATTGCGCGGTCGATACCCTGGCGGACGCTGCTAATTGCTCTCTGGCTCCTGAAGATTTCAAGAACCCGGGCACGTATGTCGCACAGCTGGTGAATGCTTACGATGTTGTCGTTGGTCAGGACTCCTTCCTCGCGTTGGACAAGGTTCGCCAGAACGGTGAATTTGAGCCGCAGTACGAGGACGCTACTGCTCCTGCCGGTGGGAAGACCACCGTGGATGCTCCGAAGGACAAGGATGGCCAGGAGATTCCGGCGGGAACCACTTTCGAGCCGGGCGGTCAGGTGACTGATCCGGAGGGTAACAAGATCGACAAGCCGGAGTGGGTGACTGTTAAGCCGGATGGTTCGATCGAGGTTGAGCCGCCGAAGGATGCCAAGCCTGCCGATTACACGATCCCGGTTGTTGTGACCTACCCGGATGGATCCCGCGAAACCATCAATGCCAAGGTCACTGTGCTGGCTCCGGCTGAGAAGGACAAGGACAAGTTCGAGCCTGGTTACGAGGATGGCAAGGGTAAGCCGGGCGAGGATGTGAAGGTTCCGGCGCCGACGTTTAAGGACAAGGACGGCAAGGAGACCAAGGCTCCTGAGGGCACGACGTTCAAGCCGGGTGATAATGCTCCGGATGGTGTGACCGTTGATGAGAACACTGGTGAGATCACCGTTAAGGTTCCTGAGGGTGCTAAGCCTGGTGACAAGATCACTGTTCCGGTTGAGGTGACCTACCCGGATGGCACGACGGACACTGTTGAGACCACTGTGACCGTTGGTGAGCCGGATGCTCCGGCTCCGGCTGAGAAGGACAAGGACAAGTTCGAGCCTGGTTACGAGGATGGCAAG
>ERZ1031113.306-NODE-306-length-12846-cov-7.711125_pt1 | contig 12846 bp, 10 predicted proteins | sample MGYA00518225_ERZ1031113 | MGnify/ENA primary metagenome ERZ1031113 (study PRJEB33718, sample SAMN03159751) | human skin metagenome | collected 2014-05-20 | study: EMG produced TPA metagenomics assembly of the PRJNA266117 data set (Human skin bacterial metagenome...
CGAGATGCTCAGGAGTCTCGTGGGCTCGGAGATGTGTATAAGAGACAGGCTTAGCCTTCTTCTTGGTGAAGCCAGCTTCCTGGATCTTCTTCAGTTCGGCCTTAGCCAGCTGCTTCTCGTGCTTCTGCTTGCTCTTCAGGCCCTTCTTCTCCTCCTTGAGCAGGCGCTTTTCTGCCTTATCGAGGAGCTTCGCGGTGCGCTTGTCCTGCTTGGCCTCATCCTTCGCCAGCTGACGAGCGCGTGCCTCGGCGGCCTTGATCTCTGCCTTGGTCTTAGCGCGGGAAGCGCGGATCGATTCGAACAGTCCCATGGTGTCGGTTCTCCTGGATAATTCCGTTTCGTCGCAATTTGTCCCGTTCAACTTTACCTGTGTTGCGCCGATAGGCTTGGGCTCGGTGAAAGAAATGGAAAGCGATGATGTTTCGCTGGTGCGGGCAGGCGACTTGGTGGGGTGCAGGTACCGCCTCCGCCAGCGTCTGACGCACCCGGAAATCCCGCCGCTGCCCGAGGCACTCGAGCGCCAGCCGCAGGTCGATGCTGGGCGAGCGGCAGTCTTTGGGTTGCTGCCGGAGCGCAGGGCGCTTGGCGACGGCCGCGGCAAAGCCTTCTCCCGCCTTCTCCTCGACCCGGCGCTCCCGGTGGCCGAGCGCGAGGCGAGCACGCGAAAGGCCATGAAAGACCGCACTACCTTGATCGTCGACGGGGCACTGACCGGCGAAATCGACGAGGTGCCGGTGCTGGCCGAGATCGACATCCTGGCCCGGCAGGCCGACGGAACCTATCTTCCGGTGATCGTGTCCAACCACCGTGTGGCGCGACCGAGCCAGACCGCGACCATGCAGTTCATTCCCACCCGCCGTCTGGGCCTGGGAAAGCCGCTGGACACAGCAGCGAAGCCGCGCCACCACACCGTGGACGGCTACCGGGTAGCGATGGCCTACCTGCTTCTTGCCGATGCTGGTTGTGCGTCTCCGCTCGGCGCCGTCGTCGGCCAGGACCGCGAGCGCGCCTACGTGGGGGATGCCGCGCGCTATGTAGAGGCGCTCCGCGAAGCCTTGGCGAAGCCCACGCCGACGCGTCCGCTGCGCTTGAAACAGTGCGCGAGCTGCCGCTACTGGGTGTTGTGCGAGCCGGAACTGAAGAATATGGACGACATCTCCTTGGTCTTCCCCGGCCAAAAAGCGCGTCCACTGCGCGAACGTGGGATCACCACGGTGGCAGAGACCATCGCGGCGGACATGGGGGAGACCAGCCAGATCGCCCGTGCTTGGCGCGAAGGAATCCCGGTGCTCGCCCGGGAGGACTTCACTCCCGCGCAGGAATTGCGCGCCGATGTCGAAATCGACGTGGATATGGAGGCTTATCTCGACCAGGGTGCCTACCTGTGGGGCGCCTTTGACGGCGACCGCTACCGAGCCTTCGCCACCTGGGAGGACGTCGGCGGGGCCGATAACCAGGCCGAAGAGGAGAATTTCCTCGCGTTCTGGACCTGGCTCCAATCAGTGCGGGCCCAGGCTCACGAATCGGGGAAGACCTTCCGTGCCTATTGCTACGCCGCCGGCGGCGAGAACCACTGGCTCATGGCATCGGCCCGGCGTTTTGATTCCATCGACGAGGCGGAGGTCCGCGCGTTCATCGCTTCTAACGAGTGGGTGGATGTCTTCTCCCATGTCCGCCGCCACCTCGTGGGCACGGACGGGCTCGGCCTCAAAGTGGTCGCGCCTGTGGCTGGGTTCGTCTGGGACGACGACGATGTCGATGGTGAACGCTCCGTCGCCCTGCGCCGCGAAGCTCGCCTGGGCAACGCTGCGGCACGCGAGATGCTCATCCGCTACAACGGCGACGACTGCCGTGCCACCGCCGCGGTGCGCCGCTTCCTCAGTGCTGGGGCTCCGGGGATTCCGCGCCTTTCTTCACTGTGAGCGCTAGCCAACCAGCAATGCACACCAGTGCGACGAGGAATCCGGCAACGATCCCGATGAATCCACTCCAGCCGGTGAATTGGAACAGCCACCCGGTCAGTGCGCCGAGTGCAGACGAACCGATGTAGTAGAAGAACACGTAGGTGCTCGACGCTTCTGCGCGATCGCGCGTAGCCACCTGGCCCACCCAGCCGGAGGCGACCGAATGCATGGCGAAGAAGCTGGCCGTGAACAGCAGCAGGCCCGCCAGTGTGAACCACAGATTGCCACTGATCAGTGTGATGGCGCCGAGCAGCATGATGCCGGCCGCGACCACGAGGACACGGCCGCGGCCCGCCTGCTTCACGTACACGCCCGCGCGCGCCGATGACCATGTGCCGGAGAGATACATCAGGTACACCAGGCCGGCCAGAGCCGGCGGGAGCCCGAAGTGGTCGATCGCCCGGAAGCCGAACATGTTGTACACCGAGACGAACATGCCCATTCCGAAGAACGCGGTCGCGTACAGTCCGACCAGCCGCCAGTCGCTCAAATGCCGGAGCATCGCGGCGAATTCATGGCCGGGCTTGAGTGCCTTGGCCTCGAAGCGGCGCTGCTGCGGCAGCAGGACGCACATGATCACTGCGAAGAGCAGCGCCGTGACTGCACCGCCGAACAGTGCCCACCGCCAGCTAGCTACCTCGAGAATGAATGCTGGCACAAGACGGCCGATCAACCCGCCGATGGAATTGCCGGCGATGTAGAGCCCCATCGCTCCGGCCGCGTCATCGGATTCGATCTCTTCGGAAATCCACGTCATGGCCACTGCCGGGGTGCCCGCGATGAGGCAGCCCTGGATGAAACGCATGGCGATGAGCTGCCCGCCGGTCGCCGCGAGGGGAAGGCAGAGGCCTAGGCATGTGGCCAGCAAGGCCGAGATGATCAGCACTCGGCCGCGCCCGAAGCGTTCGGAGAGGATCGAGGCAGGGACCACGCACAGCGCCAACCCGCCCGTGGTGGCGGACACGGTCAGGGCTGCTTCGCCCTCGGTCATACCGAGTTCGTCGGTGAGGGTGGGCAGTAGTGCCTGGGTGGTGTAGAGCGCATTGAAGATAGCCAAGCCTGCGAAAAGGAGCGCGATACTCGCCCGCCTGTATTCGGCGGTGCCTTTGCGAATCCCTTCCCGTGCGTGTGGCTCCATGTTCAACTATCCAAGCATGTGTCAGTGACGAGGGCCACAACGGGGGCCCCTTGCGCACTAAGGGCAGCCTAACCTATACTCTGTTTTGAGGGCGGAACAAAGACCGCATCTCGTCAACGAAAATCAGGTTGCGCTACCCGGGTTCCTCCAGCCCCGGATAGCGAAAAGAGGGCCGCGCACTGTTTTCTGGGTCAGTGCGCGGCCCTCTGACTTCGGTGAAGCGAAACGCTTAGGCAGCAGCCTTAGCGAAGCGCTCAGCGACGTCGTCCCAGTTGACAACGTTCCAGAACGCCTTGGCGTAGTCAGCCTTCACGTTCTTGTACTGCAGGTAGTAAGCGTGCTCCCACATATCCAGCATGAGGACCGGGGTGAAGTCCACGGAGATGTTGCCCTGCTGGTCGGTCAGCTGCTGGATGATCAGGCGGCCAGCAATGTGGTCGTAGCCCAGGACAGCCCAGCCGGAGCCCTGCAGGGAGGTGGCGACACCCTCGAACTGCTTCTGGAAGCCCTCGAAGGAGCCGAAGTCGCGGTTAATAGCGTCAGCCAGCTCGCCAGCCGGCTCGCTGTCGCCGTTCGGGCTCATGTTCTTCCAGAAGATGGAGTGGTTGGTGTGGCCACCCAGGTTGAAGGCCAGGTTCTTGGACAGTGCACGCAGCTTGTCCGGGTTAGCCTCACCGTTGCGCTCAGCCTCGAGTGCCTCCAGAGCGGCATTCGCGCCCTTGACGTAGGTCGCGTGGTGCTTGTCGTGGTGCAGCTCCATAATCTCGGCGGAGATGTGGGGCTCGAGCGCGTCGTATGCGTAAGGCAGGTCGGGAAGCTCGTAAACAGCCATGATCTATGTCCTTTCTTCTTTCGTTCGCGCTTGGTAGAAGCGCCGTGCCCCGCCCATGATAGGGAAATTTGAAATTTCTGGCGGTGAGCCTGGGAATTGCTGCGCATGCCCAGTAGTTATGGAGTACATGGCATTTTTCTTCGGACGCACCCCGCAACTCGTCGATCCCGACCGCGCGCTGCCCGGCCGCAGTGAGCCCGTCCTGCCCGCTCCGCAGCCGCACGCAGTTTTGGGCACCCCGCTGACGGGCCCGTGGCGCGAAGGCCAAAAACGCCTGCTCGTGGGCATTGGCTGCTTTTGGGGCGCGGAGAAAATATACTGGAATATGAACGGAGTCGAGTCCACGTCGGTGGGCTATGGTGGCGGCGTCACGCCGAACCCGACCTACCGCGAGGTGTGCTCCGGACAGACGAACCACGTCGAGCTCGTCGAGGTCGTCTACGACCCGAATGAAATCAGCCTCAAGGAGATCGTCCGCGCCGCGCTCGAGGCGCACGACCCGACGCAGGGTTTCCGCCAAGGCAACGACGTGGGCACCCAGTACCGCTCTGCGTTCTACACCGACACAGAAGACGAGGCCGAGCTCATCCGCGGGTGGGTCGCAGAATACGGGCAATCGCTTATCGACGCTGGCTTCGGCCCCATCACCACCGAAGTGCAATCAGGTGTGGACTATTTCTTGGCTGAGGACGAGCATCAGCAGTACTTGCACAAGGTGCCGCAGGGCTATTGCCCCCATCACTCCACTGGGGTGGCCTGCGGAATCTAAAGGTGGGGCTACGAGGTCGCCGACCGGCTGAACGTGTTCTGCGCCGATTCCTTCGCCGCTGATGCGGCGTTGGCGCGAATGCGTGTGGAGTCCGCATGGATCCATTCGGAGATCTTCTCTATCTCGTCTTTGTCCGCGCCGGCATCCAACACCGCATTCCAATAGGCGACAGTTTCATTGTGGTACTGGTGGCCGTGCCCGCCCGGCTGCTGCTGCGAAGTCAACTGGTCCACACCGACCTGCCAGCCGGTGATGAACGGCACCCAACGCATATTTTGCAGAACGTCGACGTGCTGCGCTTCCGGCGCTTTCACGCCACGTGAGCCCGGCTCACGCAGCCAGTCCGGCTTGCGGATGAACAGCCACCAGTCCCACCACACCACCGGGTCGGAGGCATGCTGCGCAAACACGGCGCGGGGGAATTCCCATTCCTGCTCGTACTCGCTGCCGTCGAAGGTGTGCTCTAAGTGGTCCGGGTGCGCGGTGAAGCGCACGTGCCGACCGCCGTCGACGACGGGGAGGCGCTCTGGGCTGCCGTGGTCGCGGTTCTTGGTCAGCTGGACGTGCCGCGCGGTAAAGCCCGGCGTTCCGGTGAAGACACCGCCGTCGACGCTGCCCAGCAGGGAATCGACGCTGTCGAAGGAATCGGCGACACCGTACGCGCCGAGGGATTCGCCGCCGACATAGAGGCGTGGGCGCTTGTCCTCGGGCAGCTCGGCGATGCGTTCCCTGATCGCATTGATGAGCACGCGCGAGCTACGCACCGGCACGCTGCGGTCCGAGGCGTACGAGTAGGCCGAGGGCATGAACGAGTACTGCTGCGCCACGATCGCGCAGTCGCCGCGATTCAGGAATTCGAAGCCGGAGGTGTGGAAGTCATTGATCCACCCCGTTCCCGCCGAGGACAGCACCGCGATCGCTTTGCGCGACCACGCGTCCGTGCGGTCCATCTCCTGCAGCGCCAATAGCGCCTGTTCTTCCGGGCTGCGGTCCTTCAACCCGATGAAGACGCGGATTGGTTCCTTCGCCTCAACTCCGAGCACCTCTTCAAGGTCAGCCTTGCGCGGCCCGCCTGCGACAACGGCGCGGCCCTGGCGGCCCAGGTACTTCCAGCGCTCCAGCGAGTCCGGCGAACCGGAGCGTTCTGGTTCGCGCGGCTTCGTCGCGCCGGGCAGGAATTCGCGGTTCAATTCATCCGCATTGCGGTAAGCGGTGTTCAGGGTTTGGCGGATGACCACCTTGTCCGTCAGCACTGCACCGAGGGCGCTGAGCCCCAGAATCGCGACCGGCCACGACACTGCCGGCGGCATCCAGCGGCGCAGCTCATTGTTGAAACGGTCGGCCGTGACCTGGATTCCCTCACCTGCCAGCAGGAGTGCGCCGTAGCCGATGGAACCCAGCCCGATTCCGGCGAGGGTCTGCAGTGGCCCCAGGCGGGTGGGGTCCTCGACGAGGCGCTCGTGCTCGGATCGTCGTAAAGCTGCTGAAAGATACGAGGCGACCGTCATTGTGCCCATGGCGATCTGCACGGGAACTGCTGTCTTGCGGCGCAGCGCGCGCGGATACGTCCAGTTGCGCGCGGACGCGATCGCGGCAATCAGATTCGACACACCGACACCCACCGTGTGCCCAGCCGCTTGGCTGATCGCGACATTCGCCGTGGTCACCCACCACGGGTGCGGGAGCAGCGACGGCGAGATTGCGCTCCACGCCGCGACCTCCGCACCCAGAATTCCCGCCGCGAAATCATCCGGCAGGCGGCGCAACCCTGACATGCGCACCACGGGCGTGAGATCCGCCAGCAATTCCACCGCGTACAGCGGTGCGCGGACCGCGTGGGTGCGGCGCGGCCACAACTGCTTCACGGTGCCTTTCGCGCTTTCCGCCCAGTCTCCGGCGCGAGTGCGTAGCGTGCGGAAGGAATCCTCGAGCGGAGTGATCAGCATGCGCCCTATTGTGGCAAAGATCGCAACCGTGCGCTGCCGGGAATCGCTTAAACCAACGAGAGGTGAACGGCGCGTTATCTTCGCGTGATACTTCAGTGTCTACCGCGGTTAGCGCTTTGAGGGGCGCGAAACCGCGCCTAATGTCGGAAAGCAAGTTTGCACGCGTTTTTTGGGGAGACTCCGCAGGCATGACCATCGCCACCTCCGCCCAGGTTTCGGCACCCAGCACCACCCCGCTCATCGTCGCTCACCGCGGCGCGTCGGGCCTTCACCCGGAATCCACGCTCCGTGCGTTCGACGAGGCGTTGAAGATGGACGGTGTCCACGGCATTGAATGCGATGTCCGACTCACGCGCGACGGCCGTCTCGTCGTCCACCATGATGCGCTGATCAACCGCACCTCGAACGGCGCCGGGCGCATCGCCAAGATGGATCTCGCCGAGCTGCGCCAATTCAATTACGGCACCGAGGACGACCCGCAGGAGCTTTTGCTTCTCGACGATCTGTTGGACCTCCTTCAGGATTACCCCGACAAGCACATCTACATCGAGACGAAGCACCCCACCTGCTTCGGGCCTGAAGTAGACGAGCAGACCGTGCGCACCCTTTGGTACCGCGGAATGAAAGAAGACCCGCGCGTCCACCTCATTTCCTTCTCCCACTCCGCGATGCGCTATTTCACCCACGTCGTTCCGGAGCTGGAGACGTTCTACCTGTTCCGCCTTCGTGAGAAGAAGTGGAACCCCACCAACACGATGCTCTCGCGCCCCTACGGAGTCGGCCCAGCTCTGGCCCACCTGCGCGGCAAGCCGAAACTGCTCGGCTACCGCGGTCTGAAGACGTACACCTGGACCGTCAACGAGCCCGAGCACATGCGCTGGTGCAGGGACAACGGCGTCAGTGTCTTTGCCACCGACCACCCGCACATCGCAGTGGAGACTTTCCGCACCCCAGACACGGCCATGTGACCTGACCACGGTAGATTGGTCGACATGGCCAAGAAGAACCGCAAGAAGAAGGAAGAACTGCCCGAGGGCATGAGCCGCCGCCAGGCGAAGCTCGCTGCCCGCGCCGCAGAACGCGAAGCACTCCAGAAAGACCCCCGCCCGTACAAGGGTTTCAAAGCCGAGACTGACCTTGTCGCCCTGCAGGAATTCGTTCCGTCCGCAGTGGCGAAGGTGGATATCAAGGGCACTGAAGTCAACATTGTCACCGTCCTGCCCGGTGCCGGTGCAGCCCTGCGCCGCCCGGAGGAGGACGGCGGCGAGCGTTTCGTCGCACTCCAGGTGCAGTCCCACTCCCAGAACCCGAACCGCGACCTCGCCTACGCCTTGAACTGGGTGCTCGAGGCCGAGCCGGGCGCCACCCTGGGTTCCACTGCCGCTGACGGCAACCAGCCGGAGCTGAACACCCTGCTGGACGAGTCCACTGAGCTGGACATCACCGCCCATGACGACTTCAACTGGTGGTTCACTGAGTCCGCCGCCGGCAACCCGCAGGTCGCCCAGGCGCTGGCACGCGCCAATGACGCTGTGCTGCCGTCTGAAGAGATCGACGCTGATCTGCCGGGCTCCATCTGGTGGGTCAACCCGGGCGGCGGCAAGGCCCACATCCGCTGGGTCCGCCCGGAGGAAGACGAGCGCAAGATGCTCGACGCCCTGGCACGCATCGCCGCCCGCGGCGAGCTCAACCTCGGTGAGGGCACCAAATTCGCCGGTGCCTTCCGCACCCACGGCCTGCTCGTGCCGGTCTTCGACCTCGACCCGTCCGTCTCCGCCGATTTCTACGGCGACGCGCTGAAGAAGGTCGACGAGGCGATCGGCACCGAATACGACAATGATGCCCAGCTCACCGCAGATGAGCGCAAGCAGCTGGAGAACATCAAGTCGCGCCAGGTCACCATTTAACGCTTCGAGGTCAGCATTGGCTTCTCAGTCAGGGCGCGCTGGTCTGAGCACGCGCCACCTCAATTTCATTGCGCTCGGATCCGCTATCGGCACCGGCTTGTTCTACGGTTCTGCCGATGCGATCAAGGCAGCAGGTCCGTCTGTACTTCTGGTCTACCTGCTCGGTGGCGCCGTGGTGTACTTCCTACTTCGTGCGCTCGGCGAGATGTCTGTCCGGCATCCCGTCAGCGGGTCCTTCGCGGAATACACCCGCGCCTACCTGGGCGGTGCCGCCGGTTATCTGACCGGCTGGATGTTCGCCTTCGAGATGGTCATCGTGGCCTTGGCGGATCTCACTGCCATTGGCATCTACATGGGATTTTGGTTCCCTGATGTCTCGCGCTGGGTCTGGATCGTCGCCGCTTTGCTCATCGTCGGCGCCGTGAATCTGGCCAGTGCCAAGGCTTTCGGCGAGCTGGAATTCTGGTTCACTGTGGTCAAGGTCGGCGCGGTGATCGCCATGATTCTCGCCGGTGCCGCTGTGCTCATCTTCGGTCTGTCCAATGCGGAGACCACAGGTGCGGTGAACTTGGTCAACGACGGCGGGTTCTTCTCCAATGGCTTCTCCGGCATGGTGGCTTCCTTCATCGTCGTGCTCTTCGCCTTCGGTGGCACGGAGATCATCGGCGTGGCCGGCAGCGAGGCGACTGACCCGAAGACAGCTGTTCCGAAGGCAGTCAACACTGTCCCGGCGCGCATCTTGCTGTTCTATGTGCTGTCGATCCTGGTGATCCTCATGATCAACCCGTGGCGCACAATCACGGGCGATGAATCCCCGTTCGTGCAGATCTTTTCCACCCTCGGCGTCAATTGGGCGGCCGGTCTGCTGAATTTCGTGGTCATCACCGCTGCGCTATCCGCCATCAATGCGGACCTCTTCGGTGCTGGCCGCGTGCTCACCGGCCTAGCGAAGCAGAACCTCGCGCCCCGCGTCATGGCCCGCACCGTCCGCGACGTGCCAGTCATGACCACGGTGATTCTCCTGCTCGTCATGGTCATCGGTATCATCGCGAATGCACTGATGCCGGAGCGGATTTTCAGCGTCATCGCTTCCCTAGCCACTTTCGCGACCATCTTCGTGTGGCTGATGATCTTGCTCGCGCACCTCGCTTCGCGCCGGTCGATGACCGCGGAAGACGTCGCCGACCTAGACTACAAGACTCCGCTGTTCCCCTACGGCCAGTACTTCGCCATCTTCTTCATCCTGTTCACCTTCGGGATCATGGTCTGGTTGCCCGAGTTCCGTGGCGCATTCTTTGTCGGCCTCGCGTTCAGCGTGGTGTGCGTGGCGATGTACTACATCACCGGCCGCCACAAGCTGCCGGAGCAGCCGGCGCCATTGAGCGAAAACTCTTAGCGCAAGCCGGCGAAGAGCTGCTCTGCAGCGACGTCGTCCCAGACGAGCACGCTGCCCACTTCGGTGTCCACGAAATCGCCGATCGGCACTGTCTCCGTGTTCACCCCGCCGCGCAGTGCGAATGCCATGCGCGCAAGGTGCCACACGTGGTCGCCGTCGCCCACGATGAACATGCTGCTTCCGCGCAGCACCAGCGGCACAAGCCGGAACGGGTTGAGCAGCACAGCCGGTGACAGTGCTTTCTTCATCAGAACGCTGACGAATTCGCGCTGCCGTTCCACACGGTCGAGATCGCCCATCGCGGTCGCGCGGGTGCGCACGTACCCCAGTGCCGTCGGGCCATCCATCTTCTGGCATCCGGCCTGGATATTGATCTTGGCCAACGGGTCGTCGATCGGCTCTTTCGGGCAGAGCTCCACGCCGCCGACCGCGTCTGTGATGCCGGCAAGACCGCCCATTCCGATCTCCGCGTAGTGGTCAATCCGCAGATTCGTCGCGTTCTCCACGGTCTCGGCAAGGAGTTTCGGCCCGCCGAATGCGAATGCGGCGTTGATCTTGTCCATGCCGTAGCCCGGGATATCCACATACGAATCACGCGGAATCGACACCAGCGTCGCTTTTCCGCCGTTGGGAATGTGCATGATCATGATCGTGTCTGTGCGTCCGGTGCCGATATCGCCGCCGGTGCCCAGGCGTTCCACGTCCTTCTCGGTCAGCCCCTCGCGTGAGTCCGAACCGACGATCAGCCAGTTCGTGCCCGCTGTATTCGCCACCGGATTATCCGGGAATGCATCCACGCGGGTCAGTCGCGCGTCCACGAACAGTCCGCCGGCCACGACCAGAACGATCAGTAGGGACAGCAGCGTCGGGATGCACCCCACGCAGCCCATGCGCGGCCGCGGCACGCGAAACTTCGGACGGTTCCGTTGCTTGGGGGCCGGACGCTCCGCCCGCACACGCCGTTCCGGCGACAGGTCCAATTCCGGCTCCCAGCGCTCCTCACGCCTGGGCGAGCGGATGTCCCTGCGTCGCTGCTCATTGGCCAGCGGTGTTCGCCTCGGCTCGTACGCCGTGTCCTGCGGCATGTACTGGCGGGGTTGTGACTGTCGTTGCTGCCTAGTCTCCCTCGGCTGCAGAGTTTCCCGCACCGGGCGCTCGCTTCTTACCGGCCGCACCGTTCGCTCCGGCGACTCGTGCGGCGGCCTGCTCGCGGACCGTTTCCGGATCGGGCGACCGTACCTGTCGATCAGCGGCTTCCCGTCTTTGCCCACGAGGAAATCCCCCGGGTTGTCCCGGGGGTCGTTGGAGTGCGGGGTCGTCGACATGGGACATATCTTAAACCCCGCCCCCACGAGTCACAGTATTTAACGGCTGTAACAACAGGGAACTTTACGGCGCTATGCACTGCATAGTTAGTGCGGGTTCGTCGTGCAGACCCGGGCCGCAGATGTTAACCCCAAATGTGAGTTACCCCAGGTCGGAAAAATCCGCTGAAAATCGTGACCTGGGGAAACTAAGTTTTGGGGTTCACATCTAGGGTTCACATCTAGAAATGGATCTTTCACAACCCCAACCAACCGAGGTCGAGGAAGAGGTAGCCGAGGTAGGCGACGGCGTCGATGAGGAAGTGGGCGAGGATGAGCGGCCAGACCTTGCCGCCGGTGCGGTGGTAGAAGTAGGCGAAGATGACGCCCATGACGATATTGCCCACACCGGCGGAAAAGCCCTGGTAGAGGTGGTAGGTTCCGCGCAGGACGGCGGAGGCGGCGATGGCTACCCAGACTGGGACACGGAGCTGCTTTAACCGGGTGAGCAGCCACATCACCACGACGGTCTCCTCGGCGAAAGCGTTGGCGGCGGACCAGAGAAGCAGGAGCGGGACTTTGGCGGCGTCGGTGGCGGGAACGATCTCTTTGGTCCACCCCATCTGCAGCGACACCACGTAGAGGGCGAGTCCGGGGATGCCGATGAGTGCGGCTAGGCCGGCGCCCCAGGCCCAGTCACGCCAGCGCGGCCGCTGCAATTGTGTGCCGAGCAGATATAACGCCAAACCGCCCCAGGCCATGAGAGTCGCGGCCGAGGCGAGCTGCAAAGCGACATCGAGCCAGGAGAGGGACGAGGCGGCGTCGTTAAGCACCGTGCGCTGGTGGTTGAGAGGGGTGGGGGAAAGCGTGGCGTCGATAAGCTTGAGCCCCGCGCGCACGCCGGACATGCCGAAAGTGACAGCGAGGACGAGGAGCACCTCGAGTGTGAGGCGGCGCCGGTCGGTGGTCATGGGTCAACTGTAGGCTGTGGAAGCATGAGCACGACGACCGTTGCGTACCTGGGGCCTGCCGGGACGTTCACTGAGGAAGCGTTGTGGCTGTTCCGCGACCACATTGAAGGCGAGATCACGCCGCTGCCTGTCGATTCGCCGTCGGAGGCGCTGAATGCGGTGCGTGAGGGCCGCGCGCAGTATGCCGTGGTGGCGATTGAGAATTCCGTCGATGGAGCGGTGACCAGTACGTCTGACGCATTCGTGGAAGGCGGCGGGGTGATGATCTACCGCGAGGTGGAGCTGCCGATCAGCTTCGCCATCATGACGCGTCCTGGTCTCCCGTTGCGTGAAGCACAACGTTTTTCGACGCACCCGGTGGCCCACCGCCAAGTCCGTCGCTGGTTGGAGGACAACCTGCCTGGTGCTGAGTTCACTGCCGCGTCGTCGAATGCCGCCGCCGCGAAAGCTGTGGCTGAGGGCGAGGCCGATGCGGCAGCCGCCCCGCGCCGGGCAGCGGACCTGTTCGGGCTGGACGTCCACGCGGAAGGCATCGCGGACATGAGCGGGGCGCGCACCCGGTTCGTCCTGGCCCTGTCTCTTATACACATCTCCGAGCCCACGAGACTCCTGAGCATCT
>ERZ1031113.310-NODE-310-length-12721-cov-17.702984_pt1 | contig 12721 bp, 10 predicted proteins | sample MGYA00518225_ERZ1031113 | MGnify/ENA primary metagenome ERZ1031113 (study PRJEB33718, sample SAMN03159751) | human skin metagenome | collected 2014-05-20 | study: EMG produced TPA metagenomics assembly of the PRJNA266117 data set (Human skin bacterial metagenome...
TTGCGTTGTTCATCCATGACCAAAGTGACTACGGTACCCGCAGCGCCGCCGCGTGCCGTGCGGCCGGCGCGATGAAGATAGGATTTGTGCTCTGCGGGTGGATCGACGTGAACGACGAGAGAAACGTCCGCAATATCGATTCCGCGGGCGGCAATATCGGTGGCGACCACAACTGGAATGCTGCCATCGGCGAAGCCTTCGATCGCGCGGGTACGCGCGCCTTGGCCTTTATCGCCATGCAATGGATAAGCGTTGATGCCGGAGCGACGCAATTTCTTGACCTGCCTGTCCACGCCGTGCTTGGTGCGCATGAACATGATGGTTTTGCCTTGACGGGCAGCAATGCGTAGCACCACCTCGTTGCGGGCGGGCCGCTCGCCGACGAAAAAGAGGTGATGGGACATGGAATCCACTGCAGCTTGCACCGGGGCAGTGGAGTGGACCACTGGGTCCTGGAGGAATTGCTCCACCAGTTTGTTGACGCCGCCGTCAAGCGTCGCCGAAAACAGCAAGCGCTGGCCTTGAGCCGGAGTCAGGCGCATAAGCTTGCGCACCTGAGGCAAAAAGCCCATATCGGCCATCTGGTCAGCTTCATCCAGTGCAGTAATCTGGACCGCATCCAAATGCAGCTTGCCCTGGTCAATTAGATCCTGGGCACGGCCAGGGGTAGCGACAAGAACATCAACGGGGCGGGCGAGGGAGCGGATATGATGATTAATATTTACCCCACCCACGACAGCAAGCGCTCTTAAGCCCAGCGTTGCCGCAGGTTCATCAAGGCGCTGGTGAATCTGAGTAGCCAACTCGCGGGTCGGGGCGAGGATAAGCGCACGGGGATGAGCAGGCTTGGAAGCACCGATTCCGGCAAGGCGGGCGAGCATGGGCAAGCCAAAGGTATAGGTCTTGCCCGACCCGGTAGGGCCGCGGCCAAGTATGTCTTTGCCTGCAAGGGCGTCGGGAATCGCGGCTTTTTGAATAGGAAACGGTTCGGTAATGCCTTCGTTGTGCAGAACGTGTACCAGGCGCTGGGGAAGGCCGAGATCGGCAAAGGTAGTCATCGCTTTCCTATCCTATCGGCAGCGTGGCGGATCGCCGCATTCCACGAGAAAGGCCTGCTTGGAAAAGGCGAAAGGGCCCCGAAGGGCCCCAATTACGTCACTGCGAATCTAGTCGGTTTGAGTCAGGCTGCGGTCACCGGACCACTCAATATGGAAGGTGCCTGGCTTGTCGGTACGCTTGAAGGTGTGGGCGCCGAAGAAATCGCGCTGGCCCTGAATGAGAGCGGCCGGCAGACGCTCGGCACGCAGGCTGTCGTAGTAGGAGAGGGATGACGCAAAGACCGGTGCCGGCAGTCCCAGCTGGGTAGCGGCGACGACCACGCGGCGCCATGGGTCGATGAGGTCTTCCAGCTCGCCCTTGAAGTAGGGATCGAGGATGAGGGCGGGCAAGTCCGCATTATTGTCATAGGCTGCGCGGATGCGATCCAAGAACTTGGCGCGGATGATGCAGCCGCCGCGCCAGATGGTTGCGAGATCGCGCGGGTCAACGTCCCAACCGAATTCTTCGGACCCAGCCTTAATCTCGTCAAAGCCCTGGGAGTAGGCAATGAGCTTGGCGGCATAGAGCGCGCGGCGAACATCCTCGATGAACTCGGTCTTGTCCACGTCGAGCGCCTTGATGGTGCCGGCGGGAAGCTGACCTTCTTGGGCGGCCCTGCGCTGCGCGGTGGAGGAGGACAGCGCGCGGGCGAAGACGGATTCGGCAATACCGGTAATCGGAACGCCGAGTTCCAATCCATTGATGGCAGTCCAGCGGCCGGTGCCTTTCTGGCCGGCGGCGTCCACGATGATGTCGACCAGCGGGGCGCCAGTCTCCGGATCCTTTTGGGCCAGAACCTCGGCGGTGATTTCAATGAGGTAGGAATCAAGGTCGCCGGAGTTCCATTCACGGAATACCTCTGCGATCTCGGCCGGCTCCATGCCTGCGCCATAGCGCAGCAGCTGATAAGCCTCGCCGATGACCTGCATATCGGCATACTCGATACCATTGTGGACCATCTTGACAAAGTGGCCGGCGCCGTCCGGACCAATGTGGGTTACACACGGAGTGCCGTCCACGTTGGCAGCGATGGACTCAAGAATCGGGCCGAGGGTCTCCCACGACTCCTTGGGGCCGCCGGGCATGATGGCCGGACCGTTGAGCGCGCCCTCCTCGCCACCGGAGATTCCGGCACCGACGAAGTGCTTGCCGCGGGCGGCTACGTCCTTCTCGCGGCGAATGGTGTCAGTGAACAAGGCATTGCCGCCGTCGATGATGATATCGCCATCATCCATGGCTTCGGCCAGCTGATCGATGACGGCATCGGTGGCCTTGCCAGCCTTGACCATAATGATTGCCTTGCGCGGGCGCTCCAAGGAAGCCACAAAGTCTTCGATGGTTTCCGAGGGCACGAAATTGCCTTCCTCACCGTGGGCCTCAATGAGTGCATGAGTCTTTTCAGGGCTGCGGTTATACACCGCTACGGTATTGCCGTTGCGGGCAAAGTTACGGGCCAAATTAGAGCCCATGACCGCCAATCCCACGACGCCAATCTGAGCAAGTTCATTCTTATCAGTCATGCTGCCTATCCTACGTCACTAGGCTGCGAGGCTGGCATCAATGGCTAGGCTGGTGGACTATGTCGGATACTCAGAAACTCAATGACTTGCTCCACCTCGCGCACACGCGAGTGCTCAATGCAGAAGAACTGGAGTCTCTCAATGCCTTAAACAGCGGCCTTGCAGAATTGCTAGGACTGCAGTTCACCCACGTGGGCCCCCGCGAGGCCCGTGCGAAACTGCAGGTGCTGCCGGAGCATCACCAACCTTGGGGAGTAGCCAACGGCGGGTTGTATTGCTCCATCGCAGAAACCGTGGCCTCCATTGCCAGCGTGGCGGCTGCCGACGCCCCCGCAGTCGGCGTCAATAACTCCAGCGACTTCATTCGCTCGACAGGCGAGGGCGAGTTAGAAGCCGTGGCCACGCCGGTCCAGCTAGGCGGCCGCACCCATGTGTGGAGCGTCGAGATGCGGCAAGGCCGCAAGCTTATCGCCCGCACCACCTTGCGCACTATGATTCTGCGCTAGTTCATCCGAGCGGCGGTAAAAGACATGCCGTGGGCGGAAATCCGCTGCAGATAGGGCTTTCCAAGTCCGGTGGCCGGGGTGAGTACGCCGCCTGCGCGGCTAGTACCGGAGCGCGAATCGAGCAAGCAGAGCGCAGCCTGGCTCAGCATCATTGCGGTGACTTCATAGCCCGGGTCGCCTTGTGCCGACACAGTTGCTCGCCAGCGTTGGCCATCTTCGGTAATGCCGTGGTGGCTGACCTGGAAATGTGCACCGCTAGGTCCGGGGGTGGGCAGGACCTTTTCCACCAGTGGGCGCAGGCGCGACTGAGTGCCATCAAAAAGTAGCTTGGTGGCGAGCGCCAGCCCATAGGCGCGGGCGCGACCGGGAAGACCGGTGCCCGCCCACCATGCTTCCTTGTAAAACAGGCGTGTGCCCCACGCGCGCCCTAGCAGAGCGTTAGAGCGGCGCACCACGCGGGTATTGAACATGGACATGAAAAATGGTCCTACCCAACCCACGCCGTCGACTTCTTTGATTTCGAAGTCATTCTGGAGGCCGTCTAAGCGTGGCCCGGCCTTGGGATCCGGGTCCAGTGAGTAAGGATTGTGCAGGTTGCGGGCTACATCTTTATCCGCGTGCGCGGCATGCGAGACCTGCAGGGAAGACTCGATGGTGCCCGGTGAGATTCCGCCTTTGAGCTTGTCGACGACCATCTGCACCCGTGCAAACGGCTTTCCTGCCGCCTGGTAGAGATTGAGCATGCCAATATCCGAAGGGACGGAATCAAAGCCGCAGGAGTGAACGATGCGCGCACCCGTGGATTGGGCGGTGGCGTGGTGGGAATCGATGCTTCGGCGAATAAAGGGAACCTCACCGCAGAGGTCAACATAATCTACGCCATGGCGCGCGCAGGCGGCAACGACGCGGCCGCCATACAGGCTGTAGGGTCCGACCACGGTGATTAGTACCTTGGTATTTTCCACCATGTGCTCCACAGCGTCGGCATCATCGGCGGCGATGGCGATGTCCCAGTGCTGATTGAGTTCATCGCGCAGTGCGGCTAGCACCGGTCGGTTCCGGCCGGCCAGAGTCACAGAGGGCGCGTTAATCGAGGCAAGGTAGCGCGCCACCAATTGGCCGACCAGCCCGGTAGCGCCGTAAACAGTGATATCGCTCATAGTGCACGAGCGTACCGGAGGGATTAGAGCCAGTGGTTCTTTCGGAACCAAGCCCACAGGCTCACAACGACCAAGATCATAATGATAATCGCCATGGGGTATCCCAGCGCCCAGTGCAGCTCCGGAATGATGTCGAAGTTCATCCCGTAGATACCCGCCACCAGGGTAGGCGCGGCCCACATACCAACGACTGCGGAAATCGTGCGCATGTCGGAGTTCTGCTGCATGGTTACCTTGGCTACCGAGGCGTCGATAAGCGAGGTAAGACGCTCATCGAAGCTGGAGACCTGGTCCTTGACCACAAGCTCATGGTCGTTGACGTCGCGCAGGTAGGAGCGCAATTGTTTGGAAATTAAATCCTTGTGGTCAGAAACCATGGACTTCAGCGCCACTGAGAGCGGGTCAATGGCATGCTTCATCTCTAGCACCTCACGCTTGAACATGTAGATGCGGTCCACATCAAACTTGAGGTTCGGGGTGAAGATTTCTTCTTCCAGCTCATCGACCTCGATACTGATAAGGCGGGAAATCTCCGAGTAGCGGTCCACCATCATATCCAGGATTTTCCAGGCCATGGCCACCGGGCCAAGCTCCACCAAGTCCTGTTCATCTTCCACGGTATAAGCCAGGTTGGGCAGCTTTGCGCCGTGGCGCACGGTGATGATGAAGTTGGAGCCCATGATCATCTGGATCTCACCGGTGGAAATGATCTGGCGCTTATCCGTGACCTCATCGTGATCGCGGTAGTTCACGGAACGCGCGACCACGAAGAGCTGATCATCGTAGCGCTCGAGCTTAGGGCGTTGATGGGCCATAACGGCGTCTTCCACGATAAGTTCGTGGATGCCAAACTGGGAGGCCACCTTGGTCATCTGGGACTCATAGGGCTCATGCAGGCCCACCCAAATAAAACCACGGCCGTATTCCTCTATGGCTTCCAGCGCGGAGCTGGTGGAATACTCCCCGGGAAGCGCCTCGCCATCCACAAAGACGCGGCAATGTTCGATGGCGCGCTCCGGTGGTACCGGCAGGGAAGTGGGCTTACTAGGAGGCTCGGATTTCTTGCGGCCCCTAAAGGGTGAAGGTACGGATGGCATCTTTTCAGCCTCCTTTGCGCGGTAGTGCGGGTATTTTCCCAATGGGCAGGCGGCGATTTTACGCAGCGGGTAAATCTTACACCGAAGCCGGGTAATATAATCGAATCTATGCCTACGTGGAAAGAAGTAACCGAAGCTAATCCCGAGCACTCCCATAACTTTGCCCGCAAATGGAAGGTGCTTGCCGCACAGGGCAAAGACATCAATGGCGAGGCCCGGCTTATCGACGCCATGGTGGAGCGCAACTCCACCATCCTCGATGCCGGCTGTGGCACCGGCCGCGTCGGCGGCGAGCTGCTTCGCCGTGGCCACAGCGTTGTGGGCGTCGACGTAGACTCCATTCTCATCGAGCACGCTGAGCACGATTTCCCAGAGGGGCAATGGTTCGTGGGAGATCTGTGCGAGGAAGAGGTGCCAGAAGGCCCCTTTGATATCGCCGTGTCCGCGGGCAATGTCATGGGCTTTCTAGCGAAGGACGGCCGCGAGCCCGCGCTGCGCAATATTTATAATTCCCTAAAGCCAGGCGGTCGCCTCGTCACGGGGTTCGGCGAGGGCCGTGGCTGGGACTTTGCTGATTTCCTCGACATGGCGCAGAAGGTGGGCTACCGAGTCGACTTCACTTTCTCCTCGTGGGACATGAAGCTCTTCTCGGAGCATTCCACCTTCCTCGTCGCCGTTCTTTCGCGCCCTGGTTCGGACTTGCTGGCCTAAAAGCGCCTATCGGCTTGGTCGAAGAAGTCGACCTCATGGTGGCTGGCGGTGATATAGGCGCGCTCGGCCCGCAGGCGGGTGCGCTCATCCGCCGCGGAGAGAGCTTGTTCGACGATATCGAGGCTAGCGCGAACCCCGTTGAGGAAGTCCTCGCCGCCATACATGGACAGCCATGAGTGATAGGGGTGTTCGGGGGAATCAAATTCTGCGAGGTGGAGGCCTACTTCTGCATATAGCCAGTAGCAGGGCAGTACCGCCACAGCGCCCACCACGTAGTCATCCGTGTGCGTGGAACGGATCAGGAAATCCGTATAGGCGCTAGTTACCCGGGAGGCTGCGGTCGTAATATCGCTCTCGAGCCAGCCGCGGTGCAGCTCCGACTCCACCGCCAAGCAATCATGCGCTCCCTCAGCCCAGTGCAGTTGCTGTGCCGCTTCTGGGGCTTGGCTGGCGAGGCGAGCCAACGCCTTGGAGTAAGCATTCAGGTACTGGGCATCTTGGTCGAGGTAGAAGCCAAAGGCATCCTTCTCCAACGCTCCCGTGCCCAAGGCCCGAATAAAGGGCAGCGCCTTGATCGCCTCCCAGTGATCCCCAGCTAGGTTCCACAGGCGTTGCGTATGCGGGCCGGCCGCAGGAACGCGGGGCTGGTCGACGTTTGCCGGTTCTACCAGGTTGTCGGATAAGTACGGCTGGGGCAGGGTAGACGCCGCCTGCATGAGACGCTGCGAGCGGTGCAGGTGGTCCACGGGCCCGTGTCCCTTGCCCACGTGAAGCGCATCTGCATGGGCAATGGCCTCGTGCAGCCACTGGGTGGACCACGTTAGAGCTGCCGCGGGGCTATCGCCGGCTCCCAGGCGGGTGGCTAGGGCAGAGGAAAGGGAACAGCCAGTACCATGCGTATTCTTCGTGTCCACTCGGCTTGCGGCAACGCGGTGCACGGCCCCATCCGCATTGACCACCGCATTATCGGCGATGTCACCATCGAGGTGCCCACCCTTGACGACGACCGCGGTATTAGCAGCCTTTGCCCACTCCTTCGCCGTGGCAATGGCCTCTTCTAGGTCGCTCGCCTCGTTCGTGTGAGTAAGGACTGCCAATTCTTTTAAGTTCGGGGTGATGAGATCCACCTGGGAGCAGAGATCGCGCACGGCCTGTTCTGCTTCCTCTTCCAGCAGGCGATCTCCGCTGGTAGCGACCATGACCGGATCAAGTACCACGGGAACATCGGCCGGCAGGCGGCGCAGGAAGGCTGCGACCTTGGCGGTAATGGCGGCGTCGGCAAGCATGCCAATCTTTACCGCATCAATCTCCACATCGTCGATGACGGAGTCTAGCTGCTCCTGCAGAAAGTCCACCGGTGGTACGTGGACGCTGCGGACACCCTGGGTGTTTTGAGCCACCAACGCCGTCACGACGCTCATACCGTAGCCGCCTGCGGCAGAGATGGATTTCAGATCGGCTTGAATTCCTGCTCCGCCGGTAGGATCAGTACCGGCAATGGATAGTACTCGGGGATAGATGCCTTTAGCCATGGAAAGCCTCCTTAAGGTGGGCGGCGGTTGCTGCGGGGTCCTCGGCCGCCATGATGTCGCTGACTACGCAAATTCCGGCAAACTCGCTGCCCGCCAGCTCGTGCGCATTATGGGTCTTGATTCCACCGATGGCGACGGACTCGATGCCACGCTCATGTGCGGTGTGAGCGAGTGCTGCGGCCGTAGCCGTACCCATGCCGGCTGGGGCGTTTTTCTTCGTTGCAGTCGAATGCACGGGCCCGATGCCGATGACGTCTGGGCGAGCATCGTCCGCAATAGCAGCAAGCTCCTCGTTACTGCCGATGGATAAGCCAATAAGCTGTCCCTCACCCAGCTTCTCTCGGGCTTCGCGAAAAGCCATATCATCCTGCCCAATGTGCAGGTGGCAGCCGAGCTTTGCTGCCACCTCGACGCGGTCATTGATGAATAGCGGGACATCGCCCAGTACGTCAAGCAATTCGCGTGCGGTGCGCTCGATCTGTTCATCGCTAGCTTCCTTGTCCCGGAGCTGGACAACGGTAACACCGCCGCGTACAGCCTCCTGCACGATGGGGACCACGTTGTCTCGCCCGCCAGCCAGATCTGGATCGGTGACCAGGTAGAGCGTCCAGTCAATAGCCACTTAAACCTCCTCCACATCAGTGAGCTTGACTAGGCCCTCGATATCCGCGGTTGGAACATCGTAGAGCGCATCCAGCCAAGCAACGGCAAAGGAGCCGGGGGCGTGGTGCTTCTCGGCGGCCACGCTTCCCGCCGCACCAACGTGCGCGTGGGCGGCGATGATCGCTTCGAAAGGATCCTCCCACGCGGCCAGATATGCGGCGCAGATAGCACCGAGGGAACAGCCAGTACCGATGACGTTTTGGAGCATCGGGTGCCCTGATTCGAGGTAGACGGCACGCGTTGTAGCGCCGACGTGGACGATAAGGTCTCGCGGGCCGGAAATGGCCACGACGGCGCCGGTATCCCTGGAAAGTGCTACTGCCGAATCCAGGGCGGCTTCCACGCCATCGGTAGATTCGACTCCTCGGCCGCCCCGTCCGGTTCCTGCGAGGGCAATGATTTCTGAGGCATTGCCACGGATCGCGCCCGGGCCAAGTGGCAGCACCTCGCGCATGAAGTCGGTGCGGTTACTCAGGCCGCCGGCGCCTACCGGATCGAGTACCCAGGGGGTGTGCGCGGAGTTCGCCCCAGTGATGGCCTCGCGCATGCCGCCGTATTGTTCTGAGCTGGGCGTACCGCAATTGATGAGTACGCCGCTGGCTACCTGCGCAAATTCGCGCGATTCCTCTGGCGTATCGACCATTGCCGGGCTAGCCCCGATGGCCAGCAGGGCATTGGCAGTGACGTTGCTGACGACCTTATTGGTCAAACATTGAATAAGCGGCGTGGACTCGCGCACAGCGTCGTGTGCGCGCAGAAAAGCATAATCCACAACTATCCCTTCGCTAGTTCTAACTGAGTGCAGGTTCGATGGGTATTTCTCAGCCGCACCGTGTGTGGCACCCCATGTTGCGTGTCTCAGCCTAACAAAGGTCACGGAAACTATGTGCGAAAACCAGCGTCCGGGTATCCAGTTGTGGAATCGCCGGCGCTAATAACGGGTAGTCCGGGGAAATAAAAATCGCCGCCCGCAGCCTGCGTGCAGCAGGTGGGGCGGCGATGCGAGCGAGGAGATATTACTTCTCGTTCTTGTTAATGATATTGCGTGCGATGCGCTGCTGGGTGGTGATTTCCAGATTGCCGCGGTCGCGGGAGAGGATATTGGTTGCCCAGTTAACCAGCACGGCCAAGCGGCTGCGCAGACCAATGACGTAGGTCAGGTGCAGGCCGAGCCATGCTACCCAACCGGCAAAGCCACCGAACTCGGTCTTGCCCAGCTTAACGACGGCGTTGAAGCGCTTGACGATGGCCATGGAGCCCTTGTCGAAGTAGTCGAAGGCTTCCTTCTCATTAGCGGTAGATTCCTCGTCCACCTTGGCCTGAATGAGCTTAGCGACGTGCGCGCCACCCTGGATTGCAACCTGTGCCAGACCCGGCAGGCGGTTGAGGGAGATCATGTCACCGACCATGTAGACGTTATTGTGTTCGCCTACGGTCAGGTCCTCGTTGACGGAGACGCGACCTGCGCGGTCTGCCTCGACACCAGCCTGCTCTGCAACCATCTTGCCCAGTGGGGAAGCGGCCACACCAGCGGACCAGATTTTGGTAGCACCCGTCAGGGTGGTCTCTTCCTCGGTCTTCATATCCTTGTAGGTGACAGTATCCGCGGTTACGTCGGTCACCATGGCGTTGAGGTGAACCTGTACGCCTTCCTTTTCCAAGGTGCGCTGCGCCTTGCGGCCTAGGCGCTTGCCAAATGGTGGCAGTACCTGTGGGGCGCCATCGAGCAGGTAGATCTTGGCGGAGGTGGTGCCGTAGTTGGAGTAGACATCGTTGAGGGTACGGTTTGCCAGTTCGGCAATCTGGCCGGTGAGCTCAACGCCGGTTGGGCCAGCACCAACGATGATGAAGGTGAGCAGGCGCTCGCGCTCTGCGGGGTCGTCAGTAAGCTCAGCCTTTTCAAACGCCGAGATGATGCGGGAACGCAGCTCCAAGGCATCGTCCAAGGTCTTCATGCCAGGGGCGAACTCGGCGAAGTGGTCGTTGCCAAAGTAGGACTGACCGGAACCTGCGGCGACAACCAGGGAGTCATAAGCATAGGTGCGGGAGAACTCGTCCTGCTCGGCGGTCACCGTCTGATCCGCCAGATTGATATCAGTTACCTCAGCGTTGACGAAGTGGACGTTGTCCTGATCGCGCAGCAGCTGGCGGGTGGAAGGGGCAACCTCACCGGCGGAAATCATGCCGGTTGCTACCTGATACAGCATCGGCTGGAACAGGTGGTGGTTCTTCTTATCGATGAGGGTGATTTCCACATCGGCGTTCTTCAGCTTCTGAACGGTGTTGAGACCACCGAAGCCGGCGCCAACCACGACGACGTGGTGGCGGCCACCGTTGGGGCGATAAGGGGTATCAGTCATGGATTTAATGCTACCTTCCTTAAGAAAGCTAATGTTTAGTACCCATACAGTCTAAACACTTCAAACAGAACGCGCATACTTAATGACTGATAAACTTCCGCCGCTGCGTTGCAGATTCCGCGGGAAGAACCGGCGCGGCTGTGCGGAGCGCCTAAACCGGGGTGCGCACAAAGCTGACTAAGGTTGTTCCGGATAGTGACTTCCTCCGCCCACCAAGGAGCGCACCTGGCATTATGTCTTTTACCCGCCCTGAGCATTTGAGCTCTATCGATGCAGAATCCTGGCCCAATGTGGCTACGGTTCCCGCACCTCGTTGGCCTGGAATGAAAGCCCGCCGGGCAGAGGCTGAATTTGCCAAGGCCTGCGATGATGCCGGTCTAGAACTTGACCTGGAAGCCGAAGGTGGACCAGATCTCAAGGTGGGGCATGATGCCTTGTTTGAGCGCATTGCCGCTAGCGGTTGGCTGGGATTTGCGGAAAGCTATATGGCAGGAGAGTGGACCGTCACCTCCTCCTCGCAGCTGGTAAAGGTGCTCGGCCGCCTATTGGGAGCAGGCTATCTCCCCAAGGCCAAAATGCTTGGTGCTGGTAAGTCGGAGCCAGGGGAGCTGCCACTGGAATTGGTTCGGCTCTATGCCGGCGATGGATTAAGCCATGTAGGTGGGATTTTTTCCAGTGGCGTACCGACCACCATTAGGGAAACGGTGGAAAGCTATAGCCCCAAGGCCGGCCGCAAGGAGCCGAAGAGCCACTTCGTCGATGTCACGACGCTGAGTGAGCCCACGAGTGTGGACAGGGATGACCTAGGAGATGCGCAGCGCCGCGCGGCGGATTGGCTGCTTGACGTCACCCGTAGCGGCGCCGGAACCCATCTGTTGGTATACCCGGCTGCCGGAATGCAGCCGGCGATGCGGGCGACTAAGCGGCGCGCTACGGTAGACGTTTTGACCAGTGATGTGGACCAAATGAGCCACATGCGCGAGGCCCTCGTACTAGAGGGGGCAGACGATTCCATCCATATCGAGCGCATTCCCGGCGTCGTCCCGAACCCCAAGCAGTGGCACGGGCACTATGACGCCATCGTCACCGTAGAAAAGGTAGAACAACTCAGCGCTAGTGAGCGCAAAGACTACATCCGCGCAGTCGACCGGTTCTTGACGCCTAATGGGCGGGCAGGAATCCAATCCATCGTGGCGACCGAATCGATGACGGAGGCCGGTAAGGCCTCGCTTCAGGCCTTGCGAGCCTATGTGTGGCCGGGGTTGGACTATCCGCGCACCACGGAGATGCACCAGCTAGTAGATAAGAACTCCAATTTGCGCATCGTGTCCGAAACTCACGTGGGCACTCATTATTTGGAGTCCCTGCGTCAGCAGCGATCCTTTTTCGACGGGCACCTGCGAGAGGCAGCGGCCGCTGGGTTCGACCCAGTCTTCCGCCGCTTGTGGACCTTCCAATTTGCCCTCCGCGAGGCCCTTATGACGCTCGGGATGATTGACTCGGTGCAATTTGGGTTGGCCCACCGCAACCGCGGGGGACGGCGTTAGGCGACCGGCCGTTAAGCAGGTGGCCCTTAGGCCGGCGGCAGCTCGTCGAAGTTCTTCATCAGATCCGCGCTGGGCACAAAGAAATTGGTGCCTGTAAGCGCGGTGGAGAAGTCCAAGATGCGGTCGTAGTTTCCCACCGGCTTGCCAATGAACATATTGCGCAGGCGCTCCATTACGTTTTCTGGATCCTTGGCATAGCCAATGAAGTAGGTGCCCATTTCACCAGCAGAGAAAGAACCAAAGACCATGTTCTCGCGGTAGATATCTTCCTCTAAGTCGTTGAGTGCGACGTGGGAATTTGATGGCTTAGTGTCATCGTCCAATTCGATATCATCGGCCTTGGTGCGGCCGATGACCTTTTCTTGCTCCTCGGTGCTTAGCTCGTTCCACTTGGCTAGGTCGTGGATATATTTTTGGACGGTGACATAGGAGCCACGGGGGTAGTCGGCGTCATCGCCAAGCAGTACAGTATCTAATGCCTCTTCGGCGAGGGGATTGGCGGTGCCATCCACAAAGCCCAGCAAGTC
>ERZ1031113.311-NODE-311-length-12634-cov-8.236982_pt1 | contig 12634 bp, 14 predicted proteins | sample MGYA00518225_ERZ1031113 | MGnify/ENA primary metagenome ERZ1031113 (study PRJEB33718, sample SAMN03159751) | human skin metagenome | collected 2014-05-20 | study: EMG produced TPA metagenomics assembly of the PRJNA266117 data set (Human skin bacterial metagenome...
CTCCAGCAAAGGCCTCGTCGCGTGCGACGGCCAGCACTGGCGCCGCGTGTAGCGGCACCGCGCAATCCGGGCGAACTATACTGCCGCGAAGACACCATTTCGCGGCAGTTTTTCAATGCCCGCGAGCACCCAATCAAGGCAGGCGACAGTGGCAGAGCAGATCACACAGCTCGAAGCGGCGATCGACGACTTCGCCGACTATGCCCTACTCGTCAAAGGGCGTTCACCCGCCACCGTGAAGGGATACCGCAGCGACCTGCGCACGCTCGTGCCGTTGTGCGCGACCTTCGCCGACTTCACGCTGCCCACGCTCCGCGCCTGGCTTGCCGACGCCCTCCGCTCCGGCCTCGCCCGCTCCACCATGGCCCGTCGCACCGCCTCCGCCCGCGCCTTTTCCACCTGGGCGTATGAGCGCGGACACCTCGATAGCGATGTCGCTGCCCGCCTGGCCACCCCGCAGGTGAACCGGCACCTGCCCGACGTGGTCACGCCCGCGCGCGCCGGGCAGCTCGTCGAAGCGGAGATCAACGCCGACGCTGCTTCGCCCGAGGCGGCCCGCGATCGCGCCATGCTCGAGCTGCTCTACGCCACCGGCATGCGCGTCGCCGAACTGACTGGCCTGGACATCGCGGACATCGACGCTTCTCGACGCCTCGCCCGCGTCACCGGCAAAGGCAACAAACAGCGCGTCGTCCCGTTCGGCGACAACGCCGCCACTGCGCTCGAGGCCTGGCTCGCCCGCCGCGACGAACTCCTCAAACCCGGTGCCGCTGCCTCTGCCTCTGCTGACTCCTCTGCCTCTTCTGCCTCAGAGGCGCTCTTCCTCGGCTCCCGGGGCGGACGCATCGACCAGCGCCAAGTCCGCCGCGTCGTCGAGCGCGCAGCGCAGCGCACCGGGGACAGCGACTTGAGCCCCCACGCACTGCGCCACAGCGCAGCGACCCACATGCTTGAAGGCGGAGCAGACCTTCGCGTCGTCCAGGAATTGCTCGGGCACTCGTCGCTGCAGACCACGCAGATCTACACGCACGTGTCCGCGCAACGGCTCAAGAGCGTGTACGACCAGGCGCATCCACGGGCTTGAGGCGAATCTGCGGAGCGTCGAGAAGCGAAAGCGGATTGATATAGGTGTCCTTACCGGTGCGCGCACCCCAGTGCAGCCCGTCGTGATCGCCGTTCGGCGGTGCCATACGGCCGATCGGCTGCCCCTCCTTCACTTCGTCGCCGGCGCGGACCGTGGCGTACACCGGCTGATACGTCGTGCGGATCCCGTCCGCGTGATCCACCGAGACCACCGGGACACCAGCAATGACACCGACGTAGGCGACCACACCGTCCTCCGCGGACAGAATGTCCTGCCCCGTCCGCGCCGCCAGATCGACGCCGCGGTGGCCGGGCAACCAGTTTTTGTCGGGAATATCGGCGCGGCGGGTCACGTTCGTCGCAGTCGGCTTTCCGGTCGTCGGATCGACATACGCGACGGCTGGGACCGCGCCCGCGAACACGACCGCCGCGACAGTGCAGAGGGAGAGAAAAGAATGGACACGAGCATGGGAATGAGAAATGTTCATGGGGTCATTGTGGGCGGGGAGGGGACCACGGTGCGTCGATAAGCGAAATGCCCTGTGGATAACCGTGAGGTGTGCACAGTGCGGCGCGCCGCGAATTGGCGCGCACCCAGCAAAGATGTAAGCTTGGTGACCAGCAGTGTGTCCACTCGGGCGCGCTGACTACGCGCGGCGAAAATGCCTGGTCACGAAAGTGGCAGGGTGCTGCGATCCGCAACGGTCCTCCCGCAAGGCGCGGAAGGCGTGGACGTGGCTCGTCGCTAGGGTGCGGGCAAAACCCGTACAAATTGCAAGAAACCGAACAACTTTAACTCCCAAGGAGACATTCCCATGGCAGTCGTAACCATGCGTGAACTCCTCGACGCAGGTGTGCACTTCGGCCACCAGACGCGTCGTTGGAACCCGAAGATGCGCCGCTTCATCTTCACCGACCGTAACGGCATCTACATCATCGACCTGCAGCAGACGCTGACCTACATCGATGAGGCCTACGAGTTTGTCAAGGAGACCGTCGCACACGGCGGCACCATCCTGTTCGTCGGCACCAAGAAGCAGGCACAGGAGCCGATCCAGGAAGAGGCGCAGCGCGTCGGCATGCCGTACGTGACGCACCGCTGGCTGGGCGGCATGCTCACCAACTTCCAGACCGTGTCCAAGCGCATCGGCCGCATGAAGGAACTGCAGGCCATGGACGCAGCCGAGGACGGCTACGCAGGCCGCGGCAAGAAGGAAGTCCTCATGCTCACCCGCGAGCGCACCAAGCTCGAGCGTGTGCTGGGCGGCATCTCCGAGATGACCAAGACCCCGTCTGCGCTGTGGATCGTCGACACCAACAAGGAGCACATCGCTGTCTCCGAGGCGCAGAAGCTGCGCATCCCGGTCGTCGCAATCCTGGACACCAACTGCGACCCGGACCTCGTCGACTACCCGATCCCGGGCAACGACGACGCCATCCGTTCCGTCAAGCTGCTCACCCACATCGTGGGCGAGGCAGTCGTTGCTGGTAAGCAGCAGCGCGAAGAGCGCCAGCTGGCCAAGGCCCGCGAGGCAGCCGGCGACGCGCCGGTCGAGGCAAACGAGGTAGCAGTCGCTGAGGCTCCGGCCGAGAAGAAGGCTGACGCACCGGAGACCCCGGCAGCTGAGTCCGCAGAGAAGGCAGAGGCTCCGGCCGACAAGGCTGCCACCGAGGCAGTCGAGAACGTCGACTCCGCCAAGAACGACGTCAACCCGGTCTAAACCCCCGGGCCTTAAACGGCGTTGATTTTTAGCACCGACCCCCGCGCCTTTTGAGGCGTCCTAACTTCATCAAGGACGCTTCAGGCGCGGGGGTTTTGCGTGCGACACGGCAGCTGGGCATGCCGCTTAGCGGTAAGTCCACTACGCTGTCAGATGACCTTTACACATACTTTTAGTCCCACAATGAGGAGGGTCGCCCAACTATGGCGAACTACACTGCTGCAGACGTGAAGAAGCTCCGCGAAACCACCGGTTCCGGCATGCTCGACTGCAAGAAGGCCCTGGAGGAATCCGCTGGCGATTTCGAGAAGGCCGTTGAGATCCTGCGCATCAAGGGTGCGAAGGACGTGGGCAAGCGCGCTGAGCGCAACGCTCTCGAGGGCCTGGTCGCAGTGTCGGGCAACACGATCGTGGAGATCAACTCCGAGACGGACTTCGTGGCTAAGAACGACGAGTTCAAGCAGCTTGCCGACGATGTCGCTGCCGGCGCTGCCGCCGTCAAGGCGAACACCCCGGAGGAGCTCGCCAACGCTGACGTCAAGGGCCAGTCTGCAGCTGACGCTGTGCAGGCACTGTCCGCGAAGATCGGCGAGAAGCTCGAGCTGCGCCGTGCCGCAACCATCGAGGGCGACCAGGTCGAGGTCTACCTCCACCAGAAGGCTGCGGATCTTCCGCCGGCAGTCGGCGTGCTCGTCGCGTACACGGGCGAGGGCGCTGAGGCTGCGCACCAGGTCGCGCTGCAGATCGCTGCGATGAAGGCTCGTTACCTGTCCAAGGACTCCATCCCGGCTGACATCGTGGAGAAGGAGCGTGCAGTCCAGGAGGAGATCACCCGCAGCGAGGGCAAGCCGGAGGCTGCGATCGAGAAGATCGTCGAGGGTCGTCTGGGCGGCTTCTTTAAGGACGTCGCTCTGCTCGAGCAGCCGTCGCTCGCGGACTCCAAGAAGACTGTCCGCCAGTACGCCGAGGAGAACGGCATTGAGGTCACCGACTTCATCCGCTTCGAGGTCGGTCAGCAGTAAGCTTTAGCTTTCCAGGATCTCGGTTTCGCCGCTTATCGACGGCGGGGCCGAGATCCTTTTTATTTGCCTCCCCTTCATGACGCTAGAATCGGTGGGTGAATTTTCGCCCCCACGTGAAGGAGTTTTCGGTGACCGACAACGCGACTGTCAACAGCAACGCCTCGGATTCCACGACCCGCCGCGGATACAAGCGGGTCATGTTGAAGCTGGGGGGCGAGATGTTCGGTGGCGGCAATGTCGGCATCGACCCGGACGTGGTGGAAAATGTGGCGAAGCAGATCGCCGAGGTAGCAAGCAACGGCACCGAGGTCGCTGTGGTCATCGGCGGCGGCAATTTCTTCCGCGGTGCGCAGTTGTCGCAGCGTGGTATGGACCGTGCGCGCTCCGACTACATGGGCATGCTCGGCACCGTGATGAACTGCCTGGCTCTCCAAGACTTCCTGCAGCAGCTGGGCGTGGACTGCCGTGTGCAGACCGCCATCAATATGGCGCAGATCGCTGAGCCGTACCTGCCGCTACGTGCCGCCCGCCACTTGGAGAAGGGCCGTGTGGTCATCTTCGGCGCCGGCATGGGCATGCCGTATTTCTCCACCGACACCACCGCAGCACAGCGCGCCCTGGAGATCGGCTGCGAGGTACTGCTCATGGCGAAGGCTGTTGACGGCGTCTACTCCGATGATCCCCGCACCAACCCGGATGCGGAGTTCTACAGCGAGATCAGCCCGCGAGAGGCACTTGAGAAGGGTCTGAAGGTCGCCGATGCCACTGCGTTCAGCCTCTGCATGGACAACAACATGCCGATCCTCGTGTTCAATCTCCTCAAGGAGGGCAATATCGCCCGTGCGGTGTCGGGTGAGCAGATCGGCACGCTCGTCCAGTAACTCATGCTGACTGCTGCTGCTATGGCCGTGGGGGCCGTCATCCCCGCGCAGACTGCTGTGAACAGCCGCCTGCGCGGGGCGATCGGTGCACCGATTCCCGCGGCGTTCATTTCTTTTTTCATCGCCTTTTGCTGCGCTGCCGCCCTCGCGGGAGTGTTGGCTGCGACGACGGGCCCCGGCATTGACCTGGCGCAGGCTTTCGGCGAGCCGTGGTGGGTGTGGATCGGCGGCCTGATGGGCGTCATCTTCATCACCGGTAACGTGATCCTGTTCCCGAAGATCGGTGCCGTCGAGACCGTCGTCCTGCCGATTCTGGGGCAGGTGATCATGGCGCTCGTGATCGATAATTTCGGTCTGTTCGGGGCGGTGCAGACCGATGTCGGGTGGCTTCGGGTGCTCGGCGCTCTCGTCGTCGTGGCGGGCATTGTGCTCGTGCATGTGGTGGGGCGCGCCCCGAGTTCCGCACATACTGGCGCGGCCTCAACCTCCGCGTGGGCGTGGCGCGCACTCGGTGTGTTCATGGGCATGTGCTCTGCCTCCCAGACAGCGGCGAACGGCTACCTTGGCGAGGTGCTGGGCAGCTCCATCCAGGCTGGGTCCGTGAACCTCGGCGTAGGCGTGATCCTGCTGTTTTTGCTCAGCATCGGTCTCACCGATTCGCGCAAGGCACTGTTGTCCGGCATTGAGCGCGGGCCGTGGTGGATGTGGCTCGGCGGCGTCTGCGGCGCGATCTTCGTCATCGGGGCGGCCACACTGTCGCCGCTGATCGGCACCGGCGCCACGGTGATCGGCATCCTGGCCGGAACGATCATCGCGGGCCAGGCGATCGAGCGCTTCGGCCTCTTCGGCTCGCCGCGGACGGTGCTTCAGCCGGTCCGTGTGCTGGGGCTGCTGCTCGTCTTCGTGGGCGCTGTGCTAGTTCGCACGCTGTAGTTTCCACTCGGCCACGACCGGCTCGACCAGCCGGGCGAGTTCGAGCACGGTCGCGTTGTCGGCCGCCGCTGCGACACCGGCGATCTGCACCGGTCCCACCGCGATCGCCGGTGCGCCGGTTAGGTTGAACAGCGACCCCCACGGCGACCACTCGGTCTGAGCTTCGAAGCTGTCGGCGGGGGAGAGCGACGGGAAGAACCCCAGCGGAGGCGGGTCGGTGGCGATCATCGGGGTGATTACAGCATCGACACCCCATTCCGCTCGCAAGATTTCCGGCAGAGCATCGATGTGGCGGTTCGCAGCGGAGAGCTGGGAGGGGGTGACGGAGCGGCCTTCGTCGCAAAGCCAGGCGATGTACGCGCTGTCTTCCGGATCCGCTTTGGAAAACGCGTGCTTGATACGCGCCGAGAAATGCCGGTACGTCTCGGTCGCCGCGGAATACGGCGCGACTTCGCGGACCTCGCACACCTTTGACACGGCCTCCGCGGCACGCTTGACGACGGCCGCGCGGTCGGCAGCCACCGGCGCATTCGGCGTGAACAGCGGCTGCGTGAGCACGCCGACGGTGAGTCCCTCCAGTCTGCGCGGACGCGTAGCCCACAGCTCGATCTGGTCGGCGACCGCCGCCGTGATGAAACCGTCTACCGAACCCAACTCCGGGAGACCCGCCGGCTTGAACCCCACGACCTCGCACGCGGCGGCGGGCACACGCAAGGACCCGCCCGCATCACTGCCGTGGGCAGCGCGGTGCAGGCCGTCTGCCACGACGACCGCGGCACCGCTCGATGAACCACCAGGTGTGCAGCCGGGGTAGGCGGGGGAGGAGAGCAGGGGGACGTCGTCACGCTCTGCGTAGATCGTCGCGCCGAGCTCGGACGTGACTGTCTTGCCGTTGATCGCGGCGCCCCGGCGTCGAAGCCTATTCAGAAAGGGGCTTGTATCCGTGGCGATGAGGCCCCTGCGCGGGCTGCCCCACGTCGTCGGCCACCCGGCCACATCGGCGGTGTCTTTCGCGGGGATCACCCACCCGTCCAACCGTCCGCCGCGAAGAGGCGGCAGTGGCTCGGCGGGGAGAAAACAAAAGGCGGGGTGCATGGTGACTCATAGTGTAGGAGGAAAGCAGCGCGCTGCTAGATTGGATGGAGACAAAGCGAAAGGATGACAACATGATCGACGACGTACTTCTCGACGCAGAGGAGCGCATGACCAGCTCCGTAGACCACACCCGCAACGAACTGGTCACCATCCGAACCGGACGCGCCAACCCGGCCATGTTCAACGGCGTCATGGCTGACTTCTACGGTGCTCCCACCCCGATCAACCAGATGGCTACCGTCTCTGTTCCTGAACCGCGCATGCTCCTGATCAAGCCGTTCGACCCGTCGACCCTCGGCGAGATCGAGAACGCGATCCGCAATTCCGACCTCGGTGTCAACCCCACCGACGACGGCAACGTCATCCGCGTGACCATCCCGCAGCTCACTGAGGAGCGCCGCCGCGACCTGGTCAAGCAGGCAAAGGCGAAGGGCGAAGACGGCAAGATCGCCATCCGCAACGTCCGTCGCTCCGGCATGGACGCGCTGAAGAAAATCCAGAAAGACGGCGACGCCGGCGAGGACGAGGTCACCGCAGCCGAAAAAGAGCTGGACAAGACCACCGCCAAGTACGTCGAGCAGGTCGACGAGCTGGTTTCCCGCAAGGAAGCGGAACTCCTCGAGGTTTAAACCGTGGCCGAATCCCACTCCCGCGAACCGTTGGACGCGGTGCACTCTCGTCGCGTGCAGTTGCCGCGGCCGAAGAACTCCGCCGGGCGGAATCTGCCTGCCGCGATCGCCGTGGGAGTAGGCCTTGCCGCACTCGTCCTGGTAGCCACGTACGTCGGGCCCGTCATGTGGTACCCGGTGGTGTGCACCGCTGCCGCATTAGGCATGTGGGAGGTGCTCACGCGCCTGCGCGAAAACGGCTACGGTGTCTACCGCTTCGTCGTGATCGTGCTCGGGCTGTGCATGATTGTCTCGACGTGGCAGTTCGGCTATCCCGGACTCTTAGCGACATTCACGTTGAGCGCGCTGACCATCATGTTCGCGCGTCTGTTTTTCAATGGGCGGCACAGTCCGCCGCGCAACTATTTGCGCGATACAGCGGTGAGCATTTTCATCCTGGTGTGGATCGGGTTGTTCGGTTCGTTCGCCGCGATGATCTCGCGTCTCGAGTCAGGGAACGTCACCGGCAGCTATTTCATCGTCACGTTCATCTTGTGCGTGGTGGCCTCTGATGTCGGGGGCTATGCGTCCGGCGTTTTGTTCGGTTCCCACCCGATGGCACCGGCGGTCAGCCCGAAGAAGTCCTGGGAAGGATTCGCCGGCTCCGTCACCTTCGGTGCGGTCGCAGGTGTGCTCAGCGGCATTTATCTGCTCGGTAGTCCCTGGTGGGCCGGGCTGGTGTTCGGACTCGGAATCGTCGTGTGCGCCACACTCGGCGACCTGGTGGAAAGCCAGTTCAAACGCGAACTCGGTCTCAAGGACATGTCCGGGTTGCTGCCGGGCCACGGCGGCATGATGGACCGCATCGACGGCATTCTTCCTGCCGCAGCCGCTACGTGGCTACTGATGAATGTCGTGGTTCTCTGATTAGAAAACGGGGCTGCGACGTGCCAGAATGGGGCTCGTCATGAGTGATATTCCCAAGATCCAGTTGATCTCGCCGAAGCGCGGGATGCCGCCGAAGCACTTCGCAGACTTGAACGCGCAGGAGCGTATCGACGCCCTCGCGGACCTCGGTCTGCCCAAGTTCCGCGCCGACCAGATCGCCCGCCACTATTACGGGCGTTTCGAGGCGGACCCGTCGACCATGACGGACCTTCCCGCCGCGCAGCGCCAGGCTGTCAAGGATGCACTGTTCCCGCGGCTGCTCACTCCGGTCCGCACCGTCGAGACCGACGAGGGCGATACCACCAAGACCCTGTGGCGTCTGCACGACGGAATCCTGCTGGAGTCGGTGCTCATGCGCTACCCGGGCCGCGCAACACTGTGTATTTCTTCGCAGGCCGGCTGCGGCATGGCGTGCCCGTTCTGCGCCACGGGCCAGGGCGGTCTCGACCGCAACTTGTCCACCGCGGAGATCGTCGACCAGGTCCGCGAGGCCGCCGCGATGATGGAGGCCGAGGGCGGCCGCCTGACCAACGTGGTCTTCATGGGCATGGGCGAGCCGCTGGCGAATTACAAGCGAGTCGTGTCCGCGGTGCGCCAGATTGTCTCGCCCGCGCCGGCAGGCTTCGGCATTTCGCAGCGCAACGTCACGGTCTCCACGGTGGGGCTCGCCCCCGCGATCCGCAAGCTCGCAGACGAGGGCCTCAACGTCACTCTCGCTGTGTCCCTGCACACGCCGGACGATGAACTGCGCGACACGCTCGTCCCGATGAACAACCGCTTCACCGTCGAGGACGTGCTCACATCCGCGCGCTATTACGCGGATCAGACAGGTCGCCGCGTGTCCATCGAGTACGCGCTCATCCGCGACATCAACGACCACGATTTCCGCGCGGACATGCTGGGGCGCAAGCTTCACGACGCACTCGGACCCCTCGTCCACGTCAACCTCATCCCGCTGAATCCGACACCGGGTTCGAAGTGGGACGCTTCGCCGCGCGAGCGCCAGGACGAATTCGTCCGCCGCGTTATCGCCCAGGGCGTCACCTGCACGGTGCGCGACACGAAGGGCCAGGAGATCGCAGCGGCGTGCGGCCAGCTCGCGGCCGACGAGAAGCAAGCGGGGGCATAGGGTATCTACCGCGTTGGAGTCATCACAGTAAAGTGCTGATCATTTCGGGGGTCTTCCAGTTCATCGATGGCTGCGATAGCGAGATCAGGCGCGGTGATGCTGGAGATCCCGGTGGTGTCTAGCAGCAGAGTATCGGTTCCACGCTCGTAGGTGCCTGTGCGCTCCCCGTCCATGAAGAAGGCCGGCGGACTGAGGTAAGTCCAATGCGTGTACGAGTGGCTGAGGCAGGTTTCAAACTGCTGCAGGCTAGCACGGGCTATAGCTTGCCACTCCGCCGAAACGAACTGCGGGTCATCGACCACTCTCGTGTTTCTCAAGTTCGGTGACCACAAGGGAGCAGATCCCCCGATGATCAAAACACGAGTGTTGCTCTGCTGAGCTGCGTCGAGAAGACTGAGTGTCAGGTCCACGACCTGCGACTCCATACCTTGTCCGGTCCTGACAGCGCACACGCAGGCGTCTACGGGTTTGAGTACTTCCGCAAGGGATTCGGTTTCACCGATATCCAGGGCGTGTGGCCTGATTAAAGGAGTGCCAGTTGCTTTGGGGCGCCGCGAGATTGCAAGCACCTCGTGTGAGCGTGCAGCTGCTTCCTGTGCAATAGCGCTCCCCGCCATTCCGGTGCTTCCAAGAACCGCTATCTTCATTTCGTTGCCTTTCTGATTTGTCCAGTGCGTCGAGGGGAGAGCTGCCCGGCCGCCATGGCGACGAGGGCAATGGCAAACCCAGTTAGTTGAATCATGTTGAATGCTTCATTCGCGATGAGGGCACCGAGAGCCGCCGCAGTCAGCGGTGAAAGTAGACCCAGAAGTGCTGTGGGTGTTACTGATAAGTGGCGAATTCCCGAGAACCACAAGGTGTAGGACACCAGGGCGCCCGCGAGCCCAAGCCAGAGGTAACCGACTACAGCTAGCCCGTCAATCACTGGAACACCGTCCACCCACAAAGCAGGAACGACCAGCAGCAATCCCGCTGCAGTCAACTGCCATCCAGCAAATCCGACAGCACTCACCGATCTCGGCCGGCCCCATTTTTTCGTCAGAACTACGCCGAGCCCCATTGATGCCGCACTAGTCATCCCAGTCAGTACACCTATGGGATCAACCGAGGCTGCGGGCCCCAAGACCACCATGGCAATACCGACCACACCGGCTACCGCCCAAAATAGGCGCCAAATAGACAAAGCATCCTGAAGGATGACGATGGCCAGGAAAGCGACCACGATGGGTTGAACTGAGCCAAGCGTCGCCGCGACACCACCTGGCAGCCGTTGAGCAGTGATGAAAAGCAGCGGGAAAAACACCGCCATATTCAGTCCACCGAGTACAAAGCTTTTCCACCACCAATCTCCTTTGGGAAGCTGGCGAGAAACGACTAAGGCGATGAGGCCAGCGGGCAGAGTTCTCATCAGCGCAGAAAACATCGCGTGACCGTGAGGAAGCGCGTGCGTTGTGACAATGTATGTGGTGCCCCACACAACGGGCGCCGTCGCGGTCAGGAGGATCAGACCAATATCGGGCGGTTTGCTTCTGCCGAGGCCAGGGTCTGCATGGGTCTTGGATGCCGAGTTGTTAGACATGGCACCAGCATGCGATGCCTGTATCGATGAATGCAACGCATATTTTTCATGTGTTTAATGAGCTAGCATCATAGATCATGGAATTGCAACATATGCGGTACGTGGTCGCAGTGGCGGAGGAGGGGAGTTTCACCCGCGCCGCCGAACGCTGTTATGTCGTTCAATCAGCGCTTAGTCACCAGATCAATGCATTGGAGCGTGAGATTGGAGTCCGGCTTTTTGCGCGTTCGTCGCGTCGAGTTGAGGTGACTGCGGCCGGACAAGCTTTCATTGTGGCAGCTCGCGAAAGTCTCGCGGCGGCCGAACGAGCTATTGCGGACGCGGCGGAGGCGGCGGGAACCGTTCGAGGGGAGTTGCGGATTGGAGTCATCCCGACCGTCGCCGCAGTCGACCTGCCGGAGCTGCTGGCGCGGTTTCATGCTCAGCACCCAGATGTCCGCATCTCTCTCCAGTCAGGTGGAAGCAATGAGTTCATCGCGCATATCAAGTCGGGTCGTCTACATGCGGCGTTCATGGGGCTCCCTGACAGTGAGGTGCCCGTTGAGTTAGCGCATCGGAAACTTTCGACGGAACGATTGGTTGCGGTTATTCCCGCTTCACACAGATTGGCCGGGAGAAGATCTGTGAAGCTATGCGATCTGCAGGATGAAACGTTCGTTGATTTCCCCAGTGGGTCCGCTGGGCGCGAGCAAACAGATGAAGCTTTCCGCAAAGCAGGCCTCGCTCGCACGGTGGGTTTCGAGGCAATGAGTGTCGAGCATTTCAGCGGTTTCATTCAGCAGGGACTAGGGGTGGCTTTATTGTCTTCCCGTGTCGTGCCCGAAGCTGCATCGATCAAACAGGTCACAGTGACAGACGGGCCGCAAAGAAGCGAGTATCTGGCTTGGGATGACTTCAACCCGAGTCCAGCGACGACCGCGTTTGTGCGTTTAGTTGAGTCACTCGTAGCAGGGTAGTTAAGAAAAGCAATGAAAAACACCCAGCCCAAGGGGGGGTCTGGGTGTAAAGGCAGCTGCTATTTGAAGCGCAGAGCTACTTGTCCTCGACGTGCAGGGTTTCGCGGCGGTTCGGGATCTCCGGTGCGGCGATGACTTCGTCGAAGGCGGCGCCGGTGTGAGTGGAGTGGCCTGCGCCCACGGCGGTGCGCTGGCCGGCCGGAGCCTGCTGGCGAACCGTTGCCGGGTCGATGTTGAGGGCGCGCAGCTGGCTGTCGGTCAGCTCGGCGTAGCGGCCGGTCAGCGTGTGCTGCTCGTGGGTCCAGTTCGGCTCGACGTGACCCTCCGGCTTATTGTGCGCGGTGAGGGTGCGGACCTGGGAGAGCTCCGGACGCAGGGCGAACAGGATCAGACCGATCGCGATCAGCGCTGCGATGGAGATCAACCAGATCGTCTCGACGTGGCCACGGTGGTTACCGAAGTTGTAGCCGAGGAGGAACAGCACGGAAATCCAGCCGGCAATCTGAATGGTCTTCGGCGTCAGCTCGCTCCAGCCGAGCTTCGCCGACGGGACGTCGGCTTCGGAAACACCGTTGTACACCTGGGGTGCATCGTCCTTAGCGCTCACAGCACACTCCTTGCGTGAAATCCTGTCTCTTATACACATCTGACGCTGCCGACGAAGAGGATAGTGTAGATC
>ERZ1031113.312-NODE-312-length-12599-cov-12.645807_pt1 | contig 12599 bp, 11 predicted proteins | sample MGYA00518225_ERZ1031113 | MGnify/ENA primary metagenome ERZ1031113 (study PRJEB33718, sample SAMN03159751) | human skin metagenome | collected 2014-05-20 | study: EMG produced TPA metagenomics assembly of the PRJNA266117 data set (Human skin bacterial metagenome...
CCGGGGTGTAGCCACGAACCCGCTACAACTGGTCAGGAGGTTTCGTGAAAGCCCCAAGCAGGGGTTTACCCCTAAGCTAACTCGTCCCATCCGGGGTCGACGAGCACTCCGCTCCCCCTGCAATTACACTTCAACCTGTGCTAAGCAGGAGAACCTTCATGTCCGCCACGGCAGTGGCGGGCTTTTCTTCGTTGGTGGGATGCGCCGGTCCGCAGGGCACGACAGTGACCACGACAGCCACCTCCACTGTCCGCGAAACAGTGACGGCGTATCCGGGCCCGGCGCGCTACGCGGGCCGGGCGCCACAAACGTTTGGGACCTCCATGCGCGGCGTTGTGGAGATGGTGCCTGTGACGCCAGGCAAGCGCACGATTGCGCTGACGTTCGACGCCTGCGGCGGGCCAAGTGGGTCGGCCGTGGACCAAGGGTTGATAGACGCGCTGCGCGAGTTCGCGGTACCCGCGACGCTGTTTTTGAGCGCCACCTGGATCGAGGCGAACCCGGAGGCGACGCGGAAGCTCGCGGCCGATCCCCTGTTCCGCCTGGAAAACCACGGCACTCGGCACCTGCCACTAAGCGTCAATGGCCAGGCCGCCTACGGCATCGCGGGCACCGCGATGCCCGCGGAGGCCATCGCGGAAATCGACGGCAACCGCGCGCTGCTGGCGGACTACGGGGTGGAGTCGACGTGGTTCCGCTCAGGCACGGCCCACTACGACGACGTCGCCGTCGACATCGCCCACGATCGCGGGGTAAAAATCGCGGGCTTCAGCGTCAACGCTGACGTTGGAGCGACGGCCACGGCGGACCATGTGGCGTCGGCAATCATGCATGCCCCCGACGGCGCGATCGTGCTGGCGCACATGAACCAACCCACCTCGGGCACAGGGCCGGGGGTGCGCGAGGCGCTGGAGCAACTGCCTAGCGACGAAGTCCGGTTCACGTTCCTCGACGGAAGCAGGCCCTAAAACTCAGCCGGCATGATCAGCCATGCCACGCCGTACGCGAGCAAGCCCGGGAACACGCCCATGAGGACGAGCAGGATAAAGACCACGCGCACCGCGGTGGCGTCCACGCCAAGGTACTGAGCGATGCCGCCGCAAACGCCGGCGATGTACTTGTCGGTCATGGAACGCTCGAGGCGCTTCGGGGAGTTGCCAGGGTTGATGTGCTGCGGGTTGTAGGGGCTGGACATCGTGAGATCCTTTCATCGTGGGGCTTGGTGTCCCCCATCAAACCCCTGCCAGCGCAAACCCGCAAGGACATTTACCCACGAAACGTCTGTTAGAGCTGGTTGGTTGGCAGATCCTCGGCAGCGAGTACGTCGGTGAAGAACTCGCTGATTTTGTCGGCGCGGTCCGCGTCCAGGTGGTCGAAGATAAGGCGGCGCACGGTCTCCACGTGGTCCGGCACCGCCTCCTCGAGGTGGGCCATGCCTTGGTCGGTCAGGGTCACCAGCACGCCGCGGGCGTCGCCGGGGCACTTCTTTTTGGTGAGCAGGCCACGTTTTTTCATGCGCGTGACCTGGTGGGAGGCGCGCGAGCGGTCCCAGCCGAGTTCCTCGCACAGCTCGCGCAGGCGCAGTGTGCGGTCTTGCGCCTCCGACAACGCGACGAGCACGGAAAACTCCGGAGAAGAGATGTCGCCGCCTGCTTGGAGGCGATCGTCAATCGTGCGCGAGATCTTGGTAAACCCCGCGAGCATCAGCCGCCACAGTTGCTGTTCTTCGTCGTCGAGCCACCGCGGTTGTGCATTCATACGGGCAGATCCTAGCCGATGGGTGCGGTTTTCAGCTCGTCCATGGAGTACGTGCGCGCCGCGGCGACACGGTCGAAGCGCTGCGGGAAACAGGTCAGTACCAGCACCTGCGAGGACTTTCCCACCTGGGAAAACAGCGAGTTCATGCGGGCGAGACGCTCCGGGTCGGTGGCGCCGAGGGCGTCGTCGACCACCACGGGCACCGGCGTTGTCTCGCCGGAGGCGGTGACCAGGTCCGCGATGGCGAACCGGGTGAGTATGGCCAACTGTTCCTTCGTACCGCCGGAGAGCTGGTCCAGCGGCACGCTCACCCCGTCGACGGTGCGTTCGGTGAGGGTGAGATCCTCGCCGAAGTTGAAGTCAACAGTCGGGCCGAACAGCACGCGGGCGCGGTTGCGGATCGCGTCGTTGAACGGCGCGGTGTAGCGGGCGCGGGCGGCGTCGCGGTGGGTGTGCATCGTCTCGCGCAGCAGGCGCACGGCGTCGGCGCGGCGCGTGGTGCGGGCCAGTTCGGTCTCCGCGGCGTCGAGCTCCGCGGCCGCGCGGTCAGCTTTCTCGGCGGCGCCGGCGGCGATCTCGATGCGGCCGGTCAGCTCGGTGATGCGGTTTTTGGCCTCGGCTTGGCGCTTCTCCAGGTTCTGCAGGCGCGCCTTCGCGCCCTCGAGCATCTGCTGGGCGATCTCCGGGTCGGCGGCCGCGAGCTCGGCGGAAAGCAGGGTGTGCGCCTCGTTTGCCTCGCGTTCCTGCTCGCGAGCGGATTCGAGACTGTCCTCGAGTGAGGTTTTCGGCGTGGTGGTCTCCGCCTGCGCCAGCTCGTCGGCGGCGTGGCTGGCCTCGGCCTGCTTCGCCTCAAGCTTGGTCTGCACGACGGTCAGCTCGCTTGCGGCGGTGCGGTCGGCGTAGGGCTTGAGCGCGGCGTCGGCGGCGTCGACGTCCTTTTCTGCCTTATCCAGCGCCTTTTGGGCGTCCTTCACTGCCAGCTCCGCGGCCTGCTCGGTGTCGGGCAGCTCCGCGGCGTCGACCGCCTCGGCGAGCTCCTCGATCTTGGTGGACAGGCGGTCGCGCTCCGCAGCGAGCTCGTCGGCGCCAGTCCCGGCGAGCGCGTCGTCGCGGCGTTGGCGGGCGGATTTCACCTCCGCGTCGTGCGCCTTGCACGCGTCGCGGGCGGTTCGGGCCTCGTCGACGTCTGCGCAGCCTAGCTTAGACAGCAGACTGGCAAGGCCATCCTCGGCTTTCTCCACAGCACGGCGGGGGTCTTCTGCACCTTGCGCAGCGCGGAAGACAACGTCGAAGTCGTCGAGGGTGAGGCGCGTGCCCTCGTAGACGGCGACGGACTCGGTGCCGTCCACTTCCACGCTTTCGCCGTCGACCTGGATAGTTTTGCCCTCGGCGGTGATCTCCAGTTTGGCGGAGGCGGCCTCGCGCAGGCGGCGCTGCAGTGTCAGTTCGCTTTCGGCCTTCTCCAGCTTGCGCACGTCCGCGTCCGTGACCTGCAGGGCGGGGGCGCTTTTGAGCAAGGTTGCGTAGGCCTCCTCAGATTCTCCGATGAGGGAGAGTTGATCGGTGACGACCGTGAGGCGTCGAGAAGCACGCACGTGATCGCGGACGTTTTCGGCGCCGCGCAGGGTGGTGCGGGCGGCGGCGAGGCGGGATTTCGCATCCTCGACCTGCTGCGTGAGCTCCGTGACCTTCTCGCGCTCCGCGTCGCGCGCCTCCTGGGCAGGCGCGAGCGCGACCTGCAATTCCTTCTCCTCCTCGCGCAGCGCGGCGACGCGCTCGGTCAGCGCGGTGCGCTCGGCGAGGTCCTGCTCGGCGCGATTCCTGGCGACGGTCGCACGCTCGAACTGCTCGGCCGCGGTCTTGGCCTGTAACGCGAGCTGGCTGGCCTTGGCGAACTCAGCCTCACGCTCGGCGAGCTCGTCGTGGGCCTGCGGCAGCTCCGTGTCCACCGCGCGGATTTCGTCCTCGCGGCGGGCCACCTCGTCCACAAATGTGGCCAGCTGCTGCACCTCAGCCTCAGCGGCGCGCAGGGTGTCGCGGGCGGTGTCCACCGCGTCGGACTTGGCGGTGAAGGAGGCTTTGGGCTTGGGTGGGGTCGCGGCCGTCCAGTAGCGGGCATACTCCGCCTCGATAGCGGCCATGAGCTCGGTGTCTTCCTCGCCCGAGTGCTCCGAGCCGTCTTCCGCGTCGAGCGCCTGCGAGATGGACGGGATGCCGGCCGCGGCGATGCCCGGGTCCAGCTCCCCCTGGCGCAGGAACAAGGTCTTGGCCAAGCTGGTGTCCATCTGCTCGGCAATGATTCGCGCGAGCTCGTCGTCCGCCTGGCGCCCGGTGAAGTTCTTGTGCACCGGCGAGAGGATCTCCAACTCTGAGAGCTTGCCCTTCAACCAGCGCTTATGGATTGTAAAGGTCGTCTGCCCCACCGTCGCGGTCATGGTGACCTCGGGTGAGGCGTCGCGGCCGACCGGTGCGAAGATCTTGATCTTCTTGCCGCCGGCTGAATGGCGCTCCTGCAGCACAGTGTTGATGGCGTCCAGGATGGTGGACTTGCCGGCCTCGTTTGGGCCGTGGATGACAATCACGCCGGTATCCGGCAGGTCGCGCAACTCCAGGTGCTCGACGGCGCGGAAGTTGTCAATGACTAGGTCGTGGATGCGCATGGTCTAGCCCACCTCCTTGGACAGGCGAAACAGCAGGTTCACAGCGTCGCGGGCGGTAGCGTTGTCCCCGGCCGCCTGGCCGATCAGCTCGCGCATCGCGCCCTCGGCGAAGCCGGTCAACGGCAGGTTTTCCATCTCCTCGTCGTCGGGCTCGAGGTGCAGGCTCATCAGCCGCTCGCGCGGGTACAGCGCCGCGAAGACCGGCTCTAACTCGGCGAGTTCGCGCTCGAGGGTGCGCGTGTCCTCCAGCCCGAGCGTGCCGGATAACGCGTACTTGATCACGGTGCGGTCCTTCTCCGGGTAGGCCTTCAGCTCCTCGATCACCTCAGCCACATCCTCACTGCTGGCTACCTCCCAGAAGCGGGCCTCGAACGTCCACTCACCCACGGCGACCTTTTCCACCGAGACGTTAGCGCGTCCGGCGTCCTTGTTCACGGTCACCACCAGCGCGTTGCCGGAATCCACCTCGCCGCCGGCCACGCCAGGGGTGCGGTCGAAGTAATCCGTGGTTTCCGGCGCGCCGGAGTACCAGATCCGCTCCGAGGGGGTCAGCGCCGCGGTGGAATGGGTATCGCCCAGGGCGACGTAATCGATCGTGCCCTGGTCGATGGCGTTGTCGAGCGAAGCAACGTCGATAAGCGAATGCGCCTCTTCCTCCCCGAAGCCCTCCACGGCGCCGTGGCCGACGAGGATGCGGACCGTCTCCGTCGGCACCAGGCCGCGGACGGCCTTGGCACACAGGTCCTCCGAGGCATGCTTAGTCAGTAGCGGGGCGCCCACCACCTCGACGCCCTCGCGCACGGCCACCGGCTCAGAGTCCGCGAGCACCGTGACACCTTCGATGCCCTCTGTGCGCTGGAAGATGCTGTCCGCCACGAGGGGGTCGTGGTTGCCGGGCAAAAGGTAGACCGGCACGGGCAGTTTGCGCAGCGCCTCGAGCGCGCGGCCGAGTGTGGTCGGCTCGAGCGAGTTGTGCTCAAACACGTCGCCGGCCACGACGATGAACTCGGCGCCGCGGTCCTGGGCGATCTCCCCCAAGCGGGTGACGGCGCGGAGGCGTGCGTCGTCGAAACGCGACTGCGCTTCGAGCGACAAGAATTTTCGGCGCATGCCTAACTGCAGGTCGGAGGTGTGGATGAAGGTGGTGTGCGTCATGTCCTATACACCTACCACCGCGCCCGACACCCCAGCACGAACATTCGAACACATGATCTAACGGGTGAGCTCGTCGTAGAGATCTTCAATGTCCGCCACCGCGCGCAACTGGTCGATGTTGGTAAACGACACAGTTTGCATCGCGCGGTGGAGCAGGTCGATGTCCGAATCATCGATCATCGGCGCCACCTTTGGACGCGGCAGCTCAGGCAGCTGACGGCCGGACCAGAAGTACTCGGAGCCGGGCTCGGCGTTTTCCTTGGCCAAGTCCTCCGCCTGGTTGCGCTTGCGGTTCTCCAGCTCCTCCAGACGCAGCCCGCGCATGGTGAAGATGACGCTCGGGTCTTTATCTATGAGCTCTGCGGTGCGCTGCGCCACAGCGACGGCGTGCTTACACACGTCCGCGCTATCCGGGCAGTCGCAGTAGAAGGTGACCTCCTGCGGCGTTTGGCACAGCAGGATCTCCAGCACGTCCTCGTCCAACGTGCCGGCTTTCGCCGCCGCAATGGAGCCCGGCGCGCGCACGATCGCGCTCGTGGCGCGGCGGATCTCCTCGGCGTGGCGCTGCGGCAAGTACATGGCCACGCGGAACGGGTCGTTCTGGCTGCCCACCACCTCCGCGCGCACGCCGTGGGCCACCGTGTGCAGCTCCACCACCTGCCCGCGGGCGGCGTACTCCGCGCCTCGCTTCGCCCTGCCCACGTCGGTCTGGCGCACCGCAGCGTTGTAGATGATCATCGCAGCGGGCGACAGCGACCGCGGACGGAACACGGAAATCTCCGCGCCACCGGTTTCGGCCGCGCTGGAGACCCGTTTGCGTGCGCCGAAGTTGGCGTAGATGACGTTGTCTTCTTGCGGTCGCTTCTTCTCAGTCATTCTGCCCCCTGTAGCTGATCAGTTGGGCGAGCTCCTCGGTGCCCAGCTCGGTGATCCAACCCTCGCCCTGGCCCACCACCGCGCCGGCGAGCTGGGTCTTGCCGTCCAGAATGTCCTGGATGGACTCCTCCATCGTGCCACGGGTGATGATCTTGTACACCGTGACGTTCTTCTCCTGCCCGATGCGAAACGCGCGGTCCGTGGCCTGGTTTTCCACCGCCGGGTTCCACCAACGGTCCAGGTGGATGACCATGGACGCCGCCGTCAGGTTCAAGCCGGTGCCGCCGGCTTTCAGGCTGAGGATCATCGCGCGGGGCCCGTCCGGCTGCTGGAAGCGCTCCACGATCGCGTCGCGCGCGGATTTGCCCACGCCACCGTGGAGGAACGGCACGTCCTCGCCGAGGCGCTCGGACAGGTAGGGCTTCAAAATGTCGCCGAACGCCTTGTACTGGGTGAAAATCAGCACACGCTGGTCTGACGCGGCGGCTTCCTCGAGCAGCTCCATGAGTTTTTCCACCTTGCCGGAGCGGTGGCGGCCTTTGTCGGTGACCGCGGAGCCGTCGCCAAGATAGTGCGCCGGGTGGTTGCACACCTGCTTGATGCGGGTGATCGTGGCCAGCACGAGCCCCTTGCGTGCCATGCCCTTGCGCTCCTGAAGCTCCGCCTGCGTGCTGTCCACCAGCGCCTTGTACAGCGCGGCCTGCTCCGGTGTCATGTCCACGGCGATGACGTGTTCGGCCTTGTCCGGCAAGTCCGAAATGATCGCCGTGTCCGTTTTCAGGCGGCGCAGGATAAACGGCGCGGTGAGGCGCTGCAGCCGCTCCCCCATCTCGTCCGCGAGCTCAGGATCCCTGCGTGACTCGATGGCTTTGGCGAAGTGGTTGCGGAAGAAACTCTGCGATCCCAGCATGCCCGGGTTGACGAAATCCAGGATGCTGCGCAGCTCAGAAAGCTTGTTTTCAATCGGCGTGCCGGTCAGGGCGATGCGGTGGCGTGCGGGAATTGCGCGCACACTTTTCGACGACTGCGTGCCCGCGTTCTTGATCGCCTGCGCCTCATCCAACACCACGTGATCCCACTGCACCGCCGCCAGATCCTTGGCGTCGCGCGCGGCGGTGCCGTAGGAGGTGATGACAATGTCGGAGTTGTCGGCTGCCTCAAACAGATCGTCGCCCTTGAGCCTGCCCGCGCCGTGGTGGACGCGCACGCGCATGCCCGGCACGAAGCGGGCCGCCTCGCGCGCCCAGTTGTTCACCACCGACGTCGGGGCGACGATCAGCGACGGGCCGCGCCGCGTGCCCTCCGCCTGTTCCACCGCGAGCAGGGTGAGCATTTGCAGGGTCTTGCCCAGCCCCATGTCGTCTGCAAGCACCGCCCCCAGGTTGTTGCGGGACATAAAGTACAGCCAGTCCACGCCGCGGCGCTGGTACTCGCGCAGCTCGGCGTTGACGGTGTCGGGGATGTCCACCCGCTCCGGTGCCGGGCGGTCCGTGCCTCCGACCAGCGAGGTAAACCAGCGCGAGCCGGTGAACTCGATCGGGTTGTCCGCGCCCGCCTCCAGCGCGAGCTGGCGCAACTCCGCGGCGGAGACCACGCCCTCGCCCTCGGCGGCCTTGAGCCGCTCGTACTCCGCCTGCGCCTCATCGGCGATCCGCTGCAGCTCCTCGGCATCATCGGAGCCGGCGGCCTGGGCGATTCGGGCGCGCTTAATGGCGGCCTCCGCTTCAAGCATGGCGTTTTCCAGAGAGGTGTCGTGCAGCTTCTCCAGGTACTTCGCGGTCTTGGCCACCTCGCGGCTATCCGCCAGGACCCACTCGCCGCGGAGCTTGATCAGGCCGGACTTGGATTTGACCAGCTGCGCCATCTCTTCGTCCGAAAGTTCCACGCCGCCGACGGACAGCCGCCAGTCGTACTTGACCAACGTGTCGAAGCCCATCATGGTTACGGTGGAGGAATCGTGCGGGTCCTGATGCTCGCTGACTTTCAGCTTCGAGGCCGTCTCCGCAGTCGCCCACGCGCGAGGCAGGAGCACCACAAAGCCGTGTGCCCGAAGGTACGAGGCGCTCTCGCGGACGAACTTCACAATTTCGTCGCCGTTTAAATACAGGTCCCAATCGCCCGCGTTCGGGTCGAAGCCGTGGCCCACCGCGGAACGGAACCGGCCGTGCTTCGCCGGGTCCACCAACGAGGTCAACTCGATTGCGTGGTCGAGCTGACCGCGCAGGACGTCCGCCGTATTCGAGTCGTAGTCCCCCAGCCGCACCGGCCGCGGCGAATCCGAGCTCGAGCGAACCTGCACGCGCACCGGCCACAGCGTGTCCGGGCCCGACTCCTCCGCCTCGCTCGGCGACTCCACGATGAACACCAGCTGCAGGTTCACCGCCGTGATCGTGCCGTTCCAATCCCCTATCTGCCGGGCCAGCACTGCCCCGCCGCGGCGCAACGGCATGCTGTAGAGCAGCGACTTCACAAAATCGTGCCACGGGTACGGCCTGGTCGGCGCCTTCGCCGCCGCGCCCTGCAAGCGTTCCGACGCGATCCAGTGCGTGAACGTCTGCGCGCAATCCTCGCTCAAGTTCGCGTTGTTCACCGTGAGCACGCCCGGCGAGGCGGCGATCATCTCCGCCAGCCAGCTGCGCTCCTCTAAACCGGTGCCCAGCTGCCACTGCGCGTACCACAGCCCGTCGTGGTACGGCACGTTGATGCTCACGCGTCCCGCGCGCACAAACTGGGTCAAGCCCCTATACATGCGCAGGATCCAGTACATGTCCGGCGCCACCGCCTCGCGCTGGGCAGGCGTGGCCGCCGGCGACTCCTCGTCCAGGTGCGACAGGCTGTCCAAAAAGCGCACCGCGTCCTCGGGCGCAAACTGAGCCAAGGGCGCTTTCAAGCGGACGTGGCGGCCCTTCGGGGTTTGCAGGATGAGGGTATGGAAGTGGTGGAACCTTTGGCCGTCCAAAAGCGAATGCACGATCGGCGGAAACGTGCCGGGCGGCACGTCATCCATGGTCACAATGCGGTGTCCCTGTACGCGCTCAACCCACACCGAAAGCCCGGACTCGGGGAGCCACAGGCCATGGAGAAGGTATTCAGGCATACCCACCCTTATACCACCGACGCCGACATCGCCCGCGCCGAGCGTTCGAACACATTTCTTCAGCGCCCATTCAGGAAATTCTTCAGATCAAAGCAGAAAGACGAAAAATTACGTTACAGTGTTGCGGAACTGTGACGCACATCTACAAAGACGCAAGGGAGCCCACATGTCCGATAGTTTCTGGCTAGTGCTTGCCATCGTCCTGTATTTCGGGGTGATGGTCGCCATCGGGTTCTACTCGTGGCGCAAGACAACAAAATACGACGACTACGTCCTCGGCGACCGCGGCCTCGGCCCGCTCGTCGCCGGCATCTCCGCGGGCGCCTCGGACATGTCCGGCTGGCTGCTCATGGGCCTGCCCGGCGCACTGTTCGTCGCCGGCATGAGTGAGCTGTGGATCGTCATCGGCCTGTTCATCGGCACCTGGGCCAACTGGAAGTGGATCGCGCCGAGGCTGCGCAGCTACACCGAAGTGGCCAAGAACTCGATCACGCTGCCCAGCTTCTTCGAGAACCGCACGCACGACACCTCGCGCGTGCTGCGCTTCACCTCCGCCGTGATCATCATCTTCTTCTTCACCTTCTACGTCTCCTCCGGCATGGTCTCCGGCGGCCGCTACTACGAATCCACCTTCGGCGGCGAATACATTCACGGCGTGCTCATCGTCGGCTCCATCACGGTGCTCTACACCTTCATCGGCGGCTTCCTCGCCGTGAGCTACACCGACGTGGTGCAGGGCGGCCTGATGTTCCTCGCCCTGATCACCGTGCCCATCATGGCGCTGATGTCTTTGGACAACCCGTCCGACATCTTCTCCTGGGCCACCTCCAACCCCTACGGCCCCTGGGAAAACGGCAACCCGGACTACTTCAACCTCGTCGCCGGCGTGTCCGCGGGCACCATCATCGGCAACATCGCCTGGGGCCTGGGCTACTTCGGCCAGCCCCACATCATCACCCGTTTTATGGCGCTGCGCTCCCCGTCTGAGGCGAAGGCTGCCCGCCGCACCGGCTCCATCTGGGTGGCCATCTGCTACCTCGGCGGCATCTTCACCGCGCTGGTGGCAACGGTCTACTTCGGCCAGAAGTCCGCGTCGGTGACCGACCAGTCCGGTTACGAGACCGTCTTCCTGGACCTGGCGCGCATCATGTTCCACCCGCTGATCGCCGGCATCGTGCTCACCGCCGTGCTCGCCGCGATCATGTCCACCATGTCCTCCCAGCTGCTGGTCACCTCGTCGGCGCTCATCGAGGACATCTACCGCATCTTTAGGAAGAACCCGAACAACACCAGCCTGCTCGTGCTCTCCCGCGCCATGGTTATCGGCGTGGCACTGATTGGCATGCTGCTGGCGCTGAACCCGTCCGACACCATCCTCGGCCTCGTCGGCTTCGCGTGGGCCGGCTTCGGCTCCGCGTTCGGCCCCGTGGTGGTGGCGTCGCTATATTGGAAGCGCCTCACCTCCCAGGGCGCGATCGCCGGCATGATCGTCGGCGCCGTGACCTCGTTTGTCTGGGGTTCCATCGACTCGCTGTCCGGCATCATCTACGAGATCGTCCCGGGCGTCATCCTGGCCACCCTGGCAATGGTCATCGTCTCCCTGGCCACCCGCCCGAAGGAGGGTGTGGCAGAAGAGTTCGACACCGCCGCAGCCGCCACCGACTACGCCCTCGCCCACCCGGAAGAGGACTTCTCCGCAGCACTGCGGAACCGCGGAGGCTCCGCCGCAGTCTAAGAAGGTATGCGCCGATACCTTCTTATTCTGTCCGCCCTCACTGTTCTGGTGGTGCCGTTTCCCACGGGGCAATTGCCTATCGACGTCCCAACGGTGCCCCACCGCACCACCATCCTCGGCTACGACAGAGCCGAGTTCGGCCCCGGCTGGGCCGCCGGCACCCGCGGCTGCGACACCCGCGCCACGGTGATGGCTGCCGCCTTCGATGCAGATTGCGCCCAGCCCTGGCCGCAGTGGGATGATCCCCGAGTTGTAGACCCCTACACCGGGGATTTTCTTCTTCCTCACGATGTGGAAATCGACCACATCCTGCCCGTCTCCGCCGCGTGGGACCTAGGCGCCCACCGCTGGGACGACGCCACGCGGGAGCGCTACTACAACGACCCGCGCAACCTCGTCGCCGTGTCTTCCGCAGCCAACCAGGCTAAAGGCGACAAACTCCCGTCCGAATGGATGCCCACGGATATGCGCTCGCGCTGTGCGTATGGGCGCCGGATGGTGGACGTCGCAAAGCACTATGCCCTGCCGCTGCCCCGGGCTGACCTGCGGGCGGTGCGGCGCGCATGCTCCGGCGTGGCCGGGCTGCTCTCGCGCAGTGAGCTGTGAGGATTTTCCAACCATGCCGTAAGGTGTTGCCCCATGACTACATTCCTCATCTTCCTGCACGTTGCCGCAGCCATCCTGCTGCTCGGCCCCGTTGTTGTGTCGACCTCCATGTTCCCGCGCCAGGCCGTGGAATCCCGCGCCGGCGGCGAAGAGGCCACCGGCCGCGCGTCGGTGCTCTACCGCATTACCAAGACCTACGGCATGCTCTCCCTGCTCGTCCCGCTGCTCGGCGGCGCCGTGCTCGCCTTCGACTGGGAGGCCTACAAGTCCAACTACTGGTTCCACACCGCCATCGTGCTCTCCGTGATCGCCTGGGCCATCCTGCTGGCCATGGTCATCCCGCAGCAGCGCAAGATGATGGGCACCCTCGGCGCACTGCCGGCCGCCGACGCCGACCCGTCCGATGTGACCGAAAACTTTGAAAAGTCCAAGGCGAAGGCAACCGCCGGCGCCGGCATCTTCAATCTGCTGTGGATGCTGACCCTGATCCTGATGTTCCTGCCCACCCCGGCGTAAGGAGCGCGGGGTTCCCGCTAGTAAGGCCCAGCTATTCCCGTTCGGCGAATGGCTGGGCCTTATTCGTTAGTTCCGGCCCGCGCCCGGGGTCCTGGATGACACCCCCGCACCGACCCTGGGATCCAAAGCCTGGGAATGGCCGGCGGGATCAAGCGGTTAATGCGCCACGATTGAATATTTGCTGGAGTATCTCACG
>ERZ1031113.314-NODE-314-length-12573-cov-7.578527_pt1 | contig 12573 bp, 11 predicted proteins | sample MGYA00518225_ERZ1031113 | MGnify/ENA primary metagenome ERZ1031113 (study PRJEB33718, sample SAMN03159751) | human skin metagenome | collected 2014-05-20 | study: EMG produced TPA metagenomics assembly of the PRJNA266117 data set (Human skin bacterial metagenome...
TCTACACTATCCTCTTCGTCGGCAGCGTCAGATGTGTATAAGAGACAGATCCAGATGACACTGGCTCCGGCACCCTGAAGGGCGTCGAGGAAAAGCTCGACTACCTGCAGTGGCTCGGCGTCGACTGCCTGTGGCTCCCGCCGTTCTACGATTCGCCCCTGCGCGACGGCGGCTACGATATCCGCGATTTCCGCAAGGTGCTCCCGGAGTTCGGCACCGTCGAGGACTTCGTTTCGCTTATCGACGCCGCCCACAAACGCGGCATCCGCATCATCACCGACTTCCCCATCAACCACACCTCTGACACGCACCCGTGGTTCCAGGAGTCGCGCCGCGACCCGAACGGCCCCTACGGTGATTTCTACGTCTGGTCGGACACCCCCGCCCCGTACGCGGACGCCCGCATCATCTTCATCGACACCGAAGAGTCCAACTGGACCTACGACCCGGTGCGCAAACAGTACTTCTGGCACCGCTTCTTCTCCCACCAGCCGGACCTGAACTACGACAACCCCGACGTTCAAGACGCCGTCATCGACGTCATCCGCTTCTGGCTCGACCTCGGCATGGACGGCATCCGCCTCGACGCCATCCCGTACCTCTTCGAGCGCGAGGGCACGAACTGCGAAAACCTCCCCGAAACGCACGAATTCATCAAGCGCGTCCGCACGCTTTTCGACGAAGAGTACCCCGGCCGATTCCTCCTCGCTGAGGCCAACCAGATGCCCGACGAGGTCGTCCAGTATTTCGGGGACAGCGACGAGTGCCAGATGGCTTTCCACTTCCCGGTGATGCCCCGCATCTTCATGGGTATCAGCCAGGAATCCGCGCAGCCCATCATCGATATCCTGCGCGAGACCCCCGATATTCCGGAGTCCGCCCAGTGGGGCATCTTCCTCCGCAACCACGACGAGCTCACCCTCGAGATGGTCTCCGAGGAGGAGCGCGACTTCATGTACACCACCTTCGCCACCGACCCCCGCATGCGCGCGAATGTCGGTATCCGCCGCCGTCTCGCTCCTTTGTTGGGTGGCCACCGCGACCGCCTCGAGCTGGCGCACGCCCTCCTACTGTCGCTTCCCGGTTCCCCATTCCTCTACTACGGCGACGAGATCGGCATGGGCGACAACATCTGGCTTCCCGACCGCGACGGTGTCCGCACCCCCATGCAGTGGAATGCCGACCGCAACGGCGGCTTCTCCCGCACCGATCCCGAGCGCCTCTATCTGCCGGCCATCCGCAACGACACGTACGGCTACCAAGCCATCAACGTCGAATCCCAGATGGAACGTGAAAATTCGCTGCTCCACTGGGTCCGCGAGCACGTGCACATCCGCAAGCAATACAAAGCTTTCGGACGCGGCGACTACCAGGAAGTCGAGCACTCCAACCCCCATGTTCTCGCCTTCATCCGCGAATACGACGGAGAACGAATTCTCTGCATCAACAACATGAGCTCGCTGCCCCAGCCAGTCGAAATGAACCTGTCGCACTTCGCAGGAGTCGTTCCCCGCGAGCTGTCCGGCAACATCGAGTTCCCCGCCATCGGTGAACTTCCGTGGCTGGTCACTCTCGCCCCGCACGGCCACTTCTGGTTCGATATTTCCTAACCCCTCACAGATCATGGACCTGAAAAAGACTCGTTTTTACGGCGCGAAATCAGAAGAGATTCTGAACCAAAAAGTCGTCGCGGAGATCCCCGCCAAGAATTATGCATGGCAGATTCTCGAAGTCGACCACGGCAAAATCGACCATTATCAGGTCCTCATCTCCAACGACGAGGACATCCTCGACACCGATGAGGGCGCCCAAACGTACGTGGAGCACCTCCCCAATTTCGGTGAAATTTCCGGGGACATGTCGGGAAAGACCGCTCACCCACTTCGAGCTGATCAGTCGAATACCTCCCTTATCGTGGACGAGAAGTGGATCCTGAAGGTCTTCCGCAAGCTCGAAACTGGATTGAATCCCGACGTCGAGCTTTTGAGCGAAATTTCCGACTGCCCGTACGTCGCCGGCGTTCGCGGCCACCTCACCCGAGATGGCCAAACCCTGGCGATGATGCAACAGTTCATCACCGACGGCCGCGACGGTTTCCAACTCGCGCTCGACCCAGGACTGGAAAGCGAGCATGAACTCGGCACCGCCATCCGGACCGTGCACGAAGCACTTTCGGACGCTTTCGGCACGGAATCAGTCTCTGGCTCCCAGATCCGCGATTCACTCAACGCGCATCTCGACGAGATTCTCACTCAAACTGATGCCCTCAATCCTTTCGAAGACAATTTGCGGGAAATTTACTCACGGGTGCCAGATGATCACGTAGACATTCAGCGCATCCACGGTGATCTTCACCTGGGTCAGACTCTCCTTTCTGATCGCTGGTATTTGATTGATTTTGAGGGCGAACCTGCCCGCCCCCTTGAACAAAGGCGGCTGCCAGATCATCCTTTGCGGGATGTCGCCGGAATGGTGCGAAGTTTCGGGTACGTGCATGCAATGGGGGGTCAGGCTGACGTCGATAAGCTGCTCGCTGGGTACGAAATTGAGCCGAACCCGATCCTGGATGCGTACATCGCTGACAAAGCTGCGTACGAAGTCGTCTACGAATCCAACAACCGGCCCGACTGGGTCGAGATCCCGTTGCGCGCGATCCGCGAACTGTCCTAATCCTCCGGCGGCGGCTCGTAGGTGGGCATGGGCTCCGGGTGGAAGGGGAAGCGCAGTCCGTACTTCTCCTCCAATTCCAGGAGTTTTTCGAGGCACTTTTCGTAGTCGAAGTCCTTCTCGAAATCATCCAGGACCTTGTGGCACTGCGCGAAGAACCTGGCGTTTTCGCGCTTGAGCCGTCTGACGTCGTTGAGCGAACGCGACCACTTCGGATTCGTCGGGGTGATCTGGCTTTCGAGCACGCTTTCCGGTTCCACTCGGGCGTACGTTCCATCCGCGAAGAGCCACACGACCTCACCGGTGACCGGATCCGGGACGTAGAACGCCAGACGGTCAGTCTTCATGTTGTGGTGGTGCTGGCAGAGGCAGTAGAGATTATCTGCGTTCGTCTGGCCTCCTTCGTCGTACGGGATCCGGTGGTCGAGCTGGCAGGACCAGGCATCGCGGCTGCACCCCGGGTAGATACAGGTTCCGTCGCGGCCGCGTACAAAAGCTCTGACTTTCTCGGGTGCGACGTAGCCGGCAACGGTGTGAGCCGCAGCCCCTTCAAGGTCGATCACGCTGATATTGAACGAGTGGAACATTTCGGTGCCGACGGCGCCCGACCACCCGAAACCGGGAATGAACACGGGCTTGGTGGTATCCACGGTGCCATCCGGTTTCTTCGGCGCGTACGCGAAGATGGTGGCGGGAAGCTCAGCGGCGACACGGCCCGTGAGGAGCTTGAGAGTCGCGTCAGAATCGGAGAGACCGTGCTTGCGTGCGGTCGCCCTGATCGAGGACTGGGCTGCAGCCATCGTCGCGTTGTCCGCGGAGAAGGTCAGGCCAGACAGTCCGACTCCCGAGGGATCGGGATGGAAATCGAGCTGACCGAAGCCAGGGGGCGTCTCCCCGCGCTTCTTCTTTTTCTCTGCGTCAAAGGCCACGGAGCAATCCAGGGTGGCCATCAGCAGGTTGAGCTGACGGGTGACCATATACGGCGTCGGCAACTGCTGGTTCGGGGTATCGGGCGTGAACAGGCCGACGAGGAGGTCGTCGATCTGTTCGTAGTCCTCGGAAGCGGCATCATTGCCCAGCCGGTTCACTGCTTTTTCGATGGCGCACAACCGCTTGATGTCCAAGCGCTGCTCCTCATCTTGAAGGGCGCGCAGGCGGGGCAGCTGCTGGAGAGTCATGTAGGCGAACATTCCCTCCTTCACATAAGAGGGAGTCAACCCGGTGCTGATGCTCACGGCAGTGACTTCCGCGTCCGCATCGTGGGAACCAAGGAATTCGTCGTTTTGTGCATATCGGCCGAAGATGGCGTGCTGCGCACGCCGCAGATAGATGCCTGCGGTGCTGTCTGGGTCGTCGGGATTCTCGCTAGCGAAGAACGCACCGGGCGGCGGAGAATGCCCGGGCGCTTCGACTTGGGCGCTCATGGTCTGCTCCTTGTCTCATCGGGATCGTTATGGATCGCTTTCAGACGTACTTGAAACATCTGTGCGAACAGTATTGCAAACGACCCAGACACACCTCCTTGAAAGCACTCATAGTTATCCACAGATTCGCCAATCTGTTCGACTTCTTATCCACAAAATGCAGGTCGCATCGGAATTGGGAAGGAGGAATTTCGAACATGGACGGGGCGTCGATAAGCAAATTTTTCACCCAATGGAACCCTGTTCCGCGGCATGAGATGATAGGGTGACCCCTACGATTAGTTCATTTTCCTAGGGAGGCCCAATGTCTACTGCGGTGTCTAGCGGCAACAAGACGCAGACCAGCGCGATCGTGATTACAGCGCTCGCACTCTTCTCGATGTTCTTCGGTGCCGGAAACCTCATCTTCCCGCCCATGCTCGCGGTACAGGCGGGTGAAAACTTCTGGCCGGCGATCCTCGGCTTCCTCACCACGGGTGCGTTGCTGCCCGTACTCGCCGTGGTCGCGATCGCACTGTCCGGCTCGAATGTGCGCGACCTTGCGCAGCGCGCGGGCTCCCTGTTCGGCGTGGTGTTTCCCGTTCTCGCGTACCTCTCGATCGGCGCGTTCTATGCTCTTCCGCGTACAGGTGCCGTGTCCTTCGAGGTCGCCATCACGCCGGTGTTCGGTTGGGACAGCACACTGAGCGCGGCAATCTTCAATATCGTGTTCTTCGGCATCGCCCTCGCCCTTTCCTGGAATCCGACGCGCATCACCGACACGCTGGGTAAATTCCTCACGCCAGCGTTGGTGATACTCCTGGTCGTCATGATCGGCATGGCGCTGTTCACGATGACGAACCAGCACTACACCCCGAGCGAGGATTACACCTCCAGCGCGTACCCGGCGGGCGTCCTCGAGGGATACCTCACGATGGATTCGATCGCCGCACTGGCATTCTCCATCGTCGTCATCGCATCCCTGCGCAATAAAGGGTTCGCCGAAGGTAAGCCCCTGGTTCGCAGCACCATCCTCGCTGGCCTCGGTGCAAGTATCTTGCTCGCACTGATCTACCTCGGCCTCGGCCTGATTGGCCGCGCCATGCCTGAAGCGACGCAGTACGACTCGGGAGCACCTTTGCTTGCCGACGCAGCCCTGCAGCTCATGGGCCGCCCCGGCCAGACCGTCTTCGCGCTGATCGTCGTTCTCGCTTGCCTGACCACCGCGATCGGGTTGATCACATCCACCGCGGAGTACTTCTCCCAGCAGTTCGCGGGTTCCTACCACACCTGGGCCACCATTTTCGCTGTTGCCTCCGCGGTCATGGCGACGCAGGGCCTGGACTTCGTGATCGCCATCGCTGGTCCGGTCATCGGTTTCCTGTACCCGCCGGCGATCGCCCTGATCTTCGTCACCCTCATCGAGCCGCTGTTCCGCCGCCGCACACGCCTGCGCTGGGGCTTCTTCTTGCCGATCTGGGTCGCCGTCATCTGGTCGCTGATCTCCACCTTCATCAGCCTCGGGTGGGCTGCGGACGCACTGACGCCGCTGGTCGCGTGGTCGCCGATGCAGGGCTTCGACCTCGGCTGGCTGCTGCCGACGGCTGTGGCATTCGCAATCGGTGTCGCCATCGACCTTGCTAAGCCACACGCCCCGCTGGAGATCGGCACGCAACGCACTGTGGAGGGCGAGACCCTCGAAGAAGCTGAAGCCAACCTCGCCTAACCAGAAATAAAGCGTCCTTCCACTTTGTTGCAAGGGGTGTACATTGCCCCGACTGGAAGGACGACCATGACTCCCCTATCCCTGCTGGATTTCTGCACTGTCCGAGACGACGAGACCCCTGGCCAGTCCATGGAGCGTTCCGTGGAATTGGCACAGACAGCAGAGAAGCTGGGATATGGCCGGATCTGGTACTCCGAGCACCACAACATGCCGTCGATCGCGTCGTCGTCGCCGGCGGTTCTCATCGCGCACATCGCCGCCAAAACCGAGAAGATTCGTCTCGGCGCTGGTGGCGTCATGCTTCCCAACCATGCGCCATATGTGATCGCGGAGCAGTTCGGCACATTGGCTGAGCTGTATCCGGATCGGATCGATCTCGGGTTGGGCCGCGCACCAGGAACGGACCAGAATACGCTAGGTCGTGCCCTTCGCCGCGACCCGATGTCCGCGGAGAATTTCCCGAATGACGTGCTGGAGCTGCAAGGCTATCTCGCCGGGAATTCCGTCGTGCCAGGCGTGACCGCCGTACCAGGGGCGGGCACGAATGTGCCTCTGTACATTCTCGGCTCGTCCATGTTCGGAGCGACGCTGGCTGCAAAGCTGGGTCTTCCCTATTCCTTTGCGTCCCATTTCGCGCCGACGCACTTGGAAGAGGCCACGACGTACTACCGCGAGAATTTCCAGCCTTCTGAGCACTGTGAAGAACCGTTCGTCATCGCGGCGGTGAACGTCACTGCATCGGAGAGCGAACAGGATGCGGCGCGGCAGACAGAACTCGTGCGCCGGAAGCGCGTGAAGGCGTTCCTCGGCCGCCAGGGACGGTCGTTGACCGAGGATCAGTTGGACGCGGTGATGAATTCTCCGCAGGGCCACCAGATCGTCGGCATGTTGCGCTACACGGCACAAGGCACGGGCGAGCAGGTGGCAGAGTATCTGGAGGGTTTTGCAGAGCACGCGAAGGCCGATGAACTGATGATCTCCTTCCAATCTCCGACGCATGAGGAAGTGCTGCATTCGATGGAGATCGTCTCCACATTTATGTAGACGAGGCTATGCATATAAATGTTGGTTTCCAGCTCAAGCACTGTATTGTACTCACCATCTAGTGAATACTTGACAGGAGAACTACCATAGCCCGCCAACAACATCAGGAGATTGCGGACTACCTCCGCGGCCTGATCCACGACGGCACGCTCGCCCCGGGCGAACCGCTTCCTTCCGAGGCTGAGCTGTGCGAGAAATTCGACACGTCACGCGGCCCCGTCCGCCAAGCGGTCGCAGCGCTCCGCGGCGACGGCCTGATTTCCTCCGGGCGCGGGCGGCGTTCGCTCGTTCTGCAAGCCCCGAAGTCCAACACCTTCGACGCACTGATCTCCGCCTCTTCCCTTTTCGCGGAGGCACAGCAGGAAGCGGGTGAGCGTATCCTTCGGGTCGCGCGCGAGCCCGCGTCCCAGAATGTCGCGGAGGCACTCAACCTCCAGGTCAATGACCCGGTAGTGGAGATTGTCCGCATCCGCACGGCGAATGAGACCCCGGTCCTGCTGGAAAGGCTCGTGTTCCCGCTCAAGTTCGGAGAGCGCTTCCTCGCGCTAGTTCCGGGCGAGCAGCCGGTGCACCAGCAGCTTTTCGACGAAGGCGTGGTCATCGACAACGCTTCCCGCACAGCAGAGGCGTCTACGGCGACAGCTCGCCAGGCAGAGCTTTTGGGCATCTCCGAGGGCGACCCGGTGTGGCGGCTGGAAATGCGGGCTTTCACGTTCCAGGGTGAGCCCGTCGAGTACGCGGAGAATTTCTACCGGGGCGACATGGTCAAGGCCGAGCTGAGCAGTGTGAGGGGCGCGTCCATTCCGGTGAAGTTTGAGATCGCCGCAGCGCAAGAATAGCCTTTTGCCCATGAGAGCATTGGGTGCCGCAGTGGCGGTGCTGTCGGTCGGATTGCTGTCCGCATGTTCCGCGGGCAGCACAGCGTCGAATGTGGGCCGCATCGAACCGGACAGCGTAGTCGTGGGCACGACATCGCCGCCCGCCTCGCTCGACTTCACCACCACGGGAGGTGCCGCGATCCCGCAGGCGCTCATGAACAACGTTTACGAGACGCTCGTGCTTATCGACGACACCGGCCAGCCCCAACCCCTCCTCGCCGAGAGCTGGGATGTCAACGAGGACAGGACGGAATATGTCTTTCACCTCAAAGACGGCGTGACTTTTTCAAATGGCGAGAAATTCTCCGCCGAGACGGCTGCCTTTTCCATCAATTATGTGCGCGAGGAATGGACGAATGGACTCGCTAAACAGATGGATCCGGTCACAGACGTCGAGGTGGTGGATCCACTGACATTGAAGGTGACATTAGATGCTCCGTCTAATAGTTGGTTGTGGTCGATGGGGACGTTGACGGGAGCGATGATGGCCCCTGGGGGCGTCGATAAGCTAGCAACCGATCCCGTGGGGACCGGACCGTACGTGGTCGACAGCTTCGCGCTCGGCGAGTCCATTTCTTTTGATGCGCGGGAGGATTACTGGGGCGAGCCGGCGCGCCAAGATGCCGCTATCCGGTATTTCTCGGACGCTGTGTCGTCGGTGAATGCTCTGCGCGTCGGCGATGTCGATGTGCTATGGGGGCTGCAAGCACCGGAATTGCTGGAGACGCTCCCCGATAAATTTAGCGTCGAGGTCGGAACGACGAACGGCGAGGTGCTGCTCAGCTTGAATAATCGCCGTTTTCCATTCGACGACCCGGATGTGCGGAAAGCGGTGGCTTACGCGATCGACAGAGACGCGCTTAACGACGTCGTGTGGAAAGGCATGGCGAAAGACACCGGCGGTGCGCCCGTGTCACCGAGTGACCCGTGGTTCACCGGGAAAGACTATTTTCCATTCGACCCCGACAAGGCCCGGGAGCTGTTGGGCGGCGACTCTCCAGAAGTGGTGATCACGGTGCCGTCACTTCCGTACGCCCAAGATGCGGCGGAGTTGATCTTCTCCCAGCTGAAAGACGTCGGGTTCGACGTGAAGCTCAAAACCGTGGAATTTCCGGCAGTGTGGCTGAACCAGGTTCTCCAGCAGGCGGACTACCAGTCGTCGTTGATTGCTCATGTGGAGCCGCGCGATATGCCGCAGCTGTTCTCCCCCGAGTATTACCTCGGGTTTGATTCCGAGGCTGTGCGGAACAATTTCGCGAATGCCGACGCGGGATCTCCTGAAGAGAATATCGAGTACATGAAGGATGCCGTCGATTCGATCATGGAAGACGCGGGCGCTGTCACGTTGGCGAATTTGCCCAATATTGTCGTCACCGCCCCTGGCGTGGAAGGCGTTGATCCGACAGTGGTCACTGACGGGATCGATCTGTCGGAGGTGACCAAACAGTGAGATCGGTCGTGCGGTTCTTCTCGATGCTCTTCGCGGCGAGCGTGATCATCTTTCTCTTGCTGAGGGCTGTCCCCGGCGACCCGGCGCGGATCGCGCTCGGTGTGACCGCCTCCGACGAGGATGTGGCGAAGCTCGCGAACCAACTGGGCACGGATAAACCTCTGGTCCAGCAGTATTTCGACTGGGTCGGCGGCATGGTGACTGGCAATTTCGGCACCTCGTTGACGAGCAAGCAGGACATCACTCCCCTGGTGCTCGACAGGATGCAGGTCTCCCTGATCCTGACGGTGAGTGCAATGATCTTGTCGATGGCGATCGCGGTTCCTTTGGGGACGTATCTGGTGCGGCGCCGCGGAAAATGGGACACGGCGATCGTGTCTGCGCTGACGCAGGTGGGAATCGCAGTTCCGAGTTTCTTGGTCGGCATTTTGACGGTGGCGGTCTTTTCCGTGTGGTTGGGCTGGTTGCCCGCCAATGGTTGGGTGCCGCCGAATGCGGGATTCTGGGATTTCTTGGCGCACCTAGTGTTGCCGGTGATCGCGCTGAGTTTGGTCCAAGCGGCCATTTTGACGCGGTATGTGCGCAGCGCAGTCAACGAAGAACTGGACAAGGAGTACGTGCGCACAGCGAGGGCAGTGGGCTTATCGACGAGGCAGGCCCTGTACCGGCACGCGCTCAGGAATGCATTCCTCCCTGTTCTGACCGTGACTGGTTTGCAGTTCACCACGCTGATCGTGGGCGCGGTGGTGATCGAGAAGGTGTTTGCGCTGCCGGGAATCGGCTCGATGCTGCTGGATGCGGTGGCGACCCGTGATCTGACCACGGTGCAGACCCTGATGATGCTGCTGGTGGTGTTCACGCTCGCGGTGACGCTGATCGTCGATGTGCTGTACCGGTTCATCGACCCGCGTTTGAGGAGGCAGGCATGAGGAAGATCATCGGCCTGGTGCTCGTGGGAATCGCGGTCTTATTCGCAGTGGTGGCGATGGTGTGGACGCCTTTCGACCCGGTGCATGCAGTGCCGGGCGAGAGCCTGCAGGGTTCGTCGCTCACTCACCTGATGGGCACGGATCAGTACGGGCGCGACGTGCTCAGCCGCGTCATGGACGGCGCGCGCACGACGCTGACTGTGGCTCTTGCGTCGGTGCTGCTGTCGGCGCTCATCGGTGTTCCGCTCGGAGTCGTTGCCGGCATGAAGCGCGGCTGGACAGACGGGCTCATCATGCGGACGAACGATCTGCTGCTGGCATTTCCGGCGCTCTTGTTGGCGATCGTGTTCACTGCTGTGTTCGGCGGCTCGATGTGGATCGTGGTGCTGGCGATCGGTATCGCCGGGATTCCCGGGTTTGCGCGGGTGTCGCGCGTTGGGGCTTTGCAGGTGATGGCGCAGGACTATGTGCTCTCGGCGCGGATCTCTAAAGTGCCCGGGTTTTTGATTGCGTGGCGGCATGTGCTGCCGAATATCACCTCGACATTGGCGGTGCAGGTATCTGTGGCACTGGCTCTGGCAATCCTGGCGGAGGCGGGGCTGTCTTTCCTCGGGCTCGGCACTCCTGCGCCGTATGCGTCGTGGGGCAGGATGCTGCAGTCATCGCAGGCGTATCTGTCGACTGCCCCTCACTTGGCGCTGTGGCCGGGCCTGGCGATCGCCGCGACTGTTTTAGGCTTCAACCTGCTGGGAGATGCTGTGGCTGATAGGAGGTCACGATGACCCTGGTGCACATTGAGGATCTGACCATCGACGGGATCCTGGAGGGCATCTCTTTCGATATTTCTCGTGGAGAGCGGCTGGGGCTGATCGGGGAATCCGGTTCCGGCAAATCCATGACCGCGCTGACCATCATGGGGCTTCTCGATGAAAGGCTCACTCCCCGTGGAACCGTCACTCTCGATGGCACCGACATGATCAAGTCTTTGCCACGCGTGAAAAGGAAGCTGCGCGGGAAGAAAGTGTCGATGATCTTCCAGGAACCGATGACGGCGCTGGACCCGCTGATGACGGTGGAGCGCCAAGTCGCAGAGGCCTGCTCGTTGGAGAAGGCGCGGGAGCTCCTGCGGGAAGTGGGTGTGGAGCGCACGTCGAGTTACCCGCACGAACTGTCTGGCGGGCAGAGGCAGCGGGTGTTGATCGCCTTGGCCATCGCAGGCGATCCTGATTTGCTCATCTGCGACGAGCCGACGACTGCCCTGGACGTGGAGGTGCAACAGCAGATTCTGGATCTGCTCGACTCCCTCGTCCGGGAGCGCGGGATGGCGCTGCTGTTCATCACGCACGACCTCGCCGTGATTCGGAAGATGACCGACCGCGTGATCGTGCTCAAGGGCGGACAGATCGTGGACGCCGATGCGGATCTCGACGATCCCCAGGTCGATTACACCGCTCAGTTGGTGGAGGCGTCGAAGCCAAAACCATCAGCAGAAATCCGCGCGACGGGCGATCCAGTCATCGAACTGAAGGATGTCACGTGGCGTCGCGGAAACACGTTGGCGCTGGACAACGTGAATCTGACGGTGCACAAAGGCGAGAGGATCGGCATTGTCGGTGGCTCGGGATCGGGAAAGACGTCGCTGTTGCGCGTCATTTCCGGGCTGAACGTGCCGGATTCTGGGTCGGTGCGCGTCGACGGCGGTCTGCAGATGGTCTTCCAGGACCCGTATTCTTCGCTCAACCCGCGGCGAAAAGTACGTGATTCCATCAGGGAGGCCGGCTCGGACGAGGCGCGGGCGGAAGACGTTCTGTCCCAGGTCGGTCTGGAAGGGATGGGCCCCAGGTTCCCACACCAGTTTTCGGGCGGGCAGCGGCAAAGGATCTCCATCGCGCGCGCGGCGGCCCCGCACCCGGAGATCCTCATCGCGGACGAGCCGGTGAGCGCGCTGGATGTGTCGGTGCGCGCTCAGGTGCTCGAGCTTATCGACGACTTGGTCGTGCATGACAACGTCACACTCATTTTCGTCTCACACGACCTGTCTGTGGTGAGGCAAGTCTGCCCGACAATCGCGGTGCTGTACCGCGGCAAGATCGTCGAGACGGGCCCCACCGAAGAAGTGTGGGCGAACCCGCAGCACGAATACACGCAGTCCCTTCTGTCCGCGATTCCGTAGGCTGAAGACATGAGCATCGTCGTTGTCGGCTCCATCAACGCAGACCTGACCATCAATGTGGAGAGGCATCCTCTCCCCGGCGAAACCCTGTTGGGCACGGGTGGCAAAATCACGCCCGGAGGCAAGGGCGCGAACCAGGCGGTCGCGGCGGCACGCCTCGGATCCGAGGTTTTCCTCGTGGGAGCAGTCGGCGAAGATGCGCATGCGAAAGACGCGACCAATTTGCTTATCGACGCCGGCGTGGACCTCAATGCCTGTCTCTTATACACATCTCCGAGCCCACGAGACTCCTGAGCATCTCGT
>ERZ1031113.320-NODE-320-length-12396-cov-7.945709_pt1 | contig 12396 bp, 8 predicted proteins | sample MGYA00518225_ERZ1031113 | MGnify/ENA primary metagenome ERZ1031113 (study PRJEB33718, sample SAMN03159751) | human skin metagenome | collected 2014-05-20 | study: EMG produced TPA metagenomics assembly of the PRJNA266117 data set (Human skin bacterial metagenome...
GGAGGACTCGAGAATGTCGAAGAGCTGATCCGGCCCCGCGAGGAAGTCCTTGATCGCCTCGATCTGGATCGCCATCGTCGAGTACTCCATGCACATGAAGTGCTTGTAGCTCGAGCGCAGCATGGACCTGAGCAGGCCGTTCGGCTCGCCGTCCAAGTACATCGACGCAACGATCAGGCGGTTGCGCATGTGGAAATACGCCTGCCAGTCAATCGCGTCGTCCTTATCTGCCCAGGCCATGTGCCAGATTGCGGCGCCGGGCCAGGTGACCGTCGGAAAGCCTGCTTTTCCTGCGCGCAGCGAGTACTCCGTGTCGTCCCACTTGATGAACAGTGGCAGCGGCAGACCCATCTGCTCTGCGACCACGCGCGGGAAGAGGCACATCCACCAGCCGTTGAACTCGACGTCGATGCGGCGGTGCAGCGGACGCGACGTGGTCTTGCGCGGGTCGAGGTCTTCTTCCTCCGTGCCCACGTAGCCGAGCGGGTACTTGGCGAAGTCGTGGTCGTACACCGCGTGCGGCGCCGCTCCCCACATGAAGTCCGCGCGCTTGACCTGCTCGCCCGAGGTGCGCAGCTGGCTGCGGTCCTGGAGGTTGAGCATCTGCCCGCCCACCAGGATGGGGCTCTTTGCATAGCGTGCCGCCTGCACCGCACGCAGGATCGAATCCGGCTCAATGGCGATGTCGTCGTCCATGTACAGAATGAACGGCGCATCCGTCTGGTGCAGGGCCTCGTACATGATGCGGGAGTAGCCGCCCGAACCACCAAGGTTGCCCTGGCTGAAGATCTTCAACCGGCCGCCGAGGTTCTCCTCCGCCTCCGCGAAGTCCGGCTCGTCCGCCGGGTGCTGGTTGCCCTGGTCCGGCATGAGCACATCCGTGATCGCGCCAAGCACCAGCGGATCCTCCGCCAGCGCATGCAGCGCGTTGACCGCGTCGCGCGGGCGGTTGAACGTCGGGATGCCCACCGCGACCTTCTTTTCCGACGGTTCGATCGTCGTCCCGTCCGGCAGCACCTGCGGATCCGGTTCCTGCGGCGAGCACCAGCCCGCATTCGCGATCGTCGCGTCCGACTCAGCGTTGATGTCGAACCACAGCCAACCGCCGTCCTCGAAATTGGCCAGCTTCAGCGGGATCTCCACCCGCTCGTCCTGCGCCTCCACGTTGGTCACCGCGATGCGCACACCATCGTGCTTGGAGCGGTACACCGAGATCGTCGCCGCTCCCTCAACATCCATTGCCAGCACCACCGTGTCCAGCTGCGACCAGCGACGCCAGTAGCTCGCCGGGAACGCATTGAAGTACGTCTGGAACGAGACCTCCGCCCCTTCCGGCACGGTCACCCGCGTCCGGTCGGGCCAGCTCGCCCTCTTCGTGTTCTGCTCCGACTCGGTCAGGTAAAGCATCCGCACATCGTGCGGCTCACCCTTCCGGGGCAGCAGAATGCGTTGCAGGACATCCACGGCTTTCATGTCATTCACGGACTCAACGTTAATAGCTGGGCCAGAAATGCACTCCCCCGGCGCGCGGGACCGAGACCGTAATAACGACTAAAACGGCTCTTCCGGTTTCGGAGTGCGTAGCGGGGTGAAATAGAACACTGCGGGTTTAGCGGGTCACCCGCTGGATCTTGCAGCGCCTTGCCACTTTCATTCGTCGTAGGTTTGAGGTAAGCCGGTGACGAGCCGAGCATCTTGGAAATCTGGAAAAGGGGTCATCATGTTCAAAAAAGGGCTGGCGTGCGTGAGCGCCACGGTGCTCTGATGTTGGACTTCAGCCAAACGATGTAATCCGGGTGGGGGGAGACGACTAACCACACAAACCCGCGCTAAGACAGCAAACATGTATTGAGGAGGATGGCATTGATGCGTAAACAGAAAAGCGCAGCCTACTGGTGGAGCGTTACTGTCGTTGTAGTTCTGTTCATCGCAACGCTTGTAATCAATTATCTAGCAGGACTAAGTGCTGATGAATCATACTTTGGAGCACATTGGTGGCATCGTTTGGCATGGATTACGCCACTGTTGTTCTTGGCTTCTTTGATTTGGGCCTGGTTCGAGCACAGGAAGGTGCATCGGTATCCGCATTGACCCATATTTAGTAGCGTCGGGCGTGAATGAGAGTGGCACAGACACCAGATCCACTTCTTCAAGCGCGATAGCTCGGATTCCGTCCCGGACAATCACTCCATTACTCACCGCTACAACTCGGTGAAGCCGCGCCCAAAGCGATAGGAGTGGGTCGACGTTGACTCGGCCTCCGATTCCGCGAGCGGGCCTGTCAATGGATGATACGAAAAAGCCCCGGACCAGGGCATTCCTGGGACGGGGCAGATTCGGATCGCTTTATGCGGCAACCAGGGATCCGGAGAAGTCACCGGTATCGAGGGTGCCGTCTGCGAAGCGCGAGAGCTTTTCAGCTGCATCGCGGCCGGCGAGCACGGGAACCCAATCGGTCACGTTCGCCCGCTGCAGGTGCTCGCTCAAGGTGTCGCGGAAGATCGTCTCGACAATGTGTGCGCCGAGCTCCTCGTCGAACCGAGCGTGCAGGTCCTTGGAAATGTTGTTGATTGCGATCATGGCATCCTCCTTTCGTATTGCTGATTGCCATGAAATTGAAGGTGCGCCCGAGGGGAACCCCGGGGCAAGGTCTCGAGCTTTCGCCCGTTGTTAACCTGGCGTTAACTTTAGCAGATGATTGGTAAGCAACAAGCATTGATGAGCCAGAAACAAATAACCGTGCCCTGTGCAGGCACAATAGCGTGAATAAAAATAGAACGAATGTTGCCACGGAAGCTGTGTTCATATGTTGTTCACTTAAGGGCTTCGAAATGAGCACTGCTGTTAACCTTATGGTCATTTTGGGAGGCTCATTACTCTATTTCGGCGTGCTAATCTCCCGGCTGTGCTTATCGACGACTCCCCTGCGACCCGCCGCGCCACCGAGGCCGCGGGCGCACCGGTTCACCGCATCGCAATCCCGCTGCTCTACACACTGATGGGTTTCGTGCTTCTCCGCTCGGCGTGCATGATCCCGCTGATCAATCCGGGCACGGACTTCACGCCGATCTGGACCGCAGCAAATAAATACTGGGCGGGCGAGCCGGTGTTCAACTCTGACTACACCATCGATATGCCGCACTATCTCTACAGTCCGGCGGGCACCGTCCTGATCTCACCGGTGGCGTTGTTCCCCACTGAGTCCATGGCCCGAGCCGTGATGGCCTATTTGGGCGCGGCTTCGATCATCGGCGCGATCGCATTGGCGTCGTGGATGGTCTCCCGCCGCTGGTTCCACATCGCGTTCCCGCTCACCGTGTCCTTCTTCTTCATCACCCCGGAGCCTGTCCAGTTCACGTTGGCACTGACCAATATCAACGGCTTCATGCTGCTGCTCGAGGTACTGTTCGTGTGGCTTTCGTTGCGCCTGCGTGAAAAAGGTGTCGGTTGGAAGGGGCACTTCAACCGCCCGGAGGCGTGGGCCGCCGGCATCGTGGCCGGCATCGCGGTGTCGATCAAGCCGCAGTTCGGCGTCCTTTTCATCGTGTCGCTGGCGTTCGCGCAAGTCGCCGTCGTCGCTGTGGCAGCGCTGGTCTCGATCGTCACATTCGCGATCGGCTGGTTCACGATTGCCGAGCCCGAGCTGTTCTTCACCAACCTCGTCCCCTATTTGAGCGAACCCCGCCCCCGGTTCAACGGTTCCATCGGCGGGCTCGCCATCGTGCACGGTTGGTCGGATGCGACGGTGATGGCGCTGACGGTGTTGACGCTCGTGGGGACGCTGGCGGCCGTCGTCACGCTATGGCGCTGGAAGGAAGTCGACCCGGTGATGTTCAGCTTCACGGCGATCGCTGTGTGCTTCGCCGGCGGCTTCATGGTCAGCGGGCTGATGCAGAACTACTACGCGATCTGGTTCATCCCGTTCGTGCTCACCGTGTGCCGCCCGCGCTCCCCCATGCACTGGCCGGTCACTGTCTTGGCGCTACTGTTCACCGTAGCCAACCCGCTCTGGCCCGCAACCGGCAACGCCACGATCGACGAAATGGTCACGCACATGCCGGGCTTCATGTTCATGGCGCTGCCGCTCATCGTCGCGGCGTGGGGCGCAGTCCAGATCCTCAAAGACCGCAGCGAGCCAGAAGCGGTTGTTGAACCGGAGAGTTTGCGGTCCAACTCGTCGAGCACGGAATCAGCGTCAGCTGGGTTGTAGCACCACCCGCGGCAGCCTTGCTGCATTTCGACGATTACCTGTCTCGCATCTCGCGTGCGCGAATGCTTTTCGGCAACACAAGGAAGCTATCCAGTCACGCGTTGCCGAGGCCGAACCGTAAGGCCCCGAACAAGAGACGAAAAGACCCAGCACGAGCCCGAGTGCGATACCAAAGACGGACGCGATGGAGAGCCCGATGAACCAGGCCACCAACGTCGCTCCGACATCTTGGAGGAACGCCAGATCTACAAGGAGCCCGAACACGTCCACGATCACCTTTGACGCTAGCGGAAGCGCGCTGGCCGGAAGCACTCCAGTGATCGAGGCGAGCTCCAGAATAACCAAGGTGACCAGAGCTCCGACGGCGCCCAGAGCTGGTCGCCGAGTTTTGAGTCCGCTCGGCTTGGAACCAACGCCCGGGAGCCGCGCAGCATTCGCAGTGGCGCTCACATTGCCTCCATTGGGTAGCGGGATGGACGGGTCATCAACGAACCGCACCGACGACGCAGGCCAGCACATTCAGCGGTGCATGTACGCGAGTCTTTGGCATCCAGGCCAGCTGGCCATTCCGTGGACCACGTCAACGCGGGTCTTTCCCTGGATCTCCGACTGGAAAAGCAGGCGTTGAAACCACACCGGCCGAGGCCGTGGCAAACTCGTGGGCACGCCACAGCCGTTGGTAGGTGGGGCTGCTGCTCAGGAGTTGTTCGTGGGTGCCCGTTGTTTCCACGCCATGTTCGCTGAGCACGACAATGCATTCGCTGGAGCGAATGGTGTTCAGCCGGTGGGCAATGATCATCACCGTGCGGCCGGCGACTAGCGAGGAGAGGGCTCGCTGGATGCGCACCTCTGTCCGGGGATCAACCGACGCGACGGCCTCATCGAGCAGTAGGACCGGGGCGTCCTTGACAAGGGCACGAGCGATGGAGAGCCGCTGACGCTGGCCACCGGAGAGGTTTCCACCGGCCTCGTCGATCATCGCGTCGAGTCCGCCGGGCATGGCGGCAACGAAATCATGTGCTTGGGCAAGTTCGAGAGCATGCCACAGGTTGTCATCGCTGATGGCTGTCCCCATTGTGAGGTTGTCGCGCACGGTCGCGGGAAACAGGTAGACGTCCTGGTACACGGTTGTCACTTGGGCAGCCAGCCCTGCCGAGGTCAAGTCCCGCACATCGGTGTCACCGAACCGTACCGATCCATCGTCGACGTCCCAGAAACGGGCGACGAGGTTGGCGACGGTGGACTTGCCGGAACCCGACGGGCCCACGAGCGCAGTGACGGTGTCGGGTCGAGCAATCATGCTGGCGCCGTCGAGCACCCGGTGACCGTCGCGATAGGAGAAGCCGACATCACGCAATTCCACCGGCACGCCGTTCTCGGCGTGCACGGGAGCTTCGAGGTGGCCCTCAGGTAGCGGCTCGATGTCCCACAGCTCGCCGATGTGCTCGGCGATGCGCCCCTGCAGGTGTCGGTAGCTCGAGAGCTCCAACATTTCCTGGTAGGGCCGGTAGAGACTCAACGAGACCACGAGCATCAGCAGCGCGATTTGCTGGGGCAATCCCCCATCGAGATGCCGCAGGCACACCACCCAGATCAGCGCAGCGAATCCCAACTCCAGCACGGCCGACGCCAGCGAAGTGAGCGGGCTGGTACGCACGGCCATGGCGACGCTTCGGCGACGCAGCTCCTCGACGGTGGCGCGATAACGACCCGCTTGGGGCGCGTCGGGATTGGCTCGGATCACAGCGGTGCCCTGCACGAACTCGAGGAGGTCGCCACTGGCGCGCGAACGCACTTGCATCACACGTGCGAGCACATTCTTTTCGACTCGATCGGAGACCCAGAGCAGGACCCCGAACACTGGCACGCCCACGAGTGCAGCCACGGCAAGACGCCAATCGAAGATGAACAGGACCACGGCTGCCAGCAGCGGCTGCAGCAGGCCCACGATGATCTTCGCCGGCAGATTGATGAAGTCGACCAGCGGCAGGTCAGACACGACGAGCGTCGCTGTCCGCCCGACGTCGAGGCGGTCGTATTCACCCAACGGAATGCGACGCAGATGTCCCAGCACCGAGCGACGCAACTGCATCCAGGCCCGATTGGCCTTCGGCCACCAGGTGCTGGCCAGCCCAACGCCGATGAACCATCGCAGCAGAAAGATCCCCAGCAACATCAGGCCATGACGCCACCAGGCCCCCGCGGAGGGCTCACCACCGAGCACATCGAGCAGGGCCAGCACCACGACCACGATGGGTGCGCTGGTGAGCATGCCGTCGGCGATGATGAGCCAGAGCCCACCACGCCACAGGTCGCGGCGTTGGTGGCCGAGCATCGCCAGCCACTGCCGTACCGGATTCATGGAGCCCAGACCATGGACACGAGGCGTCTCACCGAGTTCTCGGTCACGGTTCGCCGACCTGTCGATGTCGGACGCATCGCTCGAGCGCTCGGAACGGTCAGCGTGGATGCCGGTTTCGCCCGCCCCACCGGTCAACTGCCAGCCCTGGGCATCCAGGTAGTCCGACCAGAGTTCGGCATAGTCTGGGCAGTCCTGCATCATCTCGTCGTGGGGGGCGCAATGCACGATGCACCCCTCGGCGAGGTAGGCGATACGGTCATGGCTGGCTATGGTGCCCAGCCGGTGGGCGACCGTGATCATCGTGGCGCTGGCGCGGAGCTCGGCAAGGGCTTCGTTCACAGCCGATTCGCTCTCCGCATCCAGAAAAGCAGTCGCTTCGTCGAGCAGCACGATCTTGGCACCCTTGAGCAGGGCCCGGGCCACCGAGAGCCGCTGACGCTGTCCGCCCGAGAGCTGACCACCACCGGCGGGCAGGACGGTGTGCCAGCCCTCGGGCAGTTCGGCGACGAACTGGCTTACGCGCGCCCGGTCGGCCGCGGCGATCACCTCATCGTCACTGGCCCCGGGGCGAGCCATGCGGATGTTCTCCATGATGGTGTCGGCGAACAGGTAGTCGTCCTGCTGGACGTAGGCGACGCGCCGCATCAGCTCGACCGGGTCGAGATCACGCACGTCGACACCACCAAGGCGCACGGAGCCCTCGGAGACATCGTGGAACCGAGCCAGCAGGCCGAGCAGCGTCGACTTGCCGCCCCCAGAGGGGCCGACGATTGCCAACGAGGTGTTCTCCGGGATGTCCAGGTTCACATCGGAGAGCACATCGGGCTCATCGTCGTCGTACCGGAACCACACATTGCGCAACTCCAGAGCGAACCCCTCCGGCTCATGGGCTTCGTTCGGCACCGGCAGATCGGGTTCGTCAAGGATCTCGGCGATGTTCTTCAACCCGGCCTCGACCTGATACTGCAGGACCGCGAGGCTGATCAGCAGACCCATAAGTGGTTGCGCGAAGCCAGTACCCACCAGCAGGAAGAACACCAGCGTCGCCGGGCTGATGATGCCCTGCGCGGTACACCACAATCCGACGGGCAGGATGAGTAGAACCGGACTCGACAACAGCGCCGTGCTGGCCACAGCCTGCCACTTGCCCCGGGCCTCCTTCCGGTTCTCGATATCTGCGGTCGCCGCTATAGCGGCATCGGTGGCACCGTGGCCGGCCCGCCCCGCCAGGAAGCCGCGCAGGACGCGCATTCCGCGCAAATACGAAATGACGCTGGTGTTGAGGTCGGCTTTGATCGTCGATTCCTGCTCGGCGAACCCAGCAGAACGGTTGACTCCCCAAACGATCAGCGCAACAGCCAGCACGACCACGAGAACAGCCGCCACACCGACCTGCCAGCCCATGATGAACATGACGATGATGCTTGCCACCGGCACCGCGATCGCCGCGGCGATGTCGGGGATGGCATGCGACAGGCCGAGCTCCAGTTGTTCCACATCGTCCTGCAGAACCTTCTTGAGGTGACCAGCGCTTCGAGCACGAACGCGGCCCAGCGGCATGCGGGCCAACCGCTCGGCCAGCGCGACGCGGAGATCAGCGAGGATCCGGTAGGCGGCGTTGTGCGACACAGCATTGGCCAGTGCCTTGAACACCACCTTGGCGATGACCGCCAGCGCTGCCCAGACCGCGAGCGTGATCAACGCGAAACGATCCGGTTCGTCGCTCAGGAAGAGTTCGGTCGCCACGAGGTGGACGATCAGATACGGCGCCAGCCCCAGCAATGCTCCGACGATGGCCAGGATCGCACTGGCGATCAGGGCACCCTTGCGTCGGCCAATCGTGTGGGCGATGCGCTGCTGCCCGCTTGCTTGCACGTGATCAGGCATGGGACTCCGCTTCGTTCTCCGGGCGGACGGACATAACTTTAGGTTTGCCTTACCTAACCACATCGCCTCGGGTTGTCGCAACTGCCCGATCCGGCGTAGCGCTTGCCCGACAGGAGACCAGTCGATGGCCGACAACACTGCCCTGCAGGATCCCGCGGGATCCTCCCGCACGAGATCACAAACCATGGCTCGCGGCTCACGACTCGCACTGATCGCGAGTCTCTACAGCACGCAGAACCTGTCACTCGCAGCGTTCAACTACACCTTCCTGATCGCAGCGCAGAACGCGGGTGTCTCCCTCGAACTCATCGGCGCCGCCACCGGCGTCGCGATGATCCTTGTGCTGAAATTCGTCTGGGCGCCGTTGGTCGACCGAGTCGGGTCACGCAGCCTGGGGCACTACCGCGGGTGGATCATCGCGTGTCAATCGGCCCTGACGATCGGCGCCCTGGCACTCGCAGCCCTCGACCCGGGCCGACACTTCGCGTCGATCATGATTGTCTTCGCGTTGATCTTCCTGTTCGCCGGCACACAGGATGTCGCCACGGATGCCGCCACAACCCGGCTGCTAGACCCACAGGATCGCGGCATCGGCAACGGAATCCAATCGGCAGGGGCCTCCTTCGCACAGATTGTCGGCGGCGGCCTGCTGCTGCTGATCTCGGGCAGCGTGAGTTGGAGCGCCGCCATGGTGACGTTGGCCGTCTTCAGTGGCCTGCCGCTGATCCTTGTTGCGCGGTGGCGTGAATCGGAGACCACCAACCACCTTCCGACGCCCCATGTCTCGACCCGACAGGTCCTGTCGTTCTTCCGCCAGCCCGGCGTCGTTCGGTGGACCTTCGCCGTACTACCGCTGTACGTCGTGGGTGGCGTGATCACCTACAACGTCATCCGGCCCTTGCTCACCGACGCCGGGTGGAGCGAGGCCCGCATCGGAACCATTGTGGTCATCGGCGGCGGCACTGCCGGGGTGCTCGCCGGCGTGGCTGCCGGCTGGCTCATCAGCCGCGTCGGCCGTCAGCGCTCGATGGTCCTGCTGGGCATCGCGCAGGTCATCGGTACCGCAGTAACGATCTGGCTGACGCTGACTCCGACCTCGATTGCCGTTGCGGCGTTCGTCACCGCCATCTCCAATGCCTCCTTCGCCGCAACCGGCGCTTTCCTCTACACGATCGCGATGGATCTGACGCGGCCCGAGAGTTCGGGCACGGACTTCACCGCGTTCTCGACGCTCATTCAGATCGTCATGGTCATCGGCGGCGGCTTGGGAATCGCTCTGGCGGGGGTGCTCGGTTTCACCGTGGTGGCCATCGGCGCCACAGCCGTCAGCGCCGCCGGTATCGCGATCGCGACACTCCTGGCCCGACCGGTCATACAGCGCGCCGAAGCACTGGCGACAGCCGGAGCCATTCCCGAATCGGAGAACAGCAATGGATGACATTCCAACAAGTCTGGACCAGCTCATCGACCAGATCCGAGAAACGCTCGGCTCTCCGAACGAGCCGCTCGCCGCTGACGATGACCTGTTCACGGCCGGCCTGGACTCGATCCGACTCATGCACCTCACCGATCGCTGGGCGCAGGCAGGAGCGACGGTGGACCCCATGGCACTGCTCGACGAACCCACTCCCGCCGGCTTCTGGGATGCGCTCCAAGGAGCCTCCAAGACGACATGACCCGCAATGCACCAAGTACCCTCGCTGCCGTATGTTCCAGTGCAACCCTCGGCACCCTCGATGCTGAACTCTGGCTTGAACCCCACGCGTTGAAACGATGGAGGCGATTTCGACACCGACGCGATCGGGACGGCTTCTTGGTTGCTCGCGTCCTGACCGCAATCCTGTGGGGACGCCTACGCGGACGCGATCCTGACACGTGCTGCTTCCAGCAAACATGCTCCGAGTGCGGCGGACCGCACGGACGCCCAAGAATCGTCGGTGAAACCGAACTCTGGCCCAGCTGGAGCCACTCCGGCGATCTGGTTGCGGCGATCGCCAACGGTCCTATTGGCTGGAGTGAGGAATTCAACTTCAATGGACCCGCAATTGTCATTGGCCGTGTTGGCAGTTTCTGCGGCAACGTGCAGTACACCGAAAAAACTTCTGGTCTACAGACAATACGATCGTTGCGAAGCCAGCCAACCCCGAGGAATGCCATTTCTGGAAGGGATTCCTTCAGAACCTTGGCCTGCGCAATTTTGCCCGAGGCAGTGGTCAACCCCTTTTGACTCAATCTGACCTGAAGCAGATCTCGGTCGACCCACCATATACCAGTGTTCGCGTTGCCATCAGCGGTATTTTGGGCTCCCTCGACGACAAGATCGCGGCGAATACCAGGGCAATTAACTCTTCTATCGCCTTGGCCGAAAGCCTTGTGGACAGAGGAATCCGGTCGACCAGAGTCCGACTGGGTGACGTAGCACGGATAACCATGGGTACGTCTCCGAAAGGCGAGTATCTCAAAGAGGAAGTCGGTGGTCTGCCTTTTTATCAAGGTGTGCGAGACTTTGATGATCTAACACCTCAGAAACGAGTTTTCACTGAGAACCCAGTACGAGAAGCGGAAGCGGGAGACATCTTATTCGCGGTTCGTGCACCTGTAGGAGAGGTGAACATCGCTTCCGAACCCACCGCAATCGGGCGCGGCTTGGCGGCAATACGTGGGCTAAAAGACCACGTCGCACTATTTTATCTACTCAGATCCCACCCTAAGATTTGGAATACTCACCAAGACAACGGGACTGTCTTCGCTTCAATCAACAAGACTGACCTTTCTAATGCGCTCATCCCAGAAATCGAGATGGACCAATCCCAGTCTGATCTCCTTGCCGAGTTGCACAACCAGTCTCTGGTTCTTACAAGCCAAAACTTTATCCTCGCGAAAACTCGCAATGAGCTACTTCCGCTCCTTTTGAGTGGAAAGATCTCAGTGAAGGAAGCAGAACAGGAAGCCACCGCTGTCGGCGCGGATATTGCAGGTGAGGAGAGCGAGGCGTAGCACCATGGTCTACAGCGAGGCAGCATTCGAAGTCGACGCGCTCGACTTGCTCGGTGATCTCGAGTGGAAGTCAGCCAACGGCAAAGAACTGGCTCCCGGTAGTGGTGAGCGGGAGAATTGGCGCGACATCGTGGTTCGCGGTCGTCTCCTTAACGCTCTGCGCAATCTCAACCCGGAGGTACCGGACGAGTATTTACAGCAGGCGATGGCTGAAGTGGTTACTGCGCAATCGCAAAGCGCGATCGCGGAGAATCGCCGCCTGCACGAGATCTTGGTCGAGGGGTACCGCGGCATCGAGTACTACGACGCCAACGGGAAGCGTCAGAACCCGACAATCACCTTCTTCTCCCGCGACCCGTCGAAGAACGACTACATTGCAGCCAACCAGATCACCATCCGGAATCTGGATAAGGAGAGACGGTTTGACGTTGTGCTGTATGTCAACGGGATGCCGCTAGCGATCATCGAATTGAAGCAATCCGGTTCCACGGCCACCGTCGAGAACGCGTTCAACCAGCTTCGAACCTACGTTGAAGAATTCCCGATGGCGTTCCGCTTCGCCAACATTGTGGTCGCATCCGACGGCATCGATGCCATCTACGGCACGCCGTTCACCCCGCGCGAGCACATGAGCACATGGCGTGTCGACGACGACGGGGAACCATATGAACAAGGTCCCCTCGTCGTCGTTGACGACGAGCAGATGACCGAATTCGACATGCTCATGTGGGGCCTGTTCAACGTAGAGCGTTTCGGCCAGATCTTCGTGGATTTCACGGCGTTCGATGAAATAGACGGGGAACTGCGCATGCGTGTGGCGAAGCCCCACCAGTACTTCGCCGTAACGAAAGCCGCGGGCAGAACTATCCAAGCTACCCGAAGCGACAAGACTGTCTCTTATACACATCTCCGAGCCCACGAGACTCCTGAGCATCTCGTA
>ERZ1031113.321-NODE-321-length-12392-cov-7.487963_pt1 | contig 12392 bp, 12 predicted proteins | sample MGYA00518225_ERZ1031113 | MGnify/ENA primary metagenome ERZ1031113 (study PRJEB33718, sample SAMN03159751) | human skin metagenome | collected 2014-05-20 | study: EMG produced TPA metagenomics assembly of the PRJNA266117 data set (Human skin bacterial metagenome...
TGCTCTTTGTCCTCGTCTTCTTAGGCACGAGTGCGACTGCCTTCTTGCCAACTCCGGACAAGGACGAGCGTGACGCAGATGCGCCCTAGACACTGGCGTGCCGGCGCCTAGAGAGGCTATTCCGGTTTCGGGTGAAAAGAGGAAGATTTTCAGCGATTGCCGATCTAGCGATCAGTAGCGGCCGGACCTGCCTGGAGCTCAGCCATTGTGATGCTAGATATGGCGAATTCGTTTGGTAAGAGGTTCGGATCAATAGCAGTGAGATCCAGAACAGCTGACGTGTCTAGTAGACCTCGTTCATACACGCGGATCAATGTCCTGATTGAGATAAGCATCTACATCGGAGCGGAATCGCTGAAAATCTACCTGCGGGGCACTACGGAACACTTCCAAGAGATCTTCTTTGCGTGCAAAGCGAGGGCGTCGCAAGGGCCGAAGTTCACCAACGGGTTGAGCATTCCTGGTCACGACAAAGCTGCTGCCCGCATCAAGTTCACGCATGATGCGACCGCTGTCATTGCGGAGCTCTCGTTGGCTGATCATGTCGGCCATGGCGTTAGCGTAGCACTGCTAGCTACGTGCCAGCGAGGATGCGGCACGAACCTGACCTGCGGTCACCGGGCCTTCCGGCCTACGCTGGAGTGGCTATGAATCGCTGGGTGCTGCACATCGACATGGACGCGTTCTACGCGTCCTGCGAGCAGTTGACCCGTCCGACGCTGCAGGGCCGGCCGGTGTTGGTCGCCGGGGTAACGGGTCGCGGAGTGGTCGCGGGTGCAAGTTACGAAGCGCGCAAATACGGGGCGCATTCGGCGATGCCGACGTATCGCGCGGTCCAGCTCGTCGGGCCGAAAGCCGTGCTGGTCACGCCGCGTCGGCCGGTGTACACCACGGCATCGCGCCGGGTCTTCGGGATCATCGCGCGCAGAGTGGATGTCGTCGAGCAGCTTTCCATCGACGAAGCGTTCCTCGAGCCGCGCGAACTCGCGGGAGCGTCCCCCGACGAGGTCAAAAACTGGGCGGATAATCTTCGCGAAGAGATCCGCACGGAGACAGGTCTGCCCAGCTCCATCGGGGCGGGAACAGGCAAGCAGTACGCGAAGATCGGTTCGGGCCTGGCCAAGCCGGACGGCACATTCATCATTCCGCGGGAGAAGCAGACGGAGATCCTCCACCCTCTGCCCGTCGGCGAATTATGGGGTGTCGGGCCCGTGACCGCGAATAAGCTCACCGGCATCGGGGTGGAGTCGATCGGCGATTTCGCGGCCATGAGCGAGCGCGAAGTGGAAGTAGCGCTGGGCGGGGTCGTAGCCAAGCAGCTGTGGACGCTGGCCCGCGGCATCGACGACCGCGAAGTCGCGCCGCGCGCGGAGTCGAAGCAGATCTCCGCCGAGCACACCTACCCGCGCGATCTGACAACGAAGAGCGAGGTCGAGGCCGCCATTAGGCGCGCGGCGGAAGGAGCGCACAAGCGGTTGCTTATCGACGGCCGCGGTGCCCGCACCGTCACCGTCAAACTCAAGATGGCTGATTTCCACATCGAATCGCGTTCCAGCACCTTGACCTACGCCACCGATGACATAGACACGCTCACGGCGGCGGCGTTCCGCATCGCCCGCTACCCGGACGAGCTCGGACCGATCCGTCTCGTCGGTGTGGGATTTTCCGGGTTAGAGACCGTCATGCAAGAAGTGCTCTTCCCGGAGCTCGACCGGGCGAATTTGCCCGAGCCGCAGACGGGGGAGATCCTTCCGGTCATGCCCACCGGCACGCGCGCGTGGGCGGCGACGCAGGATGTCCACCACTCCGAATTCGGCCACGGCTGGATTCAAGGAGCGGGTCACGGGTTCGTCACCGTACGGTTCGAGACCCGCGCGACGGGTCCTGGTCCGGTGAAGAACCTCCGCGCGGACGATCCCGATTTGAGCCCCGCCGACCCTGTCGCGTCGTTGGCATGGGAGGACTGGTTGGCTACGACTGGGGATGCTCCGGCCCAGTTGGACGATGCCCCGGCGCCGGGTGAGCCGAACGCGGAAGACTGAGCCGGGCGATGACACCTCCGCCGCGGCGCGGGGTGAGATCGAGGTGGCCGTGGTGGGAGGTGGCGATGGCGTCCACAAGCGCGAGTCCGAGACCGTGGCCAGGCCCGGCTACTCGGTTAGCGCCGCGGGCGAAAGGTTCTTTGAGCTGGTTCAACTGCTCCGCGCTGAATTCGGGCCCGCCGTTAGACACTTCGATGACCGCCGTGTTCGCGTCGGTGAACAGACGCAGCTGTGTCGTTCCCTCCGTCCCGTGCGCATGCGCATTGCGCAGCAGGTTGTCCACGGCTTGGCGAATGAGAACTGGGTCGCCGGCGACGGTGACTGGTGCATCGCCGTGAGAGCTTTCTGTGTCGGTCGTGGAGGTGATTGCGGAGACGGGCAGCGCATCGGCGAGGTCGAAGACTGACACATTTGGTGTCTGGGCGCGCGCGAGGTCGAGGAGAGCGGAGACGGTTTCGGAGCTGCGCGCGTTCACGGTGCGGATCTGGGTGAGCGCCGCGCGCATCTCCTCTTCGCCGGCTTCGGGGGCAAGCGCGACGTCGGCGACGGTCTGAATGGTGGCGATGGGCGTCTTCAACTCATGCGACGCATTGGCGGAGAAACGCTGCTGGCTGGCAATGGAAGCGGCGAGTGAATCCAGCATGGTGTCGAGTGCGTTGGCGAGGTCGCCGACCTCGTCGTTAGCGCCGGCGTAGCCCGTGCGTTGGTCCAAGTTCCCGGCGGTGACCTGACGCGCAGATTGCGCGATACCGGTCAAGGGAGTGATCGCCCAGCCAGCGACGAACCAGCCGATCGCGCCAGCCAACACGGTGAGAACAGCCAGCGTGGTCAGCGACACCGTGAGCACGACCTTCAAGATGTCGTCTGTGACAGGAACGGCACCGCTGATCGCCGCATCGTCGGGGAAGACTGCTTCGAACGGCACCGGAGTGAGCTTCAAATAGGCGTACATCACCGCGATGAGAATGCCGCCGACACCGGCGACGGTGAGAACGAATAGCAAAGTGATGCGGGCGCGCAGGCTCAACGCTTTTTTCATGAGTCCATCTCCGCTTTCATGAGTCCATCTCTGCGGGGTCGGCGGCGAAATACCCTTCGCCAGGCAGAGTGTGAATGATCCATGGTTCGCCGAGCTTGCGCCGCAAATACGAGATGGTCACACGCGGGGAGTTGGTGAAGGGGTCGGCGTTGGCATCCCACGCTTCCTCGAGCAGCTCCTCGGCGGAGAGCACCGCGCCGCCGGCCTCCATGAGGACTTTGAGGACGGCGAATTCTTTGGGGGACAGGTTGATCTCGTTACCGGCGCGCATGACGCGCTTGCGGGTCTCGTCGAGACGCACGTCCCCGCACACCAGCACTGAATTGCGCTGCGGGGAGGAGCGGCGCGACAGGGCGGTCACGCGGGCGATGAGTTCGGGCAGCTCGAAAGGCTTGGGCAGGTAGTCATCGGCGCCGAGCTCGAAACCGCTCAAGCGGTCGTCCAATGTCCCGGCGGCGGTGAGCATGAGCACTCGGATATGCGGGTAGTCGGCGACGATCCGGGCGCAGATCTCATCGCCGTGCACGCCGGGCAGGTCGCGATCGAGAACCACGACATCCACATCTGCGGCGTGGGAGGTGAGGTGGGTAAGAGCTGAGGTGCCGTCGTAAAGCGCGGAAGCGTCGAAATTCTCCCTGCTCAACGCGGTCGTTATAGCGTCGGCGAGGAAGGTCTCGTCTTCGACGATGAGTACGCGCGCGGTCATGTTTTGTGATCTTAACGCTCTCGCAACATCGCCCTGAATAGCGTGCGAAGCATGCCAAAACGGATTGTAGGAATCGATGTGTGCCGCGCGGTCGCGCTCATCGCGATGATGGCCGCGCACTTGACGACGACGGGCGCGAACACCCTCGGGATCACCGGTCAATTGCTGTACGGCTTTCCCGCGGCACTGTTCGCCTTCCTGGCGGGCGTGTCCATGAAGCTCATGGCGCGTTCCGCTGGGCCGCTGCAGTTCACCGTTCGCGGGGTGCTGCTTATCGCGCTGCACTTTGCGCTCGTGCCGTTTGCGGGCGAGATCACTGTCGTCCTGCTTCCCATTGGCATGTCCATGATCGCGCTCGGGTGGATCACTGGCTGGGACGTGCACGCGAAACTCGCGCTGTGCGTGGCGCTGTCGGTGGCCTCGGGGCTGATCTACCAGTTCGGTCTCGAACCGTGGTCGCTGTTCGGCCCGCCGTATCCGCTGGTGATGTGGGTGGCGTTGATGACCGCGGGAATGGTCGCCGAAGAACGTGTTTTGCCGTCGCGCACAGCCACTGTTGTTGCGGCTGTGGCTGGCGCTGTTATCGCCGCGCTCGTGGTGGTCGTGCGACTGAACTTCATCGTGCCGTCCGCATGGCTGGAGCCGAATGGGCACACCGGCGGGCTGCTGGACATTGCCGGTTCGGTCGGGATGTCGCTCGCCGTGCTCGGCCTGTGCAGCTTTGTCCCGCGGTCGTGGGTGATGCAGCCGCTCGGCTCGATGTCGCTCACCATCTACTGCCTGCACATGCTCAGCGCCCAGTGGCTGAGCTTCACCGTCAGCGTCATCATCGCCGCTGTCTTCGCCGTCGCGTGGTCGGCCTTCTTCCGCCGCGGACCGATGGAAGGAGCGATGCGCTGGTGCATCGACCGAATCACAGCTCTGGTGCCAAAGCCGGCATCAACCTCGTAGAACTCTTTGAAGGAGAATCATGAAACTCACTCGTACTCATAGTCGCATTGCCGCACTCGCACTGACTGCTGTGCTGGTGTCGCCGACACCTGCGTGGGCACTGGACAGCAAAGACATGGCTGGTTCGACCCCGGAAGCCGGCACTGTCGTCTCGCTGCGCATGGAAGACAACGAGCCGGATGACGGTAGCTGCACCGGCACCGCAATCGCCCCGCACTGGGTGGTCACCGCGCGCCACTGCATGGAGATGTTCAACAAGCCCGGCGGCACGGTCCGCACCGGGGAGGGCGACGCGCAGCGCATGTACAAAGTCGACCGCTGGGAGAAGGCACCCCGCGGCGATATCGGCCTGGTGCACACCGAAGAGCCGATGCAGCTCGAGCACTTCGCGGAGGTCTCCCATGACGAACTGAAAAACGGGGAGGTCACGGTGTACGGCTGGTCGTCGGAGGGCACCGGCGGTTCGAAGACCCTGCCCGTTGCGAAGGGCGATGCCGATACCGCGGCCGGCGATGAAGCACCCGCGCTTTTCGACGCCCCGTCGGCTGCTGTGGTCTCGCTGAAAAACGGCGCACGCATCCAAGGCGGCGACTCGGGCGGACCGATCTTCGCCGATGGGAAGGTCGCGGCTGTGATGTCTGCCGGGCTTTTCGACGACCCGGACAACCCGTCCGAGGAAGACCTCATGAGCAACCCGAAGGTGGCCGTGTCCCCGGTAGCGGACCAGGCGGAGTGGATCGAAAAGACCGTTGCCGGTGAAGAAACAGCATCTGGCGAGGCCGCAGCAGCTGGCGAAGAAGCAGCAGCTGGCGAAGAAGCAGGATCTGAGGCTGTTTCCGGTGCCGACACGATGACGACGGCTGATGACGGTGCCCGTCAGATGCCGGTGAGCCTGTGGATCATCCTGGGCAGCGTCGTCATCATCGCTGGTGCAGTGGTGTGGCGCCTGAGCCGTCGATAAGCGTGCGCGGGTCGATACCTGCCGACAGCGCCGCGGCGAGGGCGATACGTGCCTGACCGGCGCGCAACCACCCGGCCGGAATCGCGCCGCGATCCCCGAGCGTTGCGCCGCCGCCGGCACCGCCATAGGCGAATTCCACCTTGCCGTGCGGCACGACGGTGGTGACCACCACTGGAATCCCGGCGTCCAGTGCACGGTGCAGCGCCTGGCCCATCTGCTCCGAGACATTGCCGGAGCCCATGCCCTCGACCACGATGCCGTCGGGGGCCATCCCGATCACCGCGTCGACGATGTCCCCGTCGGCGCCGGCCCACCCGGCCACGATCGGGATTTTCATTCCGGCAAGCCGTACAGGGTGGATCGGGGCGGGGCGAGGCGGATTCTCGTCGCCGGACGATCCGGCGGTGGGGCGGAAGGCATCCAAGGCATGCGTGTCCGCCTTGACTAAGCCCCGCGCCGGGGTGATGCTGCCGCCGAATGCCACGACGACACCAGAAGCGCGGTGGCGGTCAGTAGCATCGCCTGAGACAGCTCCAGAGATGTAATCTGCGGCAGCACGCAGGTTGCCCGGGCCGTCGGGGGCGTCGGCATCGGCGGCGCGCTGTGCACCCGTGAGCACGACCGGCTTAGCCGGGTTCGTGTGGAAAAGATCGAGCGCAAAAGCGGTCTCCACCATCGAATCGGTGCCGTGGGTGACCACGACGCCGGCGATGGACGGATCGGCGAGCTGCTCGTGAACGGTGGCGATAAGGGCATCGACATCCGTCAGAGTCATCGATGACGAATCCAGGGCGCGGACGTCGACTGGACGGCACGGCGCAGTGATACCGGCGGATTCGATCAGCTCTGCGGCAGTGCGGCGGGGCACGAGCGCGCCGGTCTCGTCTGCCTCGCAGGCGATGGTTCCTCCAGTGGCGACCACAGCGATTTCTAACGCATTCATGAACTTCAGATTAGGCGCGCCGATTAGTCCTTAACCAACCAGCGCCGGTAACGTTAGGCCAGTTAACGGAATTCAAGGAGAGATAAATGAACGCACCGACCACCGTACGGAAATTCGCCGCCATCGCGGCTGCGTTCGGCGCTGCAATGACCCTCGCGGCGTGCTCGAACGACGAGACCGGATCCGACTCGGACACTGCCACCGAGACCAACACGGCTTCGCAGCAGGCCGCCCCGGCTGCTGAGAAGCCGACCGCTGAGCAGCTCAACGAGGTGCTCGCGCGTGCCACCAACCCGGAACTGCCGATGGAAGAGCGCGTGAAGACGGTTCAGGGCGGCGAGAACGCCCGCGAGCTCTTCGACGTCATGACGCAGGCGAAGAAGGAGTCCGGCGCGGATTTCCAGGTCGTCGAACCGATCTTGCCGGGTTACACCCCGAATGAGGTTCTGGCCGCCGTGAACTTCACGCAGCCGGACCAGGGCCCGTCTGTGGCCGAGAACGTCTCCTTCATCTTCGAAGATGATACGTGGAAGCTGTCCCAGTCCTGGGCCTGCACCCTGATCACCAACACGGTGACTCCGGAGCAGGTCCCGGCAATGTGCAATGCGCAGGCAGGCCAGGACGGCCAGGCCCCGGCACAGGGCGGCCCGGGCGCACCGGCAGCACCGGAAGCACCGGCACAGGGCGGCGCGGGCGCACCGGAAGCACCGGCGCAGGGTGGCGCTCAGGCCCCGGCACAGGGCGGCGCGGGCGCACCGGAAGCACCGGCGCAGGGTGGTGCTCAGGCACCGGCGGCCCCGGCGCTGTAAGACGAATAGGTCAAGACGACCTATTTCAGTTCTCTTCGCGCCACACTTCTTCCGTCCACAGCGTGGACAGGGTGAGAAGTGTGGCGCGTCCGTCTTTCTGGGCGATGCGCTGGCGCCAACGGCGACGGATCCACCGGTCGTGGCTGGTGATGATCACGGTGCCGGGGAAATCCACCAGGGCGGCCTCGAGCTCTTCGGCCAAGGCGAGGGAGAGATGGTTGGTGGGCTCGTCGAGAAGCAACAAATCCGGCGGAGAGCACAAGATTTTGCCCAAAGAGACGCGGCGGCGCTGGCCGAGCGAGAGGTCCTTCAGCGGCATCGCCGCTTGCGCCGACGTCATGAGGCCCATGTCGACGATTCCCGGCACGATATCGGCACCGGTGACGGAGAGATCCGTCCATGAATCGTCCTGTTCCAGGCGGGCAACGCTCATCTCCTCCGGCATGACCAGCTCGCCGATGTAGTCGTTCAGTTCGCCGTCGAGAATCTTCAGCAGAGTTGACTTGCCGGAGCCGTTCGGCCCCTCCACCAGCAGCTGCTCGCCGGGCTGGACTTTGAGGTCCAGCGGGGCGAGACGGTCGGGGACCGCGAGCTCTTTTGCCACCACAGCGGGCACGCCAAGCGAGGTCGCTGCGTGCTCCGGGATGCCGGTGAAGCGCAGCGGCTTCGGGGGAGCGGGGATCTGGTAGCGCTCCAATTCCTCGAGCCGGTTCTCGGCTGCGCGGCGGCGGTTGCCCACCGTCTTCGCGGCGCGGTCGGCGTAGAACTTCGCGGCGGCTCGAGTCTCCGTCTTGTTCTCCTGCGAGTGGAAAATGTCCTCCGCGGACTGTTCCGCGGCTTTTTCCAGCCGTTCGCGCTCGTGCTCCTGCGCGGCGTAATCGGTAGCCCAGCGCTGGCGGCGCTGCTCGCGGGCTTTGAGGTAGTCGCTGAAAGAACCGCTGAATCGCGCGCCCTGGCGGGTCTCTTCACCCATGCCGCCTTCCGCGCCCAAGCCCGGATCGAGGTCGACGAGCGCATCGCAGACCGCGTCGAGGAAATAACGGTCGTGGGAGGCGGCGAGCACAGGGCCGGAAAAAGACTCGAGCTCGCCCACGAGGAAGTCCACGGCCTCGTCATCGAGGTGGTTCGTCGGCTCGTCCAACACCATTGCGTCGACCGGGCGGAGCAGGAGAGTGGCCAGGGCGAAGCGGCGGCGCTGGCCGCCGGACATCTCGCCGAGCGGGGTAGCTAGATCGACATTGGCCAGTCCCAGGCCGGCGAGGACAGTGGCGATGCGGGCGTCGAGCTCCCACACGCCGGAAGTCTCGGCGCGCGCGAGAGCGAGATCGAATTCATCGGCCAAGCGCGTGTTCTCGGGCTCTTCCGCCATCCGGCCGGAGAGATCCGCAATGGCGCGCTCCACGCCGCGGAGCTCGTCCACGGCGGCGTCGATAAGCATGCTCGCCGGTTCCGTGAACGGCAGCGAGGTCTCCTGGGCGATGAAGCCCGTGACTGGCGGGGTGACCAACGTTCCTGCGGTGGGGACGAGGTCGCCGGAGATGACGCCGAGGAGTGTCGACTTTCCCGCGCCGTTTTCGCCGATCAGGCCGGTGACCGAGCCGGACGGCACAGCGAAGGAGATGTCCGTGAGCACGCGGTGGCCGTCGGGGTACGTGAATGAGATTCCGTCGAGTCCGATGTGAAGCGGGGCAGGCATGATGGCTTATTTTCCGTATCGTGTCGCGGTGGTGATGTCCTGGACCACCTTGAAGTCTTGTTCGTCGCCGGTATAAACCAGCCGTGTCGTCGCGGCATTCTGCCCGGCCACGGGAATCGGTTTTGTCAGGTCGACCGTGATCTCCGCTTGCGATGTCGTGCTCGTGCTTTCGGTTTCGAGCTGTACTGTATCGCGATCGTCTTCAATCCCATCGGGGTTAGGCCCGAAGCTAGAGGGGCCTTGTGGCAGCTCCTCCGAAATATCAAGGTCGAGCGTGACCGTGGACCCCTCGATTTTCGTGACCGTGTAAGTGGTCGTGCGGTTCATCGAGGTCTGCCCAGTCGTGCGCGCCTCCGCCGTCCACGATGCGCCTTCGCCGACCTCCTCGCGGGGGAAGACCGGCATGGTGGATAGAAGCTGGAGCAAACCGCGCTCGAGGCGTTCGCGGTCCTCGTCGCTGCTTCCTTCTTCCGGGAGCAGCTTCACGTCGTTGATCTGCCCGCTCGGGTCGGCGGACCAGCGCATGCTAAAACCTTCGGCGACAACGTCGGTGGTCTCCCCGTTGCTGGTGGCCTCGAGCTGCAGCGACTGTGCGTCAGTGGCGCTGGGTTCCGGTGCCTTGGGATCGACCTTGTCCGTGGCCACGCGGCCCTGGTAGATGCCGTTTATGGTCTCGATCCCGGTGGTCTGCTCCGCGCCTTCGGTCGCGTAAGCGAGCACCTTCTTCTCGCCCTCGCCGGCGTTGACGAGCGTGACACGTCCCGGGTCGACGTTGAATGCGGGGACCTCCGCGAACGGGTCGGCATCCTGCGACGAGCACGCGGAAAGCACCGCGGTAGCGCCTACCGCGCCCGCGATCATGATTGCTTGCAGATACCTAAAGCTCACACATTGAACCTACCGCACACGTAACCGACTACAGTAAGGCGACGATGAGCACCTCTACTTCGCAGAAGCCCAACAGCGCCCGCGGAACCACTCGCCGCCGGACCGTGGCAATGGTCGCCGGCATCATGGTCGCCGTGGGGCTCGTGGACCAGGTGGTCAAACAGATCATGGTCACAACCCTGACCCCCGGTGAGCCCGTCGCGGTAATCGGGGACTGGTTCCGCTGGCTGCTGTTATTCAACTCCGGTGCCGCGTTTTCCATGGGGCAGGACCTCACCTGGCTGATCACCGCGATTCAGCTCGCCTTCGTCATCGGTGCGCTCGTGTTCGCGCACCGCCTCCACAACCGCTGGGAGGTCCTCGGCATCGCGCTCATTGCCGGCGGTGCGCTGGGCAACCTCATCGACCGCCTGTTCCGCCCGCCGGGATTCTGGTTCGGCCACGTCGTGGACTACATTTCCGTCGGCGATTTCGCCGTGTTCAATCTCGCGGACACCGCCATCAACATCGGGGTTGCCGTGTTCATTCTCGCCCTGTTTTTCGCCAAGGATGAAGAGGCCACGGCCGAGAAGGACGAGTCATGACCAGCGGTTACAGGTCGATCACGGTTCCGGAGGGACTCGACGGCATGCGTGTCGACGCCGCCGTGGCCAAGGTCTTCGGCGTGTCACGCTCGGTTGCGGCGGATCTCGATGTGCTTTTCGACGGCACCGTGGTCCCTAAATCCACCCGCCTCACCCCCGGGCAGACCCTCGAGGTGACCCTGCCGGAACCCAAGACCGTGCCCATGCCGAAGGACGAACCGGTGGAGGGGTTGGAGATTCTCTACGACGACGAGGATGTCATCGTCGTGGACAAGCCCGTCGGTGTGGCGGCTCACCCGACGCTCGGTTGGGAAGGCCCGACCGTCGTCGGCGGCTTAGTGGCCATGGGCTTCCAGCTACCTGACGCCGGTCCGCCCGAGCGCAAAGGCATCGTCCAGCGCCTCGATGTGGGCACCTCCGGCGTGATGGTCGTGGCCAATTCGATCCCCGGCTACTCAGTGCTCAAGCGGGCCTTCAAAGAACGCACCGTGGAAAAGACGTATCACGCGGTGGTCCAAGGCTTGCCCGATCCGATCGTGGGCACCATCGACGCGCCGATCGGGCGCCATCCATCTTCCGGGTGGAAATTCGCCGTGACGCAGGACGGCCGGCCGTCGGTGACGCACTACGAGGTGATCGAGGCGTTCCGTGAAGCGAGTCTGCTCGAGGTCCACCTGGAAACCGGCCGCACCCACCAGATCCGCGTGCACATGTCCTCGGTCGGCCACCCGTGCGTCGGGGACCCGATGTACGGCTCCGATCCGAACCTGACCAAACGGCTGGAACTCAAACGCCAGTGGCTGCACGCCACCGGGCTCGGTTTCACCCACCCCGGAACAGGGAAGTGGATGGACGTCACCTCGCCGTACCCGGAGGATCTCCAACGGGCCGTCGAAAAGCTGCGCGCATGAACCGGCGTGAATTCGCGGCGGGCGCAGCCTTAATCCTCGGTGCTGTTGCCGCCGGTGTGCTCGTGGCACTCATCTCCGCGCTGGGCACCCGCACGCGCTTCGAATCGGTCCCGCTTGGCGACACGTTGGGGCAGGACAACGGCGAGACTTTCGCAGAGTACGTCGAACGTGCAGACCGCTCGCTGGCTGAGGCACCGGATGACGAGCCGGTCTTCGCACTTGTGACCTTTGCTGCTGATGCTTCTGCGGAGCAGGCGTCCGCGGTGCTCGAACCCGTGGGAAGAGTCGACGCCGTGATTCCGCCCAATGCTCCGCTTACACCCGTCGGCGAGCCGAAGGAAGGGCGCGACAGGACCGATATCTTCCGTATCGCGGTGGACGGCGACATTGCCGGCGCCGTCGTCCACGACACCGGCGATGTGCTGCGCGCGCTGTCCTCCGACGACAGGATCGCCTCTGTCGAGGCCCTTCCATCCGATGCCGTGTGGGGTGCTTTCGGGGTACGTTCAGTGAATATTCAGGCTCGTTAAGCGCCTATCGGTGAGGCCTTCCGAACGTGTAAGGTCATTGAAGGTTAATTTTCGATCCTTAAACGAGGAGATGAGACGTGTCAGCTATCCGTAAAACCGGGGCATCGCTCGCTATCGCTTCGACCCTGTTCTTCGCAACGGCGTGCGGTCTGGGCGGAGGCGGCGGCGACAAGGAAGATGGAGCCTCCCTCGGCGCTGGCGAATACGATGTCGTGGCCAAGGAAGAGGTGGTCAACAGCATCATCGTCGACGGTTCGATCGCCCCGATTCGTCAGGCTGGTATCTCTGTCTCTTATACACATCTCCGAGCCCACGAGACTCCTGAGCATCTC
>ERZ1031113.325-NODE-325-length-12279-cov-14.520206_pt1 | contig 12279 bp, 12 predicted proteins | sample MGYA00518225_ERZ1031113 | MGnify/ENA primary metagenome ERZ1031113 (study PRJEB33718, sample SAMN03159751) | human skin metagenome | collected 2014-05-20 | study: EMG produced TPA metagenomics assembly of the PRJNA266117 data set (Human skin bacterial metagenome...
CGCGCGAGGTCATCGAAAACGGGCTGAAGGTCGCCGACGCCACCGCGTTCAGCCTCTGCATGGACAACAACATGCCCATTCTGGTGTTCAACCTGCTGCAGGAGGGCAACATCGCCCGCGCCGTCTCCGGCGAGCAGGTGGGCACGCTGGTGGCCTAAGCACGCAGCAGCTCGGCCTGCGCCGCAAGGCCGAGCAGCTCCGGGCCGCTGAGCTTCAGGCTGCCCAAATGCACCCCCGCGAGCGCGATCGCGGGGGTGCGCAGCATATTAAATACCGAACACCACGGCGACCATTCGGTTTGCGCGTGGAAGCTCTCCTCCGGGCTGAGCGAGGGGAAGTAGCCGAGCGGGGGCGGATCGAAAGCGATCGTGGGGGAGAGCGCCGCATCCACGCCCCACTGCGCCGCGAGCAACGCAGGCAACCCGCGCGTGTGCGCCTTCGCCGCGGCGATTTGCTCGGGTCGCAGCTGGTGCGCCTGATCCTTCAGCCACGCGATGTAGCCGCTGTCCAGCGGGTCCACATCCTTGAACGAGCGCTTGATTGTGGTGCTGAAGTGCGCGTACGTCTCGCGCGACTCGGCATAGGGGGAAATCTCCACCACATCGTGGGCGCGTCCGAGGGCAGCAGCAAGCTTCTCGACGTCAGCTCCGCGCCCCTCCGCCACCTCAGGGTCCGCAAACAGGCCGCGGGTGAGCACGCCGATGCGCAGCCGCCGCCGAGCTGGCGGCGCCCATCCCGTCACCGTGAACAGGTCGCCGACGCTACGCGTGAACAACCCGTGGGCGGACAGGTCGCGGCTGGCGAGTTTGAGCCCCACCACCCCGCAGGCCGCGGCCGGCACACGGATCGAGCCGCCGGCGTCAGTTCCATGGGCCGCACGTACCGTCTCGTCCGCGACCACGACTGCGGCGCCCGCGGAGGAGCCGCCGGGTGTGCAGCCGGGGAAGGCGGGGGATTCCAGCACGGGCACACCGGGGCGTTCGGCGTAACAGGTGGCGCCGAGCTCGGAGGTGAGGGTTTTGGCGCTGACGCGCGCTCCGGCGTCGATAAGCATCTGCGCGAACGGGTCTGTCGCTTGCGCGGTGTAGGCGCGTGCGGGGTTGCCGTGCGTGGTGGGCATGCCGGCGACATCGGTGCCGTCTTTGATCGGAATGCTCCAGCCGGAAAGCCGCCCGCCGAGCGGGCCGGTGAGCGCGGCGCCGGGCGGCGCAACGAACGTGAAGGCTGGGTGCGGCATGGCGACAGTCTAGGCACGCGGCTGGCGCTGGTAAGTTAAGGGGGACGCAAACCCGAGAAACGATAGGGGTAAAAACCATGATTGATGACGTTTTGCTGGACGCCGAAGAGCGCATGACCGCCTCCGTTGAGCACACCCGAAACGAGCTGGCCACCATCCGCACCGGCCGTGCGAACCCGGCCATGTTCAACGGCGTGATGGCGGACTTCTACGGCGCGCCCACCCCGATCAACCAGATGGCCACCATCTCGGTGCCGGAGCCGCGAATGCTTCTGATCAAGCCGTACGACATGTCCACCATGGGCGAGATCGAAAACGCCATCCGCAACTCCGACCTCGGCGTGAACCCGACCGACGACGGCCAGGTCATCCGTGTCTCTGTCCCGCAGCTGACCGAGGAGCGTCGCAAGGAGCTGGTCAAGCAGGCCAAGCAGAAGGGCGAGGACGGCAAGATCGCCATCCGCAACGTGCGCCGCCAGGGCATGGAAGCGCTGAAGAAGATCCAGAAGGACGGCGACGCGGGCGAGGACGAGGTCATCACCGCTGAGAAGTCGCTGGACAAAACCACTCAGGACTACGTCGGTCAGATCGACGAAATCGTGCAGCGCAAGGAAAACGAGCTGCTGGAGGTCTAAGCCGACGTGTCGAAGGCGCAGACGGAAACCACTGAGATGGGTGCGGCGGTGAATGATGCGCCGGAGGCACCCGAGGCCACCCCGAGCCGCTGGCCCAGCCGCGCCCCGAAGCCGAAGAACAAGGCGGGGCGCAACCTGCCGGCGGCGATCGCCACGGGTGTGGTGCTCGGCGCGCTGGTGATCGCGGCGGTGTGGATCGGGCCTGTGGCCTGGTACCCGCTGGTCGCCGTCGCCGTGGCGCTGGCCATGTGGGAGGTGATGACGCGCCTGCGCGAAGCTGGCTACGTCCAGCCGCGCACGCTGATGATCATCCTCGGCCAGGCCATGCTCTGGCTGTCCGCGCCTTACGGCACCACGGGTCTGGTCTCCGGATTCGCCTTCACCGTGCTGGTGGTGATGTTCTGGGGCATGTTCCACCAGGGTAGGCACCACCAACCGGAGAACTATCTGCGTGACACCGCAGTGGCGATCTTCGTGCTCGCGTGGATCCCGCTGTTCGGCACCTTCGCCGCCATGATCTCCCGGATCACCGAGGCTGGCGTGGACGGCTCCGCGTACATCGTGGCGTTCATGCTGTGCGTGGTGGCCAACGACGTCGGCGGCTACGCCGCCGGCGTGATGTTCGGCTCACACCCGATGGCCCCGGCGGTGAGCCCCAACAAGTCCTGGGAGGGCTTTGCCGGATCCATGACCGCCGGCATCATCACCGGTGTGCTCGTGGTGCACTTCCTCATCCACGGCCCGTGGTGGATGGGCATCGTGCTCGGCATCGCTCTGGTCATCTGCGGGACCATGGGCGATTTGGTGGAAAGCCAGTTCAAGCGCGAGCTGGGAATCAAGGACATGTCCAACCTGCTGCCGGGCCACGGCGGCATCATGGACCGCCTCGACGGCATGCTGCCCGCCGCGGCGGCAACGTATATCCTGCTCACCACCATCGCGCTGATGAACGGATAAACGGCGGTTTTCCGCCCGCGCCAGATTCGAAATTCGCCGCGCGACGTGCCAAGATGGGGCGCACTATGAGCGATTTCCCCCAGATCCAGCTGCTCGCGCCGAAGCGCGGCATGCCGCCGAAGCACTTCGCGGACTTGAGCAAAGACGAGCGCATCGACGCGCTCAAGGAACTCGGCCTGCCCAAGTTCCGCGCCGACCAGATCGCGCGCCACTACTACGGCAAGTTCGAGGCCGACCCGCTGACCATGACGGACCTGCCCGAGGCGCAGCGCCAGACCGTCAAGGACGCGCTGTTTCCCACGCTTTTGACGCCGGTGCGCACGGTGGAGACCGACGAGGGCGACACGACGAAGACGCTGTGGCGGCTTCACGACGGCATCCTGCTGGAATCCGTCCTCATGCGCTACCCCGGCCGCGCAACCCTGTGCATCTCCTCGCAGGCCGGCTGCGGCATGGCCTGCCCCTTCTGCGCCACCGGCCAGGGCGGGCTGGACCGCAACCTGTCCGTGGCGGAGATCGTCGACCAGGTCCGCGCCGCCGCGGCGATGATGGCTGCGGAGGGCTCGCGCCTGTCCAACATCGTGTTCATGGGCATGGGGGAGCCGCTGGCCAACTACAAGCGCGTTGTGGAGGCAGTGCGCCAGATCACCCAGCCGTCGCCGGATGGCTTCGGCATCTCCCAGCGCAACGTCACCGTCTCCACGGTGGGCCTTGCCCCGCAGATCCGCATGCTCGCGGACGAGGGGCTGTCCTGCACCCTGGCGGTGAGCTTGCATACGCCTGACGACGAGCTCCGCGACGAACTCGTCCCCGTCAACAACCGCTTCGCAGTGTCCGAAGTACTGGACGCCGCCCGCTACTACGCGGACGAGACCGGCCGCCGCGTATCCATCGAGTACGCGCTCATCCGCGACATGAACGACCACGACTGGCGTGCGGACCTGCTGGGCAAGAAGCTGCACTCCGCGCTCGGCTCGCGCGTGCACGTCAACGTCATCCCGCTCAACCCGACGCCGGGCTCGAAGTGGGACGCCTCGCCGAAGGCCCGCCAAGACGAGTTCGTCCGCCGCGTGGCCGCCCAGGGCGTGCCGTGCACCGTGCGCGACACCAAGGGCCAGGAAATCGCCGCCGCCTGCGGCCAGCTCGCCGCCGACGAGGACGCCAGCTAAAACGCGCCCGGCTGCTTACGGAATTAAGCCGGGTGACCACAAACCCTGGGAGGCAGACCCTGGGATTGCGCAAAAATCGCGCTTTCCCAGGGTTTGCCTCCCAGGGTTGGCGGGGGAGGGAGCCGTCGCGGGCCAACGGGCACGAAAAAACCGCCAGCGGCGGGGCTGGCGGTGACGGTGGCGTCGAGAAGCTTAAATGCGCTCGTGCTTGCCGCGGGACTCGACGGTGATGACCTCGACGTCCTCGCGCTGCTGCGCCGCGTCGACCGGGCGGGCAGCGGTGCGCTCGACCACGCGCTCCTGGCCGTGTGCCGGGCGCAGGTGAGCGACGCGGCCCGGCTCGATGTTCAGGGCGCGCAGCTGGGAGTCGGAAAGATTCTCGTACACGTCGCCGGAGAGAGTGGCCTGGTCGTACATCCAGTCCGGCTCCTGGTGGCCCACCGGCTTGTTGTGGGAGGTGACGGTGCGTACCTGGCTCAGCTTCGGCTTGGTCGCGTGCAGGATCAGACCGAGCGCAATCAGCACTGCCAGGGAGATGAGCCAAATGGTCTCCACGTGGCCCTGGTGGTTGCCAAAGTTGTAGGCGATGAGGAACAAAACGGAGATCCAACCAGCGATCTGGATGGTGCGGTCCGTGAACGCGCTCCAGCCGAAACGGGCAGACGGAACGTCCGCCTCAGAAACGCCGTTGTACACCTGGGGTGCGTTGTCCTTCGCGTGGGCCACTGGAATGCTCCTTCAAAGCCTGGTTAGCGGTTGCCAAGATTGGTAAAACTTTCAGCGCCTATCATCGCACATTGGGTTGACCAAAGGGGACTTCTCACCCCCAATGTGTTCAAACTTTCGCACCACAGTCCACGGGATTATGCCCGCACAGTGCCAGAATGTGCTGTTTCATGTCACAATGGGCGCGTGAAGAATGTAATCATCTTGGGCTCGACAGGTTCGATCGGTTCTCAGGCGATCGATGTCATTCGCAAACATAGAGACCAATTCAACGTGGTCGGCATCGCCACCGGTGGAACCAACCCGGAGCAGGCTATTGAGCAAGCCCGCGAATTCGGCCTCAGCGCCGACCAGGTTGCCGTGCGCGATCTGGAGGGAGCCAAGAAGGTTTCGAAGGCGCTGGACGGCTTCGTTATCACCGGCGATGCCTGCGCTGCGGCTCTGGTGAAGTCGCAGGAGGCGGACCTGGTGCTCAACGCGCTCGTCGGCTCCGCCGCGGGTCTGCCGGCGACCCTCGCCGCGCTGAAGTCCGGCGCGACGCTTGCGCTGGCTAACAAGGAGTCGCTCGTCGCCGGCGGCCGCTTCGTGCTGGAGGCGGCGAAACCCGGACAGATTGTTCCGGTGGATTCGGAGCACTCCGCGATGGCCCAGTCGATGCGCTCCGGCGACCGTGGGGAGGTGGCGCGCTTCGTGCTCACCGCCTCCGGTGGCCCATTCCGCGGCAACTCTCGCGAGGAGCTGATGGACGTCACTTACGAGCAGGCCGTTGCCCACCCGACGTGGTCTATGGGCTCGATGAACTCGCTGAACTCTGCGACGATGGTGAACAAGGGCCTGGAGCTGATTGAGGCATCGCTGCTGTTCGACGTCGAGCCGGACAACATCGACGTTACGGTCCACCCGCAGTCCATCGTCCACTCCATGGTGACGTTCACCGACGGCGCCACGATCGCCCAGGCATCCCCGCCGTCGATGATGCTGCCGATTTCCCACGCGCTGAACTGGCCAAACCGCATTCCGGACGCGCAGCCTGCCCTGGACTTCTCGCAGGCCTTCGAGTGGACCTTCGAGCCGTTGGATGAGGAAGCGTTCCCGGCGGTGAAGCTGGCACGCCAGGCGGCTGAGAAGGGCGAGCCGTACCCGGCGATCTACAACGCAGCCAACGAGGTCGCCGTCGACGCGTTCGTGGCAGGTCGCATCAAGTTCCCGTACATCGTGGACATCATCGCCGAGGTCCTCGAGAACGCGGATGATTTTGCGGAGGCACCGGCCGACGTCAATGCGGTCCTGCGCACCGAATCCCGCGCTCGCGAGCGGGCGGAGGCCGTTGTCGAGCGCCTCGCGCATAAGTAGCGCACTAGGGGTTTTGTGGGTGCACTAGGCATTCTGGCGTTCGCGGTTGCGATCGCCGCGTCCATTGCGCTGCACGAGGCCGGGCATATGTTCACTGCCCGCGCCTTTGACATGCGCGTGCGACGCTATTTCATTGGATTTGGCCCCACGGTGTGGTCGACCACGAAGGGGCACACTGAGTACGGCCTTGCCGCGTTGCCGTTCGGCGGGTTCTGCGACATCGCTGGCATGACTGCGATGGATCCCCTCACGCCGGAGGAGGAGCCGCACGCGATGGTGAACAAGCCGGCGTGGCAGCGTATCGCGGTGCTCGCCGGCGGCATTGTGATGAACCTGCTCATCGGCGTGGTCATCACCTACTTTGTGGCCGTATTCTCCGGCATCCCGAATCCGGACGCGGACTTCACCCCGCGCGTGGGCCAGACGGTGTGCGTCGCCGACCAGGTGGATGCGAACACGCTGGCGGAGTGCTCCGGCGCGGGTCCGGCGGGCGAGGCCGGTGTCCAGGTCGGCGACACGCTGGTGGCGCTTGACGGGCAGGATATTGAGCAGTTCGGGCAGTTGCGGGATGCCGTCGCTAAGCAGCCTGGCGAAACCGTGCGCCTCGAGGTGCTGCGCGACGGAGAAACCCTCACCCTCGATGTGCCCGTCGCCGAGGTTGAGCGCATCGACCCGGCGACCGGGGAGCGCGTCACCCAAGGCGCGGTGGGTATCGTCTCAGCGCCCGTCGCGGACGCGGTGAAGCAGTACGGTCCGGCGGAAGCGGTGCCTGCGACTTTCCGGTTCACCGGCCAAATGCTGCGCGCGACGGTGGACGGCATCGCGTCGTTCCCGGCGAAGATCCCGGGCGTTGTGGCCTCCATCTTCGGCGCGGAGCGCGACATCGAAGGCCCGGTCAGTGTCATCGGCGCCTCGCGCACCGGCGGCGAGCTGGTGGAACAGGACATGTGGTCCGCGTTCTGGATGATGCTGGCCAGCTTGAACTTCTTCCTCGCGCTGTTCAATCTTGTGCCGCTGCCGCCGCTGGACGGCGGGCACATTGCGGTGGTGCTGTATGAAAAAATTCGCGATGCTTTACGACGTCTCCGTGGCCTCGGCCCGGGCGCCCCCGCGAACTACGAAAAGCTCATGCCCTTGACGTACGTCATGGCTGCGCTGCTGCTCGGCGTCGGTGTGTTGGTCATGGCCGCGGACGTGGTCAACCCCGTCCGAATTTTTGGCTGACGGTGCTAGAGTTAGCCACCATGAACACCCCCATCGGATTAGGCATGCCCGAAGGCCCGGCACCGACTCTGGCTCCGCGCCGCAAGACCCGTCAGCTGATGGTGGGAGATGTCGGCGTCGGCTCGGATCACCCGATTTCTGTGCAGTCCATGACCACCACGAAGACGCACGACATCAACGCCACGCTGCAGCAGATCGCGCAGCTGACCACCGCAGGCTGCGACATTGTGCGCGTGGCCTGCCCGAAGACGGTGGACGCCGAGGCCCTGCCGGCGATTGCAGCGAAGTCGCCGATCCCGGTGATCGCGGACATCCACTTCCAGCCGAAGTACATCTTCGCGGCCATCGACGCCGGCTGTGCCGCGGTGCGCGTGAACCCCGGCAACATCAAGGAGTTCGACGGCCGCGTCAAGGAGGTTGCTAAGGCGGCGGGCGACGCGGGCATCCCGATCCGCATCGGCGTCAACGGCGGCTCCCTGGACAAGCGCCTGCTGGAGAAGTACGGCAAGGCCACCCCGGAGGCGCTGGTGGAGTCCGCAATCTACGAGGCCGGGCTGTTCGAGGAGTACGGCTACGGCGACATTGCCATTTCCGTCAAGCACTCCGACCCGGTGCTGATGGTCGAGGCCTACCGCCAGCTGGCGGAGAAGACCGATTACCCGCTGCACCTCGGCGTGACCGAGGCAGGGCCGAAATTCATGGGCACGATCAAGTCCTCCGTGGCCTTCGGCGCGCTGCTCTCCCAGGGCATCGGCGACACCATCCGCGTGTCCTTGTCTGCCGACCCGGTGGAGGAGATCAAGGTCGGCGACCAGATCCTGCAGGCGATGAACCTGCGCCCGCGCAAGCTGGAGATCGTTTCTTGCCCGTCCTGCGGCCGCGCCCAGGTGGATGTGTACAAGCTCGCCGAGGAGGTCACCGCCGGCCTGGACGGCATGGAGTTCCCGCTGCGCGTTGCCGTGATGGGCTGCGTCGTCAACGGCCCGGGCGAGGCGCGCGACGCCGACCTCGGCGTGGCGTCCGGCAACGGCAAGGGCCAGATCTTTGTCAAGGGCGAGGTCGTGGAGACCGTGCCGGAGGCCAAGATCGTGGAGACGCTGATCGATTACGCGCAGCGCATCGCCGAGGAGGAGGGCCTCGAGGAGGTCGAGGGCGCCAAGGCCGAGGTCAAGGTCACCCGCTAGTATGCTGCGTCGCCGTGTCGCGGGGATTGCGGTGGTGGCGCTGGCGGCGTCGATAAGCAGTTGCACCCCGCGCCCCAACGACGCCGAACCCGCCGCCTCCGATTTTCTCAGCGCGCTGGAGAAGCGCGAGGTGAACTCGTCGCTTATCGACGACGCCTCCGCCGCCGAAACCTCCCTGAACGACACGTGGGGTGGGCTGCAGGCGGAGGGCTTGAGCGCATCGCTTATCGACGTCACCCAGGACGACAACCTGGCCACAGCCACCTACGAGCTGCGCTGGGACCTGCCTCGAGAGCGGGATCTGACGTACCAGGCGCAGATGACGCTGACGCAGAGCGGCAACAAATGGAACGTGCGCTGGCAGCCGTCTGTGCTGCACCCGCGGCTGGGCGCGAACCAGCATTTAGAGCTGCGCGCAGTGGCGCCGTCGCAGGCGAGCGTGGTCTCCTCCGACGGGGTGGAGCTGCTCAAGCCCGGCACCGCGTACCGCGTGCTGGTGGACACGGAGGAAATGCGCAGCCCCGGGGCGGCGGCCGCCAGCATCAGCGCAGCACTTGCGAAGACACACGAGGTGGATCGCGGCGTTCCGTTGCGCGACAAGGACGACTTGGTCAAGGAGTTGCAGGACGCCTCCGGCACCTACTCCGTCGCCGTGGTGCCCGCGCCCGCCAAAGACGCGTTTGAGGCGGCACTGGCCGGTGAGCCCGGCGTGCGGCTCAACGAGGAAGCCGCGATGGTCAATGCGCAGCCGGAGTTTGCGCCCGACATCATGGCGCGCGTGGGCGAGCTGGTGCGCGACGACCTGCAGGGCGATACCGGCTGGAGCGTCGACGTGGTCAACGAAAACGGCGCCTCCTACGAGGAGATCAAGCGCCAAGACGCCGCTCCGGCTCCGGCGGTGCACATCAGCCTTGATCACCGCATCCAGCGCGCCGCGGAGATGGCGCTCGAGCCGGTTGCCGGCCAGCAGGCCATGATCGTGGCCATTCGGCCTTCCACAGGCGGAATCCTGGCTATTGCGCAGACACCGGCTGCGGACGCCGGCGGCAACTTGGCCACGATGGGCCAGTACCCGCCGGGCTCGACGTTTAAGGTCCTCACCGCCTTTGCCGGGCTGACAAAGCAGGGGCTTATCCCCGCTTCGCCGGTGCCGTGCCCCGGAACCATGAACATCTTCGGCCGTACCGTAACCAACTACGCGGGCTTCGGCATGGGCACCGTGCCGTTGGAGACCGCGTTCGCGCGCTCGTGCAACACCACGTTCGCGGACATCTCCACGAAACTGGCGCCTGGCGAGCTGCAGGACGTTGGCAAGCAGTTTGGCCTGGGCTTGGACATGGAGATCCCCGGTGTGGAGACAATAACCGGCTCCATCCCGGAGGGCGTAGAGCCGCTGGACCGAACCGAGGCCGGCTACGGCCAGGGCCTGGATCTGGCGAGCCCGTTCGGCATGGCGCTGGTGTCCGCCGCTGCCGCGCGTGGCTCGTTGCCCGTGCCGTACCTGGTGGAGGGTGAGGAGACGAAGCTGAGCGAAGAAGCCCCGCCGATGGACCCGCAGGCGGCCGAGGAGCTGCGCCAGATGATGGCGGCGGTCACCGGCCCTGGCGGCACGGCGAGCGCGTTCACCGCGGGCGGCGACATCCGCGGCAAGACGGGCGAGGCCGAGATCAACGGCGGCTCCCACTCGTGGTTTACGGGCTACCGGGCCCACGACGACATCGCCTTCGCCACCCTGGTGGTGCTCGGCGGCGGTTCTGAGGCCGCTGTGGCACTGTCGGACCGGATGCTGCTGAACCTGGACGCTCCCGCCGAGTAAGTCTCCCAGAGGGATGCTCGGACCCTGATTGACCGCAGGTCTACCATTGGGGACATGAATAACCGAGGCCTACTCACCCCAGGAAAACCCACCCCAGAACGCAAGGTGCCAAAGACCATTGAGCGCCCCGAGTACGCATGGAAGGACGAGGTCCAGGAAAACGTCGGCGAGCCGGTGATCCAGACCGCTGAGACGATCGAGGCGATGCGTGAGGCATCGAAGATCGCGGCGAACGCTCTCGCCCTCGCCGGTGCCGCTGTGGCCCCGGGCAAGACCACTGATGAGATCGACGGCATCGTCCACGACTACTTGGTGGAGCACGGTGCCTACCCATCGACGCTGGGCTACCGTGGTTACCCGAAGTCCTGCTGCATCTCCCTGAACGAAATTGTCTGCCACGGCATCCCGGACACCACGGTGATCCAGGAAGGCGACATCGTCAACATCGACGTCACCGCCTACAAAAACGGCGTGCACGGCGACACCAACGCCACGTTCTTCGCCGGCGAAGTGGCGCAGGAGCACAAGGACCTTGTAGACAGGACCTACCAGGCGACGATGCGCGGCATCAAGGCGGCAAAGCCCGGCCGCCAGATCAACGTGATCGGCCGCGTGATCGAGTCCTACGCCAAGCGCTTCGGCTACAACGTGGTCACGGACTTCACCGGCCACGGAGTGGGCACCACCTTCCACAACGGCCTGGTGGTGCTGCACTACGATTCCGATGCCTACACGGACATCCTCGAGCCGGGCATGACGCTCACCATCGAGCCCATGATCAACCTCGGCGAGCTGCCGTACCGCGTGTGGGATGACGGCTGGACCGTGCAGAACATCGACGGCGAATACACCGCCCAGTTCGAGCACACCATCGTGATCACCGAGGACGGCAACGAGATCCTCACCATCCCGGACGCCGACGTAGCCGCCGGGCAGCACATGCTGGGGGAGTAGCGCTCCCTAAATAAAGTTACGGGTCTGTACGGATGCTCCGTGCAGACCCTATTGTGCGTGGTTGTGCAAAGAGAAACCCCCGTTGCCAGAGGCAAGGGGGGGTTTCAGGCTCTAAGCCGCAAAGCTTACTTGCTCAGCGGGTGCTGCAGCCAGCCGTTGTAGAAGGAGAAGTTCAGGCCAGCGATGACCAGGCCAACCAGGGCACCGATGGCAGCGACGATCGAGCCGTCGATCCAGTAGCGAGCCCACTGCGGAACGTCTTCCTTGTTGGTCTTGTTGCCGAAAGCGTCGGTCGGGTAGAACGGCTTGTCCTTGTCATCGAAGTACTGAGAAGAACCCTTGCCACCGAAGAGGCCCTCGGTGCCGTCGCTGACGACCTTACCGAAGTCCTTGTCGCCCTCCTGCTTGCCGACGAAGACAACAGCCTTGTCGTTGGAGGTGGTCTCGTTCTGAGCATCCTCAGCGGACGCGATTGCGGTGCCGCCAGCGAGGACGGTCAGAGCGGTTGCGGAAGCAACTGCAGCGGTGCGGAAGTTACGCATCGTTTTCCTTCTTTCGAAATGTGAGTTGGAATTGGTTTGCGGAAGTCCGCGAACTTAGAACTGGAAGTCGCCGTGGATGAAGAAGTTGTACAGCGGGCCGACGATCAGACCGATAACTGCGGAGACAGCGGTGAAGATGGTTGCGCCGTAGCCGAGCTTGGCGTAACGCGGCTGTGCGTCGAAGTTGTCCTTCTTGCCGAAGATTGCCTCACCATCGGTGCCGCGCAGGTTGCCGTCCTTGTCGCGGAACTCAAGCCACTCGGAGTGGGTGATCTTCTGGGAGGAAGCCGGCTCAACGCCGTCCTTGCCGTCCTTGTCTGCGACCGGGCGGGACGGTGCGACGTAGGTGTTCTCTGCCGCGTTGGTGTCCTCAGTGGTCTCCTCAGCGGTTGCGACTGCGGTGGAGCCGAATGCCACAGCGACGGCAGTTGCGCCGGCGAGGGCTGCCTTACGGAAATTACGCATGAAACGAAATCCTTCTC
>ERZ1031113.326-NODE-326-length-12263-cov-13.723952_pt1 | contig 12263 bp, 11 predicted proteins | sample MGYA00518225_ERZ1031113 | MGnify/ENA primary metagenome ERZ1031113 (study PRJEB33718, sample SAMN03159751) | human skin metagenome | collected 2014-05-20 | study: EMG produced TPA metagenomics assembly of the PRJNA266117 data set (Human skin bacterial metagenome...
TGGGGGCGGTGGCGTTGGCGGCCGGATGGACGTCGATAGGCATGGTGCTTCTGGGGCTGTCCGCGGGTTCGGTGATGAGTGTCTCCTCGATCGCGATCATTGGCTCCGCCCCGATGCACCGCTCCGGGATGGCCGCGGGTGTGGAGGAGGTGTCCTACGAGCTGGGTACGCTGATTACCGTGGCGCTGACGGGGTCGCTGCTGCAGGCGGCGCTGGACCGCGGCGTGGAGTACACGGACGCCTACAACGGGGTGATCGGCGTGCTGGCTGCGGGCGCCGCGTGTTTTGCTGTGGCTACCTGGTGGTGTTTCCGCGACAATCCGAAGTCTGGAGGAGTCGATGCCTGACATGAACCCCCGCGCGTGGCACCGCAAAGCCTCGCGCCCGGTGAGCATCTGGATGGCGGTGTTTATCCTGGTCGGCCTTGCGCACCCGTTCATCCCGGACGGGTCGTGGCTGCTCATCCACATTTTCACGCTGGGGATTTTGACCAACTCGATCCTGTTGTGGTCCCAAAACCTCACCGAACGCTTCTTGGGTCAGAAGCTTGACCGCGCCTCACGGCCCGCCCAACTCACCCGCACCTACCTCTTCAACGCCGCCACCATCGCCGTGCTGGTGGGGCAGCTTGCCCGGTGGTACTGGCTGGTGTGGGTTGGTGCTGCGGTGGTGGCAGTCGTGCTGGCCTGGCACGCGGCGGTGCTGGCGCGCCAGGTGCGCACAGCGCCGCGCCGGCACGCCGGGGTGTTGGGCTTTGTCGCCTCCGCGTGCTGCCTGCCGGTGGGTGCCATGTTTGGCGCCGCGCTTTCCGCGGGGCTGCCGGGGCAGTGGCATTCCGCGGTGCGCCAGGCGCACATGTTCACCAACGTGGGCGGCTTCGTGGGGTTCGCGGCGATGGGCGCGCTGAGCGTCCTGTTTCCGGCGATGTGGCGCACCCGCGGCCAGGACCGCGTCGGCGTGGCGCTCGCGCTGGCCGGCATTGGTGTTGCCGTGGCGGTGGCGGGCTCGCTGCTGCGCGCGGACGTGGTGGTGGGCGCGGGCACCGTGGTGATCCTGGCCGGCTGGGTGTGGCTCTACCAGGGGTTCGTGGCCAGCGCTTTGGAGGTGCTCAAGGATCCGCGCGGGCGCGTGACCTACCCGGCGCTGTCCGCGCTGTTCGCGGTGACCTGGCTCATCGGCGGTCTGACCTGGTACGCGGTGCGGATGTTCGGTGGCGCGGGGGAGATCCCCACCCTGCCGCTGCTGCTCGGGTTCGCCGGCCAGCTACTTATTGGCACCATGAGCTACCTCATGCCCACCACCATGGGCGGCGGGCCAGCGGCGGTGAAGGCGGGTCTGCGGGAGCTCAACCGGGGCGCCTACCTGCGTGCCGGCCTGTTCAACGCGTCGCTTCTGGCCTGGCTCGTGGTGGACAATTCTTATGCCCGTATCGTGCTGTCGTTTGTCGCCTTCGGCGTGCTCGTGGCGTTTCTGCCGCTCATGGCGCGTGCGGTGAAGGCGCAGGTGGCCGTGATTAGATCACGTCGACCTTAAACGTCATCCCCATCGTCTTGTGCCCGGCGATGGTGCACCACCCGCGGGTGTCCTTGTTGAACTCCCCGAAATAGGTCGTGCTGGCCTCGCCGGGGGAGAGCCGGCCGGAGTTGGCATCGTTAAGCTTCAGGTCGTGTTCCTTCTCGCCGTCGTTGACCAGGTTGACCACCAGCTTGGTGCCGCGCGGAACCTCGATCCGGTCGGGGATGTAGCGCATGCGCTCAATGCGCACGTCGGCGGTGACGACGTCGTCGCCGGTGGGTAGTTCGCCCTCTTGGGACTGCGTGATCACCGCCGTAGCGGCAACGGCCGCGACACCCGCGGCGACAACCGTCCACGCTGCAGCATCTACCGCACGTGACATCGGGTCAGCTCCTCCCAAAACCAAGTTGTCCAACATCTTAGATTGGAATATAATACGAATTTACCAACAAGATACTTCCAGGAGAACGCGTATGGAACGCCCTCACGCGCCCCGTCCCGCCGGTGAATTGCTCAACGCGGTCGGCCACCTCAGCCTAAAGCAGCTCGAGGTGTTTCACGTGATCCAGGAAAACCCGGACGGCATCCAGGTCGCCGCGATAGGCAAAGCTCTCGGCATGCACCCGAACACCGTGCGCGGGCACTTGGAGGAGCTCCTGTCTGCGGGAGTGGTCTCCCGCCGCGTCGCCCCCGGCACCGGCCGCGGCCGCCCCTCGCACGTCTACACCGCCCGCGTGGCGCGCACGAACCTGGCCTCACACTCCATGATCGCCTTGGTGGAGGTGCTGGCCAACACCCTGGCCGACCAGGACACCGACAGCGCGAAGCGTCTCGGCCGCCAGTGGGCGGAGCGCGTGAACACCCGCCGCCACGAAAACCTGCGGGTGGACCTGGACACCGCGGAGCGTCACACTTGCCAGACCCTGCGCGAGATGGGTTTTGACCCGGCGCCGCGCCCAGACGCCGCCCGCGCCAAGGTGCGTGAGATCGGCCTCAACGCCTGCCCTTTCATTGCCGAAGAGGGAGCTCGCCCCGCCCCGGTGGTCTGCGCGCTGCACGAGGGCTTTTTGGACCGGGGCGCCGGCGACGTGGAGGTGCAGCTTATGCCGCACGACCGCCCCGGCCAGTGCGGCACCCGCCTGATCAAACGGGAGGTTTAGGCCACCAGCCAGTCGTTCGGGCTGAACAGCTCGTAGTACACGTTGGCGGGGGCCTTCTCGGCGGGCAGCTGCTTCAGGTCCTCGCGCAGCGACTGGAGGAAGCCGGTGCCGCCGCAGAGGTACACGTCCGCGCCGGCAAGGTCGAGCGCGCCCACGTCGACGCGCTCAGCGTCGCCGCGGAAGTAGGTCTGCAGTGACCCATCCTTCAGTTCATCCACCAGCTCGCGGGTTTCCTGCGCCTGCGCCCAGGATTCCTCGGAGTTGTCGGAATGCACGTACGTCACCCGGCGCGGGTCACCGCTTTGCGCCAGGTGGCGGAGGATGCCGGTCAACGGAGTGGAGCCGATGCCGGAGGAGATCAGCACGACCGGGCGCTCGCCCGGCTGCAGCACCAGGTCGCCGGCGGCCAGAGTTACGTCCACGGCATCGCCGACGTTGACACGCTCCATCAAAAACGTGGAGACCTCGCCGTCTTTCTGCACCGCGATGCGGTAGCGCGCCGGGCTGCCTTCGATGATGGAGTATTGGCGCAGCTGACGTGCGCCGTCGTCAAGCTTGACGCCTATAGACGTGTACTGGCCCGGCTTCGGCTGCGTAAAGTCGCCCTCCACGGTGAACGCGGTCACCGCGCTCGAAAGCTCGGTCTTCTCCACCACCGTGCCGCGGCGGAACACGTCGCCGTCGGCGACCCCGTCGGAGGCGTAGAGGTCCTTCTCAGCCTTGATCAGCACGTCGGCCATGAGCCAGTACACCGCGCTCCACGCCTCCGCCACCTCGGGCGTGACGGCGTCTCCGAGCACCTCTGCGATCGCGGCCATCAAGTTCTCGTACACGATCTGGTACTGCGACTCGGTCACGCCGAGGGAGACGTGCTTGTGCGCGATGCGGTTGAGCATGACCACCGGGTCCGGCGCGGAGTCGTCCACAAGATGCGACGCGAACTTCACCACCGACGCCGCGAGCGCCTTCTGCTGCGCCTGCTGCTTCTGGTTGCCGCGGTTGAACAGGTCGGAGATGAGCTCGGGGTGGGCCGCGAACATCTTGGAGTAGAAGGTGTTCGCAATGGTCTGGATGTTTTCGCCCACCGGTTGGAGCGTCGCCTTGACGGTGTCGGCGTGCTCCTGGGAGAGGTGTGCGTGCGTTGAATTTGGGAGTGTGTCGTTGTACATAAACACGATTATATCCGTTTCAAATGGCTTCGCAGGGTGGGCCTCTACACTTGCCCTATGCTCAGCTCAGTCAACGACCACCTCCAAGCCATCGTGGATAACGTCCGCGACCAAGACGGCGGCGAGCTCGCCGACTACATCGACGTGCTCAAAAACGCCGACCCGGACAAGCTCGCACTTGCCATGTGCACCACAGACGGCCACCTGTACGCCATCGGCGACGCGGACTACGAGTTTTCCATCCAGTCCATCTCTAAACCCTTCGTCTACGCACTCGCACTAGACATGTACGGCGCCGAAGAGGTGGAAAAGCACGTGGGTGTGGAGCCGTCCGGCGAGGCGTTCAACGCACTTTCGCTTGACGACGACGGCCGCCCCGCCAACCCCCTCATCAACGCCGGCGCCATCACGGTCAACCAACTCATCGGCGGCCCCGACATTCCGGTGGAGCAGCGCAGCGAGAAACTGCGTGACTACTTCTCGCGCCTGGCCGGCCGCGAGCTGACCATGGACCAGCGCGTGCTCGACTCCGAGCTCGACAGCGCCGAGCGCAACAAGGCGTTCGCCCACATGCTTCGCGACGGCGGCATGATCACCGACGACGCCCACGACGCCGTGGCCAGCTACATCGCCCAGTGCGCAGTGCTAGTCACCGTCGGCGACCTCGCCACCATGGCAGCCACGCTGGCCAACGGCGGCACCCAACCCGTCACCGGCGAGAAAATCCTCTCCGCCGAAGCGGCGCGCCTCGCCCAGGCTGTCATGGTTTCCGCGGGCATGTACGACGCCTCCGGCCAGTGGATGGTCAACGTGGGCATCCCAGCCAAATCCGGTGTGGCCGGCGGCTTGATCGGCACGCTGCCCGGGCAGCTCGGGATCGCGTCGCTCAGCCCGCGGCTGAACAAGCAGGGCAACTCCGTGCGCGGCGTGAAAATCTTCCGCGAACTATCCAGCTCACTGGGCCTGAACCTGCTGTCCTCTAACTTCTACCTCGCGCCGGGCATCAAGTCCGTGGAGCGCCGCGAGGGCGCCGACATCGTGGAGCTGCAAGGCATGATCAACTTCACCGCCGCGGAGAAGATCCTGCGCGGGCTGGCGCAGCGCCGCCTCCACGGCGAGAAGCTGATCTTCGACGTCTCCGGCGTCACCGGCTTCAACAAAGCCGGCCGCGACCTGATCAAAGACGGGCTGATGAAGTACAAGGACGACGGTTTCGAGGTGGCCATCTACGACCCAGACCACACCCTGTCCGACTGGACGTTTGCCGACGGCACCACCGCCCAAGCCATCCGCGACTTCACCGCCTCCTTCTCCGTGCCCGCCACCCGCGAGGAGGTCTACCGCGCCATCACCAAACCCAACAGCTGGTGGGACCAGAAGGTCGAGGGCGAGGCCGGCGTGAAAGGCGGCGAGTTCCACGCCGAGGAGGGCGACTTCTCCGTGCAAGAAGCCGACGACGGCAAACGCGTGGTCTGGAATGTCGAACCCACCGAAGGCGAGTGGGACGACACCTCGCTCATCTTCGACATCGAGGAAGAAGAGGGCAAGACCAAGGTCAATTTCACCCACCGCGGTATCCGCCCGCACGACCGCGGGTACGAGGAAATTGCCAAGACCTGGAAGGACCGCATCGCCAAGGGCCTGCAGCCTTTGATCAACCGGGAGGAAAATTCGTAGTGTAGGAAACGGAAAATTGGTAGTGTAAGGCGCTATGCGTTACCTTCCGCGAGCCGTCGACGCCCAGCTTGACCAGCTCATTTCGCACGCTGCGGCAATTGCGCTGGAAGGGCCTAAAGCAGTAGGAAAAACCGAAACCGCGCGCCGCCGCGCCTCCACCGTTATGCGGCTGGACACGCAAGAGGGTGCCGGCGTGCTTGCCGCTGACCCCACCTTCAGCGCAGAAAAATCCGGCACAATCCTCATCGATGAGTGGCAACGCCACCCCGAGTCCTGGGACTATGTGCGCCGCGCTGTCGACGAGGGCGCCGCGCCCGGCCGCTTTCTCCTCACCGGGTCAGCCACACCGGCGGCGGGCACGGACACACACAGCGGGGCCGGTCGAATCCTTTCCTTACGAATGCGGCCGTTGGCGCTGTTTGAGCGGGCGGGGGCGGAGCCGTCGATAAGCATGGGCGAGCTGTTCCAGGGCGGGGCGGCAATCGCAGGTGAGACCGACAAAACGCTCAAGTACTACGTCGACGCCATCGCATCCGGCGGCTTCCCCGGGTTCTATGAGGCGCCCCCGGCGCTGCGCAACCAGCAGCTCGACTCGTACCTTGCACGCGTGGTGGACCGTGACCTGCCGGAGCAGGGCTACACCGCGCGCAACCCGGCGGCGCTGATGAACTGGCTGGCGGCGTACGCGGCGGCGAGCTCGACTACCACGAGCTACCAGGAGATCCTCGACGCCGCGACGCCCGGGGAGTCCAACAAGCCCGCTAAAACCACAACCATGGTGTACCGCGAGAAACTCGCCGAGGTGTGGATGCTGGACCCGGTGCCGGCGTGGGACATGCGGCGGTCGCCGTTCTCGGGCCTGGCAAAGACGCCGAAGCACCAGCTCGCGGATCCCGCGTTTGTGCTCCGGCTTTTGGACATTCCCGCCGCGAAGCTGACCGGCCGGTTCAACTACCTGCTTGGCCCGCTCTTCGAGTCCCTTGCGACGTTGTCGGTGCGGGTGGCGGCGCAGGCGACCTTCGGCAACGTCGGCCATTTCCGCACCGTGAAGGGCGACCGTGAAGTGGACCTGATCGCGCAGGATCAAGACGGCGCCATCGTGGCGTTTGAGGTCAAACTCGCCGCGAACATCAGTGACGACGACGTGAAGCACCTGCTGTGGCTGCGCGAGAAGTTGCCCGACGATGTGGTCGACACCGTCATTCTCACCACCGGCACCCGCGCCTACCGCCGCCCGGATGGTGTCGCGGTCGTGCCCTTGGCGTTGCTCGGTGCGTAGGCTCGAACCCATGCTGGACCGCACAATCTGGTGGCACGTCTACCCGCTGGCCGCCCTCGGCGCACCGATCCGCGAGGAGCACGATTCCGCCTCCCGCCTCCGCGCCCTCGAGCCGTGGCTGGACTACCTGGTGGAACTCGGCTGCAACGGCCTTTTGCTCGGCCCCATCTTCGCCTCCGCCACCCACGGCTACGACACCCTCGACCACTTCCGCATCGACCCCCGCCTCGGCGATGAGGAGGACTTCGCTTGGCTTATCGACGAATGCTCTGCCCGCGGCATCCACATCATGTTGGATGGGGTGTTCAACCACGTCGCCCGCACGCACCCGTGGGTTGCCGACGGCCTCGCCGGCGACACGGACTGGGAGGGCCACGGCGAGCTGGCCACCCTGCACCACGCGGATCCGGCTGTCCGCGACGCGGTGGTGGAGATTATGCTGCACTGGCTGCGACGCGGCATCGCGGGCTGGCGCCTCGACGTCGCATACGCCGTGCCCGCCGACTTCTGGGCCGACGTGCTCGCGCGGGTACGCGAAGAGTTCCCCTACGCGATGTTTTTGGGGGAGGTCATCCACGGGGACTACTCGTTGATAGGCAAGGAAGGCTCCCTGGACGCCGTGACCCAGTACGAGCTGTGGAAGGCGACCTGGTCCTCGCTGGTGGACGCGAACTTCTGGGAGCTCGCCCACGCACTCGAGCGGCATCCAACTGACATCTTGCCCAACACGTTCGTGGGCAACCACGACGTGGACCGCATCGCCTCCAAGGTGGGAGAGGACAAGGCGGTGCTGGCCGCGGCGGTGCTGATGACGGTGCCCGGTATGCCCTCCATCTACTACGGCGACGAGCAGGGCTTTACCGGCGTACGCGGCGAAAGCTGGTCCGCCGACGACGCAGTGCGCCCCACTCTGCCCGCATCGCCTGCAGAGTTGTCCCCGCTCGGCGGCTGGTTGTTCACCGAGTTCCAGCGGCTGATCGGGGTGCGCCGCCGCAACGCGTGGCTCACCCGCGCGTCGGTGGAGGTGCTGGACAAGACCAACGAAACTATCTCGTTCCGGGCCTTCGACGGCGAGCACTCCCTGCAGACGGACCTCTGGCTTTCGCCCGCCCCCGGCGTGCGGGTGCACTCAGGCGGCGACGAGCTCTACAGCTGGATGTTGAAGTAAGCCAGGATCTGCGCCAGCGCCTGCTGAATGATTTTGATGATGTCCGGCAGCTGCAGCGTGACCACATTCGCCACCGGCACCTCAACGGTGGGCACGCCCGCCGGCGCGAGGTTGATCAGCTGCGGGCTGACGTTCAGGTTCTGAGGGTTCTGGGCCTGCTGCTTCGGTTGGGTTTGCTGGGGCTGCTTCGGTTGGGACTGCTGCTGGTTTTTCTGGTTGCCCTGGTTGTTTTGCTTCGGCTGGGCCGGCTTTGCGCCGCCCTTGAGGCCGCAGCGGTTCGCGGCTTCGTCGACACGCGAGAGTGCGTCGAGGATCTGCGGGCCGCGACGGTCGAACGCGGCGACCGCACGGGCCTGGCGGACTTTCTGCTGGTAGTCGGCGTCGTTGGTCCAGTAGCGGGAGGCCTGGTCGCAGGAGATCGGGCCGGACGGCATCTTGGCTAGGGCGTCATCGATGGCGTCGGCGCCGGCGGTCGGGGCGAGTGCGACGGTGCCGGCCAGGGTGGCGGTCATTGCAAGGGTGCGGATCTTCATGCAGGCCAGTATGTCACGAATGGGGTCAATGTGGCAGAAGAGACGACCCCTGGAGACAGACCCTGTCCGCCAAACCCTGGGATCGCGACAAAATCGGACGAGCCCAGGGTTTGGATCCCAGGGTCTGTGCAAGGGGCGCCGACCTGACGGGTGAGGTACGCTGCCAGGCGGGGAAAACAAAGGGGGAAATCATGGACAGTGCTCGTCGGAGCGAACTTATCGGCCAGCTTGTGGACATGCGTCGCATCCCAGCGCACGACACCGACACCCGGACGAAGTTGATTGACGGTGGCCTGCACCGCCTGACCAAGTCGCTCTACGTCGACCGGCACACATGGGACGGTCTGAAGCGTCATGAGCAGGACTATTTGCGGTGTTACGCGGCGTCGTCGCAAAGCGTAAAGGCGGTGTTGGTGGGCAAATCGGCAGCGCGCCTGTGCGGCGTATGGACGATTCAGCGCAAGAACGAGCCAGTGACACTCGCCGACCCGGATGGGCGGCCGACCTCGCGAAAAGGCAAATGGACCGGGTACGAATACCGCTACATGACGGTGCCTGAAAGCGACATCGTGCGAGAAGGCACGCAACGGTTCACCAACGCGGTGCGCACCGCCATCGATATCGCGCGCGAGCACGGCGTCGAAGAGGGCATCGTCGCCATAGATAGCGTCCTGTCCGGGCACGACGAGCGCACCGCGCAGGCGATTGTCGACGAATTCAGCCGAACCATCGCGCGCATGGCCGGAACCCGGGGCATCGCCAAAGCGCGCAAGGCCCTCGACCGCGCCAACAGGTTCTCTGAGTCTCCGTACGAGTCGATGCTCCGCACAATCTTTGAACGCTATGGCGTTCCGTTCCACCAACAGGCGCAAATCGGCCGGTACAGGGTGGATTTTCTCGTAGGGGAAAACGTGGTGGTCGAGGTGGACGGGGACGAGAAGTTCGAGCAAGACCCGGTTGATGCGGGACGGCGGCAGCGCATCCGGGAAGACTGGCTGCGCGAGCAGGGCTACGAGGTGCTGCGGGTGTATCCCAGCCAGATCCGACGCAACGAGCTGACGGTGATTCAGCGTTTGCGGGAATGTTGGGGCCGCGCCCAGCAACGCGTGCCGGTGTCCGAGCCCGCGTGGCAGTGGTACCCGCAGGGGCCGGGCAGGCAGGTTCACCTCCCGGCCGGGTTTGCGGCCTAGCCAAACCCTGTCCGCTAAACCCTGGGTTCGCGCAAATTTCGGACGAACCCAGGCTTTGGATCCCAGGGTCTGTGCAAGGGGGAGCCCCTTAGGCCCCGACGAAGCGGTGGATCAGGGAACGGTACGCTCGCACGGTCAGGTCCACGTCCTCCACGGAGACGGACTCGTCGTGGCTGTGCAGCTGGCCCAGCACGGAACCCAGCGTCTCTTCGCGGGCGTGCAGGGCGAACCCGTATCCGACGCCTTCCTTACGACGGGCAAAGCGCAGGTCCGACCCACCGGCCGCGATCGTGGGCACGACTGGCACGCCGGGGAAGAACTCGTCGAAGGTCTGGCAGATGGCGTCGTAAAGAGGCCCGGACGTGGGCGACACCGTCCCGTCTTCCGTGATGAGGTGGGTGATCTCCACCTCGTCGGCGAGCTCGCCCAAGGCAGAACGCAACAACGAGTCGATCTCCTCCTGCGTCTGGCCGGGCAGGGGGCGGATGTCCAGCTCCAGCGACGCCTCGGACGGCAGGACGTTGATGCCGTTGCCTGCGCGCAGCACGGTCGGGGAGATGGTCAGGTGGCTCATGGCGTGGGAGTAGCTCTCCAGCTGGCCGAAAGCCTCGTAGCCTTCGCCGCGCAACAGCGCCTCCTCGGTCGCGGGGTCGAACTTCCAGGCGCGGACGTAGCCTTCCCAGATCTCGTCGGCGCGCACCTCGGGTGCAAGAGCAGAGACGCGCCGGGCCACCTCGGCGATCTTCGCCACCGCGAGATCTCGGCCATAGGGCGCGGAGCCGTGGCCGGCGTCGCCGTGCACGGTCAAGCGCCGCTGGCCGGCACCCTTCTCGCCGACGACGACCGCTAGCGCGTCGGAGCCGTCGGTAGCGGGAATGTGCGAGCCGCCCTCCTCGGACAGGCAGTTCTTCCAGGAGAACTTCCCGTGTTCGGCCAGCCACTTCGCGCCGAGCCCGCCGCGGGCCTCCTCGTCGGCGCAGCCCACGAAGGTTAGGGTGCCGCGCGGTCTCTCCCCGCGGGCCACGTCGCGCACACACGCCGCCATCGCCGCGGTGATGTAGAGCATGTCGGTGGCGCCCCGGCCGTACACGCGCCCGTCGATGATCTCGCCGCTGAACGGGTCGGTGGTCCACTTGTCCTCGTCCACCGGCACAACGTCGGTGTGGCCGAGGAGCGTCAGCGGCTCGGCGTCGGGGTCTGTGCCCTCCACGGTGAAGCTGATGGACACGCGTCCAGGGTGCGGCTCGTAGCGTTCCACGCTTACGTCGGTACCTGCGAAGAAAGCCTCCAACGTGTCGGCGTTTCTTTCCTCATGCCCGGAATCTGCCGAGAAATAGTTGACGCATCCATTCCGGATGAGGCTCTGCAAGAGTTCCAGGGTGTCATCAGATAGGCTCATAACATAAAAGCCTAACGTCCAAAGTATTTGGAGAGCCCAGGATGAATTACGACCTGCCTGGTCGCCGGTCTGACAGCACGGACCCGCGCGCCCTTCGTACTCGCAATGCACTTGTCCAGGCAGTGCTTCGCCTCCTCAACGACTATGAGGTGGCCGACCTCAATGTTTCGCAGATTGTGAAAGAAGCCGGCGTGAGCCGCCAGGTGTTCTACCAGCACTTCGCCGACCGTGACGCGCTCATCCTCGCCGCTGCCGCGGACTGGGTGCTGGACGCCTACGAGCGCTTCGCGGAGCGTTTCAAGATCGACCAGAACTTCGAGGCGTCAGTCGTCGAACTGGTCAGCGTCGTCGACGGAAAGAACGAAGCCGCCGTGCGCCTGATCGATTCCCCGGTGCACACCGTGTTGGACAACGAGGTGCAGCGCGTCATGCAGGACACGATGCGCGAACAGCTGCTGCCGCGCGCGAAGGAGTGGGGGGACGCGGACGCCGAGCTCGTCGCCGACATGTCCCGCGTCTACGTCGCCGGCATCCAGCGCCTCATTGAGCAGTGCGTCCGCGAGGGCTGCACCGCGGAGGAGATCGGCCGCCGCGCCGAAGCCGTGCGCCGTGTGCTCATTCGTGAGTAGCCTGGCTGCATGTGTGAGGTACCGGAGGCCGTCGCAAAGCTCAAAGCCCTCTACGAGCAGTCGTGCGAAATCGCGCGCTCGGGGGAGTTCGACCGTTACGGGGAGGTGCGGTACCCCAAACTCACGGTGGAGGTGGAGCGGTGGCGGCCAATCGACCGCTCCGAGCCCTTCGGCTACGTCGACGAGGCCGGCACCTACTCCGCCGTCATCTCGCGCCCGGACCTCATGGAGCCGTACCTGACGGCCCAGCTTGAGGCGCTGACCTCCAACTATCCATGTTCGGTGGATGTCGGGTACTCCGATGTGGCGATCCCGCCCGCCTACATCAAGGGCATGCCGCCTATCGACGAAACCGCGAACCTGCCGCGCCCCACCTTGGATGAGGTGCACGACGCGATTGTCGACGGCCACTGGGACGCCTTCAACGGAGCCGAGAAACCGTTGTTCCACTTCGGGCCGCAGCGCTTCGACCTCGCGCTGGCAAGGTTAGAGCACTACACCGGCATCGAAGCCGACTCGCTGCAGCGCTTCATCCTGTTCACGA
>ERZ1031113.328-NODE-328-length-12237-cov-12.874159_pt1 | contig 12237 bp, 10 predicted proteins | sample MGYA00518225_ERZ1031113 | MGnify/ENA primary metagenome ERZ1031113 (study PRJEB33718, sample SAMN03159751) | human skin metagenome | collected 2014-05-20 | study: EMG produced TPA metagenomics assembly of the PRJNA266117 data set (Human skin bacterial metagenome...
CCCCGCAACCGAGACCACCGCCCCGGCAACCGAGACGACCCAACCGGCACCCACCACAAAGCCGCAGCAGCCGAAGCAGCAGGAGCCGCAGTCCTCCGGCTCCTCCCAGGGCACCATCGTGGGCATCTTCTCCGGAACGCTCGGTGCTGTGCTGACCACCGCTCTGATCGTGTTCTCCGACCCGCGTGGTGCGAACAAGATCATCGACATGGCCAACGCTCAGTTCGGCCTGGGTCTGCCGCACCTGCACACCCCGAAGGTTCAGCTGCCTAACTTCCAGCTCCCGAACCTTCCCTTCTAACCCACCCGCTCTCTTTCGCCTGAGGAAGGTCAATCAATGAAGTCCCGTTTCGTAGCCGTGTCTTTCGCGGCAATCGCTATCGCAGCTGGCTCCCTCGCGGGTGCCGCAGCCGCCGCCGAAGCTGATACTTCGACGACGACCACGTCCGCCTCTGCGGAGCCGACCACCACGGCAACGCAGGATTCCACCCCGACCACCACGGCGTCCACCAAGACCAGTGAGCCAGCCTCCACCGAGGAAGGCCCGGTAGTGGTCGAGCCGTCCGGTACTACCACCCCGGCTACCACCACTCCGGCGACTACTGGCACTACCACCCCGGCTACCACCACTCCGTCCACCACCGGCAAGGAGAAGCCGACGGGCAGCAACGTCGCGACCGTCACTCCGACGGCGACCTACACCCCGCCGGCATGGCTGCAGCCGTCCTCTTACGAGGAGCAGGCGCTCGATGTCATCGGCAAGATCTCGCTCTGGGTCACTGCACTCGCAGCGGCGATCAGCTCCCTCATGGTTGTCGTGGGCGCTGTCCCAGGGCTGAAGGAGAGCATCAAGAAGATGGCTAACAAGAAGTAAAGCCTGCTGCGTATACGCCAAGCCCCGTCCGGTGTGACCGGACGGGGCTTTCAGTTTGGTTTGGGGCCGCGCGCTAGCCCAAGATCCCGGCGCCGAGTGTCGCCTTGAGGTCGCCCATCAAGCTGGCCGAGCGGTTCACGCGCAGGTGGTCACCCAGAATCATCAGCTGGCTGTTTTCTCCGTTGACCAGATTCAGGTAGACATCGGAATCGCCAGCGTTGTTCACCAGCACGCCTTTCAGCTTGGCAATGTTCTCCGCTGTGCACTGATCCGTGCGCATGGTCAACCGCAGCGGCAGCCCGGCACCGTTGCCGGGGCCAAGCTCCGGCACCTTCACATCGTCGCCGAACAGGCTCATACGATCATCGCGGATGGAAACGTGCGCCTTGACCAGAATGATGTTGTCCTCCACGATCTGAGGCGCGACCAGTGCGTACACCTTGTTAAACAGCAGCACATCCACCTGTGCACCGTGATGGTCCTCAATGGTCACGATCGCCCACGGGGAGCCGTCCTTCTTGGAGAAGCGGCGGTCCACGGTGGAGATCAGCCCGCCGATGGTCACCTCCGCCCCGTTGCGCATTTCGCCAGAGAGGATGGTGGTCAGCTGGGTATCCGTCTGCGCGTCGATGGCCTCCTCGAACCCATCGAGCGGGTGGCCGGAGACATACAGGCCAAGCATCTCACGTTCCAGTGCGAGCTTATGTTTGCGGTCCCATTCGTCGTCAGGCACCTCGATGGTGAACGCGGAGTTGTCGGCGCCATCTTCCCCGCCGAAACCGGCGAAGAGGTCGAACTGTCCCTTGTCCGCCGCCTTCTTTGTGGCAAGAACGGAATCGACGGCGTCCTCCTGAATGAGCATCAGCCCCTTGCGTGGGTGCTCCAGCGAGTCGAATGCCCCGGCTTTAATCAGCGATTCTGTGATTCGCTTGTTGCAGGCCGCCAGCTCGATTTTGTCCAGGTAGTCCGAGAAGCTGGTGAAGGAACCCTTTTCTTTCCTGGTTTTCTTGATGGACTCCACCACTTCCACGCCGACGTTTCGCACAGCCGCAAGTCCGTAGCGGATGTCTTCGCCAACAGCCATGAAGTTTTCTTCGGACTCGTTGATGTCCGGCTGCAGCACGCTAATGCCCAGGTGGCGGCAGTCCGACAGGTAGATCGCGGACTTGTCTTTCTTGTCGCCCACAGAGGTCAGCAGTGCTGCCATGTACTCGGCGGCGTAGTTCGCCTTCATGTACGCCGTCCAGTAGGACACCAGCGCGTAGCCCGCGGCGTGGGACTTGTTAAACGCATACGAGGCGAACGGCTCAATCGTGCCCCACAGCGCATCCACGGCCTCCTTGGAGTAGCCGTTGGAGAACATGCCGGCGGAAAACGTCTCGTACTGCTTCGCAAGCACCTCCGGCTTCTTCTTACCCATGGCCTTGCGGAAGCCGTCTGCTTGGCCGGCCGTGTAGTTCGCCACCTTCTGCGAGATGTTCATGATCTGCTCTTGGTAGACGATCAGGCCGTAAGTCTCGTCCAGAATCTCCTTGAGCGGTTCTTCCAGCTCCGGGTGGATCGGCGTAATCGGCTTTCGCCCGTTCTTGCGGTCGGCGTAATCCCAGTGGGCGTTCACACCCATCGGGCCCGGGCGATACAGAGCCAGCGAAGCGACAATATCGTTGAATCCTGTCGGCTTCATGCGTTTGAGCAGCTCCTGCATGCCACCGGAGTCCAGCTGGAACACGCCTAGGGTGTCGCCGCGCGAGAGCAGCTCGTAGACCGCCTGGTTGTCGGTGTCGAGTGCCTCGAGGTCGATGGCTTCGCCGCGGTTCTTCTTCACGTTCTCCAGCGCGTCACCCAGCACCGTGAGGTTGCGCAGACCCAGAAAGTCCATCTTCAGCAGGCCGATGGCCTCGCACGCCGGGTAGTCCCAACCGGTGATGATCGCGCCGTCCGCCGGGCGCTTCCACATCGGAATGTGCTCCATCAGCGGCACCGACGCCATAATCACGGCACACGCGTGCACGCCTGCCTGCCTGACCACGCCTTCGAGGCCACGGGCCGTCTCATAGATCTTGGCCACGTCCGGATCCGTCTCAATCAGCGAGCGGACCTCCGCGGCCTCGTTGTAGCGTTCGTGCTCCGGGTCGGTGATGCCAGAAAGCGGAATGTCCTTCGCCATGATCGCCGGCGGCAGGGCGCCGTTGATGCGGTCCGCCATCTGGAAGCCGGGTTGGCCGAAGTTCACCTTGGCCGAGTCCTTAATCGCCTGCTTGGTCTTCACCGTGCCGAAGGTGATCACCTGGGCGATCTTGTCTTCGCCCCAGCGCTCTGCGGCGTAGGTGATCATTTCTCCGCGGCGGCGGTCATCGAAGTCGATATCGATATCCGGCGCGGACGGGCGCTCCGGGTTCAAGAATCGCTCGAAGAGCAGGCCGTGTTCCATCGGGTCAATGTTGGTGATCGTCAGCGCGTACGCGACCAGAGAGCCCGCCGCAGAACCACGGCCCGGCCCGACGCGGATGCCAATCTCGCGGGCGTGCTTGATCAGTTCCGCCACGATGAGGAAGTAAGACGGGTAGCCCTTCATGTCGATGACATCGATCTCGTAGCTCGCACGCGTCAGGTATTCCTCCGGCACGTCTCCACCATCGAAACGCTCCTTCAAACCACGCAATACCTCTTCGCGCAGCCACGTCGTCGGCGTGTGGCCCTCCGGCACGTCCGCAATCGGCATGCGGTCGTGCGGGTGCTCCTCCCACAGCTCGCCGTAGTCGCCCACACGCTCCGCGATCCACAGGGTATTGTCGCAGCCGTCCGGCACCGTGGAATCCCACAGCTCGCGCATCTGTTCCGCGGACTTGATGTAGTAGCCGGAGCCGTCAAACTTAAAGCGGTCCGGATCAAGCAGCGTCTTGCCGGTCTGTACGCACAGCATCGCCTCGTGCGCCGGCGCCTGAGATTCGAGCACGTAGTGGCAGTCGTTGGTCACCAGCGGCGGCAGGTCCAGTGCCTGGCCGATGCGCAGAAGGTCCTCGCGCACCCGCCGCTCGATGTGCAGGCCGTGGTCCATCAACTCCAGGAAATAGTTGTCCTTGCCGTAGATGTCCTGCCACATCGCCGCCGCCTCGAGCGCAGCGTCGTACTGGCCGAGGCGCAGGCGTGTCTGCACATCACCCGACGGGCAGCCCGTGGTGGCGATGATGCCGTCCGCGTGCTCGGCGATCAGCTCCGCGTCCATGCGCGGCCACTTGCCCAGCTGACCCTCGTAGGACGCCAGCGACGACAGCTTGAACAGATTGCGCAGGCCTGTCGCATTTTCCGCCAACATCGTCTGGTGCAAGTACGCGCCGGACGCGGAAACGTCGTCACGCTTCTGGTCCGGGGTGCCCCAAAGCACGCGCTTTTTGTTGAAGCGGGACTCCGGGGCCATGTACGCCTCGATGCCGATGATCGGCTTGACCCCGGCATCCACCATGCGGCGGTAGAACGCGTTCGAACCGAACATGTTGCCGTGGTCGGTCATACCCACCGCAGGCATGCCCTGGCGCACAACTTCGTCGGCGAGCATGTCCACCTTCGCCATGCCGTCCAACATGGAGAACTCGGTGTGGTTATGCAGATGCACGAAGGAGGATTTTTTGGCCATGCGGGTCATCTTAGACGGCACGCCGACAGGCGCGAATCCCCTCGAAAACCGGTGCGGTTATTCGTACCGGAGGGCCTCGATAGGCTGCATCTTTGCTGCCTTCGAGGCGGGGTACGCGCCGAAGAACACACCTGTGGCAAGCGAGAACAGCAATGCGAAGATCACGGCACTGATCGGCGGCCACGTCATGTCCAACACCACGGAGCTGGCGATCATGCCGATCGCGCCGCCGAGGATCACACCGATGATGCCGCCGATCAGGCACACCAGCATCGCCTCGACGATGAACTGCACGCGGATATCGTTCTGCGTCGCTCCGAGTGCCTTGCGCACGCCGATCTCGCGGGTGCGCTCGGTCACCGTGATCAGCATGATGTTCATCACACCGATACCGCCGACCAGCAGCGAGATGCCACCAATGGCGGACAGCACCGTGGACAGGGTGCGGAAGATCGTGGTGAGACCTTCCAGTCCCGCGGAAATATCGAAGACCTCAGCCTCGTAGTTCTCGTTGCCCGCGTACTGGCGGTCAAGGTAGGACTGCAGGTCCTCACGGAACACCTCTGCGTCTTCATCGGCCGCGGAGCGCACGCTAAACGACGCTGTCCAGCTCGCGTCCAGCCCAACCCGGTCCGACGCCGTGGCGGGAATGAAAATCTCGGCGGCTGCGGTTTGCCCGAACGCCGGGTCCTTGTCCGCCCGTTCCAGCACGCCGACGATCGTGAACACACTGGTGGTGCCGTCCACATCCACGTCGAAGCGGGAGCCGAGCGCGGCGGCGGAATCGCCGTCGAAAAGCGCCTCCACAAGCTCCGGAGAAACCACCGCAACAGGGCGGCGGCCGTCGAGCATGTCCTGAGTGATGCCTCGGCCATACTGCACATTCAAGCTGCGCATATCCAGCGAGCCGGTCAGTGCGGGGTTGATGCCGACGGAGACAGAGTCGTCGCCCGTGGTGGCCTCGCCCTGGCCGGAGAGGTCAATGTCGACGCCTTGGATCCGGTCGCCGAAAGAGGCACTCAAATCGTCGAGTTCTTCAAGGCTCATACCGTCGCGCTCTTCGGTCGGCCCGGCCATGCCGAAGCCCGCAAACGGGTCGTCGCCGCCCTCGCCCTCCTCCGGGCGCTCGTGCACCATGACCGGGTAGGTGGTGGTGCCGGCGTCCTCGAGCCCGCCCATGACGTCGTTTTCCAGGGCACGGCCGAGCGTCATGATGATGATCACGGCCATGATGCCAATGATGATGCCCAACAGCGTCAGCAGCGAGCGCAGCTTGTTGGTGTTGAGGCTGGACACGGCCAGCCGCATGGATTCGCGGATGTTCATTTAGCTCGCTCCTCCCGGTGCTCGCACGCCGGCAATGCGGCCGTCCATCATTTCCACCACGCGCCCGGTCTCTTCGGCGAGATCCGGGTTGTGGGTAATAAACACGATGGCCTTGCCCAGTTCCTGGTTCAGCTCGTGGAACAGGTCCATCACCATGCGGCCGGTCTTGGAGTCCAGCGCACCGGTGGGCTCGTCCGCGAGCAGCAAGTCCGGGTCGTTGGCCAGGCTGCGCGCGATAGCCACGCGCTGCTTCTGGCCGCCGGACAGTTCGTTCGGGTTGTGGTGCAGGCGATCGCCCATGCCCATCCGGTCCAGCAGCTCGGCGGCGCGCTCGTCGCGCTCCTTGCGCTCCACACCGGCGTACATCATGGGCATGGCCACGTTCTGCAGCGCGTCCATGCGCCCGATCAGGTTGAAGTTCTGGAAAATGAAGCCGATGTTTTTGCTGCGGTAGGACGCGAGCTCTTTGTCTTCCTTGGCGTAGACCGGCTCGCCGTTGAACGCGTAGGCGCCCTCGGTGGGCCTATCCAGCATGCCGATCAGGTTCATCAGCGTAGACTTGCCGCAGCCGGACGGGCCGACGATGGAGACGAACTCGCCCTGGTCGGCGTAGAAGTCCACTCCGTGTAGAACCGTCAGCTCGCTGGGTTCGCCCTCGTTGTAGGTTTTGACCACATTGCGCATGTCGATGAGCAAGCCGGAATCGGCCATGCCATTGTGCTTCGAAGCTTGCGTCATCTACTGCTGCCCCTCGGCCGCACGACGGGTGCTGGTGACCGTCACCGTGGCCGTGGTGCGCTCTTTCTTCTCCCGCGCCTGGCGCACCTGGTCCGGGTTGAAGTTCGGGTCCGTGATCTCCACGTTCTCACCGACTCGGCCTTGGTACTCCTCCGGCCAGTTGATCACGATGTCGCCCGGCTTCAGTTCGCCGCCGGTGACCGCGACGTCCACGTCGTTGGATGCGCCGGTTTTCACAGAACGCTCCTCGATGGTGCCCGACGTCGCGTCATCGCCGTCCGTGGCGAGCACGAGCACCTTCTGGTCGTTGTCCTCGCCGTAAACGGCGTCCAGCGGCAGGTTCAGCGCGTCCTTCGCCTCCGCGGTGATGATTTCCGCGCGGGCGGAACCGCCGAGCAGCAGGCCTTCCTTGTCGCCGGTGACCTCGATCTCCACCGGGAACGTCACCTCGTTGGACTTGTTGTTGCCCTGCTGCGGCGGCATACCTTGCATCGGGTTCTGGTTGCCGCTGGCAACGGAATCCGACGCCGGTGCGATACGGGTGACGCGGCCCTTGAACGTCTTCTTGCCGGTCGCGGCGGTGGTGAACTCCACCCGGTCGCCTTCCTTGATATTGGGCACGTCCGATTCGCGCACGTCGGTGCGGATGACCAAGCGGGAATCGTCCGCGATGGTCAAAAGCTTGCCCTGCGGGATGTCGCCTTCGCGCACGTCCACACTGGTGACCAGTCCCGCCATCGGGGCGTAAATGGTGGATTCGCGCACCTGGTATTCCAGGGTGCCGTCACCATCGCCGAGCTGGGCAGTTTCGGCCTGGCGCACCGCGGAGTCCAGCTGCGCCTGCAGCTGGTTGCCCTCCTGCGCGGCCGCCGATTGCGCCGCAGCCAGGGCCGCCTTCGCGTCCTGCAACGCCGCGCTTGCTTCTTCGACGCTCATGCCCGGGCCCACGGCAGCGCCACCAGCACCGCCAGCACCACCGGCACCGCTCTCCCCCGTCAGCTGCGCCAGCTGTTCAGGGCTCAGCTCACCGGGCGTGCCCGGCTGGCCAGGCTGGCCAGGCAAAGCCGGGGCAGCCGGGGCCTCCGGTGCAGCCGGAGGTGCCGGCTGTGCCGGAGGCGCCGTCCTGATGCCGAGGTCCGAGGAAATGCCGCCGGCGACACGCTCGACAGCCGCGATGCCGCGGTTGACAATGCGGGCGCCGCCGTTGGCGGCCACGGCAGCGTCGTACGCCGCCTGCGCCTGATTGACCTGCGCCTGGGCGGCGCGGATGGCCTCGTTGGTGCCGTTGTTCACGCTTTCCTGGTGGGCGTTGAGCGCCGCGCGGGCCTGATCCACCTGCGCTTGGGCGTCCGCCTGCGCGTTGGCTTGCTGCTTCTGTTGGATCTCCAGCTGGCGCTCCAGCTGCTCGGAGTTCATGGAGGCCAAGAACTGCTGTGGCTGCACACGATCGCCGGCCTTGACGGCCACCTTCTCCACCTCGGACTGCACCGCGGTGGAAATGTTCACGGAGCGGATCGGCTCAATGGTGCCGTTGACCACAACACTGTCGGACACACCTTCGTTGGTGGCGACGGTGTAATCGCCGGGGTTCAGGCCAGCCCCCTCAGCGTTGTCGTCGCCGCCTCCGCCGAATCCGCATGCGCCGAGGAAGAGCGCGGAGGTTGTCACCAACGCAAGTCCTGCTCGGCTAAGACGCTTGTGTCCGGTTGATTTTTCGGTAGAGGAAGTCAAGAGCTCTCCTTGCCTAACGGTGCAAAACGGGCCTGCGTACATCTCCGCAAACTATACACCCCCGCGTATTGCGGAAGCAGAGAGAGAAAACGCTCCCCACACCGCATCGGCTTTCAGCATTTCCACAGCAAGGACCATGTCCGTGGCGTTAATCTGCTCCAGTTGTGTGCGCGGGGCAAACACTACTGCTCCGGCGATTGGAGATGCGGTGGCGGACCGGAGGACGTCGATACGCATTTTGCCTATCGACGCCTCCGGGACCACCACCGGAGCCACCCCCGGCGCCACGAGAGCACTGACGCGCGGGGCGGGTGCAAGTGCTGCGGCGGCCTCGTCGGGGCCGAGCGGCCGGGCGAAGGTGACCAGTGCGAAGGAGGCCTCCTCGTGGTCGAGGGTGGCGGCGGCGCGCTGGGCGTACTGCTGTGGGGTTTCCCCGTCCTCCGGGCCGAGCTGGTCGCCCTGCAGCACTGGCGGGGCGGGCGGGTTGACCTCGCCCACCAGCCAGAATCCGGCAACCAGCGCGAGGACCACCGCCAGTGCACGCATTTAGCCGTTCCGCACTGTATCCAGCGCGGCGCGCAGATCCTCTGGGTACTCGGAGGCGACCTCCATGTACTCGCCGGTGCGCGGGTGGGTAAAGCCCAGCTTGGTGGCGTGAAGCCACTGGCGCTTCAACCCCAGCTCCTTGGCCAGGTTCGGGTCCGAGCCGTACATGGGGTCGCCCACGCACGGGTGCCCCACAGACGACATGTGCACGCGGATCTGGTGGGTGCGCCCGGTTTCCAGGTGGATGTCGAGCAGGCTCGCGCGGCGGAATGCCTCGATGACGCTGTAGTGCGTCACGCTCTGACGGCCGTCCTGGGTGACGGCGAACTTCCAACCTGCCGACGGGTGGCGCGCGATCGGCGCGTCGATAGTGCCCTCGATCGGGTCCGGCAGCCCCTGGACCAGCGCGTGGTAAGTCTTGTCCACCGTGCGCTCCTTGAAGGCGCGCTTGAGCACGGAATACGCGGGCACGCTGGCCGCCACAATCATCACGCCGGAGGTGCCCACGTCTAAGCGCTGCACGATGCCCTGGCGCTCCGGGGGTCCTGCGTCCGGCAGGGTGAAGCCCATAGCCTGCAACCCGCCGACCACGTCCGGGCCTTCCCAGCCCAGCGTCGGGTGCGCGGCCACGCCAACCGGCTTGTCCACGGCGATGACGTCCGCGTCCTGGTAGAGGATCTCCAAGCCCTCCACCAGCTCTGTCACTGGCTGCGGGGCGCGCTTCGGCTCGGGCAGGGTGACTTCCAGCATCACGCCTGCGGTGACGCGGTCGGATTTTTGGGCGGCAGCTCCGTCGACAAGCACATCGCCCTCCGCCGCCATCTCGGAGGCGACGGAGCGGGACACACCGAAGAGCTTGGCAATCGCGGCGTCCACCCGCATCCCCTCGAGCCCCTCAGGCACGGGCAGGGCCCTGAACTCACCGCCCATTGCCGCCTCCCTTCATCTCCGCCGCGATCGTGCCCAGGATGAACACCACCACGCCGACGGTGATCGCCGCGTCGGCCAAGTTGAATACCGCGAAATTGCCCACAGAGATGTAGTCCACCACGTGCCCGAACCAGAATCCAGGATCCCGGAACAACCGGTCGATCAGGTTGCCCAGTGCCCCGCCGGCAATCATCGCGACGCCGAGCGCCTCCCACTTCGAGGTCATCCGCGGCCCGACCCACAGCGCCCCCAGCACGAACGCCAGTTGAATCGCGGTGAACACCCAGGTGAGGTTCTCCCCCATGGAAAATGCCGCGCCGGAGTTGAACAGCAGGTAGAAGCGGAACCAGTCCCCGATCACCGGCTGCGGCACACCGGGCTCCAGCCAGTTCAGCATCAGCTGTTTGACGCCCTGGTCCACCGCGCCGATAGCGAGCATGACGGCCACCACCAGTCCGAGGTAACGGGGGGTGCGTTGTGCTGTCGTGTCCTGCTTCATCGCCAAACCACTTTAGCCGGTCGCACACAGCCTGCCTGTATTCCGCTGCGCGGGCCAGGTAGCTTGAGAAGAATGTTCCGCACCCTCCGCAGTATCGCCGCCGCAGCCACCCTCACCCTCGCGCTCACCGCCTGCTCCTCCGCCGAGGACGACCCGGTGGCCGGGGTGCCAGCATTTCCTCTCGACGCTCCTTCGGTCACCCTGGTCAACCCCGGCGAGAATCCGGAGGAAGTGCGCTACTCACCCAGCGAAGAGTGGGACACCGCCGTCGCCGTGTCCGCCGGCGTGGACCAGCACGTGGCCGCCCCCGGCGAAGCCGAGGTCGCGGACGCCCCCGCCGGCGGCGATGTGAACAAAACCACCCTGCCGCTGACCGCGACGGCCGACGAGGCCCCCGCCCCGGGCGACGGCGAGGAAGACGCCGATTCCCGCATCGACTTCGTGGTCGGCTCCGGCAAGCACTCCGACCTGGACATCGGCCAGGACGTCGCCGCCTCCGAGGGGTTCCGCATGAGTTGGCGCACCGACGACACCGGCCGCATCTCCACCCTGAAACTGCTCGCCCCCGCCGACGCGCCGCAGCGCGGCCTCCAGCTTGTCGAGCCCACCCTGATCACCCTCATCAACAACTCCGTCGTCTTCCCCGACGAGCCCATCGGCCCCGGCGCGACCTGGACCGTGGAAAGCCGCGTCGCGGGAGACACCTCGATGACGCGCACCACCACCTACACCCTGCTCTCCCGCGAAGGCGACACACTGACGCTGGACACGAAAGTTGAGGAGCGCCCCCAGAACAACACCCTCACTATCGACGGCCCCGGCGAGCTCGAGGGCGAAAGCGTGCAGGTAGATTCCTCCCGCACCACCTCCAAGGGCCAGATCGTGGTGGACCTTAACCGCCCGCTGCCAGTGTCGGGTCAGACCGCCTGGACCACCCGCCTGATCTACGGCGGAGACGACAAAGCGCGGGTGGTCCAAGACATCACCCGCGCTGTGCAGTTTGGCGTTTAGAGGGCCGGCGCCTGCTCTGCCGGCGCCTGCTCTGCCGGCGCTTCTGCCGGTGCCTCGGGGGCAGCCGGCGCACCGGTCTTGCACATGTCCGGCACCTGCTCCGGGGCGAGGGTGTTGCTGACCAGGAAGCAGGCCCAGCTCTGGGAGATCTTCCACTGGCCGCCTTCGTTGATGAACTCCACGTCCTCCGCCAGCTGGGACTCCGCGTTTGGGCGGGTGAAGTTCACGGTGGCCAGCACCGAGTTTGCGGTGTAGCCCGGCAGCACTGGGTCGACCACCTGGAAGTTCGCGCCGGATTCCTGCTGCGACTGCGTCATCAGGTCGAACAACTCCGGCGTAGTCTCGCCACCCTGCACGGTATTCGCGCGCTCGGCGATGGGCAGGTTCGGGTCAGCGGCGCGCTGCAGCACAGCGTTGAGCTCTTCAGCCGTCGGCATTTCGGCCACCGGCGCAGCCTCGGAGGAGGTCGCCTGGGACGCGGCGGTGGTTTCGGTCGTGTCCGAATCCTCGGAGCAGGCCGTCAAGCTCAGTGCGATGCCAGCGACAGCTGCGGCTGCGACAAGTTTCGGTGCTTTCACGTGTTCTCCTTGCGTAGCGTAAATCTCTCGTTTCACGTTACTGCACACCCGCAACTTTCTGGCACTCTGTGTGCATGAACGTGTTAGTCATCTCAACCGGCGGCACGATCGCCTCCACCACAAACGACCGTGGCGCACTCGTGCCCACGCTCACCGGCGAGGAGCTCGTCGCCCGCTGCGGCACCACTCGCCAGGTGCGCGCAATCGACGTGGCCAGCCTCGATTCCTCGTCCATGGGCTTGGCAGAGATCGACCTGTTGCGCGAAACCGTGCGCACTTCGCTTCTCGACGACTCCGCCTCCCTCGTCATCACCCACGGCACCGACTCCATGGCCGAGACCGCCCTCGCGCTGGACCTCGTCCACGCCGA
>ERZ1031113.329-NODE-329-length-12209-cov-17.956393_pt1 | contig 12209 bp, 13 predicted proteins | sample MGYA00518225_ERZ1031113 | MGnify/ENA primary metagenome ERZ1031113 (study PRJEB33718, sample SAMN03159751) | human skin metagenome | collected 2014-05-20 | study: EMG produced TPA metagenomics assembly of the PRJNA266117 data set (Human skin bacterial metagenome...
TCGACAACCCCACCGGCTACGGCCGCATCATCCGCGGCGAGGCCGGCGACGTCCTTGAGATCGTGGAGGAAAAAGACGCCACCGACGAGCAGCGCAAGGTTCGCGAGGTCAACTCCGGCGTGTTCGCCTTCGACGGCAAGGTGCTTCGCGACGCACTCACGCGCGTCACCCCGGACAACGCCCAGGGCGAGTTCTACATCACCGATGTTTTGAGCATCGCGCGTAACGACGGCCTCCGGGTCACCGCCTTTACCGCCCCCGACGCCCGCGAGCTCGCCGGCGTGAACGACCGGGTGCAGCTGGCGGAGGCCGGCAAGGAGCTCAACCGCAGGCTCGTCGAGAAGGCGATGCGGGGTGGCGCGACCGTGATCGACCCGGACACCACCTGGATCGGCGTCGAGGTGGAAATCGGCCGCGACGTGGTCATCCACCCGAACACCCAGCTGTGGGGCTCCACCGTCATCGGCGACGGCGCCGAAATCGGACCCGACACCACCCTGACCGACATGGAGGTCGGCGCCCGCGCCACCGTCGTGCGCACCCAGGGCGAGCTCGGCGTCATCGGCGAGGAAGCCACCGTCGGCCCGTTCACCTACATCCGCCCCGGCACCGAACTCGGCGCCCGCGGCAAGCTCGGCGGCTTCGTCGAATCCAAGAACGCCAAGATCGGAGAAGGCTCCAAGGTGCCGCACCTGACCTACATCGGCGACGCCACGGTGGGCAAGCACTCCAACATCGGCGCAAGCTCCGTCTTTGCCAACTACGACGGCGTGAACAAGCACCACACCACCATCGGCGACTACTGCCGCACCGGCTCCGACACCATGTTCGTCGCACCGGTGAATATCGGTGATGGCGCCTACACCGGCGCGGGTACAGTGGTCACCGAGGATGTGCCCGCCGGCGCGCTGGCCATCAAGGAAGGCCGCCAGCGCAACATCGAAGGCTGGGTGGAAGACCGCCGCCCGGGCACCGAAGCGGCAGAGGCTGCAAAAAACGCGAAGCGAGAGGGTTAATTACATGACTGGTTACTCCACAGAAAGCCACAAAGACCTCAAGGTCTTCACCGGCCGCGCCCACCCGGCCCTCGCAGAAGCTGTGGCCAAGGAGCTCGGCATCGAGCTTGTGCCCACCACCGCGCGCGACTTCGCCAACGGCGAGATCTTCATCCGCTTCGAAGAGTCCGTCCGCGGCGCCGACTGCTTTGTCATGCAGTCCCACGCCCAGCCGCTGAACAAATGGCTGATGGAACAGCTCATCATGATCGACGCGCTCAAGCGCGGCTCCGCCAAGCGCATCACCGCGATCCTGCCGTTCTACCCCTACGCCCGCCAGGACAAGAAGCACCGCGGCCGCGAACCGATCTCCGCCCGCCTGATCGCGGACCTGCTCACCGCCGCCGGCGCGGACCGCATCGTCTCCGTGGACCTGCACACCGACCAGATCCAGGGCTTCTTCGACGGCCCGGTGGACCACATGCACGCCCAGCCGATCCTGGTGGACTACATCAAGTCCAAGTACCCGCTGGACAACCTCGTGGTGGTCTCCCCCGACGCCGGCCGCGTGAAGACCGCCGAGAAGTGGGCCAACATGCTCGGCGACGCCCCCATGGCGTTCGTGCACAAGACCCGCGACATCGACGCCGCGAACAAGGTCGTGTCCAACCGCGTCGTCGGCGACGTCGACGGCAAGGACTGCATCCTCATGGACGACATGATCGACACCGGCGGCACTATCGCCGGCGCCGTCGGCGTGCTCAAGGAGGCCGGCGCGAAGTCCGTGGTCATCGCCTGCACCCACGGCGTGTTCTCCGACCCGGCCCGCGAGCGCCTCAGCGACTGCGGCGCCGAGGAAGTCATCACCACCGACACCCTGCCGCAGGACACCGAAGGCTGGAGCAACCTCACGGTGCTCTCCATTGCGCCGCTTTTGGCCAAGACGATCCACGAGATTTTTGAAAACGGCTCCGTGACCACCCTGTTCGAGGGTCAGGCGTAAACGCCGCGGTTCGCCGGGACTCAGCCGGGGCAGCACTTGCGCTGCCCCGGCTTCACGCATACGGGAAGGAAAAAGGATGTACGAGCGCTACGCCCCGTCGGTGGATTTCACCCCCGACCTCGAGCACGCGAAGTCCATGTTCGACAACGACGCCACCCTGGAGTACCTCGGCGCCACCATCACGCGGCTTGAGCCGGGTGTGGCCGAGGGCGAGTTCACGGTGGAGGCGCGCCACGCCAACGGCTTCGGCGTGTGCCAGGGCGGCGTGCTGTTCACTTTCGCCGACGCGCTGTTCGGCGGCGCGTGCAACTCGCGGCGAACCGACCCGACCGTCAGCGCGCAGTCCGAGATGATCTACCTCGCGCCCGCGAAGATGGGCCGCACCATCCGCGGGGTTGCACGCGAGCGCCACACGTGGGGCAGAAACGGGCTTTCGGACGTCACGCTTTACGACGGCGACACCGCCATCGCCGAATTCCGCGGCATGTCCCGCACCACCACCCGACCACCGACAGGAAACTAAACCGTGAGCCAGAACGACAGCCTGCAAGAACAGGGGCTGAACAGGAGCGTCAAGAGTAGGCAATTGATGATGATTGCCTTTGGTTCGTCGATAGGCACGGGCCTGTTTTTGGGCTCCGCCGGATCGATCCAGTACGCCGGGCCGGCGGTGCTGATCTCGTTCGCGCTTGTCGGCGTGATCGTGTACTTCCTCATGCGCATGCTCGGCGAGATGGCGGTCGAGCACCCGGTCTCCGGGTCGTTCGCGGCGTACTCGCGCGCGTTCATCGGGCCGGTGGCCGGCTTCATCACCGGCTGGAACTGGTGGTTCACCACCGTCGTGGTGGGCATGCTGGAGCTGACCGCCATGGGCACGTTCCTGGACTACTGGTTCCCCGGACTGCCCCACTGGGTCACCGCGCTGGTGACGCTGCTGGTGGTGGTGGCGCTGAACCTGTTCAACGTGCGCGTGTTCGCCGCGACGGAGTATTGGCTGTCCTTGATCAAGGTCGCGGCGCTCGTGCTCATGATCGTGCTCGGGTTCGCGCTCGTGGTGGGTCTCGGCCCGGACGAGGCGATCGGGTTCTCCAACATCACCGAGCACGGCGGGTTCATGCCCAACGGGCTCTCCGGCGTACTGTTCGCCCTGGTGGCGGTGACGTTCACGTTCGGCGGCATCATGTCCATCGGCACCGCCGCCGGCGAGGCGGACAACCCGAAAACGGCCATCCCGCGCGCCGTGAACTCCGTGGTGTGGCGCATTTTGGTGTTCTACCTCGGCGGCATCGGCACCATTTTGCTGCTCGCGCCGTGGAATGAGCAGGAATCGAACGAAAGCCCGTTCATCCGCGTGCTCGCCGGCGTGGGCTTCGGCCCGGCCGCCACCGCGCTCAACGTGGTCATCGTGGTGGCGGTGTTCTCGGTACTCAACACCATGACGTACTCGGGTGCGCGCATGCTGCGCGACCTCGCCCGCAACGGCCAGGCGCCCCGCGCGTTCGCCGCCACCAGCGCGAAAGGGCTGCCCACAAAGGCCCTGCTTTTCGACGCCGCCCTGATGGGCACCGTGGTCATCCTGAACTTCTTCTTCGAAGGCAAAATCTTCGCGGTGCTGCTGGCGATCATCGTCGGCACCGAGCTGATCACCTGGGCGGGCATTTGTGTATCGCACCTGAACTTCCGCAGAAAGTTCAAAAGCGCGACCTTCCCCGCCCCGCTCTACCCGGCGGCCAACTGGATTTGCATCGCGTTTTTCGTCCTCGTGCTCGTGCTGATGGGTATTCTTCCGGAATACCGCATGGGCCTTGCCACGCTGACCGGCTGGATCATCGTGCTGGGCCTGATCTCACTGACCACGCAGAGGAGCCGCGCATGATCCGCCCCGACCTCGAGGCAATTCCGGCGTACGTTCCCGGCGTGCGCGACGAGCGCGCCATCAAACTGTCCTCCAACGAGTGCGCCGAGGGCCCGCTGCCGCCGGTGCTCGACGCCATGCGCGAAGCCCTCGGCGAGATCAACCGCTACCCGGACATCGGCGCGCTGAAGCTGCGCACCGCCCTCGGCGAGCACCTGGGCGTGGATCCGGATCAGGTCGCGCTCGGCGCCGGGTCCTCCGCGCTGTGCCAGCAGCTGGTCTCAATTGCGGCCCAGCCCGGCGACGACGTGGTCTTCCCCTGGCGCAGCTTCGAGGCCTACCCGATCTTCGTCCAGGTCGTCGGCGCCACCCCGGTGCCCGTCCCGCTGGACAGCGACAACCGGCTGGACATGCCGGCGTTGGCCGCCGCGGTGACCGAGCGCACCAAGCTGATCTTCATCTGCAACCCGAACAACCCCACCGGCACGACGATCACCAACGCCGAGTTCGCCGCCTTCATGGACGAGGTGCCGGCGGACGTCCTCGTCGTGCTCGACGAGGCCTACTTCGAGTACAACCAGGCCGCCGACGCCCCCGTCGCCACCGAGGTGATCACCCGCTACCCCAACGTGGTGGGGCTGCGCACCTTCTCCAAGGCGTACGGGCTGGCCGGCGCGCGCATCGGCTACGCGTTCGGCCCGCGCCCGATCATCGAGGCGCTGAACAAGGTCTCCATCCCCTTCTCCGTCAGCGCGGTGGCGCAGGAGGCGGCGCTCGCCTCGCTCGAGGCGCAGGAGGCGCTGCGTGCGCGTATCGACGGCACCGTGGCCGAGCGGAGCCGTGTCGTCGCAAAGCTTGGGCTCGCAGAAAGCCAAGCGAACTTTGTGTGGTTGCCCGGCGCTGGCCAGGAGCTGGCGGACCGGCTCGCCGCAGAGGGCGTGCTGGTGCGCGTCTTCCCCGAGGGCATCCGTGTGACCGTGACCAACGCGGAAGAAACCGACGCGCTATTGGAGGCGTTTTCCCGTGCGCAGTGAGCGCCGCCGCGTCATCGCGGCCACGACCATCGGCACCGCCATCGAGTGGTACGACTACTTCCTCTACGCCGCCGTCGCCGGGCTGGTGTTCAACCAGGTCATGTTCGGCCCACTCGGGCCCGCGGCGGCGACGATCGCCAGCTTCCTCACCGTCGGCCTGTCCTTTCTGTTCCGCCCATTGGGGGCGGTGCTGGCGGGCCACTTCGGCGACCGGCTGGGCAGGCGCGGCGTGCTCATGGTCACGCTGTTCACCATGGGCACCGCCACCGCGCTGATCGGGCTTTTGCCCACGTATGCAACCGCCGGCTGGCTCGCGCCGGCCGCGCTGGTGGTCCTGCGCATCCTGCAAGGCACGTCCGCCGGCGGCGAATGGGGCTCGGCAGTGCTTTTGGCCGTGGAGCACGCGCCGGACAACAAGCGCGGACTCTACGGCGCCGGGCCCCAGGTGGGCGTGCCGGCAGGGCTCTTGCTGTCCTCTGGCGTGCTGGCGCTGATGACCATCATCGCCCCCGGCGAGGCGTTCATGCAGTGGGGCTGGCGCGTGCCGTTTTTGCTTTCCGTCGGGTTGACGGTGTTGGGCTGGTGGATCCGCACGGGCGTCGACGAATCGCCGGTGGTGGAGGAAATGCGCGAGGTCGGCGCGCACAACCCGGTCGGCTCCCTGTTCAAGCACCACGCGGGGCTCGTTATCGCCGCGGCGTTGATCTTCGCCGCCAACGGCACGGTGGGCTACATGACCACCGGCGGCTACATCCAGAACTACGTCACCGACCCGGCAGGGCTCGCCGTAGAGCGCGGCGACATCCTGTGGGCCGTCACCGCCTCCGCCGCCACCTGGCTGTGCACCACGGCGTTCGCGGGCTGGGTGTCCGACATCATCGGCCGCCGCCGCACCCTCGCGATCGGCTTTGTGGTGCAGGCGGCCGGCGTGCTGGCCTTGTTTCCGCTGGTGAACACCGGGTCGCTGCCGAAGATCACCGCGGCGCTGATTTTCCTCACCGTCGGGTTGGGGCTGACCTACGGCGAGATCGGCGCGTTCTACGCTGAGCTGTTCCCCGCCTCCATCCGCGCGTCCGGCGCCTCCATCGCGTACGCGCTCGGCGCGATTTTGGGCGGCGCGTTCGCCCCCACCATCGCCGCCGCCCTGCGCGAGGCAACCGGCGGCACCGCCGCGATCACCGTGTACTTGATGGCGGCGACGGTCACGGGATTCGTCGTCACGCTGCTGATGCGCGAGCGCCGCGGCATCCCCCTCGGACACGAGCACGAGGAGGCCCAGGCGAGCGGGCATTTTGTGTGGCAGAAACCGGCTGCTACCCTGTAGCAGTCTCGGCGAGGGCCTTCAAAGGCCGTTATCGACGCGATTTTGAGATCCTTTTGCGATCACTCGACGAGCACACATCCGTTCAGTGGTCGCAGGCAAGGCCTGTGGCCCTTCACACACGAAGGAGTACAACATGGCTATTACCCCCACCGTTATCAAGGGTGAGCGTCGCGAGGAGTTCGGCAAGGGCTCCGCACGCCGTCTGCGCCGCGACGGCAAGATCCCGGGCGTCCTGTACGAAAAGGGCATCGACAACATCCACTTCGCGGTCGACCGCATCGAGATGACCGCAGTCGTGCGTAACGACGGCACCAACGCCATCGTCGAGCTCGAGCTCGACGGCGAGAAGCTGCTGGCCATGGTCAAGCACATCGACCAGAACGTGATCACCCTGGACATCGACCACATCGACCTGCTCGGCATTAAGCGCGGCGAGAAGGTCACCGTCGAGGTCCCGGTTGTCACCGAGGGCGAGGCCGCTCCGGGCGCAGTTGTGCTGCAGGAGACCGACTACGTCGAGATCGAGATCGACGCGCTGTCCATCCCGGACGAGCTGACCGTCTCCATCGAGGGCAAGGAGATCGGCGACACCCTCCACGCTTCCGACGTGAAGCTGCCGGAGGGCGCAGAGCTCATCTCCGACCCGGAGACCCTGCTGGTCAACGTCACCTTCGAGCAGGTTGACGAGGACCTCGAGGCTGAGGCCGAGGCAGCTGAGGAAGGCGGCGCTGAGGCAGGCGCCGAGTCCGAGGCTCCGGCTGAGGAGAAGGACGACGAGGAGTAAATCCTCCCCCTTTCCCCACACAGCTAAACCCGCCACCGCATTCCCGCGGCGGCGGGTTTTCCGCTTCTCTAGGTGGGTTATCCTCGTGGCCGTGACTATCTTGATCGTCGGCCTTGGCAACCCCGGCCCCCAGTACGCCGTCACGCGGCACAACGCGGGCGTGTTCGTCGTAGAAGAACTGCTCGGCCGCGTCACCCCGATGCCGGCGCAGCTTGCGGTACACAAGCGCACGAACACGGAGATCGCCGAGCTTGCGAAGGGGCGTTTGCTTGACGACGACCATGCGGTCCTCGCACGCACCCGGTCTTTCATGAACGTCTCCGGCGGACCGGTGAAAGCGTTGATGGATTACTTCAGCGTGCAACCGGAGGACCTGTACGTGGTGCACGACGAGCTGGATCTGGAGCTCGGCGAGGTGAAGCTGCGCCTCGGCGGCGGCGACCACGGGCACAACGGGCTGAAATCCATCACGAAATCCCTCGGCGGCAAGCCGTACAACAAGGTGGCGGTGGGCATCGGCCGCCCGCCCGGACGGATGGCCCCGGCAGATTACGTGCTCAAACCATTCAGTGCGAAGGAGCAGGTGGACCTTGCTATCGCGTCGGCGGACGCGGCGGATGCAATCCTGCGCGCGATAGGCTAGCGCGCATGAAACTTGCCACGATCAGGACCGGAGACACCACCACCGCCGCCCGCGTTATCGGCGAGGGAAGGGCGGTGACGTTGGGCGCGGAGGACGTCGGAAAGCTTTTGCGCGACGACACCTTCGAGGAAGGCAAGGAGATCACCTTCACCCCGGGCGACCTCGCGCCGGTGATCCCGCGCCCCGGCAAGATCATCTGCGTGGGACTGAACTACGCCAAGCACATCGCGGAGATGGGACACGAGCAGCCGGACGTGCCGACTTTGTTTATCAAGTACCCGGAGGCGCTCATCGGCGCCCACGACGACGCCGAGGTGCCCAGCTTCAACGCCGACACCCTGGATTTTGAGGGCGAGCTCGCGGTGATCGTCGGCACCCGCGCCCGCCACGCAACCAACGGCGCCGAGCACATCGCGGGATACTCGGTGATCAACGACTACACCCAGCGTCACTTTCAAAAGCACACGCAGCAGTGGCACCAGGGCAAGTCGCTGGAGAAAACCGCAGGCTTCGGCCCGTGGCTGGACACCGAGTGGCAGCCGGGGCCCGCGATTACCACCACCGTCAACGGCGAAGTGATGCAGCACGCCCCCACCGACGACCTCGTGTTCACGCCGGCGAAGCTGGTGGAGTTCATCTCGCACCTCTACCCGCTCGAGCCGGGCGACGTCATCGCCACCGGCACCCCCGCCGGCGTGGGCCACGCCCGCAACCCGAAGCGCTACCTCGCTAACGGCGACACGGTGCGCGTGGAAATCGAGGGCTTGGGCGCGATCGAGAACACCACGCGGGTGTATTAGCGGCTGAGCTGGTCCAGCAGGCGAACCTCAGCCTCGGCGATCATCTGCAGCGGGAGCAGCAGGATGATGAACGGCACGGAGCTGAACATCGCCGCTTCTTGCGAGCCGCCGCCGAGCTGGCTGACACCTTTCATGATGTTGGTCATGAGGAAGCTGTAGAGCCCCCAAGCGCTGCCGCTGTACGCGACATCGTGTGAAACAGGAGTTGCGGGGGCGGCTGGGGCGAGCGCGCCCATCGCGAGGGCGCCGGTGGTTGCGGTGGCGATGGCAATCTTGGAAAGTTTCATGCCCCTAACATCGCCCCGGCCAGCTAGGGCGTTAGCATCCGCTCGATTTCACGCGCCGGCGCGGTAATGAGCTCGCCGCGGTCCGCGCCGACGAGGCAGTAGTCGTTGCCCTTCGTCATGGGGCGCAGGTACGGGTAGGTCGGCGGCAGGTCCGGGTGCTCGCGGGTGAACGCGGTTTCCACCCCGCTCGCCCACCGCCCGGAAAACGCGCGCGAGACCACCGCGGGCGCGTCCGTGCGCAGCAGTTCGCGGTTGCGCACGCTGGTGCCGGCCTCGTCCGCGAGCAGAAATGCGGTGCCGCAGGCGACAGGGACGCCAAGCTTTGCGACGTCCTCCGGTCCCCGCACCCCTCCCGCCGCGATCAAAGGACCGTCCGCCAGCGCGAGCAGTTCCTCCAACGTCCGCTGGTCCGGGTCCTCGTGCTGGTCCCAGGTTGCACGGTGGCCGCCGGCGCGCGGGCCCTGGACGATCACGCCGTCGACGCCGCGGCGCTTAGCCTCGGCGATCTCGGCGGGGTTGGTCACCGTCGCCCACGCCTCCGAGCCCGCGGCGTGCAGCTGGGCGATCTCGCCTTCGGTGAAGCAGCCGAACGTGGACGAGACCACCGCCGGCGCGGCATCGAGCACGAGCGCAAACTTCTCCGCGTAGTCGGACGCCACTTCGGGGACTTCTTGGTGGAGGCGGCGGGCGACCGTGAGGACGTCGTTAGGCAAAGGCTCCCGCTGCGGCACGAAAAGGTTGGCGCCGAACGGCGGCTCGCACGCGGCGAGCCACTCGCGGGCCTGGTCGACGGTGCAGGTGCCGAGCGCGATGAAGCCGAAGCTCACCGCGTTGACGAGCGCGGGCGTGGACGGCCCGCCGGCCATGGGTGCTGCGATCACGCGTGGAAACTCCATGGCTAGAGTATGCGTCATGTTCGGATTCTTCAGGCGCAAACGCACCCCCCAGCTGGAGGCGGAGTGGCTCGTGGTGGGGCTGGGCAACCCGGGCGCGAAATACGCCGCTACCAGGCATAACGTGGGCTACATGGCGCTCGACGAGTTAGCCGGCGAGCTTACCCCGGTGCCGGGGATCAAGGCGCTGGTGCAGGTGCGCGATGGGGTGGCCTTCGCGCGCTCGACAACGTACATGAACACCACCGGCGAGTCCGTCGGCCCGCTGGCGAAGGAGCTGGGGGTGGCGCCGGAGCGCATCATCGTGGTGCACGACGAGCTGGACCTGCCCGCCGGGAAAGTGCGCGTAAAGCTCGGCGGTAACGAAAACGGCCACAACGGGCTGAAATCCATCACTGAGCACCTGGGCACCCGCGACTACCTGCGCGTGCGCATGGGCATCGGGCGCCCGCCGCAGGGCATGGCGGTGCCGGACTGGGTGCTCTCCCCCATCGAGGGCGACATTTCCGGCCAGGTCGCGCTCGCCGCAAAGGCCGTGCAGTTGATTGTCAGCGAAGGCCTAGGAAAAGCCCAGAACGTGATCCACGCAACACGGTAGGTTGTGGGGCATGACACGCCATGCCATGTTCGACAGCAAATACCCGCCCGCAGAAGGCCTTTACGAGCCCGACGAGACCACCAGCGAAATCTGCCTCCAGCTCTGCCACGGCTGGAGCGCCAGCCACATTGAAAGCTGGCTGGAAGACAACGAGCGCCCGACTGACCTCATCGACGAAGTCCGCGACGAATACGCCCGCTTCGTCCCCGAGGCCTCCGAGGACGCCAAGCGCATCGACGCGCTGCGCGAGGCGCTGGCGAAGCGCGACCTCTCGTTTTCCTTCGACACGGGCTACGACAAGGGCGAGGCCGCCGACGACGGTGCCGACCTGGCCCGCGAAGAAGGCCGCAAGGGCTATGCCTACTGCACCATGCAGGACGTGGACTGTGTGATCCACATCGGGCGGCTCTACTTCGGCTTCAGCTCCCTTGACAACCCCGGCGACGAGTCCGACGCTGAGATCGGCCAGGCAGTCGTCGAGGCGCTCGAAGAGGTCGGCTTCACGCCCGAGTGGAACGGCAAGCAGACCGGCCGCATCACATGCGAGGGCCTGAAGTTCGAGCTGCCGCTGGCGGACTAGCCCAGCTTCTCCTCCAGGTCGTCCAGCGCGCGCGTGAGCGCCGCCTGCTTGTGCTCGCGCGGGGAAAGCTCACCGTCGTTGACGTCCTCGCCGAAGATGTTCAGCACCACCTGGTTGCGGATGTCCGTCATGGACAAATTCGCCACGATCTGGCGCCAGTGCTCGACCGCGCGCACGCCGCCGTCGGCGCCGTAGCTCACGAACGCTACCGGCTTGCCGACCCACTCGCCGAACAGCGAGTCGAAGGCGTTTTTCATCGTGCCCGGGATGGAGTGGTTGTACTCCGGGGTGACAAAGACGAACCCGTCGCAGGCGTCCACCGCCTCGGACCAGGCGGTGACGGCAGGGTCGTCGTACTGCTTGTTCGCCGCACCAGGCACGACCTCCGCAACCAGGTGCGGCACGTCGAAATCGGCCAGGTCGAGCAGGCGGTAGTCCGCGTCGCGCTCGGCGGCGGCGTCCATCACCCAGGCACCGATGTGCTCGCCGATGCGGCCAGAGCGTACAGATCCAAGAAACACTCCGATTGTTGTCATGGACACGACTGTACTTGGCCGAAGGTGCGTCGATAAGCTAGCTGCTTATGAGTACCGTTTCCGAGGCCGCGCGCCGCCGCACATTCGCCGTCATCGCCCACCCGGACGCCGGTAAGTCGACGATCACGGAGGCGCTGGCGCTGCACGCGCACGTGATTTCGGAGGCCGGAGCGGTGCACGGCAAGGGCAACCGCAAGTCCACCGTGTCGGACTGGATGGAGATGGAAAAGGACCGCGGCATTTCCGTCGCGTCCTCCGCGCTGCAGTTCGAGTACGCCCCCGACGGCCACGAGGGCGAGCCGTACGTGGTCAACCTGGTGGACACCCCGGGCCACGCGGACTTTTCCGAGGACACCTACCGCGTGCTTTCCGCCGTCGATGCCGCAGTGATGCTTATCGACGCAGCCAAGGGCCTCGAGCCGCAAACCCTGAAACTCTTCCGCGTGTGCAAGGCCCGCGGGCTGCCGATTGTCACCGTGATCAACAAGTGGGACCGCGTGGGCCGCGAGCCGCTTGAGCTTGTCGACGAGATCGTCTCCGAGATCGACCTGCAGCCGACTCCGCTGTACTGGCCGGTGGGCGAGGCGGGCGATTTCCGCGGGCTCGCGCACGTCGATGTCGCAGGCTCCATCGACGAGTACATTCATTTCACGCGCACCGCCGGCGGCTCCACCATCGCCCCGGAGGAGCACTACTCCCCCGACGAAGCCTTGGCGAAGGAGGGCGACGTGTGGGAGACCGCCCTCGAGGAGGCGTCGCTTCTGCTTGAGGACGGCGCCGTGCACGACCAGCAGCTCTTCGAGCAGTGCATCACCTCGCCGATCATCTTCGCCTCCGCGATGCTGAACTTCGGCGTGCACCAGATCCTGGACACGCT
>ERZ1031113.330-NODE-330-length-12131-cov-13.624213_pt1 | contig 12131 bp, 8 predicted proteins | sample MGYA00518225_ERZ1031113 | MGnify/ENA primary metagenome ERZ1031113 (study PRJEB33718, sample SAMN03159751) | human skin metagenome | collected 2014-05-20 | study: EMG produced TPA metagenomics assembly of the PRJNA266117 data set (Human skin bacterial metagenome...
GAGATGCTCAGGAGTCTCGTGGGCTCGGAGATGTGTATAAGAGACAGGGGTGAGGGAGACAGGATGCCGTCGATAAGCGAAAGCTTTGCTGCATCGAGGCGGGGGCGGTTGCCGAGGACCACGATGCGCGACGGCAGCGCCTCGAGCAGGCGGATGATATGGGTGGCGGAGGTGGGGTCGAGGCCGGCGAAGGGGTCGTCGAGAAGCAATAGCTCCGGCTCGAGGACCGCGACCGCCGCGATGGCGAGGCGGCGTGTTTGGCCGCCGGAGAGTTGTGCGGGGTGGCGTTCGGCGAGTTCGGTGAGACCCGCGGCGCTGAGGATGCGCTCGCAGCGGCGCTGCATCTCCGGGGTGGGTGTGCCGCGTTGCTCGAGGCCGAGCGCGACCTCCTCGATGACCGTGTCGCGCAGGTAGGACACGTGCGCGGTAGCGTCCTGCTGGACCACGGCGACGCCCGCCCACTCGTTGTGCGCCTGGGCGGCGAGGGTGGTCAGGCCCGCGCCGGAGTTGCCGATGACCTCGACGGTGCGGTGCTGGTCGAGTGCTTGCTTGAGCGGGGTTAGATCCATAGGACCACCGCCACGCAGATCAACGGGATGAGGATGCGCGCGACGCGCTGGGCGGGGCTGTCGTGGACCGGGCGCAGGACGGTGCGGGGGCCGGTGAGGTCGTAGCCTGCGGTTTCCAACGCCTGGCCGCGGGCGCCGGCCTGGGTGAGCAGTTCCGTGAGCACGGGCATGATCAGGTGCGGGACGACTGTTTTGGTTGTGATTGGGCGCTGTTTGAGGCGGTTGGCGTCGCGGGTGATGCGCGCCCGGTTGGCGCCCTGGGGGCCGAGCTGCAGCGTGGTGCCGGCGATGTAGCCGATGCGGTTGCCGCCTTTTGTGCTCTGCAGGGCTTTGGCCAGATCCGGGGTGCGCGTCCAGGCCACGGCGGTGAGCAGGCACGCGACCAGCGCGGTGAAGCGGGCGGTGAGGTGGGCGGCGTCGGCAAGGCCGTCGGAGGTGATGAGCGGGGCAATGCGGTGCTCGCCGTAGGGCGCGTGGATGAGCACCATCGACGCGGCAACAGGTGCTGCGAGGAGCGCGGTGGCGGCCGCGACGGAGGGGTTGCGGGTGCGCCATGTGCCAGCTGTCAGGGCTGCGGCGATGATGGCCAGCGAGGCTGGCGGGGTGTTGATCCCCAGCGCCAGAATCCAGCCGGACGCGCCGATGACCAGGGCGGTCAGCGGGTTCAGGCGGGTGTGTGGCTGGGGCATTTGGGGGCTAGCCCTGCTTGGTTTGCGGGGCGAAGGCCGCGACGGTGCGGTTCGGCAGCGCCTTGACCGTGAAGAACGCCACCAGCATGACAATGACCTTGTCCACCGGGTCCGAGATGAACGCCTGGGTGGTCACGGACGCGATGAGCGAGCCGCCCATCTCACGGAACAGGCTGACCAGTGCGCCGGTGCCCACGCCGGCCGTGCCGCCGTAGACGTAGGCGGCCACCGGTGCTGCGACCATGCCGCCGACCAGGCCCAGCACCAGGCCGAAGCCGATCACGGTGGCGATGTTGCGCAGTGCGTTGAAGCGGTGGATGAACACGCCGGCCAGCCAGCCGATCAGCGCCGCGCCCGCGGCGAACGGCAGCGCGGCCGGGTTGAGCAGGCCCCACACCACGTTGTTCAGCGCGCCGGTGGCCATGCCCGCAACCGGGCCCGCGAGTGCCGCGACCAGCACGGTGCCCACGGAGTCCAGGTACAGCGGCAGGCCGATGGAGCCGACGATCTCGCCGACGACAGAGTTGATGATGATCGCAATCGGGATCAGGCCCAGCGTGCGCGCAGGCAGCACCGGAATCACGGCGGCGAGCAGCAGCGCGGTGCCGATACCGTAGCCGGCGAGCAGCGCGATGCCCTGCCCGGAGCCAGTGACCTGGTCCCAGTCAGCCGGGTGGACCAGCACGAAGTACAGCCAGGTGGCGGCGATCAGGACGGCGCCTGCAATGACGAGCGCGCGGCGGGCGGGGGTCCATTCGGCCTTCTGCGCGGTGTTCTCGGCGGGCGCGGCCTGAGTGGAAAAGGTGTGTGACATGGAATCTCCGAGTGGTGTGCGGGGAGGAATGGGAAGTACAGCCCTCATCGCCTATGTCACCTCGGCTGGGCTATCGGTTCGGGAGTGTAGCAGGGGGCGGGCGCGAACCAACTAGTCGTCGGCACGCAGGTGGCGCAGCTCCACAATCTCGGCGTCGTCGGCGGCGACCTTCGCGTGCACCTCGCACGCCCACGCGAACCAGCCCCAGGCCATCTCAATATTTGCCTCGGTGACCAGGCGCGCGTTGGGTTCGCGCTCCCAGATCCCGCGCAGGTCGGCCACGGAGGTGCCTCGCATGAGCTCGGAATCCGCCTCCACGGCGACGGCGGTGTTCTTCCACGTGTACTCCACCAGCCCCAGCGCGATCAGCACGGTGAGCAGGTCGTGGATCTGCGCCTGATACCCCTCGCCCACATCCTCGTGGAACTCGAAGTAAAACCGCGTGATCGCCTCCAAATGCTGCGCCACCAGGGAGCCGCCAAGCTTATCGACGAACTCCGCCAACGCCTCCGGCTTGAGCACCATCCGCTCCGTCACACCAAGTGAGCACAAGGTGATCGGGGTCTGTGTCATGGCGAACACGTCGGCGGCGGCGTGCGGGTCCACCCAGAAGTTCCACTCCGCGCTCGGCGTGGTGTTGCCCGGGTAGTTCACTGCCCCGCCCATCACGGTGATGTGCTTGAGCTTTGCAAAGTGCTGCGGGTGGGCGTGCGCGAAGGCGGCCAGGTTGGTCAAGGGGCCGGTGACGATTAGATGGAGGTCGTCGGTGCCGCGCTCGATGGAGTCGATCCATAGCGCGTCCCAGTCGTGCTCCACGTGGCGCTCGGGCGCTTGGGCGTAGCCGAGACCGGTGTCGCCGTGGGTTTCGGGCGTGGTGGTCAGCTCCACCTCGAGCGGCTCCGGCAGGCCCGCGGCCAGGGAGATAATGGGTAGCCCGCACTGCCCCAGTATCCAGGCGCCGTTTTGCGCGCATTGGTCGGCGGGGGCATTGCCGGAGGTCGTCGTTAGGCAATCGAGCTCAATGAGCCCCCCGTGGGCCGCGGCGGTGAGGAAGATGATGGCGTAGGTGTCGTCGATGCCGGGGTCGCAATCCAGGATGACTCTCACGGTTTCGTTTCCTTCCCGGCAACAAGCCAGATCACAAGCGTGGCGGCGCACACCGCGCCGCAGACGCCGAACGCGGCCTGGAAGCCCGCGGCCTCCGCGACGGCGCCGAGCAGCACCGGCGCGAGAATGGACCCAGCGTCCTGCGTCATTTGGTACGTGGACAGCACTGTACCGCCGGAGCGCTCGTTGCCGATGATGTCCGCGAGCGTGGCCTGGGTCGCGGGGCTCATCAGGCCCGCGCCGATACCGGCCGCGGCGGAGAGCAGCACCAGCGGCCAGAAGCTGGTGGCGCCGCCAAGGAGTGCCGTAAACACGCCGGAGGTTGCCAGGCCCGCGGCGACCATCGGGCGGCGGCCCAGGCTGTCGGCGAGCCTGCCGGAGAACTGCAGCGTTACGGCCATGCCGAACGCGAAGGCGGTCAGCGCCAACCCGGCGGCCGCTCCCCCTCGCTCGAAGACGGCGGCGGCGAACAGCGGCAGGATGGCCACGCGCGAGCCCATGCTGACAAAGCCGTTGGTAAACCCGGCGGCCAGAAGCGCCTTGTACGTGGATGTTTGCCACGCCTGGCGCACGCGCATCTTCGGCTTCGCGGCGGGCAGCGGCTCGGATCCGGGCCGCGGATGGGTAAGCCCGCCGACGGCGACGGCAGCGCCCGCCACCGCAAGGCCGTAGATTGCGAAAGGCGCGCGGAAGCCCAGGAAGGACAGCGCCGCGCCGATGATCGGGCCGACGACGTTGCCCACCAGAAACGCCGAGGCGTACAGCGCGTTGGCGCGCCCGCGGATGCTCGGGTGCGTCACCCGCACGATCAGCGCCTGGGCGGACAGCGTGAACATGGTCGAGCCGAAGCCGGCGATAAACCGCAGCGCCAGGATCTGCCAGTAGGCGTTCACAAACGCGACCAGGAAGGTCGCGCCCGCGACGATGAGCAGGCCCGTGAGGTAGATCGGGCGGGAGCCAAGCCTATCGACGAGCCAGCCCGCCCCCGGCGCCCCCAACAACCGAGCCAACGCGAAGATGGAGATCACCGCACCGGCCGCGGCCATGGACACGCCGAAGCTGCCCGCGAACTGCGGGAGCACAGGCGCGATGAGCCCGTAGCCGAGGGCGATGATGAACGCGGCGCCGACAAGGACCCAGATCGTGCGCGGGATCTTCGGTTGGGTGCGGGGCGCTTGCTGGATTGTGTGCTGTGTTGAGTTGTCGGCGTTCATTGCTGGTTAGCGTACATCGGCGGGTGGGGTGTTCCGATTTGCCAATGTGGCAAATAATTTCCACAAAGCAAAATCACCCCAGGTAGCAGAAGGCGTTTCGTTCATATGTTCGAACGGATGGGCGGTGGTGTCGGGAGCGCTTCGTAGTGTGTGCGCCATGAAGTTCAACACGAAGAATCCGCTGCGTAGCGTCAGCCGAATTGAAAAGCCCCACTCCCCCGCCTACACCCCGGAGGCCCTCGCCGAGGAGATCCGCGAGCGCCACCCCGCGATCATCGAGTCCGCCCAGGCCGTCATGCACCACCCGCGTTCCTTGTCCCGCCCCACCGCCGCGTGGCGCCCGCCGGTGCTCACCCTGCCGCGGGTGGCCAACGGGCCGCAGCTGACATTGGCCGTGACACGGCGCCGGGTCGGTCCACGGGCGCGGGCCCGGATACAGGGGTACGGAGGCGACCAGGTGCCGGCGTACCTGATCGAGGTCCGCGTCGCCGACACCACCGGCAGCGTGGTCGACACCGTGCTCACCGAAGCGTGGGTGCGCGCGCTGATCCCGGACGACTGCGCGCACACGGTGCACGAGCTGGCCGGCACGCGCACGGCGAACTACGTCTGGCTCGTCGACGGCACGTTCACCCCGGTCGCGTCGCCGTCGTCGATGTTCGAGGGGCTCAGCGCCGCTTAGCCGCGGGCGGCATCGCTGCTGTCGTCCTCGTCGATGCCGGGGAGACCCTCGTCTTCGTCGTCGTCTTCGTCCTCGTCTTCTTCGGAGTCGACATCCTCGTCGAAGTCGGCATCATCGTCGTCTTCGTCGTCCTGGCCGAACAGGTCGTAGACCTCCGGCTCGTCGAACTCGTCGTCCACGGGTAGCAGCTGTGACTCCCAGTCCTCGGCCTGGTCGGCGGCGAGCGAGAGCACGTCGAAAAGCCTGTCAAAGTCCGTGAAGCTGCCCAGCTCGAGACGCTCGGCGTCGATGAGGGCCTCGTCGTGGATGGCGTCGAAGAGGCGGGCGCGGTCCTCCTCGGTCAGCTCCGCGTCGCCGTCGGACTCCCAGAGCTCGCCCTCGGCGTCGTCGAGCACGTCGTCGTAATCGTCCGGCAGCGCGATGAAGGTGACCTTGGCGTGCGGGGTGCCCTCGACGGTGTCGATGGTGACCAACAGCTCCGCGTTCTCGCCGACCTCGGCGCGCACCTGCTGCGGGTTCAAGTGGTCCTGGAAGAACTCCAGGTCGCCGATGCGCTCGTCGGTGCCCTCCAGCAGGTCACGCAGCACGGTGATCACCTGGTCGGTGGCCATGTGCTCCGCAACCGCGGCCACGGCGTCCTCCACGGAGAACACCACGGCCACCAGCACGGCCTCGAAGTCCTCGTCGTCCTCGTCCACGTCCGCGGCCGCGATGTAGACGTTGGCGGCCGGCAAGTGCGGATCAATCTCCACGAACTGGATCTCCAGCGCCGCCGTCATGGGCACGAACATGGTGTCGCCCCCCACGCGGGACTCGATGCCTTCGCGGTCGAGCGCCGCTGCGATGTCCTCGAAAAAGCTCATGTCGGTGGTTCCTTCCCAAGCTCGGCCACAACGGGCACAAGCCTAGCCACGAATGCTTACGCATGCGTGGCATTTCCCTCTCACCGCGGGGTTAGCTGTCGCCCCAGGACGGATGGGCGGCGCCGAGCAGCGACGCGGCCGAATCCATCAGGTCCTGGCGGTGGATGCCCCACTCGCGCATGTCGAAGCCCTCCCACGCCCTGCGCTGCGACGCCTTCGGGTCCCACTCCACCCGCATGCCCGCGTCGAACACGGCCGTCGCGCGCCCCGGCCTGTCGTCGGAGCGGAAGCCATAGACCGGCCACTCCTCCCCCGGCGCACCGGTGTGAAAGAACCGCCCCCAGTGGTACTGCATCACGCGGCTGACCTCAGCGAACGCCTCGGTGCCGCCGAAGACGTCCCAGCGGGAGGCCTTCGTGGCGTTCGGTTCGCCGAACACCGCGCCCAGATCGGCGGTGTGCATCGCGCCCAAGCCCAGCATGCGCATCGCGGCAGACGCGTGGTCGAAGCGGTACATCCACGTGCTCGCCTTCCTGCGGTGTGCGGTGGCCAGGATCACCGTCGGCGCCCAGAACACCGCGTCGGCGATGAGGTCGGCATAGTCGCCGCGCTCCCCGGCGTAGTCGTAGGCGCGCAGTACCGACTGGGCGTTGTCCGGGTCGAACGCCTCCAGCGCCCGGCGCGCCGCCCGCTGGCGAGTCTTTGTGGTTTGGTAGATCGCCTTGGCAAAGCTCGCCTCGTCCGAATTGGTGCCCACGATCAGCGGCACGGCCGCCTGCTCGCCGGCCTCGAAGGTGTCGATGGGGTGCGCGGTGAGCGTCTCCCCGTCCACGGTGGGCATAAAGCTGGTGTTCAGCTGCACCAGTTCCTTGGTGTTGAGCAGCATGGATTGGCCGGCGCGCACGAGTTCTTCGGCGCGGGTCTCGCGCAGGTCCGCGAGCGTAGTCGTGCGCGGCAGGCCCATGCGGGTGACCAGTTCGCGCACCCACATCGCGGCCTGCAGGCGTGAGTGCACACTGGCCGGCGGCGGCGATTGGGCCACCGCGCCGTGGAACAGCCCGCGTGCCGAGGGCGAGCACATCAGGTGCACCACGGCCGCCCCACCGGCGGATTCGCCCATGATGGTCACCCGGTCCGGGTCCCCGCCGAAGTTGGCGATGTTCGCGCGCACCCACTCCAGCGCCAGGATCTGGTCCAACAGCGCGGGCGTGGCCACGCAGTCGTGGCCCAGCGAGCGGAAGTCCAAATACCCCAGCACGCCCAGGCGGAAGTTCACGGAGACGTAAACGACGTTCGTGGCGTCGGCAAGCAAATGCCCCTGCAGCACCTTCTCGTTGCTGGCGCCGGTGACAAACGTGCCGCCGTGGAAGTAGACCACCACCGGCAGCTCCTCGTCGGTGTCGGGGCGCACGATGTCGAGCGTCAGGCAGTCCTCGGTGCCGATGACGGCGTCGCGCCAGCCGAAGGTGCCCTGCATGGCGGGCGGGGCGAACCGTGAGGCGTCGTAAAGCCCCTGCCACTTCTCCGCCGGCTGCGGGGCGCGGAAGCGGCCGGTGCTCGCGGTGGAGGCGCCGAACGGCACGCCGCGCCAGGTGCGCATGCCGGAACGCGCATCCACCACGCCGCGGACCTTGCCCGCGGTGGTGTCTGCGACAGGGTGCTCGGCGGCAGTCATGGCATCCAGCGTAGACGCAAGCGCACAGCATCCAACTATGCTGGACCGACGTAGAAAACCGATTAACGAAAGTGACTGTGTGATGTTTGGCAACAAGAAAAACAACCAGGACCTCGCCGTCCGCCAGGAGATCGAGGAAGCGTTGCGTGAAGACCCGCAGCAGCTAGAAAAGGACGCCGGCCCGCTGGGCCGCGCGTTTATCGGCGCGGTGGATAAGGCTGTTCAGATGCAGACCTCCACCATCCGCACCTACGTGAACTGGCTGCGCCGCCAGAACCCGGAGGCCACGCCTGCGGAGATTCAGAATCTTATGGACGAGCACCTGAAAAACACCGTCACCGGCACCGGCGCGGGCGTGGGTGCCGCAGCCGCCGTGCCCGGCATCGGCCTGTTTACCGGCGCGGCCGCAGTGGCGGGCGAATCTGTGCTGTTTTTGGACCTCGCCGCGTTCTACGCCGTGGCATCCGCCTACCTACGCGGCGAGGACATCGAGGACCCGGAGCGCCGCCGCGCGCTCGTGCTCTCGCTGCTGATGGGCGCGAAGGGCCTGGCGATTGTGGACGCCATGCTTGGCGACGACGCCGGCAAGATCCCCGGCAAGTCCACCCTGGCCAAATTCTCCGGCCCGACCCTGTCCAACACCAACAACGTGCTGCAGCGCATCGCCATGCGCTCCATGCGCAAGTCCCAGCGTCGCGCGTGGCTGGGCAAGCTCATGCCACTGGGCATCGGCGCGGTCGCCGGCACCACCGCCAACCGCAAGCTGGCCGACGGCGTGATCGGCAACATCCAGTCCGGCCTCGGCGCGGTGCCGGCAGGTTTTGCCACCCCGCTGCCGGACAAAGACACCGACGAGGATGGCAAGGGCCTGAGCCTGAACCAGAAGGACTTCGCCGCCTGGATCCTGCGCCAGTTCAAGGACGAGGACAAGGACGGCGACAACAATTAACCCCCTGCTCACCAGATCCCTTCGCGCCAACCGGCCCGCAGCCGTCGCCGCCTTTGCCGCCGCCACGCTCGCCGCCGTGTTCCAGACGGCGGTGCCGGCGCTGACCGGCCACGCGGTGGACATCGCCACCGGCAACGCGGAAGGATCGGTGACGCGCACCGCGTGGGCAATGGTCGCCGTCGCCGCGGCCACCTACGTCTTAAGTTTCACCCGCCGCGTCACGGCGGGCCGGCTGGCGTCCAGCTCCCAGCACTGGCTGCGCACCGAAATCCTGCGCACGCTGCACCGCTTAGACGGCCCGGGCCAGGACACAATCGTCACCGGACAAATCGTCTCGCGCTCCATCTCGGATTTGAACCAGTACCACATGGTGCTGGCCAACCTGCCCATGCTGCTCACGCGCGTGGTGCAGCTCGCACTCACTCTCGCGGTGATGCTGTACATGGACATCCCGCTGACCCTGATGTCGCTTGCGCTGCTGCCGCTGATCCTGTGGGAGGCCAACCGCTCGCGCAAAACGCTCTACGCCGCCACGTGGGTCAACCAGCACGCCACCGCGGAGCTGGCGGAGCACGTCGAGCAGACCGTCTCCGGCGTGCGCGTGGTCAAGGCGTTCGGCCAGGAGCAGCGCGAGATCGACCAGCTGGATCAGCTTGGCCGCCACCTCTACGCGGTGAAGATGCGCGCGGCGAAGCTCACGGCGCGCTTCCAGCCGGTCCTCTCGCAGCTGCCCAAGGTCGCGCTGGTGGTCACCATCATCGCCGGCGGCATGCTGGCCATCCGCGGGCAGATCACCATCGGCCAGTTCGTGGCGTTCACGGCGTATTTGACCTCCATGACGTCGATGATGTCCATGCTGACCAACCAGTACGTGCGCCTGCAGATGGGCATGAGTTCCTTCGACCGCCTTGACGACGTGCTCAAGCTTGCCCCCGCCGCTGAGACCGCCGCAGCCCCCACGGCCGGCACCGGCCTGCGCTTTGACAACGTGCACTTTTCCACCGGCGGCAACCCCGTCCTCAACGGCTTCTCGCTCACCGTCCGCCCGGGCGAAACGGTCGCGCTCGTCGGCCCGCCCGGCGCGGGCAAAACCATGGCCGTCCAGCTCGCCGGCGGCTTCTACCAGCCGGATTCCGGGAGCGTGAAGCTTCTCGACGGCTCCGCCTCCCCCGCCGCACTGCGCCACAAGGTCCTGTGCGTGTTCGACGAGGCGTTTCTGTTCTCCTCGTCCGTGCGCGACAACATCGCCATGGGCTCTCACCTCCCGCCGGATGAGCTCGACGCCGCGGTGCGCGAGGCGGCGCGCCTGGCCTGCGCCGACGAATTCATCGAGCGGTTGCCGGACGGCTACGAAACCGAAGTCGGCGAGCGAGGCCTGACGCTTTCCGGCGGGCAGCGCCAACGCATCGCGCTGGCCCGCGCGCTGATGGCGAAGCCGGAGGTGCTCGTGCTCGACGACGCCACCAGCGCCATCGACGCCGTCACCGAATCCCGCATCCTGGGCAACCTGCGCGAGGAGCTCACAGACGTCGCGGTGCTCACCGTCGCGCACCGTCAGTCCACCGTGGACCACGCAGATCAGGTTGCGGTGGTGCGCGGCGGAGCCGTCGTCAAGTGTGGCCCCCGCGATGAGATCATGGAAAGCCCGGAGTACCTCGCCACCATGTCTGCGGACACCCCGACGGAGCTGCCCGCGGCCCCGACGCGCGCCGAGCTGTGGCCCGAGGTCACCGAGCCCGAGCGCGAGCGCGTGATCGTGCCCACCACCGGTCGCGCGTCCACGGTCAACGCCACCCCGGAGCTGCTCGCCCGGGTGGAGAAACTCCCGGAGGCCACCGAGCAGCCGGATTTGAGCGCCGAGCGCCTGGAGCAGCTTCGCACCCCATCCAGCGACTTCCACGTGCGCGACCTGTTCCGCGCGGTGCGCTGGCTCATCGCCGGCACCGTGGCGCTGCTGGTGGTCGGCGTGCTGGCGGACCTCGCGTTTCCCACCCTCGTGCGCGCGGCCGTGGACCGCGGCATCGCCAACTCGGACCAGGCCAGCCTGATCCACACCGGGCTCGTCGCGCTCGGTGTGGTGGCGGTGGCGTGGGCGTCCATGACCGTGATGACGGTGCTGTCCTCGCGCTCCGGCGAGCGCCTCCTCTACGGCCTGCGCCTGCGCTCGTACGCCCACCTGCAGCAGCTGGGCTTGAGCTTTTTCGAGTCGCGCCTGTCCGGCAAGATCATGACGCGCATGACCACGGACATCGACACCCTGTCCAGCTTCCTGCAAACCGGGCTGGCCCAAGCCATCGTCGCCGTCGGCTCGCTTGCCGGCGTGACGGTGATGCTGGTGGCCACCGACGGCCAACTCGCGCTCGTCGCGTTCGCCGCCGTGCCCGTCATCGCGCTGGCCACCTGGGGCTTCCGGCACTTCTCCAAGCGCTTCTACGCCGCCGCGCGTGCGCAGATCTCCGCGGTCAACGGCGAGTTCGCGGAGCTAATCGGCGGCATCCGCGTCACCCAAACCCACCTCGCCCAAGACCACTTCGAGGCTCGCTTTGCCCAGATGAGCGACGAATACCGCCGCATCCGCATGAACTCTGTGCGCCTGGTGGGCCTGTACTTCCCCGGCATGCAGTTCGTCTCCCAGGTCATGACCGCGGTGATCATCGGCGTCGGCGCCACCCGCATCGCGGACGGCACGCTGTCGGTCGGCGTGCTCGTCGCGTTCACCATGTACCTCAGCCAGCTCTATGGGCCCATCCAGCAGCTCGGCCAAATCTTCGACTCCTGGCAGCAAGCCACCGTCAGCTTCGACCGCATCCGCGAGCTGCTCGCCGAGCGCACCACCGTCCCCGACACCGGTTCGCGGCCCGGTGCGCACACCGCGGCGTCCGGGGAGCTTTCGCTTGACGACGTCACCTTCGGCTACTCCGCCGATGCAGAGCGAGTCATCGACGGGATGGATTTGTCCCTTTCTCCCGGCTCCACCGTGGCACTCGTGGGTCCGACGGGGGCGGGCAAGTCGACCGTCGTCAAGCTGCTGGCCCGCTTCTACGACCCTGTGGAAGGTGCCGTGCGCGCGTCGGGGACGAACGTCGCCGAGTTCCCGCTCGCGGATTGGCGGCGCGCGCTGGCCCAGGTGCCGCAGGAGTCCTACCTCTTCCCCGGCACCGTCGCGGACAACATCGCCTACGGGGCCGCCGGCGCCACGGACGCCGAGGTGCAGGCCGCGGTGGAACGCATCGGCGCCCTCGGCGTCATCGGCACCATCCCCGGCGGCTTCAACGCGCGCGTCGGCGAACGCGGCCGGGGCTTAAGCTCCGGGCAGCGCCAGATCATCGCGCTTGCCCGCGCGGAGATGCTCACACCCGCGGTGCTGCTGTTGGACGAAGCCACGGCCACCCTCGACCCCGCCACCGAACGCGCCGTGCTCGATGCCTCCGACAAGGCGATGGCGGGGCGCACCTCCGTCGTCGTCGCGCACCGCCTCGCCACAGCCGCGCGGGCCGACCGCATACTCGTCGTGGATGAAGGACGTATCATTGAAGACGGCTGCCACGAGGACCTCATCTCCGCAGGCG
>ERZ1031113.331-NODE-331-length-12114-cov-7.832324_pt1 | contig 12114 bp, 8 predicted proteins | sample MGYA00518225_ERZ1031113 | MGnify/ENA primary metagenome ERZ1031113 (study PRJEB33718, sample SAMN03159751) | human skin metagenome | collected 2014-05-20 | study: EMG produced TPA metagenomics assembly of the PRJNA266117 data set (Human skin bacterial metagenome...
ACCGAGATCTACACTATCCTCTTCGTCAGCAGCGTCAGATGTGTATAAGAGACAGAGCGAATGCGGTGTGGGGAACGGCACGACCGCGACTGTGATGGTGGAAAGGACGGCGAGATATGCGCGGAAGAAGGTCATGCCTTATTGGACTGCCTCGGACGCGCCGAGGTTCCGTGGGCGGGGTGCACTATGCGATGCCCACTGTGCGATCTGCCCTATGCGATCGCGAAAACCCCAGATCGCGCTTCGCCTGAAAACGGCATCGCATAGAGCACATCGCATAGTGGGGACCAAAGAAGGACGCCATCGCTTAGTGGGGCCCAAACGCAGCCGGCATGACAAAGGCGGGACGCACGGAGTTGAAACCGTACGTCCCGCCCTTTGTAACGTCGGCTCGTGTGAGCCGGGAGGGAGCTAGGTGCTTAGCGCGGGGTGTGCTCCAGCGCGTCGTCGAAGCTCTGCTCCGGGTGCTCCATGGCGTAGTCGAAGACCTTGCCGGCGCGGTCGAATTCTGCCTCGGATTCGGGCTTCGGCTTGGTGGCCAGGGAGACAACGACCATCGCGATGGTGGCGAACAGGACGCCCGGAACCATCTCGTAGATCAGGTCGGAGGTCGCCGGGAGGTAGCCCCAGACCAGGACGGTCAGGGCGCCGACGATCATGCAGGCCATGGCACCTGGGGCGGTCAGACGGCGCCAGAACAGGGAGGCGACGACGACCGGACCGAAGGCGGCGCCGAAGCCGGCCCATGCGAAGCCGACCAGGCCGAGAATAGTGTCCGACGGGTTCAGAGCCATAAGGACGGCGATCACAGCGATCAGGACGACCATGCCGCGGGACGCGATGAGCAGGCCCGGGCCGGTCAGTTCCTTCTTGGCGAAGCCGCGGTAGAGGTCCTCGATCAGGGCGGAGGAGGTGACCAGCAGCTGGGAAGACATCGTGGACATGATCGCAGCCAGGACAGCGGTGAGCACCAGACCGGCGAACAGCGGGTGGAACAGCAGGTAGGTCATATCCAGGAAGATCGTCTCGAAGCCCTCGCGGTCGGTGACGGAGTGCTGGGTGGTGCCGAAGTAGGAGGCACCGACGATGGCGGTGAACACGGAGCCGATGTAGCAGATGCCCACCCAGATCATGCCGGCGTTACGGCCCGAGCGTGCCTCGGACGGGCTGCGCAGGGCCATGAAGCGGGTGACAATGTGCGGCTGGCCCATGTAGCCGAAGCCCCAGGACAGGTTGCCGATGATGGTGGCGGCGGACACGCCAGCGAAGAAGTTGAAGAATGTCGGGTTGCCCTCTTCGTGCGGACCGTACGGGTTATCCAGCGGGTAGCTGAAGATCTCACCGGCGTTGTCCAGTGCGAACAGCGCCATGACCGGGACGATCATGAGTGCGAGGAACATGAGGATGCCCTGCGCGACATCGGTGTAGGACACGGCGAAGAAGCCGCCGACGAAGGTGTACACGACGGTGATCGCGCCGACGATGAGCATGCCCCACAGGTAGTCGCCCTTGAAAGTCGACTCGAAGTAGCGTCCGCCGGCGACCATGCCGGAGGAGACGTAGAAGGTGAAGAAGAAGATGATGATGACGGCCGCGATGATGCGCAGCGCGCGAGTCTGGTCGTGGGTGCGGTTCTCGAAGAAGCTCGGAAGCGTGATCGAGTTGTTGGCCACCTCGGAGTAGGCGCGCATGCGGGGCGCGACCCACTGCCAGTTTGCCAAGGCACCGAGGAACAGACCGATGACGATCCACAGCTCACTCATGCCGGAGACGAACAGCGCACCGGGCAGGCCCATCAGCAGCCAGCCGGACATATCGGAGGCACCGGCGGAAATGCCGGCGACGAAAGCGGGAAGGTCGCGGCCACCGATAACGTAGTCGCCGTACTTGGTGGTTTTGCGCCATCCGTAATAACCGATGGCGAGCATCATTCCGAAGTAGATGATCACTGCAATGATCATCCATGTGTTCTCGGACATAGATCTCCTTTGTTCTAGAAGCCCGTAGCTTTAAAGGCTCGTGGTTTTCAGAAGCAACGATCAGGATAACGTACGAGAGCACACAGGGTGGTATAGGTCTCATTTTCGCCCTGAGTGTGCGGTGCGCCAACGGTGGTAGAAAAGAGGTTATGCCTAAATTCCTTCTGCACGGCCTGTGGCTGCCCGCTACGGGGCTCAACCTGTGGGTTGAACGTGTGGACGGGCATAAAATTTTGCTGCCGTCGCAGGTCCCGTCGGGCACGTTCCCGCCGATGGTGGAAAACATGCTGAAGGATTCGCAGTTCCGCCGCCGCGATGCGATCACATTGCAAACGCCGCGCGGTCGGCAGCTCCAGCTGCGCGCGCCGACTGCGGCGTTCTCGCCGGAAGAGACAGTCGCGTTTTTGAGCAATATTTCGCTTCTCGACGACGCGTCTCCCGCCGCCACCGCCACCCAACGCCAAGCGATCGCCCCGGATTTGTACTGGATCATCCGCCTGTACGTGGGGTTGACGCGGTTCGTTCGCGCCGGGCGCGTGAGCATCCGCGTCCGCCCGTCGGACGGCGCGTGGTACCCGGAGTGGCAATTAGGCACCGGGCTGGAGGAGCGCGGTTGGCTGGCGTCCATGATCGCAGCCGCGCCGGGCGTGGTCACCGCGAACAATATGAATCTGGGCGAGGATGTGGCCACTACGCTCGTCCACTGGATCGCCAGCGCGCACTTGAGCCACCTGAAGGACCAGGAGCGCGCGTACCCGTGGCACGATTTCGCCGAAGCGCTGCTCACCTCCCAGCCGTTGCGGCGCGGCGGCTCGAGCGTGTCCAAGCAGATCGCGCACTGGAATGGCTCGATCACCGCTGTGAATGTGCAGCTGGTCTTCATCGTGGAGGAACCGTCCGACCCGGTGTCAATGGCCGTGGATGCTGACCCGGCCAGCGCGATGCTGAGCGAGCTCGCCGATGTCACTGGCACTGACAACAACACGCCGCTGGATCCGGAGAAGGTGCAGTGGCCAGTGCGTGCGCAGGTCCGCGCCGGAACGGATGCGCCGCAGCCGATTCACTTGGACGAGGTGGATGTAGCCACCCTGTCCAGCCTGCGCGAACAGCTGCGCCGCGCCGTGGAAGTCACCGACTTGGTTGATCCCGAGCGCCACCCGCGGCTGCCGCAGACTCCACTGACCAACCGCGACGGAGACTGGGACGCGTACTTAGACACCGAGGAGCTCATGCAGCTGGTCGCCCGTGACGCGACGCGGCTGCAGATGAAAGGCATCACCGTGATGCTGCCGCGGTCGTGGCAGCGGATGGAGACGCGGGCGAAGCTCACTGTCGGCTCGAACGACGATCACGCGGACGAGGCGACGGTCCGCCGCTTCGGTGTGGACCAGCTGATCTCCTACGACTGGTCGCTCTCAGTCGGTGACACCGAATTGACTAAGGAAGAGATGCGCCTGCTGATCAACTCCAAGTCCGGGTTGATCCAGCTGCGCGGCCAGTGGGTGATGGCGGACGCGCGGTCGTTGGCCAAGTCGCGCAAATATATAGAGTCCCTCTCGCAGAAGGAAGTGGACGAAGGCGTCATTACCGCAGAAGAATTGCGCCAGCTCGCGCTCGAGGCAGCAGCGGAATCCGAAGGCGGGGCGCTCGAGATCGCCGGCGACGTCGATTCGCCCGCGTGGATGGACGCTCTCATCGGCGGCACGGACCGTCCTGCACCGGAGCGCCAGCCCATCCCGGACACGGTGACGGTGGAGCTGCGCGACTACCAGCGGCGCGGCGTCGATTGGCTGTACTTCATGTCCCGTAACCAGCTCGGTGCTGTCCTCGCCGACGACATGGGCCTGGGCAAGACGCTTCAGCTGCTCGCGCTGCTCGCGGTCGAGGCAGACAAGGACGAAAGGACAGGCCCGACGCTCGTCGTCGCGCCGACCTCGGTCGTGGGGAACTGGGCGCGTGAGGCCGCGCGATTCGTTCCAGGCCTGCGCGTCGGCGTCCACCACGGACAAGGCCGCCTCAAGGGCGATGCCTTGATCGAGGAGATCGACAAGCTCGATCTGCTCATCACCTCCTACGGCGTGGTCTCCCGCGATTACAAACAGCTGGGGCGCATCGAATGGGACCATGTGGTGCTCGATGAGGCGCAGGCGATCAAGAATGCGTCCACGCGGGCGTCGCAAAGCGTGCGTGCGATTGGCGCGCGTCACCGCATCGCGCTGACGGGCACTCCCGTGGAGAACCGGCTGGCGGAGCTGCGCAGCCTCCTCGACTTCGTCAACCCCGGCATTCTTGGTTCGCAGAGCTTCTTCCGCAATCATTTCGCCAAAGCGATCGAGTCGCGCCGGGACGAGCAGCTGGCTGACGAGATGCAGGAACGTCTCCAGCGACTCACCGCGCCGTTCGTGCTACGCAGGCTGAAGACGGATCCGGCGATCATTTCGGACCTGCCGGAAAAGAGCGAGGAAGTGGTCACCGTCGACATGACTGACGAGCAGGCCGCGATCTACACCGCGCTCGTCGAGGCGATGAAAAAAGAGCTCGCGGAGCGCACCGGCATGGCGCGCAAGGGGCTTGTGCTGTCGACCATCACGCGCATCAAGCAGATCTGTAACCACCCCGCGCACTTCCTGGGCGACGGCTCAGCCGTGACCATCAAGGGAAAGCACCGTTCCGGCAAGGTGGAAAAGCTCGTGCAGCTTATCGACGACGCCGTGCGCACCGATCAGCGCGTCCTCGTCTTCACCCAGTACAAGGCCTTCGGCGATATTCTCCAGCCGTATCTGAGCGACCGGCTGGGCCAGGCCATTCCGTTCCTGCACGGCGGGGTGTCCAAGAAGCAGCGTGACGATATGGTCGATGATTTCCAGGACCCGAACGGCCCCCGCGCCATGATCTTGTCGCTGCGCGCCGGCGGCACCGGGTTGAACCTCACCGCCGCTTCCATGGTCGTCCACATGGACCGTTGGTGGAACCCGGCGGTGGAAAACCAGGCCACCGACCGCGCCTACCGCATCGGCCAGGCGAAGAATGTTCAGGTGTACAAGATGATCACCCGCGGCACGATGGAAGAATCCATCCAGGACATTCTCGACGGCAAGCTGCAGCTGGCCGGCGCCGTCGTGGGGGAGGGCGAAGGCTGGATCACCGAGCTGGACACCGAGGATCTGGCTACGCTCATGAGCTACCGGACCAGCGAGTAGACAGGCGAGAAGGGAAGAAAGGAGTAAGACATGCCACGGCCGACAATGGACAACGTCACCTTCGTGAATTTCGGCTCGCGCAAAAAAGTCGACAGCGCCGCCGAGACCACCACGCCGCGCGGCGTGTCCGAGGAGGTCCGCTCGCAGATTCTGCGCTTCAACGAGCCCGCCCGCGCCATCTACCGCGCCGCGCAGCAGGGCACCGACCAGGGGCGTTTTACCCGCGGCCGCAATTACGCCTACCAGGGCAATGTCGTGGACATCCGCCCCGAACCCGGCCGCTTCACCGCCACGGTCGCCGGTTCGCAGAATGAGCCATTTACCACGCTGGTCATCCTCCCGTACCGCGACACCGGCACCATCCGCGAAGCTCTGGGGATCATGGCGCACAACGCTAATGCGCTCGCCGAGGTCCGCAACGGCTATTTCACCCGTGAGCTGCTCGACTGCCTCTTCGCCGCCGAGGACGAGAAGATCCGCTTCCGCTGCGACTGCCCGGATGAGACTCGCGTGTGCAAGCACAGCGTCGCCGCCGCGATCAAAGCAGCAGAGCTTATCGACGCCGACCCCACCCTCTTATTCCGCCTCCGCAACCTCGACCTGAATACCCTCGAGCGTCAACTTCGCGAGTCAGCCGGTGAGCGGGCCAAGGAATCCGCCCGCGAAGGCTCCGAGTTCTTCTGGGACGGTCACATCCTGCCCAACCTGCCTGACCCGAAGGTCGCCCCGATGATCGAGGACTCCGACTTGGACCTGCTGCACAAGGCGATGCAGACCATCTCTTTCACCAATATCGACCAGCTGCGCGCCGTGTCCGATCTCGAGGATCTTTACGACGAACTCACCCGCCGATAAGAACATCTGTTCGCCCACATACGCCCATGTAAACCGCATGGTTCACCCTCGGTGGTAGTACTAGCAGCATGACCTCGAGCGCACAGTCCACGACATCTGCCGGCGCGCACTCCGGTGCGCAGCACGTCACGTTCATCCACAGTTCCGATTTCCAGCTGGGCATGACCCGCTGGTTCTTGGAAGACGACGCACAGTCGCGCTTCAACGACTCGCGCCTGCGCGCCATCGCTCGCCTCGGCGACCTCGCCACTGAGACGGGCGCGGAATTCATTGTGGTGGCCGGGGATGTCTTCGATGCCAATGCGCTCAACCCCCAGACCATGGACCGTGCGCTCGAGGTACTCGGCGCCTTGCCCGTGCCGGTCTATTTGCTGCCCGGCAACCACGACGCGCTGTTGCCGGGTGCCGCACTGGAGCGCGCCGCGCAGCGCGACAATATCACCGTGCTGGCGGATTCCACGCCGGTCGAGGTCCGCCCCGGCGTCGAGCTCGTCGGTGCTCCGCTTCTGGCCCGCTACGCAACAGAAGACCTCGCCGCGAAGGCGCTCGCCGGCCTCGAGCCGACCGACGCCATCCGCATTCTCATCGCCCACGGCCAGTGCGAGGACCGCAGTGGGGAGAACAAGCCTGACCGGATTGACCTGCCCGGGCTCGAGGCAGCGCTCGGTGCCGGCGTCATCGACTACGTGGCCATGGGCGACACCCACTCCGCCGGGCCGATCGGTACCAGCGGCCGCGTGTGGTTCTCCGGCGCACCCGAGGTCACCGATTTCCACGACCGCCGCGACAATGTCGAGGGCGGGGAAGTGAATTCGGGCAAGGCGCTGGTGGTCGGCGTGGACAAGCGCTCCGCCGCAGATTCTGAGGTGAACGTTGACGAGCGCACTGTCGGCGAATGGACCTTCGACGCCCTCCACTTCGAGGTCTCCGATTCCTCCGACGTGAAAGACCTGCTGGACCAGCTCGAGGCATACCCGGAGAAATCCCGCACGGTGGTGAAATACTCCATCGCCGGCACGCTCGGGCTGGAGGCGACCCGTGAGCTGGAGGAGGGGCTCGCGGCGAAGGAGAACGTCTTTGGCGCACTGTACGAGCGTGAGCACCTCATGAACCTCCACCTCGAGCCCAGCGACGAGGAACTCACCGACCTTCCTCTTTCCGGCTATGCCCGCGACGCGATGTCCACCCTGCTCGAGATGGCCTCCGTCCCGACCGACCCCGAGGGAGCCGCCTCCGCCCGCGACGCCGTCAACCTGCTGTTCCGCCTGAGCAAGGAGCCGAACTAATGCGCATCCACTCCCTGATCATCGACAATGTCCGGGCAGTCGAACACCTCGAGCTCACCGACCTGCCCGACACCGGCGTCATCCTCATCCACGGCGAGAACGAGGCCGGCAAATCCACCATTCTGGACGCGCTCGATGCAGTGCTGACCGTCAAGCACGATTCCACCGCCGCGAAGATCCGGGCTCTCTACCCGAAAGGCCGCGACGAGCAGCCGGAGGTCACCCTGGCCGCCACCGTCGGCCCCTACGCTTTCACCGTGCACAAGCGCTTCGGCAAAGGCGCTAAGGGCAAAGCTGAGCTCACCATCACCGCGCCGCGCCGGGAAGAGTTGACAGGAGAGCAGGCCCACAACCGACTGGGGGAGATCCTCGCCGAGCACGTCGACCAAGAGCTTTTCGACGCACTCTTTCTCCGCCAAGGCGCTTTCACCGAGACCATTTCCGCCGCCGGCATCCCGTCGTTCACCCGCGCGTTGGAAGCATCGAGCGATGCTTCCGGTTCCGATTCTTCCGGTTCCGATTCTTCGGAAGCGCCCCTCGACGATTCCGGCTTGATGCAGCGCGTCGAGGCCGAATTCGCCCGGTATTTCACCGGCAAGGGCAACGACAAGCGGGTGCTCACCGACGCCGACAAGGCCGTCACTGAAGCTGAAGATGCCGTCCGTGAAGCTGAAGCCAACCTGGCTTCCTATGAGCGCGATGTCGACGAATTCGCCCAAAGTGAAGCCACGATGGCTGAGATCGAAACCGAGTTGCCGGGGGCTGAAGAAGAGCTCGCCGAACGTGAGAAAGACGCCGCCGCGGCGAAAGAGCTGGCCGGCAGACTCGATGCAGCTAAAGAAAAAGCGGCCCGCGCCGCCGTCGATGTCGAGCGCATTGAAGACGACCTCGAGCGCCGCACCGCCCTTGTCGCCCGCGTGAAAGAGGTCGAGGCCGAACTCGCTTCCGTCAACGAGTCCCTCGAGCCCGCTCGCGAGCGCGACCGCGCTGAAGCAGAAGCGCTGGCAGCCAAGGAGGAGAGTCACACCGAGGCCCGCGAAAAAGAGACCGCCGCACGTCAGCGCCTCGCCGAGGCGGAGACATCCCTCGCCGTGGCCCAAGCCGCGGAGCGCCTACGCGATCTCGCCGACACCGTGGCCCGCCTCGATGACGCTGATACCGAGATCGCCCGCCTGCGGAAGACCGTGCCGGACCGCCCGGTCACCGACGACGATGTCCGCGCCGTAGAGACTGCCTCCAACGAGGTCGCCCTGCAGCGCCGCCTGCGCGATGCCGCCGCCGCGCATGTGGACATCACCGCTCCTGACGGCACCACCATCACGGTCGACGGCGCGGGCCACACCGTTGGCGGGGACCCTGAGTCCATCGCCGTGCACGACGGAACTGAACTCGGCATCGGCGGTGTCACCTTGACCTACCGCGCCGCCGCCGGCACCGACACCGCTTCCGATGCGCTCCGCGATGCCGAAGCCGAACTCGAACGCCTTATCAGCGCACTCGGCTGCGCAGATGTCGACGAGGCTCGTGCGCTGCGCGATTCTCACCGCGAGGCAGCTGCATCTCTCACTGCCGCGATCGACCGCCGCCGTGACATCCTCCGCGGCCGCGACGCCGACGAGGTGCGTCACGAACACACGCGTCTTACCGAACTCGTCGAGGAATCTGAGTCTGAGTCTGAGTCGTTGTCCGTCGACGACGCGCAGGCATCCGTCGACACCGCCCGCGCGGAGGTCGAGGAGATTGCCCGGGCTGTTCACGATCTAGCCCTCGAGCTGGTGCAGCTGCGCACCAAGCCGGAGCACGCGAAGCTCGTCGCCCTCGAAGCTCAGATCGCCGGGCTGGAATCCACCGCCAGTGGCGCCCGCAGTGATCTTGCTGCCGCGCGTGAGAAGCACGCCGACGACGCCCTGGTCGCTGCCCGCGATACCGCTGTGGCGGCGAGTGAAACCGCCGCCGCGGAAGCCGCTAGCGTCGCTGAGGAGGTCGCGGCGGCTGACCCGACACAGGCGGAGAGGCTCCGTGATGGCGCGCGCAACCGTCTGGACAACCTCACCAAGCGCTACAACGCAGCGCGCGACCGGCGCCTGCAGCTCGAGTCCCGCGTCACCAGTGCGGAAGGAGAAGGAGAGAAGCTCGACCACGCACGTGCCGCGCTGGAGGTGGCGCGTGTGGGGCGGGACAGGTTGCGTCGCAAAGCGAATGCCGTGAAGTTGCTCCGCGAGATGCTCGTCGAGTACCGCGACGCCGCCCGTGCGAAATACGCCGCACCGTTCGCCCAATCGCTGCAGCGCTATGCCAGCCAGATCTTCGGGCCGGGCACCGAGTTCACGCTCGACGACGCACTGAGCGTCGAGGCCCGCACCCTCGACGGAACGACGATTGATCTCGTTCAGCTCTCAGGTGGAGCGAAAGAGCAGATGGCTCTGCTCACGCGCTTCGCCATCGCCGACATGGTCGCCGGCGCGGGCACTGACTCCGAGGAGACCCGCGTCCCAGTCGTCGTCGATGATGCCCTCGGCGCGACCGATCCGCAGCGTCTCGCCCGAATGAACGCGCTTTTCTCCCAAGTGGGGGAGAACTCCCAAGTCTTCGTGCTGACGTGCTTCCCGCAGCGCTTCGACCGTGTCGCCGCAGCCCGCAGTGCTTCGATCCAAGAACTCAAAGGCGGCCGCTAATGCGCACTAGTAGCTTTGCCTGCGGATTGAGCCTTGAATTCGCTGGTAGTGTCCGCGTTTAGTAATCTAGGTGACATGACCACGGAACCTCGCTGGCTCAGTGAAGAGGAACAAGTGTTTTGGCGCTGCTTGCTCGCCGCGCATAGGAAACTTCAGCGCATTGTCGAAGACTCGCTTGAGGCCAGCTCGTCTCTCTCAAGTCCCGAGTATGCCGTTCTCGTTTCCCTGTCTGAGGCCGAAGGCCGCAGCCTGCGTCTGCGCGAACTCGGTGCCTACCTCAACTGGGACCGCTCCCGGACCTCCCACCAGATCACCCGTATGGCGCGCCGTGGTCTGGTGACGAAGGAGAAGAGCCAGTCCGACGGCCGCGGTGTCCTCGTGTGCCTGACGGACACCGGTTTCGAACGCCTCCAGCGTGCCGTGCCCGACCATGTCGAAACTGTCCGTCGAGTCGTCTTCGACCATCTCGACCCGGAAGATATCCCCGCCATCCGTCGGTTCGTCGACAGTGTCCTGGCGTTCGATGAAGCGGTGGTGGACCCCAAGATTCCCATTGGTGACTAAAGACCGTTGCCAACACCAGCGTGTAGAGGTTGAATGGGAGTTGTAGAGGCAAAACAGTCCACTCCACTCCACTTGAAAGGGCCCACGATGTCCACTCCGATTAACCCTTACGAGAACAACGGCGCGAATAACCCGGAAAATAATCCCGGGGATTTTGTGGCCAATAATTCGGCCGATAACCCAGGCAACGGCAACGCGTATAACGACGTTGACGCGCAGCAGGGCAATCCGAACTACATGACGGGCCAGGCCCAGTACCAGCAGGGCGGCTTTCAGCAGGGCCAGCAGCAGACGCCGATGGGGCAGCGCAAGCTGCACCGCTCGACGAACGACCGCATGCTTGCTGGTGTGTGCGGCGGCATCGCGGAGACCTACGACATTGATCCGACTTTGGTGCGCGTTCTCTTTGTCGCCGCGACCGTGATGGGCTTCTCCGGTCTTCTCATTTACCTCATCTGTTGGATCGTCATTCCGGATCCCACCTACTAGGGGTGTTCAGCCACAAAAACGGCAGTGCAGGAATGTGGGTACCTGCACTGCCGTTTTGTTAGTGCGGCCGTTATAGCTAGGCGCGCTTGATTCCGGATCCGTCGATCTCGATGGTGATCTTCTCGCCGACGAGTGCGCCGCCGGAGTTCAGCGGGGCCTCGAAGTCGATGCCGAAGTCCTTGCGGTTGATCTCGGTGCGAGCCTCGAAGCCCAGGCGGGTGTTGCCGAATGGGTCTTCCTCAACACCGAAGGTCTCGACGTCGAAGGTGACCGGCTTGGTCGTGCCCTTGATGGTCAGGTCGCCGGTGACGGTGCCGTTGCCGGATGCGTCGACATCGAAAGACGTGGAGTTGAAGGTCATCTGCGGGAACTTCTCTACGTCGAAGAAGTCCTCGTTTTTGATGTGCGCGTCACGGTCGGCATTGCGCGTATCGACGGACTCCGTTGCCACCGTCGCCTCCACCTTGCTGCCTGCCGGGTTGTCCTGGTCGGCGGTAAGAGTGGCGCTAAAGTCCGTGAACTCGCCGCGCACCTTGGTCACCATTGCGTGGCGGACGGTGAATGCGACGGAGGAGTGCGCGGTGTCGAGGTCGTAAACGCCGGTGTAATTCTGCGTGGTCATTGAGGGTGGGACTCCTTGTCCTAAAGCGGCTTTCTAATCTTGTTGACACGTCTACAACGTGCGTTTCTCAACCGTACGGGCGCTTGGTTCGCGTGTCAACGGTCGGAATCAGAACAGCTCACCGGCCGTCCCGAGGTGATTAACTGCAATGGTTTGAGGAGTGCTAGATTAAGGGGCGCTGTTACAAGCGATGTCTCCGTAGCTCAGTGGATTAGAGCATCGGTTTCCGGTACCGAAGGTCGCAGGTTCGAGTCCTGTCGGGGACACCATCTGACCTGGGGGTTTCGCGAAACTGTTCCAATCTTTTCACGAAACCTCCTGCCGGCCGAAGGAAAACGGCCGCGAACACAAAAATGACCCGCTCCGTTCGTTCGGAGGGGTCATTTTTCGGGTTAAGTAGCAAAAAGTGTGTCCGCTCGGCGTGTCGCCGGGCGGGCATTTCTT
>ERZ1031113.334-NODE-334-length-11925-cov-7.257624_pt1 | contig 11925 bp, 8 predicted proteins | sample MGYA00518225_ERZ1031113 | MGnify/ENA primary metagenome ERZ1031113 (study PRJEB33718, sample SAMN03159751) | human skin metagenome | collected 2014-05-20 | study: EMG produced TPA metagenomics assembly of the PRJNA266117 data set (Human skin bacterial metagenome...
GCCCTGCCGACGAGCAGAACCCGGAGGGCATCATCTCCTTCCTGGAGGTCAACACCCGCCTGCAGGTCGAGCACCCGGTCACCGAGGAGACCGCAGGCATCGACCTGGTGCGCGAGCAATTCCGTATCGCGAACGGCGAGAAGCTGCGCCACACCGAGGACCCGGCCCCGCGCGGCCACTCCATCGAATTCCGCATCAACGGCGAGGACCCGGGCATGAACTTCATGCCGGCACCGGGCACGATCTCCCGCTATGTCGAGCCCGCCGGCACCGGCATTCGCGTCGACTCCGGCGTGCGCGCCGGCAATGTGATCGGCGGCCAGTTTGACTCCATGCTGGCCAAGCTCATTGTCACCGGTGAGACCCGCGAGGAAGCCATCCAGCGCGCCCGCCGTGCTCTCGACGAGTTCATCGTCGACGGCCTGCCCACCGTGATCCCCTTCCACCGCGCAGTGCTGAACGATCCGGCCTTCATCGGCGACGAGAACGGCTTCGACGTCTACACGCGCTGGATCGAGGAGGAGCTCACCGCCGAGATCCCGCCGTACACCGATGATGAGGAAGAAGGCGACGAGCCGGGCACCAAGCGCACCTACGCCGTGGAGATCGACGGCCGTCGCGTCGAGGTCGCTCTTCCTGCTTCACTCGTGATCGGCGGCAGCGGCAAGCGCAAGGCCAAGAAGCGCCGCAATTCCGCAGCAGCCTTGTCCGGCGATGCCGTGCCCGCCCCGATGCAAGGCACGGTGGTCAAGGTGAACGTCGCCGAGGGCGACACCGTCAGCGAGGGCGATATCCTCCTCGTGCTCGAGGCCATGAAGATGGAAAACCCCGTCAAGGCGCACAAGTCCGGCAGCGTGAAGGGGCTCGCTGTGGAGCAGGGCGATCAGGTGAATAAGACCGCCGTGCTCCTGGAGATCCGCTAGCGCGGACCTCCCCGGGATCCGTTTAGGCCCAGCCTGCCGGCACGAACCCGAGCAGGGAGATCACCGAGTAGATGAACGCGGCCACATAGACCACGATGATCGTGGCCTGCACGGCGATATTGTCCACGCCGCGCACCTGCCACACCGGGGTCTTGTCGCCCCGCTTGCGGGAGATGCGGAGCAGCAGCACCGGCACCACCGACATGATCGCGCCGGCGAAACCGCCCGCGTACGTCAGAGCCGAGACGAAGCCGCCGAGGCCCGCCAGCGCGATGACCAGAGGCGGAACGACGGTCAGCGCTGTAGCGGCCACGCGCTGCCAGCCGTCCTCCGGCCAGTGGAAGATGTCCAGGACATTGCGCATGGCGGTGAAACCGATGGCCAAGAACGACGTGAACATCGCCAGGAGCGCGAACAGGTTGGCCATGTAGTACGCCGTGGTGCCGAGCTTCTCACCCCAGGCAATGGTAACCACCTCGGTGACCTCGGTGCCTAGCAGGCCCAGCGCCGCGAACGGGACGGCAGCCAGGGTGAAGGCCGTGATCGACATGCCCGCGATGATCGCCTTCGGCAGCGCCTCCGGCTTCGTCTCCGCCATGCCGCGGGCCATCTCCGGCACCACGTACTGCGCCAGGAATGTGAACACCGCCAGGTTCATGATCGGGATGATGAAGTAGGGCTTGAGCACCCACAAGTTGGTCAGTTCAATGCCGGGACCCGCGAGGGTCCAGGTCACCAAGATGGTGATGATCAACGCCATACCGCTGGTGATCAGGCCCTCCGCAAGACCGGTGGCCTGGAGGCCCTTCCACATGATGTAGGCGCCCAGGGCATAGAAAATGAGCGTGCCGGCCAGGGGCGGAGCGCCGAAGATATTGTGCACTAGCTCGCCTGAGCCGGACGCGTACGCGATCAGGGCGCCGATACTGTTGACCACGATCGCGGCGAAGACGAGAAAGCGGCCGGTCTGGCCCATGTACTTCTCAGCCAAACCGGAGAGCTGCAGCGGCTCTTTTGTCCGGAGGGAGACTTCCGCGACGTAGAGCATGGAAATAGTGGTCAGGGTGCCTGCGATCGCGAGCGCCACCGCCAGAGCGAGGAATCCGCCGTTGCGGGCCGCATACGGGAGAGAAAGGATGCCGGCACCGATATTGGTGCCGAAGATCAGGGCGACTCCCTGCCAAAAACCGATTGCGTGGCTCTTGGCACGGGAGGGGTCTGCTTCATGGTCGCGCAGCGGCGCGGGATTCGTAGCTGTTGAAGACATAGCGAGAATGTAGCAACAACTTGACCGGGATCACACTATGGGCCCGTTATGGCCCAGCAATCACCCGGTCAATCCCCTGTCGCCTGCGCGTTCGCGCAGCTGGGGTTATTTGTTGGCGTACGGGTCGCGCACGCCGATGTACTGCACCTCGGTGTACTCGTCGATGCCCTCTGCTCCGCCTTCGCGGCCCAGGCCGGAGTGCTTCACGCCGCCGAACGGAACAGCGGCATTGGAAACGACACCGGCGTTGAAGCCGACGATGCCGAATTCCAGGCCGTCAGCCAACCGCCACATGCGGTCCGGGTCCTCGGAGTAGATGTAGGAGGCGAGGCCGTATTCGGTGGAATTGGCCAGCTCGATGACCTCGTCCTCATCGCTGAACTCGTAGATCGATGCGACCGGACCGAAGATCTCTTCCTTGAAGATCTGGGAATCGGTGCTGGCACCACGCAGGACCGTCGGTTTGAAGAAGTAGCCGTCACCCTCGGCGGCACCGCCGCCGGTGAGAACCTCGGCGCCGTTCTGCTTCGCGTCATCCACGAGCGCGGCGACATTCTTGCGCGCCTTCTCCTCGATCAGCGGGCCGACGTTGACGCCCTCGTCGAGGCCGTTGCCCACGGTGAGTGCCTCCATCGCCGCGACGAGCTTCTCGGTGAACTCGTCGGCGATGCTCTCGTGCACGAGGAAACGGTTCGCCGCAGTGCAGGCCTCGCCGATATTGCGCATCTTCGCTGCCATTGCGCCAGTGATCGCCTGCTCAATATCCGCGTCCTCAAAGACGATGAACGGCGCGTTGCCGCCAAGCTCCATGGAGGTGCGCAACACTGAATCAGCTGCCTGCTTCATCAGGATCTTGCCCACCGCCGTTGAACCGGTGAAGGACACCTTGCGCAGACGCGGGTCCGCGATGAGTGGCTCGGAGATAGCTGCCGGGTCGGTACCGCAGACAACGTTGAGTACACCTGCCGGTAGGCCTGCCTCAACCATCGTCTGAACAAAGTAGTAGGTGGTCAGCGGCGTGAGCTCCGCCGGCTTGAGCACCATCGTGCAGCCCGCCGCGATCGCCGGGGCGATCTTGCGGGTCGCCATCGCCAACGGGAAGTTCCACGGGGTGATCAGCAGGCACGGGCCCACCGGCTTGCGTCGGGTGACCATGCGGATGCCGCCCTCCGGCACTTCCTGGGAGCGGCCGTACTGGCGGACGGTCTCCTCCGCGAACCAACGCAGGTACTCTGCGCCGTACTTGACCTCACCACGTGCTTCCGCCAGCGGCTTGCCCATTTCCAGAGTCATGAGCGTGGCGAATTCCTCGGTGCGCTCGGTGACCAGATCATATGCACGTCGCAGGATCTCACTGCGCTCGCGGGCCGGGGTGCGTGCCCAGTCCTTTTGCACCTCGACCGCAGCGTCGAGCGCTGCAACCGCATCGTCGCTATTCGCAGATTGGAGTGTCGCCAGGACTTCGCCGGTGGCCGGGTTCTCCACATCGAATGTCTCGTTGGTGGAGGCGTCACGCCACTGGCCACCGATAAACAGACCGGTGGGCAGGGAATCAAGCAGTTGTGCAGTATCGACAGCGCCATTGGAATCAGCCATGATCTCGCCTTTCGTAGATTGGTTTCGCCGGTGTTCAGCGAACTGGCTCACGCCAGCCTTTTCTCGAAAACACGCTATACCGCTGCAGGCTACTCAGCGTACGGTTGCCGCACGCCCCCGTTCAGGGGCATTGAAAACGCCAAACTCCTGTGCTAGGAGTTCGATCCCGCAGTGTTGAGCAGCACAAGAATCTCCGCGCGGCCGAGCGGGTCATCCAAAGGCAACCCGTAGCGTTGCTCGGCGCGGTCGATCCGCGCCTTCAGGGTGTGTCTGTGAATGCTGAGAGACTCAGCGGCAGCACGGATCTCGCAACCATGCACCAAATAGGCTTGGACTGCATCGAGCAGGGCTGGGTCATCCTCTGCGAGCGGCGCAAGCACTTCCTTATAGCGGCGGGACAGCACTTGCCTGACCCCCGTGTCTTCCGTCCAGTCGAGCCGTCGAGGAACATATTCGTCGACGGTGCCCGGGGGAAGCGAGCGCGCACGATCGAGCAATGCCTGCAGCTCGTCACGGCCTAGCTCGCGCCAGGGCTGTTGCCGACCGGACAAGACGCGCAGCCGGGCCCCGAAATCACCGAAAAGATCCGTCACGACGGCCTCGGAGATCACCCCGCGTGACAAGAACACGAAGCCGTCCGGGGCGAGTCGCACATGCGCCAACGGGTTGTCGCGCAGATTGAGCCCTTCATCCAGACGAGCTAGCGACCTGTTAGACGCGGCCTTATTCGCGGCGACAATCGCGACCGGGACGACAGCCCCGTCAGCGTCCGCGGCACGATCCAGCAAACGCGCGGCTGCCGGCGAAGCCTCCTGGTCTTCGAGGAAAGTCTCTAGCGCCGACCCGTGCAGTTGCGTTTCCGCACTCCTGAGCGCCTGCGGATCCCTCAACACGATTTCCGCGAGCCCCACGAAATGCTTCACGGCACTGCGCGCGAGCGGCGGCAGAGGGCGCGGGGAATCCACCACAGCGACGAAGTATTTTCCTCCCATCGCCCGCATCCGCTGGACGATCATGGTGCGGTTCTCCGTCCGGTACGCGCGGCTCCGCCCGTTATCGGCAACGGCCAGACGAAGGGCTTTCAACGCGCGCTCCGTCGGCTTCGCGGGGGCTGAGGAGATGATCCTGCCGGTGTTGTCCCCGATCAGCACATCGGCGCCGACTGCTGTCCGGGTGCGCCCAACGAGTGCATCGACTCCGCCATTCCACGCTGCGCGGTTGAGACCTTCCGCAGCCTCGAGAATCTCGTTGGCCGCGACTGCCTGCAATCGCGCGTACTCCTCCCCCACCACCTTTGAAATCAATGCGAAAGGGGTCGCCCGCGGCACCTCGAATAGCGGCAGAGCCGCGTCGGCGCAGGCCCGGATGAGGGCGGGAGGAATCTCGGCGTGCTGCAGCCCCGTGCCGAAGCCAAGGGCAGCCACCCCAGAATCCTTCAACTGCTCCACGTAGTGAGCGATGCCTGCTTCATCGTCCGGCTGAATGCGCAGGCCCAACGTGAGAATGACAGAGAAAGGCCGGAAGAACTCAGCGGTCTCCACTATCTCACTGGCTTGGACGGACTCGAATCGCCCCCGCCTGAGGTCTCCGACCGGGACGAGGTTTAAAGCTCTGATTCCGTACAACCAACTGAGATCTAGCAGATCAACGGCGGTCTCCCACTCGGGATGACCGCTTCGTGCGTCGTCAAGCACATCCTTGCCCATGGACACAGTGTAGAAGTTTCACAAAGAAGATCGACACTGTGTCGGTTGCTTTGAGGGTGGGCGGGGGACGGATACTACAGCCATGAACCACTGTCCGTTTTCGGGCAGCCCGTTGGATTGAATTGGAAAGGAACCCGCACCATGCAGGATCTCGAGTACCGCCTCCCCCAGGTCCGTCGAATCGACACCGAGCTGCCGGGGCCGGCAAGCGCAGAACTGGACAAGCGCCGCGCAGCGAGCGTCGCCTCCGCCTTGAACCCAGGCTTGCCCGGCTACATCGTCGACGCCGACGGTGGCGTGCTTGTCGACGCCGACGGTAACTCCTTCGTCGACTTCGCATCCGGCATCGCTGTGACCTCGGTGGGCGCTTCCAATAAGCGTGTTGCGAGCGCAGTCGCCGATGCCGCCGGCCACTTCACTCACACCTGCTTCATGGTCAGCCCCTACGAGAGCTACCTGCAAGTCGCTGAGCTGCTCAACGAGTTGACCCCCGGCGATTTCGAGAAGCGCACCGTCCTGTTCAACTCCGGCGCGGAGGCAGTGGAGAACGCCGTGAAGATCGCCCGTTCCCACACCCGCAAGACGGGTGTGGCCGTATTCGACTACGCCTACCACGGCCGCACCAACCTGACGATGGCCATGACGGCGAAGAATAAGCCGTACAAGTCGACCTTCGGACCGTTCGCCAGCGAGGTGCACCGTGCTCCGATGTCTTACCCGCTGCGCGACGGCTTGAAGGGCCCGGAAGCCGCTGAGCGCACCATCCGTTTCCTCGAGCAGAATGTCGGCGCCGAGAACCTCGCCTGCGTGGTCATCGAGCCGATCCAGGGCGAGGGCGGCTTCATCGAGCCTGCTGAAGGCTTCCTGCCCGCCATCGTCGACTGGTGCCGCGAGAACAACGTCGTCTTCGTCGCCGACGAGATCCAGGCCGGCTTCTGCCGTTCGGGCGAGTGGTTCTCCTCCAGCTTCGAAGGCATCGAGCCGGACCTGGTCACTACCGCAAAGGGCATTGCCGGCGGCATGCCGCTGTCCGCCGTGACCGGCCGCGCCGAGATCATGAACGCCCCGATGGCCGGCGGCCTGGGCGGCACCTACGGCGGCAACCCGGTGGCCTGCGCAGCCGCTATCGCCGCGATCGAGGAGATGAAGGAGCACAACCTCGCTCTGCGCGCCAAGGAGATCGCCGAGATCATCCACGAGGAGCTCGATCCGCTGACCGAGCTGGACGAGGTCGCCGAGATCCGCGGCCGTGGTGCGATGATCGCTATGGAGCTCGTCACCAAGGACGGCAAGCCGAACGCTGAGCTGACCGCCAAGGTCGCTGCCGAATGCAAGGCTGCCGGCGTGCTCATCCTCACCTGCGGCCTCGACGGAAATGTCGTGCGCCTCCTGCCGTCGCTGGTCATCCCGGAGGAGCTTCTCCGCGACGGCCTGCGCGTCATGGCTGAGGCCGTGCGCAACAACGTCTAATTACGGCTAGTTGGACGGATCCGTAATTCCGTCCAACAGGTCTTTCAGACCGGCTTCAAAGGGCTGGTCGGCATAAGGGTTAGCGTCATGCTGACCCTTTTTTGCTGCCCGGGCACGCATGGCATCCGCTGCTCGGCGCAGCTCCGAGTGTTCCGGGGAAATCGCGGCAGGATCAAAGAGGTCCGCCGGCGCAGTGGCATCCCATGCGGAGCCATAGATGAAGGATTCGAGCGCGATGATGCGCTCCATCACTTTCTCGTGCGGGCAGCCGGCGGCAGAGACTGCACGAGCGACGATCTCATACATTTCCTGGGTACGTGGCGAATCGCCGATGGGCTGCCGTGCGATGACCGGGATCAACGGGGTATGCCCGGCGAACACATCGCGGTAAGAGTGTGCCCACGCCTCGAGCGCCTCCCGGTAGCCTTCGCCTGCGGCGATGGCGTGCTGCAGCGATGTGACGTCGACAAGCTGCATGACTGCGTCCTGTAGCAAGTAGAGCAGCTCTTCCTTGCCCGCGATGTGGTTGTACAAAGCGCTGGGAGCCACTCCAATTTCGCGAGCTACCGCGGCCATTGTCAACGCCTCGTAGCCCCGTTCGGAGGTAATACTTAGTGCTGCAAAACCAATTTTTTCGCGGCTGACCAGGGGTTCGGCGGGGCGCCCGCGTTCATTTCCCATGTGACCCTTTCTTCGACCCGTACTCGAATGTATCCTGAATCACACCATTAATGAATGGCGTTCATTACCCGCGACGGCCGGATCCATCCGGCCTCAAGAACAGGAGCAGAAGCATGAATCCTAGCGCACAACGCACAGAAATCGAGCGCGACGTTGTCGTCGTCGGCGCTGGCCCTGCAGGTCTGATGGCGGCACGCACCCTGTCCAAGGCTGGCAAGTCCGTTGCCGTCCTCGAGGCGCGCGAGCGAGTCGGTGGCCGCACATGGAACGGCCGCGTGCGCGACGACAACGGCGTCGACCACTTCGTCGAGCTCGGCGGTCAGTGGATCTCCCCCGACCAGACCCGCCTCATCGAGCTTGTCGACGAGCTGGGCCTGTCCACCTTCCAGCGCTACCGCGAAGGCAAGTCCATCTACCTCTCCCCCAACGGTGAGCGCCACGAGTACGAGGGCCCGGTCTTTCCGGCTGCCGACAGCACCCAGGCCGAGATGGACAAACTGATCAAGATTCTCGACGATCTGGCAGCCGAGATCGGCGCCAAGGAGCCGTGGGCACACCCGAAGGCCGCGGAGCTCGACTCCATCTCCTTCCGTCACTGGCTCGAGCAGCAGTCCGACGACGAAGAGGCGATCGACAACATCTCCATCTACGTCGCTTCCGGCATGCTGACCAAGCCGTCCTTCACGTTCTCCGCCCTGCAGGCCGTGCTGATGGCCGCCTCCGCCGGCTCCTTCTCCAATCTCGTGGATGAGGACTTCATCCTCGACCGCCGTGTCGAAGGCGGCATGATGTCCGTCTCCGAGACCCTGGCCGCAGAGCTCGGCGACGATGTCTTCTTGGGCACCCCGGTCCGTGAGATCCAGTGGGCCCAGCCTGACCCGTCCACCGAAGACAGCCTGAACAACGTCAAGCCGGACGTGCGCAACGGCATCCCGAACAACGGCGAGCCGGGTGAGGTCACCGTCGTCTCCGAGCAGGTGACCGTCCGCGCCAAGAACGTCGTCATCGCTGTTCCGCCGAACCTGTACAACCGCATTTCCTACGTCCCGCCGATGCCGCGCGACCTGCATATCGCTCACCAGCACATCTCCATGGGCCTGGTCATCAAGGTGCACGCCATCTACGAGACGCCGTTCTGGCGCGACAAGGGCCTGTCCGGCACCGGCTTCGGCGGCGGTCGTCTGGTCCAGGAGGTCTACGACAACACCAACCGCGGCCAGAACATCGCTGGCGGCACCGCTGGCGAGGAGGACACCTACGGCACGCTCGTGGGCTTCGTCTCCGATGTCTACGCCGAGGAGATGTGGCACTTGCCGGAGGAAGAGCGCAAGCAGCGCATTTTGTCCGCCATGGCCGAGTACCTGGGGCCGGAGACCATGGAGCCGATCGCGTTCTACCTCTCCGACATGGCTGCTGAGGAGTGGACCCGTGGTGCCTACGCCACCAGCTACGACCTGGGCGGCCTGTCCCGCTGGGGCCACCTGCAGAACCAGCCGGTCGGACCGATCCACTTCGCATGCTCCGATATCGCCGACGAGGGTTACCAGCACGTCGATGGCGCTATCCGCCAGGGCGAGCGCGCTGCGAACGCCATCCTCGATAACGGATAGGAATAGGTGATATGACACAGCCGTCACCACAACCCACTGACCAGGGACCGGCGAAAATTCTGGTCGGATACCTCGCCACTCCGTCCGGCAGCGATGCCTTGAACCTCGGCATCGGCCTGGCGCGGAGTTGGAATGCCGACCTCGAAATCGCGATGGTCGTCCCCCACTCCGAGGCACATTCCGGCACGTACCCACACACACGGGCGCATGAGACGGTGATCAGCCGCAAGCTGAGCACATGGCTGGAAGACGCGCTCGCGAAAGTTCCCGACGAGATCAACGCCACCGGCCGGGTCGTGTCGGGAAGCGACGCTGCGCGCTCACTCCACCGCACTGCGAAGGAGCTGGACTGCGACCTGATCATTCTGGGGACCCGCGGTGGCGGACTGCTCCGTCGGTTCAGCATCGGGTCGTCGGCGAACACGCTGCTGCATTCGTCGTCGATCCCCGTCGCACTGGCACCGCCGCGCTACGAGGCTCCGGAGCGCATCAGCCGCATCTCCTGTATGTTCGGCACGCTCTCAGGATCGCACGAGCTGATCGACACAGCGATCCAGACAGCGAAGAAGTCCGGCAGCGAGCTCCGCCTCATCTCCTTCCTCACCCAGGAAGACGCAGGCGCGCTCAACCAGGAAGTCAGCCACAAGGTGCTGGAAAACGTCGAGGCGAACGCGAACCGCTACCTCGCGGAACAAGCAAAGCAGCTTGTCGACGCCGGGTCTGCCTCCACCGAAATCGTCACCGGAAAGACGGTCGCTGAGGCAGCCACCGAACTGGAGTGGAACGACGACGAAATCCTGCTCGCCGGGTCGTCGCGCCTGGCCACTGCAGGCCGAGTGTTCATGGGCCCGCGCGCTGCGAAGGTGCTTCGCACCCTGCCGATTCCGCTCGTGATCACTCCCGCACTGGAAAAGAAGGACGAGTCCGATAAGGCGGGTGATGAGCATGCGTAAGAAGGCAGAGAACCTGGCACACCAGCCGTCGCAAAGCGAAAAGGGCCTCATCGCAGGACGCGTCGGCCTCATTGGTGCCGTCGTGATCGGCGTGAGCTGCATCGCTCCCTCGTACACGCTGACATCCGGTCTCGGCCCGACGATCTCTGAAGTCGGCGACCACGTCCCCGCCATCCTGCTGCTGGGTTTCTTCCCCATGCTGCTCGTCGCGTTCGCCTACCGCGAGCTGAATAACCGAGTCCCCGACTCGGGAACCTCGTTCACGTGGGCGACGAAAGCATTCGGCCCCTGGGTCGGCTGGATGGGCGGATGGGGACTGATCACCGCGACAATCCTTGTGCTGTCGAATCTCGCAGCTGTGGCCGTGGACTTCTTCTATATTCTGCTCGCCCAGCTCACCGGCAATGACGCGATCGCGGATCTCACTCGCAACCTGTGGGTGAATATTCCGACGACGATCGCGCTGCTCGCAGTCGCCGCATACATCTCGTACCGCGGGCTCGAGTCCACGGAGAAACTCCAGTACTTCCTGGTCGCCTTGCAGCTGTTCACCCTCGTGCTCTTCGGCGGAATGGCGCTCTGGAACGCGTACCACGGCAAAGGCTTCGATTTTCACCCGGTTGAGGCGGATTGGTTCAATCCGCTGACCATCGGCGACTTCTCCACAGTCGCAGCTGGCATCTCCTTGTCGATCTTCATGTTCTGGGGCTGGGATGTCACCCTGACCATGAACGAGGAGACGAAGGATCCGGAGAAGACCCCGGGCCGCGCGGCCACGCTCACCGTGCTCGTGGTCATCACCGTCTATGTCCTCACCGCTGTCGCGGTCGTGGCCTGGGCAGGCACCGGCGACACCGGCTTGGGCGCCGGCAACCCGGAGAACCAAGAATCGATCTTCGCCGCACTGGCGAGCCCGGTCATGGGGCCGTGGGCGATTCTGATGTCGATTTCGGTGCTGGCGAGTTCATTCGCCTCCCTGCAGTCGACGATGGTCGGTCCTGCCCGCACCCTGCTGGCGATGGGCTTCTACAAGGCGCTGCCGCCGATTTTCGCGCAGATTAGCCCGAAATTCCACACCCCGGCAGTGGCTACTGCTGCCTCCGCTATCGCGGCGGGCGGGTTCTACACCGTGACCCGAATCGCGTCGGAAAATGCACTGTGGGACACGATCACCGCCTTGGGCCTGATGATCTGCTTCTACTACGGCATCACCGCGTTTGCCTGTGTGTGGTTCTTCCGCAAGGAGATCACGGATTCGGTGCGCGGCTTCATCTTCCGCTTCTTGCTGCCGTTGATCGGCGGCACGATGCTTCTGGCGATGTTCTTCGTCACCGCATTCGACTCGATCGATCCGTCCTACGGCTCCGGCTCCTCGATCTTTGGCGTGGGAACCGTGTTCGTGCTCGGTATGGGCATCCTCCTGCTTGGCGCCGTGCTCATGCTGTTCACACGCCTGCGGCACCCGGCGTTCTTCCGCAACGAGACCCTGCCGCGGACCACGGCTGAAGACGATGAGCAAGGCGAGATGTTGACCATCTAGGCAGCGCACAAGGCACATCTGATTCACAGGACGCCTCCCTACACTGGGCCGCACAAAAGAACACAGATAACGAAAGCTCTACGAATTAAGGAGAAACATGGCTGAGAAAGATATGTCCTACCGGGTAGAAACTGTCTCTTATACACATCTGACGCTGCCGACGAAGAGGATAGTGTAGA
>ERZ1031113.336-NODE-336-length-11856-cov-14.735022_pt1 | contig 11856 bp, 9 predicted proteins | sample MGYA00518225_ERZ1031113 | MGnify/ENA primary metagenome ERZ1031113 (study PRJEB33718, sample SAMN03159751) | human skin metagenome | collected 2014-05-20 | study: EMG produced TPA metagenomics assembly of the PRJNA266117 data set (Human skin bacterial metagenome...
TCGACCTTTGTCCAACTTTTAAACACAAATAAGTCGAGTGATCTTCACCACAAAAACGCAGGTTCCTCCGCAAACCAGCGGTCAGTGGTCCAACGGACCCGAAGATCTGTCGCCGCGGACCCGTTTGAGCACATTCTCAGCGGATATCAAGCACATAGGCACGCCCACCCCAGGCGTCGTGGTCGCTCCAGCGTACATCAGTGAGTCCATTTTCCTGCTTTTATTGGATCCGCGCAAGAAGGCGGACTGCCGCAGCGTGTGCGCGGGCCCGATCGATCCGCCGGACCAGGCGTTGTAGCGTTCTGCGAAGTCTGCGGGACCGAGCGTTTGCTTTACGACGATCCTCCGGCCCAACCCCGCAACCCCACACCTTGCCGCAATCTGCTCAATAGCCGCGTCGGCCATGCGCTGCACCTGCTCGGAGGCTTCACCCCGGTACATGTCGCCGTGGCCCATCGAGGGGTCCGCGGGCACCGGCACCAGCACGAACAGATTCTCGTGGCCCGCGGGGGCAACAGAGGGATCGGTGGCGGAAGGCTTGGACACGTAGATGGACTGCGACGCCGCCTGCGGCCGGCTGGCAACGGGGCTATTAAATACAGCATCGAAGTCGTCCGACCAGTCGTCGCTGAACAAGAAGTTGTGGTGTGCCAGCTCCGGGATCTCGCCTTGAACGCCCAGCATGACCAGCACCGTGCCCAGGCCGGGGTCGCGCGGGGCGAACCAAGACTCGTCGTAGGTGCGCTTGTTCTTGGGCAGCAGGCGCGTCTCGGTGTGGTGGAGGTCTGCGGCGGAGATGGTGAAGTCGGCGGAGAGCCTTTGGCCGTCGATAAGCAAGATGCCCTCATCCTCGATAGCGGCGACCTCGGAGTTGAAGCGGAACCGCGCGCCCTGGTCGACGGCGAGGTCGAACAGCGCGTCCATCACCGCCGCGAAACCGCCCTGCGGATACAGCACGCCCTGGGTCAAGTCGGTGTGGCTGAGCAGGTGATACATGCTCGGCGTGCGGCTGGGATGTGAAGAGAGGAACACGGACGGGTACGTGAGCATCTGGCGCAGGCGCGTGTCCGTGAAGCGTTTCGCCACGAACCGGTCCAGCGGCTCCGTGAGGTAGCGCGCGAGGCGGGTGTACTGGCCGCGGATGCGCTTCAGCGGCGCCAGGGAGCGGAAGTTGGTGTACAGGAAGTTTTGGATAGCCAGGTCGTACGTCTCCTCGGCGCTGTCCAGGTACTCGCGGAGCTTGTCACCGGCACCGGGCTCGATGCTTTCGAAAAGCTTGGCGGCGTTGTCGCGGCCGGAGTGGACGTCGATGGGCTGGCCGGTCTCCGGGAAAAGGCGGTAGGCGGGCGTGAGCGGCTTCAGGTCCAACAGGTCCTCGGTGCGCTTGCCAAAAAGGCCGAAGAAGTGGTCGAACGCGTCCGGCATCAAATACCAGCTCGGGCCGGTGTCGAAACGGAAGCCGTCGACGGTCTCGTTGCCGGCGCGGCCGCCGTGGGTGGGCAGCTTCTCCACCACGGTGGTGTCGATGCCCTCCCGGGCGAGCAGCGCGGCAGTGGCCATGCCGGCCACGCCGGCGCCGATCACGATGGCTGACTTCGGTTGCTGTCTCATAGCTTCCTCGTGTTCGCGAGCGCTTTCGCTGTGAGCGCTACTTTGAGGTGGTTGGGCACGCGGACGCGGGTGGTCTGCAGCTCGGCTGCCGGAGTGGCAGCGATGCGGGCGTTGAGCTCACGGAACAGCGCTTCGGCAGCCGCCACTCCCCCGCGGGCTGCCGGCGGCAGCAGCGGGATGGCACCGCGGGCGCGGTCGAGCTCGTCGGCGATTTGGCTGGTGAGGGCGGACTTCAGGTCGTCGTCAAGCGGGGCGCCGAAGTACGCTCGACCGAGTGCGCGGCTATCCTCGCCGAGGTCGCGCAAGAAGTTGACCTTCTGGAACGCACTGCCGAGCGCACGGGCACCCTCCTCCAGCTCGCGGCGGTGCGGGGTGTCGCGGCCGCGCAGGAAAATGTCCAGGCACATCAGGCCGATCACCTCAGCCGAGCCATATATATAGGTATCCAGCTGTTGCGGAGAAAATTCCGTCTGCGCCAGATCCGCGCGCATGGAGGCGAAAAAGGCCTGCACATGCTCGGGATTGAGGTGGCACGCGCGGTAGGTGCGCGCCCACGCGTGCAGCACCGGATCCGTGTGGAAACGGTGGCTCGGCGCGTGCAGAACCTGCTCTTCGTACAGGTCAAGGCCGGTTTCCGGGCACTCGTGAGCCTGGGTGGCGGTGCCGTCCACGATCTCGTCTGCGATGCGCACCACCGCGTAGAGGTTCCGGATGTGGGTGCGCTCCGGGTTCGGCAGCGTCCGCACCGCAAGGGAAAAACTGGTGGAATACTGCGCAATCACCTGCGCCGCCGCCTTGTCCGCCATGGCGTCGAAGCGGGAGAGGAAGGTGTTCACGCCTGGCCAGCTTACCGTGGGCGTGCGACGGGATAGGCCGCATGCCGATTCGCACTTTCACACTTTGTCTACCTGCTTTTTTCGGAGTTTTATTCTGACTTTGGTAGGGGAAGTGCGAAAGTCTTAGTAGTTCAACCGGTACGTCGTGCCCCGGCGACCTTGACCACCGAGCATGACCACGTGCCCGTGGTGGAGAAGGGGTTCAAGGGCATAACGCAGTTGCGCCGCCGAGAGGCCCGTCTGAGTCTGCAGCTCTTTCAGCGTGACCTGTGCGCCAGGAGTGAAAGCCCGGTAGACGGCGGGAACGTTTTTGCCAAGGGGAGCCAGATCATCAAGGCGGAAAGCAGCGGTGATGTCCGGGCCAGGGGCCTCGAACCCCGGTCTGTCGCTCTGGGCTCCTGGCAAGGCGTACCGGCCGTCAGTTTCCTGGAGCACCCCTGTCTCCGTGAGTCTGCCCAGCATCCTCTTGCATGACTGCTCACTGTAAGGCGAGTAGCGCTGCAGGATGCCGGAAAGCGTGGCGCCACCGTGATTCCGCAGGTCCACCAGAAGGTCCTCCTCAGTCGGGCTCAATCGCAGCCCGTCACGCTGCAAACCCGCCAACCAGTCATCCTCTTCCTCCGTGAAACGGGATCCGCGCGGAAAGAGGACCTTGAACTCGACACCGTTGTCTACAAACTTAGGTTTCGGCATGCGAGCCTCCCGGATCGCCGCCAGGATTTCCTGAATGCCGCCACCTTCGCCCTCAATTACACGCTCCCCGTCGTCCGTGCGGAGGTAACGCGCGATCTCGTACAGACGCTTGTTTACCGGGGCTTTAGTCAAAGAAGGCGCCTCAAGCTGAGAAACGGATAGGCCACGCAAACCGCCTGGGCTGACAATTATGAGCATTCGCTCCGTGAGCCTGATCTCCACCTTCTTGCCCACGTCCACAGAGGGCCCCAGGTCCCGGTGCACCAAAGCGTTCGCTAGCACTTCTCGGATAGCGCTCGGGGGAAACTCCGGCTGGTCCACTAAGTGGCCGGTTTCGGTATAACGGCTCACGGTATCCGCATTTCGCTGAATCCATTCCATCGCTTCCGCCAGCATCACGGGCAATGGGCCCTCGATCTCAGTCAGGTTCCTGTTTCGGCCCGCTCCCTCCCCTCGAGCCAGCCGCACCGCCGCTGTCGCTCCGAGTGCTGGCTCAACCGACTGCGGGAGGTACCCCAGCGCGTACAAACCGCCAAAGCGCACGTTGCCCTGGTTGTCCGTAACGTTAGTGACCTGCAGTAGCTGATCGACGTTGTCGATTTTGGCTATGCGGCTCCGAGAAGCACGCACCGTTTTCACGTATGTGTCAAGCACGCTCGAGTCAAGCAGGGCGGAATCGGTTCCTGGCAGAGATGCAAAATCGAAGTGGGTCTGCTGGGCCTCAGTCAGCGCCGACAGCGACAGCATTTTCAAGTCATTCGAATTCATCACGTAGTCGCCGTCTGCCTGGCGCAAAAATGGTTTGCCCTCGAACTTCGCCGGCTTCTCTGAAGCCAGAAGCGGCGTGACTTCCACAACGACTACGTTCTTCCCGTCAAGCACGTGGTGGAAAAATTCCAACTGTGGCGCCGGCGTCACCGCACTGCGGTTCACGTTCACCACGGATTTCTCCATCTGCGCAGGCTCGGCGACGCCGGTGACTTCAAACCCACGCCGTTCACTCACCCCGAGAATGATTGCGCCAGCTTGTGGCATGTTCGCAAACGCGCACAGCGTCTCGCCCAGCTGCTCAGGGACTCCCCCACCTGCTGTTTTGCACTCAACCAGGGTTGTATCGTCTCCAAACGCACGCAACTGGGAAAGTGTTTCACGCAACCGCCGCTCAGTCCAGGACATAACTCGCACAATATTCGCACTTTCACACTTTGTCTACCTGCCCTTTCGGAGTTTCATTCTGACTTTGGTAGGGGAAGTGCGAAAGTCATTCTCACTTTGACGGTGGAAAGTGCGAAGCTTTCGTCGCAAAGCAAAAAGGCCCCCTCCAACTGGAGGGAGCCAATCTGTGGAGCATAGGAGAATCGAACTCCTGACATCCTGCTTGCAAAGCAGGTGCTCTACCAACTGAGCTAATGCCCCGCGTACCCAAGGGTACCGTGGGCCTAGCAAGAATCGAACTTGCGACCTCATCGTTATCAGCGATGCGCTCTAACCGACTGAGCTATAGGCCCTTGGAACGAATAGGAATATTACAGAGCACCCACAACAGCTCCAAATCGCCAGCGTACGGCCCATAAAAGAGCAATTGCTTATCGACGTTCCACGCCCCGGCACGCAGGGGTAACAGGCGGGGGTAAGCGCGGCAGAAAATGGTGAACAATCCGGGTTTTCCTGAGGTTTTGCCCGTCGCTGCTGGTGAGCGGGCCTCCCGGGCTTCCGCGCGGTGCTTGGCAGGAGGCTGATTGGTGAACAATCCGGGCTCTGAGGGCTTGCCAAACGTTGAACAATCCGAACCAAGTGTTGAACGATCTTAACCCTGTTTACCTGCGCAAACTCCTTGAATAAAGTCATTGACATCGAAGCAGCCCATGTCCACCACAACGTCAAAGGAGCAACGAGATGCGCGCACAGACCAAGGCCCTCGCCGCCGCACTCGCAGCAGCACTCGCCTTCACCGGCCTCCAGCCGGCCGCCGCGGACTCCACCGCACTCGTTGACCTCGAAGCGGCCGAGTACGCCATCGACTCCGACAACGACGGCCTCCCCGACGACTGGGAAACCGAGGGCATCGTGCTTCACGACGGCACCGAGCTCGCCCTCCCCGACTGGGGCGTCGACCCCAACCGCCCCGACCTGTTCCTCCAGCTCAATTGGATGGAAGAGCACAACGGGAAGTCCTTCGCGCCGTCCGCGGAAGCGCTGCAAGACATCGTCGACCTTTTCGACGACCACGGCATCGCCCTGCACATCGACGCCGGCGAGACCTACAGCAACATCCCCAACTACACCGAGTTCCACGGCGGCGAGACCGTGGCCTACTCGCAGCACTACTTCGCCGACCAGATCTCCGGCGTGCGCCTGCTGAAGGACATTGAGACCTACCTCGGCGACCGTTCCAACGCCTTCCGCCTTGGCATCATCGGCGACCAGATTGACCGCGCCGACTGCACCACCGGCGTCGCCCTGGTCGGCGACAGCGCTTTCTTTGTCGCCAACAATGACCAGATCGACAGCGACGAGCAGCTCCGCAACGCCATCCTCCACGAGCTCGGCCACACCCTGGGCCTGCGCCACAACGGCGCCGCCGACATCACCCGCAAGCTTCCGCGCACCCAGGCCACGCCGGCGGAGTACCTGTCCGTGATGAACTACGACCACCAGTTCACCCACTTCAACTACTCCGAGGAGCCCTACACCGCCGAAGGCCCGGACGGCCCCGTCGAGGTGCCCGCCGACTGGGACGCCCTCGTCCTGGACACCCCGCGCATCGGCCGCGACGCCCTCGAACTCGGCGCCCGCACCGTCTCCCACGGTGCGATGCCGGTAGCCCAGGCTCCTCAGGGTTCTGAAGCTTCTGAGGCTTCTGAGGCCGCGGAAGGTTCCGCCGAGGCTGCCGAGGCCGCAAGGCCACGGATGTAAACGTCGCCGCCATGAACGGCCTGCTCCCCTTCTAGGTTCTAGGCGAGTTTCAGTTCCGCTAACGCCCCAGTTCCGCCGGGGCGCTTTTTGTTGGTGCGCGCCAATAGTTGGGGTCGCCGGGATTGTCCACAATGCGGAGATTCACCGGCCCCGGCGGCACCGATTCGTAAAAGTTGACAATCGGGCCGTTTTGGCGTCGCGTTTCTCCAGGTCGCGTAATCGAGCCGTTAACTTTTACGAACAGCAAGCCCAGCGGCACCCCGGATTACTGGGTATGCACCAATAATTGGGGTCGCCGGGGTTGTCCGCAATGCGGAGATTCGCCTACTTGGCCCGGTTGGACATGGTGAAGCTGATGCCGCCGACCAGGTCCGCGACTGCGTTGTACATGATCACCGTCAGCGGGGCCATGATCACCTGGAACAGGAACCCCACCAGGCCGAACAAGCCCGCGGCGGACATGGCCAGTTTCATGTCCACCACCTGGTCGCCGCCGACACCGCCGATCAGCGAGTTGATGGACTCGATGACCCCGGCGCGCTCCAGCCCGTAGTAGACCAGTAAGCACGCGGCCATCCAGGCGATAAAGCCCAAAAAGGCCAGCAGGGTTGCCACTTTGAAGGTGGAGCCGGCGCCGATGTGGCGCACAGTCACTTTGCGGACGGCCACGGGCTACTCCTTGTCCTCGCCGGCGTCGGAGCTGTCGTCGCTAAGCGCCTGCTCGATGGTCTTCTGCCCGGTGGCGACTGCGGTGGCTTCCTCCTCGCCTTCGTCCTCGACGTTGCGGTCGATGGCCAAAAGCTCGACGCCGTCGGCGAGGTCCACCAGCCGCACGCCCATGGTCGCGCGCGAGGACGGGCGGATCTGGTCCACCTCGGTGCGGATCACGCCGCCGGCGGAGGTGATGGCGAAGATCTGGTCGTCCTCCGCGACAGAGAGCGCGCCGATGAGCTTGCCGCGCTTCGGGCTGTACTTGAAGGTCATCACGCCCATGCCGCCGCGGCCCTGTGTGTTGTACTCCTCGATGGCGGTGCGCTTGCCGTAGCCGCCGGAGGTGGCCACGAGCAGGTATTCGCCGTCCTTGGCCACGGTCATGGCCAGCAGCTGGTCGTCGCCCTTGAAGCGCATGCCCTTCACGCCGGCGGTGGCACGGCCCATGGGGCGCAGCTGCTCGTCGTCGGCGGAGAAGCGGATGGACTGGCCCTGCTCGGACACGAGCAGCAGGTCGTCGTCCTCGCCGACGAGGGAGGCGCCAATGAGCGCGTCGCCCTCGTTGAGGTTGATGGCGATCAGGCCGGCGGAGCGGGCAGACTCGTAGTCGGTGAGGCGGGACTTCTTCACCCGGCCGTCGCGGGTCGCCAGCACCAGGTAGGGGGCGTCCTCGTAGGTTTGGATCTGGATGATCTGGGTGATCTTCTCCTCCGGCTGGAACTCCAGCAGGTTGGCCACGTGCTGGCCGCGGGCGGTGCGGCCCGCTTCCGGCAGCTCGTAGGCCTTGAGGCGGTAGACGCGGCCGAAGTTGGTGAAGAACAGGATCCAGTCGTGGGTGGAGCAGATGAAGAAGTTCTTCACCACGTCGTCCTGCTTCAGCTCGGCGCCGCGCACGCCCTTGCCGCCGCGCTTCTGGCTCTTGTAGGCGTCCACCTTGGTGCGCTTGGCGTAGCCGGTGGAGGTGATGGTGACCACCACGTTTTCCCGGGCGATGAGGTCTTCCTCGGTGACGTCGCCGGTTGCGGCGACGATGCGGGTGCGGCGCTCATCGCCATACTTATCGACGATCTCCTTGAGCTCGTCGCCGACAATCTCACGCTGGCGCTCCGGCTTGGCCAGGATGTCCTTGTAGTCCGCGATCTGCTCCTCGATGGCGGCCAGGTCGTCAATGATCTTCTGGCGCTCCAGGGCGGCCAGGCGGCGCAGCTGCATGGCCAGGATCTCGTTGGCCTGGATCTCGTCCACGTCGAGCAGGTCGATCAGCCCGGCGCGGGCCTCGTCCACGGTCGGCGAGCGGCGGATCAGGGCGATGACCTCGTCCAGCATGTCCAGCGCCTTGACCAGGCCGCGGAGGATGTGGGCGCGTTTTTCGGCCTCATCCAGGCGGTACTGGGTGCGGCGGACGATGACTTCGATCTGGTGCTTGACGTAGAAGCGCAGCATCTGGTCCAGGCGCAGGGTGCGCGGGACGCCGTCGACAATGCTGAGCATGTTGGCGGAGAAGTTCGTCTCCAGCGCCGAGTGCTTGTACAGGTTGTTCAGCACCACGCGCGGCACCGCGTCGCGCTTGAGCGTGACCACGATGCGCATGCCCACGCGGTCGGAGGACTCGTCCTCGATCTTGGAGATGCCCACCATCTTGCCGGCGGTGACCTGCTCGGCGATGTTGTGGATGAAGTTATCCGGGTTGACCTGGTACGGCAGCTCGGTGATCGTGATGACCTGGCGGTTGCCAATCTCCTCGATTTCCGTCACGCCACGCATGCGGATGGAGCCGCGGCCGGTGGTGTAGGCGTCCTTGATGCCCTGGTCGCCCACGATCAGGCCCGACGTGGGGAAGTCCGGCCCCTTCACGCGCTCCATCACGGCGTCGAGGGTCTCCTTCTCCTCGGCGTCGTGGTTTTCCAGGATCCAGTAGATGGCCTCCGCCAGCTCGTTGAGGTTGTGCGGCGGGATGTTGGTGGCCATGCCCACCGCAATACCGTTGGAGCCGTTCATCAGCAGATTCGGCACACGGGACGGCAGGACGGTCGGCTCCTGGGTCTTGGAGTCGAAGTTGGGGGCGAAGTCCACGGAGTTTTCGCGGATGTCGCGCACCATCTCCATGGCGATCGGCGTGAGCTTGCACTCCGTGTAACGCATGGCGGCCGGGCCGTCGTTGCCCGGGGAGCCGAAGTTGCCCTGGCCGTCCACAAGCGGGTAGCGCATCGCCCACGGTTGCGCCATGCGCACCAGGGTGTCGTAAATGGCGCTGTCGCCGTGCGGGTGGTAGTTACTCATGGTCTCGCCGACGGCCTTCACGCTCTTGACGTAGGAGCGCTCGGGGCGGAAACCCGCGTCGTACATTGCGTAGATCACGCGGCGGTGCACCGGCTTCATGCCGTCGCGCACCTCGGGGAGCGCGCGACCCACGATCACGCTCATGGCGTAATCGATGTAGCTGGTCTGCATCTCCTCGTTGATGTCGATTGGTTGAATGCGGTCCAAGCCGCCAGTGGTGTCATCAGCCATGTGATTGAGTTTAGCGGGCTTCTGCGGCTTTTCACGCTAGCCGCGTGGTATCACAGTGGTATGGCTATGACGCTTCGGTTGACCGCAGACGAGGACAAGGCGCTCGTGTTATTGGCTTCAGCGTGGGGGTGCTCAAAGCAGGAGGCGGCGCGCCGTGCAGTTGTCACGGCAGCATCGCGATTGCTTGACGACGCCCACGTCACCGACCTCGCCCGCTCCCTCATCCCGTCCTATTCCGGAATGGAATCCCGCATCCGGCAGGCGCGCGGATGAGGGGCTTTTCCCCCGAGCAGCTCCTGGCCATCGCGGACGAGTACTGCTCCTTCCACGGCTGCCAGGTCCGCTCGTTCGCTGCCCTGGCCGCCTGCGCCGCGGTGCCCGGCGCCCGGCTCCACGGCGTGGCCGTGTTCGACTCCGTGGACGCTGCCGCCACGGCCCTTTCTGAGGCCGTGGTGGCGCTTTCGCCGCTGTCGGACTCCAACGAGGGGTTCGCTGCTGTCGTGGCGGAGGTGTATCGGAGGTGGGCGGATGCTCGTCGATAAGCAACCGCTTTGTACGAATCAACATTTTTCAAAGGTTTCGGCCCTAAAACCCCAGGTCAAGAATTTTGGTTGTTGATTCGTACAAAACCGCGCTGGGTGAGAATGGCCCGCAACTGACCAATCAGCAATCCAAGCGTGCCTTGCGTGTAGCGCAATGCGGTCCACTGCTGGACAGCGAGCGCGCGGTCGACGGTGTTGTCGTAGATGCGCTGCTTCTTCTCCTCGTGGTGGATGCCGTCGTAGAACAACGCGACCTGGGCTTCGGGAAATCCCAGATCAGCACGCGTGAGCGGCCGTCCGTCCTCGAAGAATTCCACCTGTTCCTCCAATCGGAGCCCAAACTCCGCGGCCACCTTTGCAGCCAACAACCGCATCTCGGTTTCTTTCGGCGAATCCGCGAGCACGCTTGAAGACTTCAGCACCGACGCAAGCCAACGGACGGCCAGTCGGTTGTGGCCTACCTCTGAGATCTCCTCGGGGGTGAGCCCGAGAAAGCGGCGGCTGGCGTCGACGAGCTGGACCGCGCGCACAAACACCTCTTCATCCTCGGACCCGTGCACGGGCCACAAACATTGCTGAGTTCGGATGAGCTTGAGCGCCTGCACCACGGCAACAGGTGGCGCGGCCACGCTGATCGGTTCCCCGCGACACAACACATGCCACGTTTCCCCTGGCCGGAGGGGTTTCCTCACCACCGTAGGAGTGAAATGGGTACCCCACTGCTTGCGCCCGCACGTCGGTGAGATGAGGACAGTGTCGTGCGCGTCCACCAGGTGCGGCAGCCCGTACAAGGCCAACGCACCGAAGCCGGTAAGCGTTGTGCCCCGATGTGCGAGCGCGTGCGCCACCGCGCGGTACTTTGCCGGCACCTGGTAACGCACCCGGCGAGGGTGGCGGACGGAATCGCGGATGACAATACTGTCTGGCCGCAGCACGTGTCGCGGCACCTGGAACTCCCCGTTCACGCTGGTCATACCTGGTAACAGACGCCCGGGGTTCGGGTAGAGCAGGTCGCCAGCGGTGGTGGACATGCCGTTGTAGAGGTGAGTCATGTGTCTTAGACGCTCGCAACCACCCGGCGGTTCCCTTTTCGGCCCACCTGAGCGCCTAACATGTTCCCCATGAAGAAAACTGTTGCGGCGCTGGTGGCCGCCGCCCTGCTCGCCGCCCCTTCCCCCGCCTTTGCGCAGGACACCGCCATTTCACAGTTGTCCTCGACAAGCTCGAAGGGTTCGTCCAAGCCGAACTACCGCCCGGACTATGACAAGGACATCAACCCGCCGGAGAAGCGCGCGCTGGAGGGGTCCTACACGGGCTCGGCTCCGATCTCTTTGGCAATTGCGTTTGCGGCGACGGCGGTCGCGGTGCAGCTTATCGTCGATTTTGTGCCGCAGGCCCGCGAGGCGGTGGACAACCTGGCGGAGCAGTTTAATCTGACGCATGTGCCGGGCTCGTCGGAAGGCAATCGCCTGATTCCGGCGAAAGAGATCACCGCCTTTGTGCAGTCCTACGCGGATCAGTACCTGCCGCAGCGTTAGCTCCGCCACGCACCCTGTGTTACGGTTGTGAACCGTTGTGGTTGCAGTGATCCATGTGACTGATGTGAGGTCTGGGTACTGTGGTGGAAGAGCTGCAACCGAAAACGGCCGGTCCCGCACCGGCCGTTTTTCCCGTTAAACTGGCCAGCATGACTGATCTTTCCCAGCTGCTCGACGCAGCCAAGCGCCCCCAGGTTGTCCACGAGATCACCACTCTTGTCGACGACACAGTCGCCCGCCAGTCCGGCCTCACCGGCATGGCCCTAAAGTCGGCTGTCGCCGCAGGTAAGAAGGCCGACGCGGACGCCATTTCCAAGGGCGTGAACAAGTTCCTCCCGCAGATCGTCGAGGAGCTCAACCCGCACTGGTCCGCCTACCAGGCCAGCGGCCAGCAGAGCTTCGGCGAGTTCCTCTCCGGCCGCGAGGACGAGGTGGTCAAGGCGATGCTCGACGCAGGCGACAAGCAGGCGGATTCCATGCCCGGCGCCATCAAGAAGG
>ERZ1031113.337-NODE-337-length-11807-cov-20.388189_pt1 | contig 11807 bp, 14 predicted proteins | sample MGYA00518225_ERZ1031113 | MGnify/ENA primary metagenome ERZ1031113 (study PRJEB33718, sample SAMN03159751) | human skin metagenome | collected 2014-05-20 | study: EMG produced TPA metagenomics assembly of the PRJNA266117 data set (Human skin bacterial metagenome...
CTACACTATCCTCTTCGTCGGCAGCGTCAGATGTGTATAAGAGACAGCACCAGCGCAGCGCCGACGCCGGCGAGCAAGACAGAGAGAATGCGGGAAGTGGGCAGCATGGTGGGAAAGTGTAGCGCAGCCGGCGGGTGGCCTAGCGCTGCGAACTGCTACACCTCATCTAACGGGTTCGGCAGCCCCAACGTCTCGCACCACAGAGCAACGAGGTCGCCACCGTCGGTGACCGCGTCGTCGAACTTCGATGCCGTATCAGTCGACATCATGCGGTACTTGCGCGCAAACTCCGTAATGCCGTCCTTTCGCTTCCGGGTACCGCTCGGCGAAAAACGCCTCGAAGCTGTCAATGTCGTAGTCAGGGACGTGCTCCGGACCGACCTCAAACACAATGGTGGGGTTCGCCCCGAAGAAATACTCCTTCTTACCGTCGGCGGTGGCGATGGTAATAAAACACATATCCCCATCGGCAACACTGATCAACCACTCTTCTTCCGGCCCTATGCCCGGATCGCCGATCTCCCAGTCGCCGTCAATAAATTCAAACCCAGCGTTCATGCTCATTGCTTCACCTCATCGTCGACGTTCGAATCACACACGAACTGCGCCCCCGCTTCGCGGTAAAGCTCCAACAGGTAGTTGTGACTATGCCCCCAATCAGCCGCACACGTCAGCTCATCACAGTAGCGGGCACCACGAGGCCTCGGCGCTGAATCATGCCGCCCCTTCAAATCCTGCGCTACTAGGTCCAACGCCAGCATCGCCTGTTGGTGCGCCGGCTCACCCCGCTCGGTAGCTGCATGCAACACCTCCAACCGCTCCACGATGCTGTCACGAACATCCTCCCAATTCACAACGACAGAACTCTGCATCCCCGCAGGAAGCGTCACCTTCCCGACATCGCCATACAGAAAGTCGAAAAACTCAAACTCGACACCGCCGAAATCACAACCGACCAGCTGATCCCCCTCGACCGTCTCCTTGACACAAAACTCTTTCCACTTGCCGCTCACCGTCACATTCGTGAACAAGGGGCAGTCGGGTGAGCCGGCCAACGGCCCATTAAGCCGCATATCAATGGCCTGACAGTTGTCGTATCGCGCTCCCCAAGCAAAGACCTCCGGGAACTTACACGCACGAAACACACACCGTTCCACAGTAACTAGGCGCCACGGCATTGAACCTGTAATCGCACACCGGTCAAACTCGCAGTCAGCCACACTGCCATACGTCCAGTTGGCCACGGAGATCGTTGCCCGCTTAGCGTAACTATTAGTCAGCGTGAATTCTCGGGCTGTAAACGGACTGATCTCCGCATAACTGAGATCAACATTGTCAACCGTCTGCCCGCTGACCGAAAACACCTTCTTCGGAAACCCCCACTTATCCAGCGGGTACGTCCAGTGAAAACCACGAAAATCCTCACGACCATCCACCAGACCAAACGGCGACGCACCAAGCAACGTCTCGGGAGTGCACGCATCCTCCCACCGCTCCACAAGCTGCTTCCGGGGCGGACCACCCATCGCCACGGCCTCCTGACGCTCATCGGAATCACACCGTTGCGGTCAAGCGTGCCGAAACTCCGCAAAGATTTCCACCGTTTTCGGCAAACATCCTGTTCAGATGATCCGCCATAACGGCAGTAGTGTCTAATGCTCAGAGCTGATTTGCCCGGGCAGCCAGGTATCGAGGCCGTTGGTATTGGTCTGTCTCGGCTTATAGGACAAGGCTTTGAGCATATCCAGATCAGCCGCGGTGTTGGCGGTGCGCGCTACCGCATCCCAATGATGCTGATGACCCTTCGTGGCAAAGAGGTACTGGAATAAGCCCTTGATCTCTTCGCGTGGGTACGGCGCGTCGACCGTGCGGTGGTCTTGCTCGTAGAGTTCCAACATCCGGTCCAGCAATTCAGGGTCGTGCGCGGTCAGGCGGTCAAGGCACTGGAACATGTGGAAGCGCACTGCAAACCGCGGTTCCGCAAGATAGCAGCGGTAGATGGTGTCGAAGTGCTTCGTATGCCGTGGTCGAAGATGCTCATCGACGACTCGGGCCAGGCCCGACGCCACATCTAAGTCACGGTCGGATGCCGCGAGGTGTTCCGTGAGATCGGAAACGAAGGTATCTAGCTCTTCGTCGCTGACTGTGTCGTATCGAGTAGGTAGTGCCGCCATCGCGAGAATCTCTTCTAGCTGAAGTACACCGCAACGGCGTCGCCACGCTGCGCTGCTGCTGTGTAGAACTCGATGAGTGTTTCCACGGCGTCGGGAGAGTCGAAGTCCTCCGGCTCAATGTCCTCCAGCGCCTCGGCGAAACTACCTACCTGGTCTGGGGTGTTGATGCGCATCCCGTCGGTCAGGTTTTCGCCGTCCCAATCCGTGGCACCGAAGACGATGCTGTTGGCAGTTTCCTCATCAAGGCTGGCTTTCAATTCCTCGACAACACCGCCGAAGAACTGGTCGATATCAGCCACCGGACGGTTCGACGTCTCGAGCGCCTCCATGATCGTGTCACGGCGTGAGTCTGCCCCGGAAGCTTGCGCTTGCTCGTATTCGTCCTGGCTAAATGCGACGTAAAACGGAATGATCATTGCGATTCCTCTTCTTCAGTAGTGGGTGGGACGCTGATTACGCGTTGCGTGCTATCAAGCTCAGGTATCCACGCATTCACACCGCGACGATCCAATTTCTTCTTGAACTTATTGGAGAACAGAACGAGCATCTCGATATCCCGCTGCGTATCCGCGGTTTGCGCGATGAGATCCCAGTGGCGCTGCTTTCCCTTGCGGGCCACCATGAGCTGGAAATACTCTTTGATCATTTCGCTAGTGGACCCGATGCTGCGACGATCCGTCATATACATCTCAAGCATCCGGTCCAGCAATGGTTCCTTCGTCCCCGCCAACCGATCCAATGAGAAAAACACCTGGTCGCGGGGTGTCAGGGTCGGCACCGCGTAGTAGATCTCTTCAAACTCATCGAAGAAGCGATGATGCCGTGCCTTGAGAAACTCGTTGACGGCACACACCATTTGGTCAACCCCAATTGGCGTGTACTCATTTCGCCGAACAGCCTCCGCCATACCCACGATGTAATGCTCCAGCAAGTCATCGGGCATCTCCTCCCAGCGCGACGGCACCGGGGTGTGTAGCCCTACGGATGCTGCGAATTCGTTTACCAACTCGTTCAAAGCGCCTCCCTCGAGGTGGGTCACCGTTGCAACCCAGCGTGCAGAAATCTCAGGCGGATGTCCAGTATTTTCCGAAACGCTCTAGGTGCGGTCCGGGCGGTAGAAGTACGGGTCGCGTTCCACCCTGTTGATGCTTAGCCCGCGGGTGTCGAAGTTCGCCTTCAGCCACTCCGCAAACTGCGGGGTGTAAAACTGCTTCCTCCACAGGTCAGGGTTCGACGGCGTAGTGCGGGTGCGGAACACCGGTGCCTCGGGCGTCTCCTCGTACAGGTTAAAGGCACGAAACCCGTAGTAGGTGCCGAACTGGCTGACAAACGTCGCCTCCGCAATCTTCGCCCCACCTTGATTTAACGCCTCACGGATAGCGGGTGCCTTCTCTTCATCAGCCACCAATGCCCCCAGTGCCGCCGTCAGGCCATACTGCGGCATGTCCGAACCATCGACTTCCTTCCGGTCCTCCAACACCTCGAACGCCCGGCCGTCGAACTCGCTGAAGTCTTGAGTCTCAGTCACGCGCAACGCGTGGACAGACTCGTCATACATAAAGATGGCCGTTCGAATCGCGGGCAGAATCTCGAAGCAAATCACAGGTGTACTCCTCCGGGTAGCACGGTTTGCGCCCGAAAATACACGCGTTTCGTCCCCCAGACACGCGAAACCCCCGCCCGCCGGTTGATACCGGCGACGGGGGTGTTCGTCGTCAAGCAAAAAGCTCTTACTTGAGGGTGACCTTTGCGCCAGCCTCCTCGAGCTTGGTCTTGGCAGCCTCGGCGTCGTCCTTGTTGGCGCCCTCGAGGATTGCCTTCGGAGCACCCTCGACCATTTCCTTGGCGTCCTTCAGGCCCAGGCCCGGAACCAGCTCGCGGACAACCTTGATCACGCCGATCTTCTTGTCGCCAGCGTCCTCGAGAACGACGTCGAACTCGTCCTTCTCCTCAGCGGCAGCCTCGCCGCCAGCGGCCGGAGCGCCTGCAGCTGCAACAGCAACCGGAGCGGCTGCGGTCACGTCGAAGACCTCCTCGAACTCCTTCAGGAACTCGGAGAGCTCGATGAGGGTCATTTCCTTGAACTGCTCGATGAGCTCGTCCTTGGTGAGCTTAGCCATTGTGGCTTCCTTTCTGTTGTTGGGCGTTTACAGCCCGGATGTAAAAGAGTGTTTATGCGGCTTCCTGCTTGTCCTGCAGTGCAGCGACAAGGCGGGCCGTCTTGGATGCCGGAGCCTGGAACAGGCCGGCTGCCTTTGCCAGAGAGCCCTCGAATGCGCCAGCAAGCTTGGCAAGGGTGGTCTCGCGGTTGTCCATCTCGGCCAGAGCGTCGACCTGGGAAGCGTCCAGGACGTTGCCGTCCATGTAGCCGCCCTTGATCACGAACGCGTCGTGGTCCTTGTTGAACTTCTTCATCACCTTCGCAGCGTCGACAGCAGCGTCGCCCTTGATGAACGCGACGGCGGTCGGGCCGGTGAGAAGATCATCGAGACCCTCGATACCCTGCTCGTTCGCAGCGATCTTGATGAGGGTGTTCTTGGCGACGTGGTACTCGACATCGAAGCCCATATCGCCGCGCAGCTGCTGCAGCTGGCCGACGGTCAGGCCACGGTACTCAGTCAGCACGAGGGAATCCGCCTCAGCGAACTTCTCCTTCAGAACTGCAAGTTCCGCAGTGTTCTTCGGGTTTGCCATGACACACGCCTCCTTCCGATAACTTCATGTTGTTCAATCCGCCCGGAGCATCTTGCCTATCGACGTTCGCTTCGCGCGAAGCTGACGCGTATCAAGCAAAAATGCCCCGTGCAGAAGCACGAGGCATACGTTGGAGTGTGCCGCGTTTCTCCTGCGTGGGTCGGCCCCGTAAGTGGAGCGCCTTCGACTCCCTCTCGAGAGTGACCGACGGTCTTCGGTGAAACTTGAGCTCGGCCTTTGCGGGCCGTTCAAACTTCGGTAGGGAATGCTAACGGGTGGACGCGGGTTTAACCAAATCGCGGTTTACGCGGGCTGGCGGTTTTGGCGGCGGTTCTCCAGGATCTCGCCGAGCCTAGAGCCGTAGCGCGCCCAAATCGCGCCCTCTTCCGGAGTGAAACCGAGGTACTCGTCGAGGGTGAGATCCTCACTTCCGGGGGCGGATTCGTGCCAGGCCGTCACCCAGTCGTCGATGTCGCCCGGCTGCGCGGTGCCTTCCAGGCAGCGTTCCACAAACGTCTTAAACATCGATCCTCCTCCCTCGTTTGGCTTCTCCAATTTTTTCTCCGGTGATCGCGTCAAATACGCCGAGATGTATCCCCCGCAGGTTATAGCCCTCAATGTGGCCGTGTAAAGGGTCATACTCAAAGAGACGCTTTTCTTTGAGATCACGCCACCTGGGCGGACCGCTTCTACTCAGCCGCTCCAGTTTGTCCAAGAATCCCGGCCTCGGCCGCGGAATATAGCTCGCCATAGTTCCCTCCCCACCCGTTAGACGTTGTGGAGAGAGTTCCGGTTCCCTTGCTTTACGACGTGCTCCGCTCCACCTTCCGCAGCAATCTCGCCGCCACGACGAACAGGACGCAACCGCCGATCAGCGCCATGACGCCCACGCCAATGGCGAGGCCCGCCCAGAATCCGCCCGCGGTCGGCGACGTGTCCGCCGCCTGGCTGTCTGGCTGCGCGCCGGCTGCGTCGAGCGACGAGTGGATCCCGGTGCGGCTTCCGCCGGCGGGGTTGCGCGACGGAGCGTAATCGTCCGGCGAGGCTGGGGCTTCAGACGTTGCAGGGCTGCTGGTGGACCTCGCGGGCTTCGAGGACTTGAAGTCTTCCCGGGAGTCGGCGCTGGGCTTGCTTTTACTGGTTTGCTGGTTGCTGGGCTTGCTTGAGGGTTTGCTGGCTCGACTGCGTTCCGGCGCGCGCTGCGCCTGCGCCGCCGGTTTCGCGGAGGATGGCTCCGCTGCACGAGCCGGCGCAGCCTGAGCCGGCTCAGCCTGAGCCGGCGCAGCCTGGGCGGGTACCGGTTGCTGGGCGTGAGCGGCCTGGGCCGGCGCCGCCGGCGTTGCCAGCGTCGAAACAGCCCCTGAACCGCCTTTGCCGCCGTCGTTGGTCTTGCGCGCCAGCGGCGCGAGCGTGTCGCCGGCCTTCTTCAGCTCCTTTTCCAGCGAGCGGATGCCCTCCGCCAGCGCGCCTGGCAGCGTGAGCTTGCCCTTGCCGGCACTAGCCGCAGCGCCGGCGTCGCCGAGACGGCCGTCGCGTGCGGCGGCGACGGCCTCGTCGCCCACGGCGAAGGTGGCCACCAGGTCCTCGGAGAAGTCCTCGCCGGAGGCGGACGTGCCAGCGAAGGTGAACGTGGCGGTGTACACGCCGGGCTCGGTGAAGCCGAAGCCCTGGTGGTCGTGCGCGTTGACCGGGTATTCGATCTGCTTGGAGGCGTCGCCGGAGTCGAGCTCCACGCGCAAACCCCGCAGGTCCTCGTGCCAGGTGTAGATGCGCCCGGGCCCGGACACGTCGCGCATGGACACTGTGACCTTCGAACCTTGCGACAGCGCGTCGGCGCCCACCCGGGTGGTGGAAAAACCCAGCCAAGGCAGGTTCTTCTCCTGCGCCTGCGGCAGGATCCACATCGCCTCAGGCGGCTCCGGGAAGCTCTCGCGCGCACCTTCCGGCAGCGTCTTCTTGGCCGCGTCGGGCACGGCGAAAATGAAGCTGCCGGATTCGCGTTTGGCCTGGTTGTGGGGGTCGGAGTCGTCGATAAGCATTGCGCCTATCGACGACCCTTCGGCCACCAACGCCATATCCATATGTCCGGCCTCGATGAGCTTGCGCCGGTCCTCGGCCGCGGCGGAACCGGTGCTCGTGGGCGTTGGCGCGGTCGTGGACGTGGGCGGCGACGTGGGCGGCGACGTGGGCGGCGACGTGGGCCGCGACGTGGGCCGCGGCGCGGGCTTCGGCGACGGCTTCGCGCTCGTCGTCGGGCTGGCGGTGGTGGTTTCCTCCGTGGTGTTGGGGGTGCGCAGGTCGGTGGTGGTGCCCTCGGGGAGGCCGACGGTGGTGTCGTCGCCGACGAGCCAGTACTGGGTCACCGGCTCGGAGCGCTCCACCCCGCCGCCTTTGAGCTCGGCGCGGCCCTGCCAGGTCATCTCGTAGATGCCTGGTTCGGAAAATGTCCAGGTGAAGTGGCCGTGGCCGCCGACGTCGTAGGTGATGGTGCGCATGTCCTCGTCTGCGGAGCTAAACAGCCGCTCCGGGTCACCCACGCGCGAGGAGAAAAACACGTTGACGTCGCCGGGGCCGTCCATCTCCACCAGGTCGAAGTGCATGACGTCGTCGACGAAGTTGTCCGGGATCTCGCCCGCCTCGTGCGCGGGGTCGAAGGCGCCCAGGCCAGACCAGATGGGCCGCCAGCTGTCGGTCCAGTCCGCGGACTGCGGCGCGGCCCACACGGTGCTGCCGGGCTCGCCGAGGAAGTCCAAGGAGCCGTCCTCAGGCACGGTCAAGGTGGACACGTCGTTGCCGTCGGCATCCGCGTCCGGGGCGAGGCGGAAGCAAACCTTTTCTTGGTCGGTGACCTGCTGGCCGTCCACCGCCATCACGGTGAGCTTGTCGTTTTTGTAGGTGCCGTAGAGCGCGTCGTTGTGGGAGTGGTAGAGCAGTTTGCGCCCGGCGCACGGGTGGTCGATCTTCCCCAGTTCCACGCTGTGTCCCGGGTCGCCGGGGTTGTGCTCCGCGGCCTGCGCAAGCGGCGCGGCCGCGAACGTGAGTACCGCTACGGCTGCTGCTGCAACGAATCGCTTCACCGTTTCACCCCCTGCAGCCAGCCGGCCAGCGCACCGCGCTTCGGGGCGAACAGCCAGCTCAGCGCGAAGATGGCGGTCACGGCCAAAACGATGGTCGCGCCCGTAGGCGAGTCGTAGGACCACGCCAGCCACACCCCCATCACGCTGCCGGCCACGCCGAACGCGGCGGCGATGCACATCATCGCGCCCAGCTTGTCCGTGAACAGGCGCGCCGCGGCGGCCGGGGTGATCAGCAGCGCCACCACCAGGATGTTGCCCACCGTCTGCACCGCCAGCACCACTGCAAAAGTCACGCACAGGTACAGCGCCAGATCCAGCGCGGCGACCGGCAGGTTCATCGCGCGGGCGGTCTCCCGGTCCAGTGCCACCGCTGTGAGCCACGGGCGAAGCGCCACCACCACGGCCACGATCAGCGCGCCGGCGGCGGCGTGGATGGCTAGTGTGGCGGAGCTGACGCCCGTCAGCGAGCCGAACAGGAACGAGCTGACGGAGGCGGTGTAGCCCTCCGCCCGGGAGATCACCACCAGGCCGAAGGCGAACGCGGCGGTGAACACGATGCCGATCACGGAGTCCTCTTTAATGGTGCGCCGCTGAGACATCACGGCGATCAGCACCGCGACGATCGCGCCGGCCACCGCCCCGCCCAGCAGCACGGAGACCTGCCAGGCAAACGCCACCGCGATGCCCGGAAAGACGGCGTGCGCCACCGCGTCGCCGATAAAGGCCATGCCGCGCAGCACCACAAAACAGCCCACCACCGCGCACAGCACCGCCGCGATCACCGCGGCTGCCAGCGCGCGCGGCAGAAACGCCAGCTGGGGGTTGGCCATGTCGGCCAGGAATTGCACAAACGAAATCTCAGGCACGGGCAGCCTCCAAATGCGCTCGCACGCCGCGCAGCCACGGCGAATCCTCGTCGACGGAGAAGGTGCGGGTCCACGGGGCGTCGTCGTTAAGCTCATGCGTCGCGGCATCGGCGACGACCCCGCGGTTGAACAGCACCAAGCGGTCGCAGGAATCGATGGCCTCGGCGATGTTGTGGGTGGACATGACAACGCCGAGCCCCCGGTCCACCAGGCGGCGGAACAGCCGCAGCAGGTGCTCGGTGGTGGGGATGTCCAGGCCGGTAAACGGTTCGTCGAGAAGCAGCATGCCCGGCCGCCGCACCAGGGCGCGCGCGATGAGCACACGCTGGCGCTGGCCGCCGGACAGGTCGTGGATTGGGCGCGCGGCCAGGTCGGTCAGGTTGACCATCGCCAAAGCTCGCTCGGCGGCGCGGTGCTCGCGCTCGCCAGCGCGGTGCCACCACGGGCGCTGGCCCAGGGTGGCGTTGAGCGTGGCGTCATAGACGTCGATGGGGAAATCCCAGGCCACGTTGTGCGCCTGCGGCACGTACCCCACCACCTTGCGCACCGGGCGCCTGCCAGCGGAGACCGTCCCGGCGTCCGCGGGGATAAGGCCCAGCACCGCGCGCATGAGGGTGGTCTTGCCCGCGCCGTTGGGCCCGAGCAGGCCGACGAACTCGCCGCCGCGCAGCGTGAGGTCCACCCCGCGGAACACGTCGCGGCCCGGATACGACACCGCCAGGTCGCGCACCTCAATCCTTCTCATCGGCGGCCCCGCACAACAAACAGCGCAATCAAGGCGAGAAGCAGCACGCCTGCGCCCGCCAGCAGTCCGATTTTCAGGCCGTTGTTCTGCTGCTCCGCGCCGGCCTGCCCCTCAGCCCGGAATTCGCCGAACGTCGCATCCGCCGCCTCCGCCGGGTCAACACCCACGGCGATGCGCACGACCTGCTCGTCGGTGTGCACGGTGCCGTCTTGGTCCTCCACCGTCGCGCGCACACCCACCAGGTGGGCGCCCGGCTCGGTGAACACCCAGTTGGCGTGGGTGTGCGTGTTCGGCTCCACCCACATCGACTGCGTGCCGGGCTCCTGCTCGTTCCACAGCTGCTGCGGCTCGTGGAACCCGCCGGGCTGGACAAACAGGGAGAACTGGCCCGGGCCCTCGTGTCCGCCGAACTCCAGGCTCATCCCGTTGGCGGAGCGTTCCAGAAGCGATGGCGCCTGCGAGTTCCACCCCAGCCACGGCACGCCGGCGACCTCGGTCTGCGGGATCACCCACACCTCGGCCCCCGGCTTCGCGCCGGTGAACGCGAACTGGTCGGTCTCCGGCAGGGTCTGCTTCGCGCCGTCGCCGACGGCGAAGACCACGTCCTCGAGGTGGCGCCACACGGGCGTGTCCTGCGTGTCGTCGCGCACCAGGAACTGCATTTTCCCGTCGGCAAAGACGGGGCCCAGGTCCGCGTGGCCAGCGTCGATGACGGCGCGCTCGCCCAGCGGGGCGACCTGCTCGTCGGCGCCGACGACCTGCTGCAACGCCGGGTCGTTGTCCGGTACCTGGGCGGCAGCGACGGGTGCGGCCGCGATCATTGCGGCGGTGATAATGGCGGGAATCTTCATGGTTGTCCTTTCAAACATTTGCTTATCGACGCCCCATTGGCCCGCACCAGATCCACATACGTCTGCGCAGGCCCCTCCCCCGGCGGGTCCAAGGTGTCGCCCCAGATCGGGCACACCTCAACCCCGTGCGAGGCGGCGGTTTCGTTCAAAACGGGCGTTTCGTCTTCGTTGCCGTGCTCGACGAACACCGCCGGCACGCCCAGGTTGTCCAGCGTGCGCGACAGCGCCATCAGGTCGCGCGGGCTCGGCTCCACGCTCGGGTTCGGAGTGACAAACCCGGCCACGCGCAGCCCGTACGCGCGCGCCAGATACGCGTAGCCGTGGTGGGTGGTGACCAGGTTGCGGTTGGTCTCCGGGACCTGGTCGAGCTGCTCGCGCACCTCCTGCGCCACCTGCTTGAGCTGGGCGCGATAGCGCTCGGCGTTGTCGGCGTACGTGCTGGCGTGGCGCGGATCCGCCGCGGACAGCTCGTCGCGCACCACCTGCACCACCGCGTCCATCGCGGCCGGGTCGTGCCAGATGTGCGGATCCAGCTCGCCGTGGACGTGGCGGCCCAGCACCGCCTGCGGCAGCAGGTACGTCTCCTCGCCCGGGTCGCCGAGGAAGCGGAACTCGCGCTGCGGCGGGATCGGCTGCAGCGTCTTCGACGGCACCACGACCACCGTGCCCGCGGGGTCCAGGTCACCCTCGTCGTCCGTGCGCAGGGTCAGCTGCGTGTTGTCGTTGTCGGCGACCGTGGCGATGTCCACGTGCCCGCGCTCCACCGCATGCTTGCCCGGGGCGGCCTGCGCCGGGTCCTGGCCCACCACGAGGGTGACCGTCTGCTCCGTCTGACTGCGCACCGGCGCGTCCACCGCGTCGCGCACCGAAGCGCGAAGCTTCAGCTCGTACACGCCGGGAGCGGAAAACGCCCAGCTGACGTGGGTGTGCGCGTCCACTGGCAGCGTGGTGGCGCCACCCGTGGAGTCGAACAGCAGCTCCGGGGTGCCAAAGGTGCCGAGGATGAAGGCGGAGGCGGTGCCGGGCCCGGAGGCGTCGACAAGCTCAAGCTCCGCCACCGCCGTGCGCGGCAGATCCGCCGCAAACCGCAACCCCAGCCACACCGTGTCCAGGCTCGCGTCCTCCACCAGCGGGATCGGCGCGTAGCCGAAGCGCTGCGTCTGCTCCGCCAGCGCCACCACCCGCGCCTGCGGGCGCGCCGTCGCATCAATCGTGCGGGTCAGCGCCTGCGGCTCCAGCAACAACCCGTTGGTAAACACCGCGTCCGCGTACGCGATATCGCGCGTGTTGTGCAGCGTCGGCTCGTACGAGTGCGGGTCGGCGCCGCGGCGCATCAGCGTCTTGACCTCGGCGTTATCGCCGGCGACGTTGCGCACAACGTCCGCAATAATGCTTGTCGA
>ERZ1031113.341-NODE-341-length-11557-cov-16.624587_pt1 | contig 11557 bp, 11 predicted proteins | sample MGYA00518225_ERZ1031113 | MGnify/ENA primary metagenome ERZ1031113 (study PRJEB33718, sample SAMN03159751) | human skin metagenome | collected 2014-05-20 | study: EMG produced TPA metagenomics assembly of the PRJNA266117 data set (Human skin bacterial metagenome...
CGCTCGCCGGCCGCGTCGGCGTGGGCAACATCGCCGGCGTGGCCACCGCCATCGCATTCGGCGGCCCGGGCGCGGTGTTCTGGATGTGGCTGGTGGCCCTGCTCGGCTCCGCCACCTCCTTCATCGAGTGCTGCCTCGCCCAGATTTACAAAGAGACGGACCGTGACACCGGCGAGTACCGCGGCGGCCCCGCCTACTACATCGAGAAGGCGTACAAGCACACCTCCGCGGCCCCGTTCATGCTGGTTTACGCCATCATCTTCGCGGTGTGCATGCTGCTGGCAACGTCCTACTTCCTGCCGGGGATCCAGGCCAACGGCGTGGCTGCGGCCGTCGATAATGCATGGGGCATCAACATCTGGGTCTCCGCCACGATCATGACCGTGCTGCTCGCGTTCATCATCATCGGCGGCATCAAGCGCATCGCGAACTTCGCCTCCATGGTGGTGCCGTTCATGGCCGGCCTCTACATCATCATTGCCATCGTGGTGCTGTTCGCGAACGCTTCCCAGATTCCCGAGGTCTTCGGCACCATTGTCCGCGCCGCCTTTGACAAGGAGGCCGCGTTCTCCGGCATGCTCGGCGCCGCCATCATGTGGGGCGTCAAGCGCGGCATCTACTCCAACGAGGCCGGCCAGGGCACCGGCCCGCAGTCCGCAGCAGCAGCCGAGGTCTCCCACCCGGCGAAGCAGGGCTTCGTCCAGGCGTTCGCCGTCTACATCGACACCCTGTTCGTCTGCTCCGCCACTGCCTTCATCATCATCTCCACCGACATGTACAAGGTCTTCGAGGGCCAGTCCGAAGATGGCGCTGTGCTTTACGACGGCTCCCTGCCCGACGGCATCCCCGTCGGCCCCGGCTACGTCCAAGAAGGCCTGAACTCCTTCTCCGCCGGCCTCGGCCCGTCGTTTATCGCCCTGGCAATCATGTTCTTCGCCTTCACCACCGTGCTGGCGTACTACTACATGGCAGAGACCAACTTCACCTACCTGAACCGCTGGGTGAAGAACGAAGGCACACGCAAGGCCATCATCTGGATCCTGCGCGCCCTAATCCTCGTGGCCGTGTTCATCGGCGCGACCACCACCCCGGGCACCGCCTGGGCGCTCGGCGACATCGGTGTGGGTGCCACCGCATGGCTCAACATTGTGGCGATCATCTTCCTGCAGGTCCCGGCGCTGAAGTGCCTGTGGGACTTCCGCCGCCAGAAGAAGGCTGGCATTGACCCGCACTTCGACCCCGAGGCGCTGGGCATCAAGAACGCCGACTTCTGGGTGGAGCGCAAGAACCGCATGATCGAGGCGGGTACCTGGCCGGGCGTTGAGGGCAAGGTGGTCACTACGACCCGCAACAACTAGCCGTAATCAAACCGGCTACCTAGGGCCTGGCTCCCATTTAGTGGACACGCTGGAACTGGTCCAGACTGGACCGACGAAAGCAGAGACACTATCAGCGGACGGCGGTGGATGCCGGAGTAGGCGTGGTGTGTTCCTCCTTCCCGTCGGTCGGAGCCAGGTGGGCCGGATCCAAATCAATGCGGCGTAGCAGCTGGGCGTTCAGGGCCACCACGATGGTCGAGGCAGACATCAAGATCGCGCCCATGGCCGGGGACAGCACGAACCCGATTGGGGCGAGCACGCCGGCGGCCAGCGGCACGGCGAGGATGTTGTAGCCAGAGGCCCAGATGAGGTTCTGGATCATCTTGCGGTAGCTGGCCTGCGAGAGCTCAATCATCGACAGCACTGCCCGCGGGTCGTCGCTGGCCAGGACCACTCCGGTGGATTCCATGGCCACATCCGTGCCGGCCCCGATGGCGATACCGACCTCCGCGCGGGTCAGAGCGGGGGCGTCGTTGACACCGTCGACGACCAGCTCGAGATGGTCACGGTGCGGGTTCCTTCCGTTCAACCCGGTCGGGGTCGAGATGATGGGTAAAACTGATCAGGATAAGACGGTGTAGCCGGCGTTCTCGATGGCCCGGCGAACCATCTCCGGAGGTGCGACACCGGTGACCGTGACGGTGGAAACTCCACCAGCAGCGAGATCAATCTGGACGTCGTCGACCTGGGGGAGGGCCTGAAGGGCCTGGGTCACGCTTTTCACGCAGTGCCCGCAGGTCAGGCCGGTGACCTGGTAGCTAGGGGAGGATCCTCCTGCTGACGAGTCGCTGGCGGCAGGGGTGGAGGCGGTGTCGGCATGTGAGGCGGGTCCGCAACAGCTGCAGCCGTGGGAGGCCATCGGCAAGAGGTGGGGCGGGGAGGTGGTCATGGGAAAGCTCCTATGGGTCGTTGGGATGCGGTAACGCTCGTTAGCATATACCCCCCGGGGGTACATTTTCAAGGGGTGGAGGGCACGGCCCTCACGCGGGGCAGGGTGTGGTCACTGAGCAGCCTCCTCGCTGTCGGGAGGGGACAGTGGGAGGCGGAGGGCAAACACCGCTCCGCGACCGGGTCCGGGCACCTCCTTGACTGATACCCCCCATGGGTATAGGTTGAAGGTTGTTGGGGCATCTCCACTTCTGCCCCTCAGGACATCAAGGAAAGGATCATCTGATGAGCGCCGTAACAAAGAAGTACATCATCGAAGGCATGACCTGTGGACACTGCAAGTCCTCCGTGGAGGAGGAGATCGGCGAGGTCGCCGGTGTGACCATGGTGGAGGCCACCGTGGATACCGGGCAGGTGACCGTCACGGGTGAAAACTTCACCGACGACGATGTTGTCGCCGCCGTCACGACAGCCGGCTACACCGTCAAGCCCTAATCCCTGGGCCCGGTCCCCGCCTCGCGTAGACACGGCCGGGCCAACCCTGCTGGATATGCCCATCAGGCCCAGCCATGCCGGTTCGATATCCCCGACGGTGCATCTGTGGGCGGGCCTTTTGGGACCTCGGAGATGCACCTCACGACTGTTTACTGAAGGACTGATCACTGATGATTCAAACTCAACCGTCGGTTGACCTACTCCAGGTCGATCTGGGCGTCACCGGCATGACCTGTACGTCGTGCTCAGGGCGGGTGGAACGCAAGCTCAACAAGCTCGATGGCGTGGAGGCCACCGTTAACTTCGCCACCGAATCCGCCTCCGTCAGTTACGACCCCACCAAAGTCGACGCCGATCGGCTGATCGAAACCGTGCGGGGTGCCGGGTACGACGCGTTCACCATGGGGGATCAACACGCCTCCGCCGTGGACAGCGGTCCGGAGGAGGACACCGAGGTGGTCGGTGACCGCCACGAACAGGCCCGCGAGGCCGAGGCCACAGACCTGAAGACGCGTCTGATCGGGTCGACGATCCTCTCCGTTCCGGTGGTCGCGATCTCGATGATCCCGTCCCTGCAGTTCATGAATTGGCAGTGGGCCCTGCTCGTCATGTCCACCCTGATCTACTTCTACGGTGGCGCCCCGTTCCACCGGGCGACCTTAACCAACCTGCGTCACGGCTCGACCACGATGGACACACTCGTGTCTCTGGGCACTACCGCTGCGTATCTGTGGTCGCTGTGGGCCTTGTTTTTCGGCAACGCCGGGCACCCCGGCATGGTGATGGAGATGAGCCTGCTGCCCCGCGATGACGGCATGGACCACATCTACCTCGAGACCATCGCCGTAGTCATCACCTTCCTGTTGCTCGGCCGGTGGTTTGAGGTCCGCGCCAAGGGCCAGTCCTCCGCGGCGCTGAAGTCCCTGCTGGACATGGGTGCGAAAGACGCCGCGGTGATCCGCGACGGTGAGGAAGTCCGCGTCCCGGTCTCCCAGCTGACAGTCGGTGACGTCTTCGTCGTCCGCCCGGGTGAGAAGATCGCCACCGACGGTCGTGTCATCGAGGGCACCTCGGCCATCGACGAGTCGATGCTGACCGGCGAGTCCGTTCCCGTCGAGGCCGCCCCCGGCACCCCGGTCACGGGCGCGACGATCAACACCTCCGGTCGACTGCTGGTCGAAGTCACCCGCACAGGTTCGGAGACCACGCTGTCCCAGATGGCCAAGCTGGTCACTGACGCCCAGGCGAAAAAAGCCCCGGTCCAGCGCCTGGTGGATAAGATTTCCTCGGTCTTCGTCCCGACGGTCATTGTCGTCTCCATCATCACCCTGATCGTCCACCTCGCCGCCGGCAGCGGGGCGAACTGGGCCTTTTCCGCCGCAGTCGCGGTGCTGATCATCGCTTGCCCATGCGCCCTGGGACTGGCCACCCCGACCGCCCTGCTGGTGGGCACCTCCCGGGGCGCGCAGCTGGGCTTGTTGATCAGGGGCCCGGAGGTCCTTGAATCCACCCGCCAGGTCGACACCATCGTCATGGACAAGACCGGCACCGTCACCTCCGGGGTCATGTCGGTCACCGGCGTCCACGCCGCCGACGGCTACACCAACAACGAGGTCCTCGCCTTGTCGGCGGCCGTCGAAGCAGGTTCCGAGCACCCCATCGCCAAGGCGATTGTCACCGAGGCCGAGCGCTCCGGGAACATCCAGGAGGCCACCGACTTCGACAGCACCGCCGGCCGGGGCGTCACGGCCACCGTCAAGGGTCACGTCGTCACCGTGGGCCGTCCCGCCGGCCAGCTGCCCCGTGACCTCACCACCGCCTTCGACCACGCACAGTCGCAGGGCGCGACCCCGGTGGCCGTCTACGTCGATGACCAGCCCGCCGGTGTGGTCGTGGTGCGCGATGTCATCAAAGACTCCTCAGCGGAAGCGGTCGCCCAGTTCCGCAGGCTGGGGTTGAGGCCGTACCTGCTCACCGGCGATAACGCGAAGGCCGCGGCCGCCGTCGCCCAAGAGGTGGGCATCGATGCGGCCAACGTGAGTGCCGAGGTCATGCCGCAGGACAAGGTCGCGGTCATCGAGAAGCTACAACATGAGGGCAAGAAGGTCGCCATGGTCGGCGACGGCGTCAATGACGCGGCCGCCCTGGCCCAGGCCGATCTGGGTCTGGCCATGGGGGCGGGCACGGATGTGGCCATCGAGGCCTCCGATATCACCTTAATGAACAACGACCTGCGCTCCGCGGGCGATGCCATCCGTCTGTCACGTCGCACGCTGGGCACCATCAAGGGCAACCTGTTCTGGGCGTTCGCCTATAACGTCGTGCTGATCCCGGTCGCCGCGATCGGTTTCCTCAACCCGGGGTTGGCGGGCATTGCGATGGGCTTCTCCTCGGTGTTCGTGGTCTCCAACTCCCTCACGCTGCGTAGATTCAAGTCCTCCCACGACAACACAAGTTCCTCACCGCAGCCCGCTCGCCCCTCCGTGCGGCAGCCGGTCACCGCCTAATCCACATCCTTTTCTAGCGATAAGGAACCCCGTGTCCCCCTCCTGTGGCTGAGTCCCTCCAATCACACTCAGACCTCCGTCCCCAAGTACCTGCTCCTGACCTCTCCCCGGCCCCACCCGGCAGGCCCCTCCGGGCCGACAATCTGCCGACTACTTATCCGAATAACGCCACAGGGCGTGGGGACCATGAGGTCCTCATGCCTCATTCCATGCCCTCGGGCTTTCCATCCTGATCGACCCGCAACTGACTCAGGACATACCTGCCCCCTTTTTTCAGCAAGGAGACCATTGTGGATACTCGCACCCCTGATCAGGCCGCTTCTTCCTCGGGTGGGGCCGACACCTGTCACACCACCCATGGCTACATCAACGACAAGGATCGCTATCTCGCCCGCCTCAAGCGCATCGAGGGACAGGCCCGGGGCCTGCACAGCATGGTCGACGAGGAACAGTACTGCATCGACATCCTTACCCAGATCTCCGCGGTCAATGCTGCCCTACGCAGCGTTGCCCTGGGACTACTCGATGACCACATGAAACACTGCGTCCGTGACGCCGCCAAGTTAGGAGGAGAGGAGGCCGACGCCAAGTTCCAGGAAGTCACCGACGCTATCGCCCGTTTCGCCCGGTGACAGGCCGGGACCCGGCCACCACACCCCCGTCGAGAACGGCGGCCAGGCCACTCTGACCGCCCCTGTTGCCGGCTGGAGGCTTCGGAGTCCTGCTGCTGGCGGCGACATGATCGGGTTGATGGCCACTGTTGCTGCTGGTCGAAAAGATCGCGCCACTGAACAACCTTGACCACATCCCCACCTGCAACATCAACCGGTGCTGCCCCCAACACTCCAACTTTTTGTCCGCGCTCCCAAATCGGTTGGTAGCCGGATCTAGGTAGCCGGTTTTCCGCCTGTGGACGCTTGTTGCGCCAACCGCCCCGCTCGGCGCCCTACCGCAGGGAAGCGAACAGCGCTTCGGCCGCGGTGTCGTCCCAGAGCACCACGTTGCCCACTTCGGTGTCGGTGAAGCCGCCGATGGGCACGGTCTCTGTCTCTAGGCCGCCGCGCAGCGCGATGAGGATGCGGGCGAGGTTCCAGGCGTGGTCGTCGGAGTTGACCGTCAGCAGCGTCGGTGTAACCCACAGCAGCCGCGCCATGCGGAACGGGTTGAGGTATACGGACGGCGACAGCACGCGTGTGACCAGGGTGGTCATGAACTCGCGCTGGCGTGCCACGCGATCCAGGTCGCCCTGGGCGGTGGCGCGGGTGCGCACGTAGCCCAGCGCGGTGGGGCCGTCCATCTGCTGGCAGCCGGGTTGGAGGTTGATGTTGGCCAGCGGGTCGTCGATAGGCTCGGCGACGCAAATTTCCACGCCGCCGGCCGCGTCTACCACGCCGGCGAGGCCGCCCATACCGATCTCCGCGTAGCGGTCCACGTGCAGACCGGTGTTCTGCTCCACGGTCTCCACCAGCAGCTTTGGCCCGCCGATGGAGAACGCGGCGTTGATCTTGTCGTAGCCGTATCCGGGCACGGGCACGTAGGAGTCGCGCGGGATCGACATCAGCGTCGGCTTTCCACGCAGCGGCAGGTGCATGAGCATGATCGTGTCGGTGCGCACGGTGCCCAGGTCGCCGCCGGTGCCGAGGCGTTCGACGTCCTTTTCGCTCAGGCCCGTTCGCGAGTCGGAGCCCACGAGCAGCCAGTTCGTCCCCGAGGTGTTCGAGATCTGCTGGTCGGGCATCGCGGCGGTGCGGCTCAGGCGCGCGTCCGCGACCAGCACTGAGCCGATCAGCAGGGCGATGACCAGGGCGAGCACTGCGCCGCAGCCGGGGAGCTTTACTTTTCGACGTTCCTTCGGCCCCCTCCGCCTCCGCTTCGACACCTGCAGTGGGACTTCCTCCGGGGCTGGGCGCGAGGACGGACGCGGTGCCGGACGCTGCTGCGCCGGCCGGCTGCGCGGATGCTCCGGCGCGCGGCGCGGCTCGTACGCGGCCGGGGGTTCGTAAACGGTGTGGCCCGGCTCGACCCGCTGCGAAACCCTGCGCGCGCGGGGCTCTACGCGCGTGAATTCGTCGGGGTGGCGGGCGGCGGGATCGCGTCGAGAAGCAGTTGTGCGACGGCGAATGGGGCGGCCGTAGCGGTCCACGAGGGGCTTGCCGTCTTTGCCCAGCACGAACTCGCCCGCGTTGTCGCGGGGGTCGTTGGAATGGGGCGTAGTAGACATGCGCTTAGTGTAACCAGTGTGACGGAAGTGTTTAGATTCCGAGCCACGACAGATCCAGCAGTGGATAGGCGACAAACGCCACGGCATCGATGAAAAAGTGCGCCAGGATGAGCGGCCACACCCGGCCAGTTTTATGGAAATACCAGGCGAAGATTACGCCCATGACAATGTTGCCGACACCCGCGGAGACCCCCTGGTACAGGTGGTAGGACCCGCGCAGCACCGCCGAGGCCGCGACGAACTGCCAGGGTTTCCACCCCAGCTGCTTCAGGCGCGTGACCAGGTACATCACCACCACGATCTCCTCGCCGAAGCCGTTGGCGAAGGACCACAACAGCGATGTCGGAATCTGCACCGCGGCGGTGGTCGGCACCACCACCTTGGACAGGCCCAGGTGCACCGCGGCGACGTAGAACGCTAGGCCGGGCAGCCCGATCAGCGCCGCAAACCCCGCCCCGCGCGCGACGTCGGCCCAGCGGGGCCAGCGCCAGCGTTCCTCCAAAAGGAACCACGCCAGCCCGCCCCACGCGAGAAGCGTCAGCGCGGAGGTCGCCTGCAGCGCCAGGTCCAGCCAGGGGATCGACGAGGCCGCGTCGTGGATGGTGGTGCTCTGCTGGTTCAGCGGGGCTTGCAACAGCGAGTCCACAAGCCGCAGCGCCGCGCGCAGCCCCGCGGTGCCGAAGGTGACCGCGAGGACGAGCACGATTTCGAGCTTCAGGCGCCGAGTCATGCGCTAACTTTAACGCCATGCAGGATTCGTGGGCGCGCACTATCACGCAGGTTGTCGGCCAGGAGTACCCCGCCACCATGCACCATGAGCAGGCCGGCCCCGGCCACCCCGACCCGCGGGCGCTGCACCCGGCGTTTTGGGGCTCGTACGACTGGCACTCGTGCGTGCACATGCTCTGCACTGCGGTGAAGTTGCATGCGCGTATCGACGACCACAGGCTCGCCGACCTCCTCGACGAGCGCCTGACCGCAGAGAACATCGTCGCCGAGGCCGAGTACCTGCGCGCGCATCCCCTCTACGAGCGGCCGTACGGCTGGGCGTGGGCGATGCAGCTGGTCAAGGTGTGCCGCGGCACCCGGTGGGAGGACGCGCTCGCGCCGCTTGAGGCCCAGCTGGAGCGCAACATCGCCGTGTGGCTGCGCACGCAGCAGTGGCCGGTGCGCCACGGCGTGCACTCGAACTCGGCGCTGGCGCTGCTGCTCGTCCACGACGCCGCGCCGGCCTTGCGCGAGCTGGTGGAGCGCACCGCTCGCGCCTGGTTCGGCGCCGACCGCGCCTACCCGCACACCTGGGAAGTTTCGGGCCACGACTTTGTCTCCAACGGCCTGGCGGAGGCTGCCCTGATGCGCCGCGTGCTGCCGGCCGGCGAGTTCGCCGCCTGGCTAGACGGCTTCCTCGCGCCAGAGGCGTTCGCGTTCTACACCGCGCCGATTGAGGTCGCGGACCCGGAGGACGGCCAGCAGGCCCACCTCATCGGGCTCATGCTCACCCGCGCGTGGTTGCTGCGCGAAAGTGGGAGGCCGCAAGGTACGCAGAAGCTTATCGACGCAGCTTCGCCCCACCTGACCGGCCAGAATTTCATGGCCACGCACTGGCTGATCACCTACGCGCTGCTCGCCGAAGACGCGCCGGGAGCGTGACATTCGTGTACAAACGTGGCTATGGGAGCCGGTGAGAACCCCCGGGCGGGCAGCCCGAAAGAGCCGTACCAGCAGCTGGTGCGCACCATTGTCGAGCAGATTTCCAACCACGTCCCGGTGGAGGCGTTCTACTCCGTCGTGATCGCCCACGAGGGCAAAACCTACGTCGCCGCGATGGTCCAGCTTGCGGGCCAACCGCCGCAGACCGCGACGATCGACTACGAGAACGAGCACCGCGAGCTGTTCTACGAGGTGTTCTGGCAGGAGGTCGCGGAGACCGGCCAGGGCGGGCCGACGCAGATCTACGCCGCCAGCTTCGCGCCCAAGTCCAACTCGTTTGTCTACCACGGCAGCCACCCGTACGACCCAGCCCAGGGCGTGCCGGACGCAGCTGCGCTGCAGCGCTTCGCCCAGGGACTTCACGGGGCGCACATCAACACAATGGTGCACGCCCACCTCATGGAGCGCTCAGCCATGAAGCCCGCGTACCGCCCCTCGGGCGCCCACCTCACCGAGGAGCTGTTCACCCGGCTCGGCTACGAAGTCAACGAGCAGGCGAAGTACTTCGGCGCAGATTGGGCCGCGCTGAACGCCTTCTTCGCGCTTTCCTCCGGTCCAGACGGCACGAAGCTCGAGCAGGTGGACGCGATTTTCTACATGGAGAACCTCTCCTACATCTACGGCGTGTTCTCCCGCGCCGCGCTTGAGCCCTTCGCCACCGCCTACATTGACGCGCTGGCGGACGGAAAACCGTTCCACCACGCGCAGGTGCAGATCACCGTGAACAGGCAGAACGGCGAGTTCACGAGCAGCGTGTCCTGGGACGATTGGGCCGAGCGCATCCGCACGACCGCAGAGAACTGGAGGGACGTGGCCAACGACACCCACCCGCTGATGCAGAGGCAGCCATGACCCGCATCGCGTATTTGGGCCCCGCGGGCACGTTCACGGAAGAAGCCGCGCGCCGCTTCGGCATCGAGGGCGCGCAGTACGTGCCCGTCGAGTCGCCGGCCGCGGCACTTGCCGCCCTGGACGCGGGCGAGGTGGACTACGCGGTGTGCGCGATCGAGAACTCCATCGACGGTGCGGTGACCACCACGATGGACGCGCTCGCCGCCACCGAAAGCGCGCGCATCGTGGGCGAGACCGAGCTGGCCATCGCGTTCGCCGTGATGACTAGGCAGGGGCACAAGCTTGACGACGCCCTCCGGCTCGCCACCCACCCCGTCGCCCACCAACAAGTCACACGCTGGATCGCCGAAAACGCACCGAACACGGAGTTCATCCCGGCGCCGTCCAACGCCGCCGCGGCGAAGATGGTGGCCGACGGCGCCGCCGACGTCGCCGTTGCTCCGGAGCGGGCGGCGGAGCTGCACGGGTTGGAGGTGCACGCCCGCGGTGTAGCTGACGCGGAGACGGCGCGGACCAGGTTCGTGCTCGTCGCAAAGCAGGCTGCTCCGCCGCAACCCACCGGCAACGACCGCACCGCGATTGTCTTCCGCACGAAAAACGAGCCCGGCGCGCTGGTGCGCGTGCTGCAGGAATTCGCGGCGCGCGGGGTGGACATGACGCGCATCGAGTCGCGGCCCACGCGCGAAGAGCCGAACACCTACGACTTCTTCGTGGACCTGGCGGGCCATGCAAGCGACGCGGCGGTGGCGGCGGCGCTTGAGGCCGGCGCCGAACACACTACCGAGATGCGGCCGCTAGGCACCTGGCCGCGGGAGGGACGATAGCTATGGCATTTACTATGCCGACGGACAGGTACCCATGGGCGGGTAACGCGGTTGAGCGCTTCGAGTACGAAGTGCGCAGCCAGATGCACTATGTGTCGGAGAAGTTCCCGCTGAGCTTGTTCATGGGGTGCAACCCGAGAGGGCAAGTGTTCTTCTTCGTCCTCGGGGAAAGCGACGGCCAGGTGGGGCTGGTGGAGCTCGACTTTGAGGAGCAGCTGCACCGCCTCATGTACGAGGTGCTGCTTCAGCGCCGCCCGGACGAGGACCCGTGCTGGGGCCTTGCAGTGCACTACGACCCGGACGCGGACGAGATCCAGTACCGGGGCCTCGACGGCCTCGGCGCCATGGGGGACGAAGAGCGCGCGCTGGAGGTGCAGCGGGTGGCCAAGGAGATGGGCGGGCTCGCTTCGGAGAGTTAGCCCCAGCCGAGGGCGTGGAGCTCGTGCTCTTCTAACCCGAAGTAGTGGCCCACCTCGTGCAGCACGGTCACCTTCACCTCGTGGCGTAGCTGCTCCTCGTCCACGCAGATCGCCTCGAGGGCGTTTTTGTACACGAACACCGCGTCCGGCAAGAACCCGGAGTGGTTCGAGTGCTGCTGCGTTAGCGGCACCCCCTCGAACAGGCCGAGCAGGGTCGGATTGTCCGGGTTGTAATCCCGCGCCAGGATCACCATGTTTGTCA